>Ga0206678_10002479_pt1 | contig 11700 bp, 10 predicted proteins | sample M180m12015metaG_FD_155453 | JGI IMG/M metagenome (GOLD analysis project Ga0206678, IMG submission 155453) | Ammonia-oxidizing marine archaeal communities from Monterey Bay, California, United States - M1 80m 12015 | ecosystem: Environmental > Aquatic > Marine > Intertidal zone | place: USA...
CCATTTTTATAATCTTTAAACACAGGACTAAAAACTGGAAGTTTTAATTCTGATAATTGAACTGAAGAAAAATATTCGACCGAAGCCAAATTTAATATAGATCTGTTCTTGTGGGATTCAAGCGCCTTTGCTAAGGATGCAGCAATTTTTTTCCCCCAAAATTCATAAAGATTTTTTACTTTGGCGTTCTTAAATTTCGTTCCCATCTCAAGTCTATAGGGTTCCATTAAATCTAAGGGTTTTAAAATTCCATAAAGCCCAGACAGTATTCTTAAATGGTTGTCTAAAAACTTAATTTGTTTTTTATTTAAGCTTCCTGCATCAAGACCAGTGTAGACGTCCCCCTTAAAGGCATAGATAGCTTGTCTGGAAGTTTCCCTTAGATCTATATCCCCTTTCCAGTCCATATTTCTTTCAAAATTCAAGTCAGCCAACTTCTCACTTAAGCCCATCATTGAAGAAAGCTCCTCGGGACCTAAAACCTTCAATTCTCGCATTAATTTTCTACTTTCTGCCAAGTGTTCAGAGACGGAATAGCCCACAGAAGGGACCTCAGTCTCATAATCTAAGGTTTTGGCTGGGGAGACTACTGAGATCATGTTAGCCCCAAGACAAGTTTGGCCATTATATTTCTTTGAATTTCATTCGAGCCAGCATATATGCTTGCCTTTCGATAATTAAAATATCTTGGCGCAGAAGTATTTGCAAAATCACTACCTATGGGTGGTTCATTGTGACCCACTCCCGGCCCAGAGTTATTAAATGGCAAGGCATAATAATCTACAGTTTCAACAGCTAATTCTGTTATTAACTGTCCTATTTCAGTCCCCCTAGTCTTTAATAAAGATGATTCGGGTCCTACATTCTGCCCTGCAGATAAACTTCCTAAGATTCTTAACTCTGTTGCTTCCATGGCATTTATTTGAATTTCAGCCTGAGCTACTTTGTCTAAAAATGCAGTATCTTCAATTAAAGCTCCATCAGAAGACATTTGGGTTTTGGCCATTTCAACAACCTTGTCTAGAGATGAATAAAGACTGGCCGAGTATCCATTTCCTCTTTCAAATTCCAGCAGATACTTCGCATATGTCCACCCCTTGCCCTCTTCTCCGATTAAATTCTCTTTTGGCACTTTAACGTCTTCAAAAAAAACGGTGTTAATTTCTTGATGCCCATCTGGGGCTTTATCTAGAGTCACTATAGGCTGCACATTTATTCCTGGTGAGTGCATGTCAATTAATAAAAACGAAATGCCCATTTGTCTAATCTCTTCATTACTGGTTCTAACTAAACAAAAGATCATGTCAGCAAATTGCGCCATGGTTGTCCAAGTTTTAGAGCCATTCACAAGATAGTGGTCTCCTTTATCTTCGGCTTTGGTCTTAAGAGATGCCAAGTCGGAACCTGATCCTGGCTCAGAGTAGCCCTGACACCAAAATACTTTAGAAGAGAGAATGTCTGGTAAGTATTTTTCTTTTTGCGCATCTGTTCCAAAGGCCATAATCACTGGGGCCACCATTTTTTCTCCAAACGCTATGACTGAAGGGGCGTTTACTGCTGCCATTTCCTTGTTAAAAAAATACTTCTGAGTGGCGGTTAATTCAGCTCCACCATACTCTTTCGGCCAATTAATTCCTGCCCAGCCGCCTTTATATAATAGCTGTTGCCATTCCATATGATCCTCTCTGGTTAAATGGCCGTTGGGGCTATTTCCATACCTTGTTCTCATGTCTTCTGAATAGTTCTCTTTCAACCATCCCCTCACTTCGCTTTGAAAATCAAGTTCTTCTTGTGTAAATTTCAAGTCCATATAAATTAACCTCCCATTAATTATAAATTAGAAAGAAATCAACGCAATCAGTTAACCTATGAATCAGATTACACGATCACTAGATTTCTTTTCTGAGATGACAGGACGTTTCTGTTCTTGGTTCGTTGCACTCATGACCTTAATCACTTGCTTGGTGGTTGTAATGAGGTATGGATTGGATCTAGGTTCAGTCTTGCTTCAAGATGTAGTTCTATATTTTCATGGAGCTTTATTTCTCTTAGGCTCTTCTTTTGCCTTAAAACGTAATGCTCACGTTAGAGTGGATATTTTTTATAGAGAGTTTTCTGAAAAAAAGAAAGCCTTTGTAGATCTTGTTGGCCACTGTCTTTTTTTACAGCCCGTTTGCTGGGTGATATTTCTTTTTTCATGGGGTTTTGTAGAATTCTCTTGGAGAATTATGGAAGTCTCGGCTGAGCCCGATGGACTTCCTTTCGTTTATTTACAAAAGAGCCTCTTGATTGCTTTATGTTTATTCATGGCCCTTCAGAGCTTTTCTGAGATTTTAAAAAGCATCTTAAAAATAAAAAATGGTTGAGCTCATTCCTCTGTTGATGTTTGGAATTATTTGCTTAGTTCTTTTGGCTGGTTTTCCTGTGGCATTTTCTCTAGCTGGAACTGCGCTTATATTTGCAGGCATAGGAATCCTTTCTGGGACTTTTGAAGCTTCTCTTTTAGGAACCATACCCAATAGGCTGTTTGGGGATATGACCAACACTAATCTAGTGGCAGTGCCTTTATTTATTTTCATGGGAATACTGTTTGAAAAATCTAATCTAGCAGAAGACTTATTGAGCAATATGGCTGACATTTTGGGAGGCTTTAGGGGCAGTCTGGCTGTTTCTGTAATAATTGTAGGTGCCATGATTGCTGCTAGTACAGGCATAGTTGGGGCAACTGTAATTGCTATGGGTCTAATTTCTTTACCTATAATGCTTCAAAGAAACTACGACCAAAGCTTAGCTACAGGGACTATCTGCGCTACAGGAACTTTAGGTCAGATCATTCCCCCCTCTATCGCCTTGGTTCTTTTGGGAGATGTTCTCTCAGCAGCTTACCAACAATCTCAACTTAGCTTAGGTATATTTTCTGCGAGGACAGTTTCGGTAGGTGATTTATTTATGGGTGCAATAGTTCCAGGTCTAATCCTGGTTATTGCTTACATTTCATATGTGTTATTCAAAGCTTATACTCAACCCTCTGCTGCGCCCCCTCAGGAAGTCCGTACCTTTGAAAATAAGACTAAAATAATTTTAACTACTCTGCTGCCCCCTTTGGTTCTGATAGTAGCAGTTTTAGGATCCATCTTAATGGGTATAGCGACCCCTACTGAGGCTGCAGGAGTTGGAGCTCTTGGTGCTATGGGACTTGCCTTGAGTAAAGGAAGTTTAAATCGAGAGAACCTAACCTCTGCTGTACAAAGTACTACTGAAATAACATCAATGGTCTTTATGATTCTGCTGGGTTCGTCAATATTTTCTCTTGTCTTTCGTGGATTTGGGGGCGATGACTTAGTTAATAGCATTTTTAATCAAATGCCTGGCGGTGTTTTCGGAGCCATGCTTGTTGTCATGATAATTATTTTTCTTTTAGGATTTATATTGGACTTTATTCAAATTACTTTCGTGGTCGTCCCTATTGTCGGTCCAGTTTTAATGGCGATGGGCATAGATCCTCTTTGGCTAGGAATTATGATAGCCATTAACCTACAAACATCTTTTCTCACCCCACCTTTTGGATTCGCTTTATTTTATTTGAGAGGTGTTGCACCTGACTCTGTTCCTACTGGAGCCATATACAGAGGTGTGATCCCTTTTATAATAATCCAAATATTAGTCTTGCTAGGCTTAGCTATCTTCCCCTCACTTGTAACCGCTCTGCCAAATGCCGTTTACGGACTTTAAATGTCTTCCAATAGGTAAGCGGCTCTGTCTGCTCTGTAAGACGATCTAACCATAGGCCCCGAAGCTACCTCTTTAAAGCCTATTCCTTTTGCCATCTCTTGATAATATAAAAACTCTTTTGGCGGAACGTATCTTTCAACGGGCAAGTGATTGAGGGTTGGTCTTAAATACTGGCCTAGCGTTAAGATTTCTACGCCGACTGAAAAAGCATCAATTAAAGTAGACTCTATTTCTTTTGTTGTTTCTCCCAGCCCAAGCATTAGGCTGGTTTTAGTTAAAACCCTTGGGCTGATCTTCTTTGCTTCTTTGAGGACATTGAGCGTCCTAAAATAGCCGGCCCTAGGATCTCTAACCCTCTTGGTTAGCCTCTCGACTGTCTCTACATTCTGAGCAAAAACATCCAACTTAGAATTGAGCAAAATAGAGATTGATTTCTTTTTCCCCTCAAAATCAGGAACTAGTGCTTCCACCATTACTTCTGGGCAAATATTTTTAATGGCTTTTATTGTGTTGGAATAGTGTTTTGCTCCCCCATCCTCAAGGTCATCTCTGTTGACTGAAGTTAGGACCACATATTTAAGTAACATTTTTTTTATAGATTGAGCTATCTTGAGAGGTTCTTTTTTATCTAACCTGCCTCTTGGATTTCCAGTATCTACTGCACAAAATTTACATGCTCTTGTGCAAACATCCCCTAGAAGCATAAAAGTAGCGGTTCCGTGGCTCCAACATTCCCCAATATTTGGACACATAGCCTCTTCACAAACTGTCTTTAGATGATTGTCTTTAACAATCCTTTTAACCTCCTTAAATTTAGGTGTATACACGTAATTGAGCCTAAGCCAAGAAGGCTTTCTTGCTGGAAGAATCTTTTTATTTTTATTTGGTTTAATTCCATTTCTTATGGCTATAGTGCCATTTTCTTTAATGGTCTTAGAAGGAATGACCTGATTCATATGTCCATACCTCCTTCAAATCTTGCTTTTACTGTTTTTTCAAAGTCCTTAAAGGCTTTTTCTATTGGAACCTCGGCAAATTCATTAAGATCTGTCACTTTTAAAGATTGTTTGCCACAGACATTAATAGATTCAAAGGGGCTTAAATCCATATCAATATTTATACTCAGCCCATGATAAGAGTAGCCTCTTTTAATTTTTAAACCTACTGAACATATTTTCTTGTCTCTAATGTAAACCCCGGGATTTCCTTGTTGTCTTTTAGAAGAAACCCCATAGTCTTTTAAAAAGTCTATTACTGAAGATTCCAGCTCATTAACAAACCTTTTTGGACCCCAACCCTTGCGACGCAGGTTAATTAAAAAATAGGCTACTATCTGACCAGGACCATGGTAAGTGACCTCTCCTCCTCTATCTGATCTTATAACGGGTATATCATTCTTAATGAGCAAGTTGTTTTCTGAAGCCCCAAACCCCAAGGTATAAACTGGAAAATGTTCGAGCAACCAGAGCTCGTCTGAATCACCTTGGCCTTTTGAAAGTATGACATTCTGCATTGAAGCCCAGGTCTTATGGTAGTCCTGCAAGCCTAGCTTTCTTAATTTAAGTTCCAATTTCTTTTTATTGCTCTAATCTGAATTTTTTACTCTTCTAAATCTCTCATTTCAATAAAAGCTTTTTCAGATATCTCGTGATATTGGATCACGTCTTGCTTAAAAGCTCGGTAGGAGTTATAAATTTTTTCTGCCATTTCATCATCCTCTATGAACTCTTCCATTACCTCTTTGGAAATTCTTCTTAACTCAATTAAAACATCGTCAGGTATCTTTCTTAACTCTACTCCATGAACTTCAACCAATTCGGTCAAAGCCCTATTGTTATTTGCTGTGTATTCATCAAGCATTTCTTGGTTTACTGCTCTAGCAGCATATTTAACTATAGCTTTTAAATCGTCAGGTAAAGACGAATAAGCTTCTTTATTTATTATTATTTCTAGGGTAGAGCCCCCTTCGTGCCACCCTGGGTAGTAGTAGTACTTTGCTACTTGGTGAAATCCAAAAGTTAAATCGTTGAAAGGGCCAACCCATTCTGCAGCATCTATTACCCCTTGTTGTAATGCTAAGAAAATATCACTTCCAGGCAAAACTACTGTCTCCGCTCCTGCTCTTGAAAAGATTTCTCCGGCTAATCCTGGGATTCTCATTTTTAGTCCCTTCAGATCTTCTATAGAGTTAATTTCCTTATTGAACCATCCGGCCATTTGAACTCCCGTATTACCTCCTGCAAAGGGTATTAAGTTAAAGGGAGCATAGGCTTCTTCCCAAAGCTCTTGACCGCCGCCCCAGTGAATCCAAGAATTAATTTCTTGCGCTGTTAACCCAAAGGGGACGGCTGTATAGAACTGTGAAGATTTAAGTTTTCCTGTCCAATAATAAGAGGCTCCATGCCCTATTTGCGCTGCACCTCTTGAAACGGCATCGAAAACTTCCATTGCAGGAACCATTTCTCCTGCACCATAAACCTTGATCTTTAACCTGCCATTGCTCATCTCATCTACATATTTAGAAAGGTTCTCGGCAGCCAGTCCTAGGCCTGGATAATTTTTTGGCCAGGTAGTAACCATGTTCCACTTGTAGACTTTATTTAAATCAATTTCTGTGGTCTCCTGTATTGCTGTAGTTGAGCTCTCAGAACATCCCCAAAAAAGACAAATGAGAAAGGAGGACAAGAGTTTTTTCTTCATAATTTTCCTTAATTAAATTGGCCTTAATTTTGCGTAAGAAGCCATGAGCCACTTGGTCTCGCTCGAATCAAAATTAACTTCTACTCTAGCATTAGCTCCTTGCCCTTCATAGTTAAGAATAACGCCTTCACCAAAAACTTCATGGACTACCCTCTGACCTAAAACCAAGTCTGTTTCAGGTATCTCTCCTTGGGCAATGATCCCCTTTGAATCATAAGATTTTCTACCTATTGCACCACCTGTTCTGATTTCTTGTGTTAACTCAGGTGGTATTTCTCTCAAGAACCGAGAGGGGGGGTTGAATGTTTCGTTTCCATGCAAATTTCTCATTTCAGCGTGGATTATGTAAAGCTTTTCCATGGCTCTGGTCATACCCACATAACAAAGCCGCCTCTCTTCTTCCAGTTGTCCGGGCTCTTCTATGGACAGCCTGTGAGGAAAAAGGTTTTCTTCAAAACCTGTTATGAAAATTAAAGGAAATTCCAAGCCCTTGGCGGAATGCAAGGTCATAAGCTGTATTGCGGACTCATGTTCTTCTGCTTGGTCTTCTCCTGCATCAAGTGCGGCATGATCAATAAATGATTTTAAGATGGGAGTGTCTTCTTCTTGAATGTCTGGTTCATAATCTCCCGCAGCACTGACAAGTTCATCTAAATTCTCTATACGAGTTCTACCTTTCTCCCCTGCCTCTTTTTTGTGGTAATCAATTAATCCACTTCTCTGGATAACATGGTCTACAGTTTCTTTTAGTTCTAGGCCACTAACTTCAGCTTGAAGCCTTTCTAGGTCTCCTATGAATCCAGATAACGAACTGCTAGCTCTTGCAGTCAATCCATCAAATTCAATTAAACCTGTGCTAGCCCTCCAAAGAGAGCAATTTTGATCTCTTGCCTGGTTCCTTATAATCTCTAAGGTCTTAGCTCCTATGCCTCTAGGGGGTAGATTGATGACCCTCTCAAAGGCTGCATCATCTTCTCTTCCATAAACCAAACGTATGTAAGCCATGGCATTCTTAATCTCGGCTCGCTCATAAAATCTCTGGCCTCCATAAATCCTATAAGGAAGGCCTTCTCTTATTATTGCTTCTTCTAAAGCTCTAGATTGAGCGTTAGACCTATAAAGAATTGCTGCATCATCAAGGGCATTCCCTTGGTCCATCCAAGACTGTATTGTTCCAACGACATATCTGGCCTCGTCGTCCTCGTTATAAGCGGAGTAAATGGATATCTTTTCTCCTTCTTTCTGTTCTGTCCAAAGTTCTTTTCCCATTCTGGATTGATTATTTTCAATAACGGAGTTGGCTGCACTAAGAATGGTCTGTGTAGACCTATAGTTTTGTTCTAGTCTAACTACCTCTGTTTTAGAGAAATCTTTTGTGAACCTATCAATATTTTCACTTTTTGCTCCCCGCCAACCGTATATGGATTGATCATCATCTCCTACTGCCATATAGCTACTTTCTTTCCCCTTTAAAAGAGACAGGAGTTGATACTGGACTTCATTTGTGTCTTGAAATTCATCTACTAGGATGTGTTTAAATCTTTTTTGATAATGTGAAAGCAGGGATTCGTTAGATGACAATAAAATCAGTGATCTAAGTAACAGTTCACCAAAATCTACAAGGCTCTCTCTTTCGCAGAGCAGCTCGTATTCCACATAAACCTTTGTCATTTGTTCAACAAAGTAATCATCACTGGATTCAGCTTGGTTGGCTCTTCGGCATTCGTCCTTTTCTTTATTTATATACCATTGGATTTGCCTTGCCGGCCACTTACCAACATCAACACCCATGGACTTACAAACTCTCTTGATAACCCTGTACTGATCTTCGCTGTCTAAAATAGCAAATTCCCTTCTTAGGTTCGCCTCTTCCCAGTGTCTTCTTAAAAGCCTATGAGAAATACCATGAAAAGTTCCACACCAAAAGTCTGACATTTCCTGACCCAGCATGGATTCAATCCTACCTTTCATTTCATTGGCAGCTTTATTGGTAAAAGTTACTGTCAGTAAGGAGTAGGGGCTGTTATTGAGGGCCTGAACTAGCCAAGCTACTCTGTGTGCAATGACTCTTGTTTTGCCAGATCCGGCGCCAGCTAACACGAGCAAATGAGGAGACTCAGATGTTACTGCCTTTCTTTGAGCATCATTAAGATTATTCAATATATCAGAAACATCCACCTGTCTATTTTATATGGTTTAGCTTTAAAGAGGTTTTTAAAAAAGTTGAAAAAAAACCCATGAGAATTGGTTCCCCTTAAGTTAAGATAAATCATAGGAAACACCATGACAGATCCAAAAGAATTCTTTGATACATACTGCGATTTTGTAACCAAAGTAACAAGTAATCCAAGCCTAGACATTAAAGCTCTTAAGGCTTCTTTACAGGAAATTCAAGATAATTCTGACATTGATGTTCCTAGATTAATGACTGCTGCCCTTGGCTTGAGTAGTGAGGGAGGAGAGTTTGTAGAGATAGTCAAAAAAATGTTCCTACAAGGAAAGCCGGCCGATCAAGAAAACATATTTCATATGAAGAGAGAGCTTGGCGACATCATGTGGTACTGGGTTACAGCCTGTATGGCCCTTAAGCTGGACCCGGTTGAAGTCATTTTGGAAAATCAAAAAAAATTAGAAGCCAGATATGGAGAAGAATTCACCATCAATCAAAGCGAGGTCAGGGCAGAGGGCGATCTATAACTAAATTAACTCTTTAGACTTCAAGTTTGTACTTAGAAAGATTAGTGCAGGCTTCATTAAATTCAGAAACTGTCTGGTTTATGATGTCTTTAACTGATTTAACCTCATCTATTAGGCCCACAGACTGACCGGATAAGGCCGGAGCTGCATTCATGTCCCCTCCAAAATATAAATCTTGTATGTTTGACATGTCGTTCATTTCCATCATGCCCGCTTCATGGATTTTTTTAGTGAAGTCTGTTCTGAGGGCCCTTATTACTGGCTTAGAGTTTTTATTCAAAATCCAGGTTCCTTGAATCTTTGAGTCTAGAATTTTATTTTTAAAGTTATCGTGTACGGGGCTCTCCTTACTTGATACAAATCTTGTTCCCATTTGTATTCCTTCAGCTCCTGCAGCAAACACTGCGGCCATTCCTGTTCCATCGACAATGCCCCCAGCTGCTATTATTGGTAAATCTAATTCCTTTCTTATTGCTTGAATAAGCACTAATAGGCCTACTTCTTCTGGATTTTTAAACCCTCCCCCCTCTGTTCCTTCTACTACCAAGCCATCGACTCCAGCATTAGCGGACTTTATAGCGCCTTCCACGCTTGGAACAGCATGATAAACAGTTATGCCTGCGTATTTTAAAACGTCTATGTATTTAGAGGGGTCTCCGGCCGAGGTGGTTACAAACTTTACCCCATGAGAAACACAGAAATCTACCATGCTGTCGTCTCGTAGAAAAAGCAGTGGTAAATTTACACCAAATGGCTTGTTCGTAAGTTCAGCCATTTTTTTTATTTCAGCTTTACAATTTTCTACCTCTCCAGATGAGGTCTCTATCACGCCAAAGCCCCCCGCATTAGATACTGCCGAGGCCAGTTTGCTTCGTGCAATCCACCCCATAGGAGCTTGAATGATTGGGTATTTAGATCCAAGGTGTTGCAATACTCTATTCATTTTTAAATCCTTTAAATTGATTTGGTTTTAATTAACTCTTTCTTTTTTTTCCTTTCTTTACGCCCGGTCTTGTCGTTAACCTTTCCTACTAGCTGACCACATGCGGCCATGATGTCATCTCCTCTTGTTGACCTTATCGTAACTACATAGCCTTTTGATTTTAAGAATTCTTGGAATCTTTTAACCCTATTCCCGGAAGGCCTTTTGTAAGTGGATTCAGAAAATGAATTAAAAGGAATTAGATTTATTTTACACGGGAAATCTTTAAGCAAGTCTGCAAGCTCAGCAGCTAACTCAAGCGAGTCATTAACCCTGTCTATAAGAATATACTCGAAAGTAGTTACCCGGCTGTCATTACATTGATCAACATAGTTTGTTACAGATTTTAAAAGAGTCTTTATGGGGTATTTCTTGTTAACAGGCACTAATTCATCTCTTAATTTGTCATTCGGTGCATGCAAGGAGATGGTTAAGGATACGTCAGAAAGTTTGGATAGCTTATCTATTTGAGGAACTAAGCCTGAAGTACTTAAAGTCACTCTTCTTTTAGATAGGCCGTAAGCATTGTTGTCTAACATCAATTCCATTGCTTTTACCACTGGGTCGAAGTTGTGTAACGGCTCACCCATTCCCATCATCACTACATTTGTGATGTTTCTTTCTCCTTCTGCTCTAGAGTTACCAAATGAGTTTTCTGCTATCCAAAGTTGCCCGATAATCTCAGCCAAGGTCAAATTCCTAGAGAAGCCTTGTTTCCCTGTAGCACAAAAACTGCAATCTATTGCACAACCAACCTGAGAAGAGACACAAAGAGTTGCTCTTTTACCTTCAGGAATCAAAACCATTTCTATTAAATCGCCTTCTCCAACACTAACCACCCATTTTCTTGTGCCATCTTTTGAGTCCCTCTCATAAATTACTTCTGGTGCTCGAATTTCACATTCATGGCTTAACCTTTCTCTTAGCTCCTTAGATAAATCAGTCATCTTAGAAATATCACTCACCCCTCTTTGATGCATCCATTTGATGATCTGTGTTGCCCTGTATTCTTTTTCTCCAAGATTTAAAAAATACTCGCCTAACTCACCCCTAGTTAAGTCCATAAGATTTGTTTTTGAGGACATGTCTTTAGTTTAGAGGACCCAACTCATCAGCCACCCAACTGATAGACCAGTTGTGCCCTAGCCTTCTTCCTCTATATGTTTCAGGCAACCTGGTGACCTTACTTCCTATTAAGTCTAAATTCTGTGGGTCATTTTTTAGTCCCCTAAAAGCAACATCCAGGTGGTGCTGGGTTCTCCACTGATAAAAAGTCAATTTATCTGGGATATCCTTAGGTGGATTGAAGTTACAGCCTCCTCCAGAAAAGGAAGAACCAATGGGTCCTGCTACAGAGTGAATTTCAGTAGATAGGCTGTGTTTCCACCCTTCTACCAAGGAGGCTACCAAAACTCCGCCATAACTGTGTCCAATAATGACTACTCTTTCCGTGTCAGGAAGACCCCTTGCTGCTTCTCTCAAGTGAAAGATAAGTTTCTTAGCAGAACTCGAATAACACTTTCGGTCATCCCATCTATAAAAGAATGTAGCGCTATTATCAGTGTCTAGGGTTTGTAAGGGGTATATCC
>Ga0206678_10002480_pt1 | contig 11700 bp, 9 predicted proteins | sample M180m12015metaG_FD_155453 | JGI IMG/M metagenome (GOLD analysis project Ga0206678, IMG submission 155453) | Ammonia-oxidizing marine archaeal communities from Monterey Bay, California, United States - M1 80m 12015 | ecosystem: Environmental > Aquatic > Marine > Intertidal zone | place: USA...
CGGCCTTGGGATTGGCGACCCCAGTGTTGACTTGCACGGCGCCTGGGAGTTGCTTGACGCACCAGCCAGGCAGGTGTTTCGTCAGCAACTCGATATCGGCAATGCGGAATGGATGCGCGGGCGTGCCTGGGCACTGGCGATCGCGCTAATGACCTTCCCCTACTACTGGGGCACGATGCCAGGACGCATAAAAAGCCGGTTAGCGCTCGCACAGTCAGTCATTACCGATATAACAAGTTAGCGGATATCGGCTAGAATGCAGCAAAAGAAACTGAGAAACCGCGCATCGTCTTCATCATGCACAAGATCCAGATACTCGGACTCCGCATCCCGGTACAAGTACCCCGTCTGCTCCATATCGGGATACCCGTTTAGCGATCTTATGAGCAATCGTATCAAGCTCTTCCGGGGTGGGTGGCTTCACAGGCCAGAAGTAGCCCTTGGCTGGGCGGCATTCCGATCATAGACACCATTTAGGTAAAGCATGTGGAAATGTAATGGTGCGGCATCCCGATTCAGATTAAGTACCGAACCAAATCGCTGGATCAGCGTCACCGCACCGCTCTGGGCACCCGACTCATGGCAAAGGTGGTGAAGTCTGTCGACATCAGCATTGAGGACATTGCCCACAAGCTTTAGCTCTACTTAACGGTCGGCGAGGCCCGCCTCAAACAGCGCGCACAGCCCAGGCTCCGGCGCCACTGTCGTGAACACCTCGTCGCCCAGTTCCTGCACCATCAAGTCCGGTGCCTGGAAACGCGGCCACCGGGTCACGCTATCGCCGTTCGGGTCGCCGGTCTTCGCAAAGTTGACCCAGTACAACTGCATAGCCTGCTGCAAAGATCTGTCAGTGTTATTGATGGCGAAATACGGGTCATGCGTATCAAAAACGTAGGGATACTCGACCCCGTGATACGCACCCAGTGAAATACCGTTCTCACCTTGCGGCGTTCGCGTGAAGTGGTACATCCATGCCGCACCACCGGCTGCATTCAGTGTCGACGCGACATGTTGCGAGGCGCAAAGCATGTTGGACGCGGTTTGCAAGCGATCTATAGCCCTGCGTGGGTCCTCTTCGCCACGAACGATTTCCAGCGCGCTTTCGTAATCCATGCCTTCAATAAGCGCACCCTCACGAAGCACATCGTCCCAAGTGGTGTCTTCGGCGGTGTTGGCGTACCACTCGTGATAGTTGCTACCAATGATCAACTCACGACTGCCCAGGCCACGACCATGAATGGTTGCCCAGGTCGATTCGGTCAGCAGCTGGTTGTCAATCGCAGGCGCATGATAATGAGCGGAGAAAGTTTCGTCGTAAACAGCAAATAGTTCGTCCGCAGGCACTTCGCGAAGCGCCGCAAGGCTATTTTCCTGCGGCAGCCCCAGCGCTTCTGCAAGCCCAAGAGCACGGTCTTCTTCTTCGGCTAAAGTAGACATACCCGTCAGTCCGAATCCTGCCGTACTTTGCGCGATGCCGCGATGCAGTAAACCGTCGACTGCGTCGGTGGCCATCAGGGCAAGTAGGTTTTCAGCGCCTGCAGATTCGCCGAACATCGTCACGCGATCCGGATCGCCGCCAAATTGCTCAATGTTGTCCTGTATCCACTGCAATGATGCGACCAGATCCCAGTAACCGAAATTTGCGACCGGTTTGTCCCTCGGCATGTCAGGATGTGACAAGAAACCGAACACGCCCTGTCGATAGGCCACGCTTACGACAACGACATCTTTCTGTGCGAGCTTGTGACCATAGTAATTTGGTTCGTACGACCAACCACTATTGTTGCTACCGCCATGTACCCAGACCATTACGGCCAACTTGGCATCGCTCTTAAGCGTCGGTGTCCAGACGTTGAGGTAGAGACAGTCCTCGCTCACCTCCAGGTCTTCGTAATAGTCTGCTGAACCGCCCATTTCCACCGCCAGCCAGCGATACCAGTCCAGAATGCGCATCGACTGTATGCAGGCGGGCGCAAAATCGGTGACCTCACGTTTTGCCACGGCGCTACTTAGCGGCTGCGGCGCGCGCCAACGAAGATCGCCTACGGGCGGTTCCGCAAACGGCACGCCCAGAAAAGCGGCAATCTTGCCATCCTCGACGTAAATACCGCTTAGGGTCTCGCCGTCGACGTCAACACTGGGGCCAGGATCACAAGCCGATAAAGCCAACAAGGCGGCAATGATAAAAATACATTTCATACGTTACTCGGGAATGTCGTGTTGTAGTGAATTAACGAGCGAATAAGACATGAATACGCCGACAACAAGAATGGGGGTGGACGTAATCAACAGCCTCGATAATTCCGGCGCCATCGCTGTCAGAAATGACTAAGCCGCCGTCGAGCAAATTCGGAAAGGAGCCGGCGCGTTTCTTCACGTCTGATGGGTTAACGCCGCTGGCGTGCAGTCGAATCAGAACCTCACCGGGTCCAGCTACCGGCGCCTCTAGTTCGCCAATGACCAACGCATCGGCAGCGTCACCAAACTTCTCAAACCAGGCGGCGCGCATCAATCGAGCCAGTTCGCGAGTGTTTCGGTGTGGCCATCAACCGACATAGCCTGTCCTGAAACTTTCCCCGCTTTCTCGGAAGCAAGAAACAAAACCGTTTCCGCGATTTCCCCGGGCGATACGAAAGTACGCATAGAGCTTTGGCGCTGATACACATCGCGAATTTCCTGCGGGCTCACGCCACGCTCTTCGGCATCTCTTTCAATAACGCCATCGATACGTGGGCCGCTAACACAACCCGGGCACACCGCATTGACGCGAATGTTATGCGGACCCAGCTCCATCGCCCAGGTTTTGGTCAGTCCGATCAAGCCCCATTTACTGGCAGCATACGGTGAACGCATCGGCGTGCCGAAGAGCCCTGCAGACGATGACATATTGATAATACTGCCGCCACCGGCCTGTTTGAGTAACGGCACGGCGCGGTTGGTCATGTAAAACGCACCGCTCAGGTTTACGGCGAGGCACTGGTCCCAGGCGTCCGTCGCAACATCCTCTACGGCTGCTGAAGGGCCAGAAATGCCAGCATTGTTGATTAGTATGTTGAGTTGGTCGTGCTTCTCATCAAAATCGGCGAAGACCTTGTCAACGTCGCCAGTCTTGGAAACGTCAGCAAGAGTCGCCGTGGCATTCGGATTCGCCTCGAGAAATTCGGCGATCGCGCCTGCCGACGCATCACAGATATGTACCTGCGCGCCTTCAGCGATGAATGCCTCGGCGATATTACGGCCGATGCCTGAAGCGGCACCCGAAATAAGAATGGTTTTCTTAGTCATTATTGCCCTTATAAGCCTTGACGACGATACACGATGCGACCATCGAAAATGGTGAAGTCGACTCGTGCCTCGCTGATTTCGTCAGCGTCAATCTCAAACAAATTTCGGTCGTAAATGGCAATGTCCGCGCGCTTACCCGTTTCGATTGAGCCGGCAACATCTTCGGCGTGAATCTGCCAGGCGCCATTGATGGTGTAAGCGTCGATCATCGTCGCGAGGTCAACATGCTCGTTGCCGAGAATGTCGTACTCGGAATCCCGGGTCGGGCCGCGCGGATCGTCACGCGTAATCGCAGTTTCTATCGACTGTAGTGGATCAAGGTCGCCGTAGTTCCAGTCACTGCCGCCGAGGATGACGCCACCAGCCGCCTGAATGGAACGAATGGGGTACATATTGCTGACCCGTTCAAGGCCCAGAGATGGAATCTCCAGATTCTGCGTCCACTTGTCGTTGTACGCCCAAATCATGGTGACGCTGGCACCGGTGTTTAGTTCGGCAAACCTTGGTCTGTCATTCGGATGGACCAGGCCAAGATGGGAAATCGTATGTCGCAAATTTTCATACGCCTCATCGCCGTTTTCCCTGGCATATTCAATCGCGTCCAGCGCTTCGCGCACTGCGCGGTCGCCCATCGCATGGAAATGAATCAGCATACCCCTGTTGTAGTAGCGCATTACACGCGCATTCAATTGATCAGGTGTCATAAACTGCGGGCCGGCGTGATCGACCGAGTGATACGGCTCAAGTGTCGCTCCGGTTTCGCCTTCGAACACACCATCAACCATGATCTTGATGCTATTGTAACTGATATTGTCCGACTCATAGTTGACGCGATCGCGCAGCACTCGTTCAAAATCGCCCCCTGTGTGCTTTTCGAAGACGCCTTCGTCAATGATTCCACCCAATACGCGTAACGAGAGTTCGCCCGCATCATCGAGGGCTTTGTACACTTGCATTTCATGTTCGCCAATCCAGACATCGTAGGCCGACGTAATGCCGTGTGAATTCATCAACTTGACGGCGCTTTGCATCGCCCAAACACTGGTTGCGTGATCGCGTTTCGGGCGTTGCTTATCGGCAAGGTCTCGTGAAGATTCACGCAACGTGCCATTCGGCTCGCGACTTCCCTCACGACGCTCAATGACCCCGTCTTCCGGCTCCAGAGATTCCGCGTTAATGCCTATCAGTTCAAGTACCTTGTCATTGACGAGTGCCGCATGACCGTCCCCAGCATCGACGAAGATGTATTTATCCTCGGCAATGCCATCGAGGATCGACTTATCGGGACCAATCAGCCCGAATACGCCCAGGTCCAGCCCCACTGCATTGAACCATGCACCTTTCTGAGATCCCTCGCAGGCCTGCAGCGCACCGACAATCTCGTCAACGTTTTGCAGCGCCCAAAGATTGCAGTACACCTGTTCATAACCACCTTCCAGCGGATGCACGTGCGAGTCATGGATGCCCGGCATCGCCATGCGGCCCTCAAGATCGACAACCTCAGTGTCGTCGCCAACATAGGCGCTGATCTCCTCGTTGGTACCTACTGCAACGATGACGCCGTCGTCTATCGCCGCCGCTTGTGCCCAACTGCGCTGACGATCAACAGTATAAATGCCGCCTTTGAGCATGACGAGGTCTGCGGGATCCTGTTGCGGCTGTTTCGCACAGGCCGCGAGAACCGTTGAGGTAATCAGTAGTATGGAAATGGATAAGCGCATTTGGGTATTGTTGCCCATCATGAGCTCCGAGAAAACAGATGTTTGCGATTACGTAATAAGCATCTGCCCAAAATAAGTAAAAAACCTACACCGGGAGACCCAAAACGTCTTATACGAGCACAGTCTGTGGGCAATGCGATCATCACCAGTATTATTACGATTATCCTGTTCAGTGTTGGCTGGGCGATGTTGTCGACACTGGTCGGCAGTATTTACCCCCCGATGACCTTGTTGCTGGAAATCCTTGCCCGTTTGTGACTGCTGTACCGACTCCTCTACCGGTTTTCCCAGCACGACAGGCGCTCTTAACTTGCTCCGCGAGGAAAATACATCGTGAAATCTTGACTCCCTACCAGCAACTCTCTGATACTCCTTACGCCTAAAACAATAACCCTTAAGGAGATTTTCATTGCGAAACCTAATATTAGTGGCATCTTTATTGATGCTATCCCCTATTCAAACTGCGTTTGCCGATGGGCATCCTACGATAACCGTTCCATCTGAATTTTTTTCTATAAAGGGAGAGATGACGAATTTGGAACTGACCGATGATGGAGGCGTGATCACAGCCTCTGGTATTGCCGGTAAATACGGGAAAGTATTTGTTACATACAACATGCGCACGAATCCTAACTCTAAAACACAAGGATCTTTCACTGGCCGCGGAATGGGCATAGACGACTCTGGTAATAGAGAATTCGCTACAAGGGCTGGAGTTTGGAGTCGTGAAGGTACGACCTTAACGTTCCACGCTCTCGATGATCTGACTGATGGTTCTCAATATTTGTGCAAGTCAGTTCTAAACCTCTCCAGCGGAGAATGGAAAATGACTTTCTATCCGATGTAGTTTGTGACCTTAATAGCGGCTTAGGTTTCCCAGGCCGCTTGATCAGGTCAGTGGCCAGTCAGCCATTGACCATTCTCTGCCTACAGACGGTAAGGTTAATCACTGACCAGGTTTTCTGGTCGGGCAGGGAGACTTTTAGCCGTAATCAAAGGATAACTCAGGCATAGATGATTTGAAATCGTATGCATTCTCGGAAAATGCTGACAGCATTTCTGTCATCATTGCGGTTCGAGACTACTGGTGGATTTCCAGCCTGATGCTGACATGTTTTACATTGCGCTTGGATCCGTCGATGGCGAGATAGATTGCCCGGCGGGTTTTCATCAGTGCGTGGCGTCAAGAAACCCCTGGTTCGATATCCATGATGAACTGCCTCAGCATGACGAATGGCCTGATGAAAGTGTATCGTTCTTAAGCAACAGGGTTTACACACGAATCGCTGTTTTTGCAGGAAGTGTTAAAATAGCTCAATTGTACGGCAGCGGCTGAATTACCAGATGAAGTTCATTGCTACAGATATTGAGGATTCTCCGAACCGGCTTGAAGCTATTGTTGCGTCACAAAAATCCCCGCCCGGTTTCGCCATCGATAACTACTTCTATCGTTCCCACGTCACCTACGCGAGGGAACTGGATCGTATCTTTTACAAAAGCTGGCTCTATGCAGGCCACGTCAGCCAGGTTCCCACTTTAAAAAGCGGTCCTGCAAAACCGTCGCACAAACCGAAGCAGAACGTGAACAACCGCTCAGGCTTTTCAAATTAGATCGCTAAACCATAATGGGATCGGTGCAATTCCTTTCCACACCCGTTATAACCTTAATAAATATCCAGTGAGGTCACCATGTCCAAGTATCTTCATAGAGCGGTGTTTTCTACATTCCTGTTAGTCCTATCTGTGTCGGTTCCACAGTTTGTAGCGGCATCTGGAATAGACGATAGACCAAATATCGTCCTGGTTCTGATGGACAATTTCGGTTATGGAGAAATTGGCGTGTACGGTGGTGGTGTAACGCGTGGTGCGCCTACACCCCGCATCGACTCTATTGCCGCCGAAGGATTTCAACTGACGAATTACAACGTCGAGGCAGAATGCACACCATCCCGTGCTGCCTTGATGACTGGTCGCTATGGGGCTCGCACCCGACTACGCCCAGAGGGTCCGCCAAGAAGTTTGTGGTACGGCATCAGTAAGTGGGAGATTACACTAGCCGAGATGCTCTCGGATTCCGGTTATACGACGGGCATCTTCGGAAAGTGGCATTTAGGAGATACCGAGGGGCGTTATCCTACAGACCAGGGATTCGATGAGTGGTATGGAATTCCCAATTCATCGGACCGAGCCTTCTGGCCTGATAGCGACAGCTTCCAGAAGGACGCTGGTGTCGAGTTCACTTACATCACGACATCCAGGCGCGGCGAGACACCCAAAAAACATGAAGTGTATGACCGCGCTAAACGCACGACTATCGACCGGGAAATCACCGATCACGCCATCGACTTCATTAAGCGCACGGCCAAAACCAAGAAACCTTTTTTCGCCTATCTCCCCTATACACAAACACACGAACCGGTCGACGCCCATCCCGACTTTAAGGGCAAAACTGGAAACGGTAGTTTTGCTGACGTACTGGCGCAGACCGATGTCTATGTGGGCGAACTCCTGGATACGATTGATGAGTTGGGGATCAAAGACAACACCATTTTCATCTTTACCTCCGACAATGGGCGCGAAGGCATTAGAAGGTCATTTGGATCCACGGGAATCTGGCGAGGAACGATGTTTTCTCCCTATGAAGGATCCTTGCGCGTACCTTTTTTGATCCGCTGGCCCGGGAAAATCCCTACCAGGCGGGTGTCAAACGACATGGTGCACACCATAGATTTGTTTCCCACACTTGCAAATTTTATTGGCGGTGATATCCCACAAGATCGCACACTAGATGGTGTTGATCAATCTGATTTCCTGATGGGTACGGCGAAGGAATCAGCGCGGGAGTCAATGGTCATTTACCTCACCAGCGAGCTATTCGGTGCGAAATGGCGCAATTGGAAAATTCTTCTCAAAGAACTCGATGACGGCTATGCGATCAAGAAAATAGCCTACCCATCAGTCTACAATCTGATCGTAGACCCAAAAGAAGAAGAACCTGAAAAATTCTATCTTGATGACACCTGGGTAGATGCCCCATTATGGAAAGTCATAGAGGATCATCAGGGATCGATGGAAAAAGATCCCGGCGCTCCAGATGCTTAAACTGTCGTCTGTTCCTGGTCGCATTCAGCGAAATCAAGCAGCGCCCAACAATAGACGAAAAAACAATCGTCTTCAGCTAATTCGATTCAGCCTTCTTGTTTTCTTGCCTGAAATACGCCGGTGTCTGTCCACAGGATCGCTTGAAAGCTGAGTAAAATGCGGAGTTTGAGTTAAATCCCACCTCGAAAGCGACCGTTAGAATGGCCGGTTGTGGATCGGTATTGTCGGTAAGCAGGCGTTTGGCTTCGTCAATGCGATAACTATTTAAATAGTCAAAAAAGCTCATGCCGAACCCTGCATTAATTACCTGTGAAAGATGGTTGATCGGACACCTAACCATCGATGATAATTTTGGCAGGGTCAGGCTGGGATCCAGATAGGTTTGTTCATTCTCCATCAACCCTGTCAGCTCCATCTTATAGCTTTCAAGCAGTTCCTCATTCAGGCCGGACTTTGCATATTTGTCAGCCTCTGATCTGTTCTGTAGTTCGACTGGCTGCTGGTAATAATCCGCAATCTGAACCGCCTGATCACCTTCAAGGGTCACGAATTCTGCACCGAACCAGTGGGGCTCACCCAACTCATCAGCTTCAGCATCCACCCTGTATTGAAATGCAATTGTATTTTCACCACTCACCACTTCACCGGCCAGCGAATAGTGATGCTGGTCATGGCTGAAAAAATCAGAAAGGTACTTTACCACTTCAGGTTTGGGATGATGCAGTTCGGAAGGTACATCATAGTAGATACCATCCTTGGTCAGATGGTCTGCGATACATTGCGCATCACGATGATTCCACGCTTCTATGTAGCTTGCTACAAAATCGCTGGCTCGCATTCAGTCTCCCCATGCTCGTACGTGAGAAAATACTAACCCAGATTGATTACCACTGCCACGTAGACTCAGTAATCCCGTGCAGGCGTTGCCCTGGCGTGTTCCGGCGCCCAGAATGGTTCATCCTTGACGCTGCATCTGGCCACTTTACTGTAGTGTCTCAACTCTTTCTCATAGTTGATCTCAGCCCAGAGCTCGCCATTGAGGTGCGGTGTCTCAATCATGGCCAGCGCAATATTTGCTTTCACCACCGGAGACCACATACCCGAAGTCACATAGCCAATATCACGCGAGCAATCCTGACTATCGTAAATGAAGGAACCTTCCGCCGGTTTGTTGCCTTCGATATCCAATCTCGTCAGCGTATATCGTGGGCCCCGACGTGACTCCTCCAATAACGCTGCGCGGCCGTTGAAATGCGGTTTCTTGAAATCTACCATCCAGTCAAGATTCAGCTCAAAGGGCGTCTGGTCATGTTCAAAGTGGACGGTCTTAAGCGCTTCGTTGAATTCATACCCGGGCATGATAAATCCTGCTTCGAGTCGAGCCATGTTTGTCGCCTGCTCACCAAACGGGTGAATACCGTAGTCCGCACCCGCTTCATAGACCACATCCCACAGTTCGAGCGCCAGCTCTGCCTTTATCCACAACTCATAACCGAGGTCTCCAGTAAACCCTGTTCGGGAAACCATCAGTGAGTCACCCAGAAAATCAAAGTGGTGAATGGTGAATGGTTTCGCCTGCTCAATCCCTTCAAGACCCATGCGCTTCAACACGGCACAGGAGGTCGGTCCCTGGAGAGCAAGCGCCGCGAGTTCATCACTACGATCATTGATCGTTACGTTATCGAATCCCAGGGTACTTTTTTTCAGCCAGGCCGTAGAAGGGCTGCCGCAGGTCAACATGAACGAATCATCAGCGAGCCTGAAAATCGTACCGTCATCAATCAAACGACCCTCATCGGTGCACCACAACACATAACTGACTCGATTGTTACGCATCTTCGTCACATCACGAGTGACCATGCGATTGAGCATTTTTTCTGCATCCGGTCCGGAAATAAAATACTTCTGCATTGGGCAGATGTCATAGGTACCGCAGGTGTTACGTATGCAGAAGTACTCATACTCGGCTTCGTAGTAATACTCTGCCAGCTTGTATCCATTCCAGGAAGACCAGGCATCATGAATGTTCCGTTCATCCAGCCGTGGTTGAAAGTGGCTGGGTCGGGGTTTTTCAGTGGAAAAATCGGCGCTATTCATCGTAACAATCATCTTCCGGTACTGTGTTGGGACGACGCAGGTCCATCAATATCTCTCTTGCGGCATTAGCACCACAAGCGGACGAAACCCCGCCTCCTGGGTGTGTTGAAGAACCGCACATATACATGTTCTTTACAGGCATTCGGTACTGGGCATAACCAGGGAACGGCCTGTTGAAAAGCAACTGATCAATCGTAAGTTCACCCTGGAAAATATTTCCTTCGGTGAGCCCTACTTCCTGTTCAATCTCGAAGGGTGTTCTGACTTCCAGGTGGACGATGAGATCCTTAAAGCCAGGGCTATATCGCTCAAGCTTGTTAACTACTGTCTGTCCAAACTGGTCACGCTTCTCGGGTGTCCATGGGCCTTCTGCCAACTCTGCGGGGCAATACTGGATAAAATTAGACATCCAGTGTTGCCCAGGCGGCGCGACGGTTGGGTCCCACGCAGAAGGAATGACAGATTCAATAAAGGGATCATCCGACCAGGTTCCCCTTTTCCAGCAATCGTAAGCTCGCTCCATGGTTTCCATGCTGCCCGTAAACGCCTGACCACCTCGGTTGACGTAGGGGTTGTCAGGCACATTATTAAATTTCGGCAGCCCGGAGAGTGCGATGTTGACCTTGCCTGAGGAACCACGAATCTTGAAGTTCTCGGCCTTTTCAAAGATGCCTGGTGGCAGGTCATCCCTGTCCATGATTTTCGTAAAAGTACGCCGGGCATCGAGATTGGATACCACAATATTGGCACTGATTTCTTCTCCTGAAGACAGGGCAACTCCAACCGCTCGTCCGCCTTTCACAATAATCTGATCGACACCGGCATTGGTCCTGATCTCGCCACCAAAGGACTTGCAGGCAGAGGCAAGTGCATTGGATATGGCACCCATGCCGCCTCGCGCGAGCCCCCAGGCACCAATACTGCCATCAACATCGCCCATTACGTGGTGCAGGAGTATGTAAGATGAGCCAGGCGAGTAAACACCGAGTGCGGTACCAATAATACCGGCCGAGGCCATGGCGGCCTTAACAATATCAGTCTCAAAGTAATCATCCAGAAAATCCGCAGCACTCAGTGTGAAGAAGCGAATGTACTCGTAGAGTTCCTTTTGACCCAGCGCTCCAAACTGTTTAGCAAGGAACAATAGCTCCTGGATGTCGCGGATTCGAAAACTGGTCGGGTCAGGGGGCGTCCGCAACAGGGTTTTGCGAATGACCTGGGCATAGCGGCCAAGATCCGCCTGAAGACGGAACATAGCATCTGCATCATGCCGCGAATGACGTTTAAGTTCGTTATAGGCAGCCGCTTCGCTGTGATATGACATTAGCGTATTGCCATGATCATCGAAATTTACGGTTCCGAGATAAGGCACCAGCATTAGGCCATGGCGGCTCAAATCAAGATCTCGATGCAGCGACTGTCGCATCATGCTGCAGACATAGGAACAGTTTGAGTACACCCACCCTTCATGCAATTCACGGGAAACCGCTGCACA
>Ga0206678_10002493_pt1 | contig 11673 bp, 7 predicted proteins | sample M180m12015metaG_FD_155453 | JGI IMG/M metagenome (GOLD analysis project Ga0206678, IMG submission 155453) | Ammonia-oxidizing marine archaeal communities from Monterey Bay, California, United States - M1 80m 12015 | ecosystem: Environmental > Aquatic > Marine > Intertidal zone | place: USA...
GGATTCTTCTGCAAGACTTAAGTTTCTTATTGGCCCAATAAGTTGAGTAACATTCTTTAAATTACCTTCTTCGATTTTTTCCTTAAGAGCCTCGCCTTGTGTTCGATTCTGACGATCCTCTACGAAGCGAAGACCCCGCTCAGTGTTTTGAGCATAGACTGTACCTGTATCACCTACCGCTTTGGAAAGAATAAACGTGTAGTACCCACCTGCTGCATAGAGATCCAGCACAGTCATTCCTTTATCAATGCCAGCGAAAGCTAGCACCTCTATTGGTTTGCGCACCGAGTCACGCACAAAGTCAGAAACGTCACGCCCTGAATTAGAGAGCAATAGCCGTAACTCTTCAGTATCTAATGTGGCTGATATTTTTGAGGTTATGACTATCGCGCATAGACCAAGAGTAATAATTTTAAAGAGTTTAGTTGCCATTATTCACCCAATGCGTAATCAGAAGACCATATAAAATCTGTTAAGGTGTAAGACCGATACCTTGTGCTGCCATAAAAGCAAGTACTGGAATGATTAACAGCGCAATCAATTCGAGTTTTAGTAAAATTGGAACCATTCGAGGTACTTCGATTGCTTCAGATTCTGAATTACGATGCTTAATAAAAAAACTAGTGGGGTAGGTTGAAGCTAGAACAATGATGATAAATAACAGAATCTTTCCCTGAAATATTGGATTGTCTGTGTAAAATTCACTTGGCTTTCCTACTCCCAACCAGAGGACCAGGCCCATCGCAAAGACTAGTACGGCACTAATTCCATATGCTGCAGTTACTTTTGCAATATTTCGAGCGTCTTCCCTGTTAATTGTTGGCTTTAGTGCCATGTTTTCAATCACAAGCGAACCGGCGAATACGAATATTGCCAGAAAATGAAGGTACCTGAACAAGGTGTAGAGCATAAATCTGATGATACTGGAAATTCGAGATAAATAGATGAAGATTCTAGCGTATTCTTGTTATGCTTCGAGAGCTTGAATTACAACCAGCAATTATCAGGTAATGGGGGAGACATGTCAGAAATGAACACTAATGACCAATCGGTGAGTAATGATGCGCATCTAAAATCCAATATGCGTAAAGTATCGCTAACAGCGCTCGCTGGGGCCAGTATTGAGTGGTATGACTTCTTCCTTTATGCAACCGCCGCTGCTTTAGTATTTCCCGCTGCGTTTTTCCCTGAATCAACACCCACAATGGGCTTAATTCTTTCATTTGGTACCTTTGCTTTTGGTTTTATTGCTCGGCCAGTTGGCGGCATTCTTTTCGGACATTTTGGAGACCGTGTTGGCCGTAAGAAGACTTTAGTAATCGCTCTTATGTTAATGGGTGTGGCATCCACATTGATTGGCTTGCTACCAACCTATGCAACTATAGGGATTGCAGCACCAATCCTTTTGTCAGTATTGCGCTTCGCTCAAGGCTTGGCAATCGGTGGGCAGTGGGGTGGTGCTATGTTGTTGGTTACAGAAAGCGCACCTGACGACAAGCGTGGCTATTACGGGGCATTTGCCCAAGCTGGTGCCCCGGTGGGTGTAATTTTGGCGAACCTGGCCTTCATCATTATTAGTGCCTCAGTATCTGAGGATTTTTTCCAAGCTTGGGGGTGGCGTATTCCATTCCTCTCCAGTGTGATACTCATTGGAATATCCATGTATGTGCAGTTGAACCTGGAAGACACTGATGCATTTAAGGAATTGGAATCTCTTAAAAAAGGACGCCTTGAGAATTCTTCTGATACTCCCATGCCAGCTAGACGTTCTCCTGTGCTTGAAGCAATTGTGAAATATCCTAAACGCATCACTTTGGCTGCGGCAGCCTTTCTTTCCGTGCAGGTAAATTTTTACATTCTTATTGGTTTTATAATTGCCTACGGGAGTGATCCTGATGGCGGAGGTATGAGTCGAAATACCATATTATGGGCAGTGCTAGTAGCCTCTGCTATTCAAATCCCTGCACAATTTTGGGCGTCTTCCTATTCGGATCGACATGGAAGGCGAGGTATTTTTATGCTGGGTGCTGCACTAACCGGTGTGGCTGCTTTTGCTCTCTTTCCTTTGGTAGATACAGGAAGTTTCTGGCTGAGTGTGTTGGGAATAAGTGCAGGCCTAAGTGCTCTTGGAATGATGTATGGGCCGCAAGCGGCTTTCTTCACAGAATTGTTTTCCACTGAAGTAAGATATTCAGGTGCTTCGCTTGGCTATCAGCTTGGGGCTATCGTCGGGGGAGCCTTCGCACCAACCATTGCAACTATTCTATGGACCGAGTACTCCATTATCTGGGTTTCTGTATATATGGCTCTTGCGTCGGTAGCGTCAATAATTGCTGTAGCGATGCTTACAGAAACCTACAAAACCAGCCTGTCTGATGCTGTTTAGAATTTAGCGTTTTACTTGCGGACCCATGAGCCGCTGGCATTCTGAAAAAAATGACCAGCTTGTGTTGCCTCAACAGCACGTTCATAGGCCAACGCAGCAACTTGGTCTACCGATAGGCCATTTTGTTGAGCAATTTGTTGGTAGCGTTGACGACGTTGAGAATTCACATCATTCAGTAAAGTCTGTATTTCAGCGGAAGCGCTATTGTTCACTATGCCCACATAGCCGTCTCTCTGTTCTCCAACAAACCCCTCCGATTTGGCTTCTTGCAAAGTAATAGCATGAGCAACCGAAACGAGCGTCATGGTAAAAACAAATATAGTTATTAAGTAATTAATTTTTTTCATGTTCGCCTCCATTAAAATAAACCGCTATCGGCTGAAAAAATATCATCAAGTTCTTCTTCAACTTGCACTCTAATCTCATGTTCTATGCGGACGTTGAGATTTATAGTAATAGGTTCGTTGGGAACAGCTACTTGCACTGTTGGTGTACAGGCTATCAGGAAGCCTGCAGTACATATTAAGCTCAAAATCGGTATTTTTTTCATAGCAGACAAATCTCTTTCTATACTTATGTTATTTCTATCACTAAATTCATTTCAATTAATTGCGAAGATTATTGCTGAAGCATTAAGACTAATACTCGTTGAGTCTTTTCCTTAGTAGACATTCCTTTAGTGAAAATGTTACCGCTCTATTTACTGTTCTTTCAATGATTATTCTAAGGATGTTTTCAAAGCGTCAGTGATTACGCTACTTGCGCGTAAACTTTTTAACAGCGTTGGAATATTATCGGTTATATTTACATTTAAGTTAATTGGCTGACCGCCATTCATGTCAGGGTTGAAACCTTGTAATTGGACTTCCATTGTTAGATCTCCATTATTATCGTAGTCCACTTCGGTATTCATAGTTTGATACTGATAATTTGAGAGTGCATCATTGACTAACTGAATGCTGGGATTTCCGCTAGAGAGAGGATTAGTTGGAGTATATCGGATAGTCCCGCCGGGGTTTATCGCTCCAACCAAACCTTCTTCGATAGTTATGCCATTATCAGAAATTATTAAGGGCAGGTAGCCACTTATTAATCCGTCTACTGCAACCCCGGGGTAATCAGCAAGGTCTACGATGGACTCCAGATCTAGGCCAGTCATTACGACTGCGAGTTGGTTCTCAGCTTTGGCAGCGGTGAAATTAAAATCTGAAATGGTTATATTGCCTCCTAAGACCGCTGAATTTAGATCCTTAAGATAATACTCACCTAGGGCTGTATTAAATCCATAGTTCCAATTGATTTGTTCAATCGCGAGACCAGTATCTAGCTTTGTTATAGAGGCGCTCTGTTCATCTAAAGTTCTGAGGCCTAGTGGGTTGGTAATTTCAGCGGTTAATTCCGAAGTCAGTTTGACAAAGAAATTATCTTCAACGAATCCACTGAGCTCCGTAAGATTAAAATTAATCTGACCTGCAAAGAGCCTAGTTTTATCTTCTTGTTGCTTCCAAGTTATAGATGCTTTGCCGGAGAGACTCCCCGAAAAAACATCTCCTTTTACTAGTCGCTGACTGGTTAAAGAAGATAGAGGGACTAGATCGCTAAACTGAAACTCCCTTAAATCAATCTCTAAAGATCCCTGGCTATTTTGCAAATTATGGTTAGCAAGAATAGCTGTATCTACCTGATTATTAGTGCGCAGCATAAGCGATGTAGAAATAGAGTTGTCATGAAATTCAATGTTTCCGAATAGTCTCGGTTCGATTAAAGAAACTTGGTCAAGCTCGATCTCAAGGTTTTGTGAGTTGAGGTAAGCGCTCACTTGAAGGCGGTCATTAAATGAAGCAACAATATTGTCGAGAGATCCCTCGATAGAAGTTTGGACTGCTCCATATTCTAAAGAAGGAACTGTAACTCGAAGTTGCGAAGGCGAGAGTCGGATTTCTGAGCCATTCAGAACTGCTTGGAAATTCCCTTTGGCGGTTGCCGAAGCTACCCTTATCTGATCAAAGCTCAAGTCCTCTAGTTGAGCTGAAATATCTCCGAGGATTTCACAATTCTCAAAACTTTCACACTGAATAGAGACTCCATCTAAACGACCCTCGAAATGTGCTTTCAGGGGGCTTTGTAAATCTGTCGTAAGTAACACATCCGACAATGTTGCCCGGAATCCAGTCACAGGCTGTGAGTTGACAGCTATTGTCAGTGGCAGATTAATTTTGGTAGTTGAGTTAAAGTTATTCGAGAACACAATGGATTGGTCTGCTTCAGAGTCGATAATGGTTTGGACGTCGTCGAGCGTGATTGTGCTGCTTAAATTTGAGATTTGCGCATGAGTTTTCAGCTGCAGTGCTTGATTATTGAAAGAAACACCAGCTAAGGATTCTGCCTGGGCCAAGAAGTGTAAAATTGCATCCGGAACAACAATACTGCTTGCGGCGAACGTTGCGCTATCTTCTTTGATGACTATGTTGATGTCTGACTTAGCGATACTGGTTTCAGGTTCAGAGATAGAGGAAAAAATTATTTCTGCGGTGACAACTTCAAAATCGGTTGTATCAATTGAAGACTCAATCAGATAAGAAGGAGATTCTTCAGCCTGAAGACTGGTGTTAAGCTCGATGCCTTCCTTATCTAGTGTTATGTTACCTGTCGCTAACAAATTCTGAAAATCTAGCTCGTAGGAAAAAACAGTTATCAGGTCTACGGGTAGGCTCTTTATCTGATTTTGAAGTTGATAAATATCGAAGTTACTTAGGCCATTATTTCCTTCATTTTCTTCACCGCTGGTTTCATTGAAAGATATTTTCATCGAATCAATTTCTAAAAAGGATAATCTTCCTCTTAATAGTTCGAGTAATGAGAAGCTAGAATTCAGCGAATCAATCAAGATGCTGTAGCGAGATGAATTTATTTCTATAGATTCCAGGCTGACTGAGGTCGGAGAAATACTCAGCCCGGTTACATTGCTTAACCGCATGTCACGATCATTCAAGATATGGTTTGATATTGATACAAGGGGTGCTGTTGGTGCGGCGCTTAACAGACCAACAATCAAGACAACAAAGAGAAGAAGCCCTATAAGGCTGCGCCTTAGAATTTTCATGTGGAGTTGATGTTTAAGCTCAAAGTTGGCCTATTCGAAAGTGCTTATTAAGTAGACTGAGAACTTGATCTTAAGTTTCATGGTAATAGTGTACTTAAGTGATCGGCCAAATCATTCTTTCCTTCCCTTAAATTAATAAAGAGTTAGGTTTTTTTCAATGAATCAAAAGATGCGGATCCCAATTTACTCTGCCTTTAGAGATAGTCTGAGAAATTCTTCTATGGGTTCGACCTAGATACGCAAAGCAAAAAAAAGGCCCACTTTCGTGGGCCTTTTTTTATACTTATTGTGGACAGTCTGTTTACAGCCTATAAGTTCCACCTATGAAGATCATACGACCGCGAGGGCTCGTAGGGAACGCATTTTCAGTCATGAACGGGTCTTCTTCGTTCAGATTCCTTATGCCGCCGTAAAGAGTGACTTCATCGCTATAGTTGTAACTGGCGCTGATATTGTGAATCCAGGTTTCATCCATAAAAACCTTCTTACCATATAAGGTTTCAGCGGTTTCTATCTCAACCGTGCCAAGCAGCATTTCACCAAGGTACTGCGACTGGAAGGAAACATTAATGTCACCATAGTCCCAGCTCAGATAGACATTACCCGCCTCTTCTGGACGCAGGATTTGCCCGAGCTGTGGGTTTACTTCACTTAAATCTGCAGGGTTTGTATAGAAATCAATTTCATTTACTTTTGTTCCCTGAACAGTTGCCCCGAAGTTGTGAGCACCAATACTGAAATCATAGCTTAGCGCTAGATCGATACCGCTGGTTTCTAGGGTGGCAAAGTTAATGTCAGTAGAGGTTAGGAAGTTGAAGCCGCCATGCTGCATGGACGAAGAATCTGCGTTGCGTGTAAACAAATTACAGAAGGCACTATTCAGGGACTTCTCTTTATAGCAACCATCCACAATATCTTGAGCAGATACTGAAGAAATGGCATCTTCGATTTCAATCTCCCAGTAGTCGGCAGTGAAGCTTAGACCTTCCAGAAAATTTGGCTGGTAAACTAACCCGTACGTTATTGTATCTGCTGTTTCTTCTGTTAGATTGCGGTTGCCGCCGGCAACACCGCCGAAGGAAGCAGAAAGCGGGTCGGTAAACGCGTAGTTTCCGCTGCTGTCGTATGGATCAACACCAATAGCCTGTAAAGACGTTACGCAGTTACCCTGGTAGTTGGCTGCCAAGCCAGGTTGATCAGCTGCCAAAGCTGTGATCTGCGCCGCATCACAAGGGTCATTGGGTCGGTAGTTTTGGCCTATTGCTGGGCCAAATAGTTCAGTGATATTCGGTGCGCGAACTGCTTGAGAGAGACTACCACGGAATGCGAGGTCATCGATGGGCGCCCATACCATGCTGGTCTTCCAGGATGTGCTCTCGCCGATAGTGGAGTAATCCGCAAAGCGACCAGCAGCATCCAGTGTTAGCTCTCGAACAAAAGGGACATCAGAGAGTAATGGCAGGGAAACTTCCAAGAACACGTCAGTAGTATCGAACTTGCCAGTCTCATTCTTGTTACCGAGTTGCGGTCTGAACACCAAGTTAGAGTTATCAGAATGTTCTTCCAAAAGTGTTCCAGCGGCAAATGGAGAGCCGGCAGGAATTACACCAAGCTGCCACGAATCGTACTTGGCAGTTGCCTTTTCTTCGCGCCACTCGACTCCAGTCGCGAACCCAATAGGCCCTCCGGGTAGACTAATAAAATTCTCGGTATCACCGACTAATGAGGCAGCAAAAACAGTTTGTTCCAACTGCAACTTATTCCAAGTCGGAGTAGTTACCCATGCCGCTGCTTCGGGAGTGATTCCTCCTTGTCCGGCCCAAATATTGATCGGTACACAGTCACCTGCACCTGGAGTGAAGGAGAAGTAGCCAGCGTCGTAGGACGGAATTTTAAATGGAGTATTCATTGCAGCTGCAGTTGGATCAACATCTGCACGGCAAGCTGGTTGACCAGTTGCAGGATCAGTTACAGCGTCAACCCCTGCAAACCATCGATCGTTGATAATTGATCCGGTGGTAACACTTTCTCGGTCATGGCGCCCATAATTGGCGCTAGCCTCCCAACTCCAACCATTATCCAACTCACCTTCGAGTCCGACGACTACGCGATAGGTATCTCGCTCTGTTGTCGTATGCGAATCAAAGAAGATAGGGTCAACTGTATTAGCAACAGCTCCAGTTTGATTAGCTACGCCTTGGATAAATGAGGGTAGGTACGGATTATCTTTAAAACCAACCATTAAATCCCAGAAAGAATTTGGTCGGGAGTCAGTATCGGTCTCCTGAGTCACGTACTTGAATTCACCAAATAATGTCGTCTGATCAGTTAAGTCATAGTGTGACAGCATATTAATCGAAAGCTTCTCGTCGGGAAGGAGTATGTCGAAGTTATCATTCCCATAGACATTCCATGAGTCTCCACCGAAACCTGCAAAATTGCCGGCTACCAATCCGTCTTGGACTGGCGCATATGACCCATCTGGGCCTATATTCCAACATCCACCCACGACACCAAAGGAAGCTGCTCCGAATACGGAGTTGTAACCGGTAAATGAATCTAGACAGTCGGGATTTCCATTGCCATCTAGGTCAATTGGTGTTTCAGGATCGAACCCGGAAAAGGTTAAGGGGTTACCTGGGATTATGTATCCATAGCCTGAAGTAAACGGGAAGGTTCGCTGAGGCAGGATTGCCCTTTGGGGAGCGTTAGCTGCCCTGTTTATCAATGCAGATTCTGCTGCTGTTAAGGATGGGGCAGAGCCGAACTGGCTAGTGTAATCAGAGGTAAAAGCTGCCGCAGTAGGAATTGTTAAGCCAAAATTAGTTAAGCCTGTATTGGCATAGTTATAGTACTGCGCAAAATTCGGAGTAGCCGAACCAATTTCGCCCTGCTGGAAGCGCAAGTCTGGGTTCACCCAATTGCTAGCAGAGCCTATCGAATAGTTGGAACGCTCGCCCATTGTTAGGCCATCGTCATTTCTAACATCCAAGGCAACAGTCACATTACCGCGACCATTATCGAAATTCTCTCCAAACACTACAGACAGGGAACTTTGCTCCCCGTCACCGCGGTCTGAAAGGCCATAGTTGGCGTCAACTTCAATGCCTTCAAAATCATCTTTGAGTATGAAGTTAACTACGCCGGTTACAGCGTCAGCACCGTATACTGCCGAAGCACCACCGCTCAAAACTTCTACTCTCTCAATGAGGGGCATTGGGATAGAGCCGACATCAACCGCCGAAGACCCTTGCACGCCGCCAACATGGCGTCGACCATCTACTAACACCAATGTTCTATTGATTCCTAGGCCGCGCAAATTTAAGGTATTTTGACCATCAACCCCGTTATCGATAGATTGTTCTGCTGTGACAGAGGTTAGGAGGGCAGGTATGTCGTTGACGACGTCTGCTATAGAAAATTCACCAGACCTGCGGATATCCTCGGCGTTAACTGATTGAACAGGCAATGCACCAGTTAGGTTAGAATCCCTTGAAATTCTCGAGCCAGTGACGATGACCTCTTCAATCAATTCGTCCTGAGCAACGACTTGACCGCTAAAAGGAAGCGCGCTTGCAGCGAAGAGCGCTACAGCCCCGCCATTTACTTGGTGGCGGAAGTTTTTCTTCTTCATGTTGAGCCCCATTTTATAAGGTTAATTAGCATGATCACGGTACACCGCGACGGACCGCGTATTATAAATACATGCTAGGGAGATGCAAAGTTAGCTAAGTGGCAAAATGAGCCAAATTTACCTGTTTTTAGGCTAATTTTAGCGACATAGGCCTATATTGGGGAGTCTAACTACTGCAGAGCTCTAATCTCAAATAGCATAAGAAGCTTGAATAAATTGGGGGGAGGTGTTCAATTGAACCAAAATAGTGCAAAAATTCGAGCGCAGGTAGCGTTATTGCCTCAAGATTCCAGAAAAAAGAGCATTATTTGACCTTACTTAAGGGTTACATAATGGGCGTTAAGCGCTTCTTCTGAACTCATCAGTCCAGAAGTTTTTAACTAAAATTTAATTTGAAGGTGTTAGCTTGTGAGAATGTTCAATTTCATTTTGTTTGTTAGTGGCTTAGTGTTTCAGTCTTTAGTTTTGGCCCAACAAAATCCCTTGTCCGAGCTTTCTTATGTTGCGCCAGAAAATGAACCCATAGTCGTTGGTCAGGCTGGAGATAATCCTGCGGACATAGGTAGATATCTCTTAGCCCGTGGCGCGCGATCTGCTCGTGTATCCCCCGATGGCAACTCAATTGCATTCAGTTATTCGGTGACTGGAACGCCGCAGCTTTGGACTCTGTCAACTAATAAGGGTCAGATGAAACAATTAACATTTGGTAACGGTATTACCTTTTTCCGGTGGGCTCCAGATAGTACGCGTCTTTTATATGGCGCTGATAACGACGGCAATGAACAAGAATCCTACGCGCTGATAAATGTTGATGGCGATGATGAAAAAATAGTACTGCCTCCTGTCTCTGGTGGATTTAGGTCGTTTGGAGATTTCTCTGCAGATGGGCGGACAATTTATTTTGCTTCTACCGAGAGAAACGGATTAGATTTTGATATTTATAAAGCCGATCTCGAATCTGGAGCGAGTGAATTATTGTTTGAAGGAACTTACGGGTATTACGCTCGCTCGCTTTCTCCTAACGGCAGATATTTGCTTGTTAGTGAAACTGTGGGTGAGGATGGAGACAATCTTTATCTTTTAAATACATCGTCTACTGAATTAACTACGATCTCTGCGCCAGAGTCTAGAGCAAATCATGCCGATGGTGGCTTCGCCTGGTTGCCAGATAGTTCAGGATTTTACTTAACCTCAAATCTTAATCGGGAGTTTAGCGCGGTAGTTAAGTACGATTTAAGTAGTGCTCGATTTTCAGCTATCGAATCGACTAGTCATGATGCGGCTAACATTGAGTTATGTGGCGAAACTAGTGGTTTTTTAGCCTGGACAGAGAACATTGATGGTTTCCACGAACTCAAAGTCCACAATTTATCGACAGGCAATAATGTTGAAGCGCCGAGTCTTCCAGAAGGGACTTATAACATCAGTTGTTCGGCCAAATCGTCCAAAATGGTAATTACTACCAATGGGTGGCGGACGCCTGGCGATATTCACACCTGGGATATTAATAGTGGGGAATTGCAACAGAGTTTCGAATCAAACCTGGCAGGGTTAGATCCTGAGCGACTGGTCCGCCCTCAAAGTATTCGGATTACCGCGCGAGACGGAGTTGAGTTGCAAGGCTTGTTGTATTTGCCAGATACTAGCTCCAGAACTGAAGCAGGAGCTCCCCCAGTAGTATTTGAGGTTCATGGTGGGCCCTCGAGGCAATCTGTCGCTAATTTCGACGCGGTTGTTCAGTATCATGTTGACCGTGGAGTCGCAGTATTTGAACCCAATGTCAGAGGTTCTTCTGGATTTGGACGAACTTATGTCGCGCTCGATGATCGTACGAATCGCCTGGACAGTGTTCGGGATTTAGTCGATATGCTGCAGTTCTTCGAAAACGATGGAAGAGTGGATTCAGAAAGGGCAGCAGTATCTGGACAATCTTATGGTGGTTATATGGTGAACGCTGTACTTGCTGCTTACCCTGGATATTTTAAAGCTGGAGTTTCCCGCTATGGTGTTGCAGATTGGGTCACGGCCTTGGAAATTGCATCACCTGCTCTAAAGGCTTCTGACCGCATCGAGTATGGAGACATTAATTTGCCTGAGTGGCGCAGTTTCTATGAAGTAAATTCGCCTATTGCCCAGGCGGATCGAATCAATGTGCCGGTAATGTATTCCCATGGCGTAATGGATCCACGTATCGATATGGATGAAACAGAAACTATGGTTCGAGCATTGCGTGAAAACGACGTTGAAGCACCTTATATCCTGATACCGGATGAGGGCCACGGTTGGCGAAAAATGTCGAATCGCTTGTTTTACTACCGAAGGCAGGCAGAATTTCTCGAATCGCAGCTTGGTGTTGAATAGTATTTTTTCATATTTTGTTATCGAAAATTTAGACCATTACTCTAAAGTCCCTGCGAATTTTAGTGCAACACCTGTTAGATAAAAGTGGATTCTAGTTTGAATAACAAGACATTCATTAAGTTAAAAGGCCGTGTGGCTAGAGCAGCTTTCTATGTCTCAATCGGGAGAGGGCGCGGCGTTACCTTTTAG
>Ga0206678_10002498_pt1 | contig 11655 bp, 11 predicted proteins | sample M180m12015metaG_FD_155453 | JGI IMG/M metagenome (GOLD analysis project Ga0206678, IMG submission 155453) | Ammonia-oxidizing marine archaeal communities from Monterey Bay, California, United States - M1 80m 12015 | ecosystem: Environmental > Aquatic > Marine > Intertidal zone | place: USA...
CGGCACAATTGAAAGGATCAGCCCGGACAAGCCGCTCTCCTTCGACTCTGCCTTTATCGGGTATCTCTCCGGCTGAATTAACCAGCCCGGTATTATGAAACTCATTGTTGGTCAGAAGCGGGCCGTTGTGACAATTGATGCAACCCGCCTTTCCAATGAAGAGCCGAAGGCCCATTTTCTCGTCGGGCGAAAATAAACTTTGCTGTTTAGGGAAATCGTTTCTCAGCTCCGCTTCGATGTAATAATCGAACCTTGATGGTTGAGGCACCAGCAACATCTCGTAAGCAGCAATGCATTTACCAAGATTTGAAAACGCGCGGGTAACGCTATGTTGGTCCGCGTTTGTCATCGCCTGCCAGGCGCTGTTCCACTCAGGGTTATCCCCTGGTGCGGCATTGACGGGAAACCGAACTGGATCCGAAACATCAGGCAGGTCACCGAACAATTCCTGATACATGGGGCGATAGACTTCGTCACCGGATATGAAATGGATGTATGCCATTCGATTTCCGCCATGCTCCAGCTTGTGTTCTAGAGGCGCCAGGGCCTGAGCCCACAAACTGTCTTTGCGGCCGTCCCAGTAAAGCCACGGGCTGTAGGCAGAACCAACAATGCTTGGCGTATTTCGCTGAGCCTCTCCGATCGCAAAGCCCTTAGCCCTGCCGTCGGAAAAATGCCGTGATGGTTGGTGGCAGGTGGAACATGAAACTTGCCCGTTGACACTCAGCCGGGGGTCAAAGAACAACTTGAGTCCCAGCTTTGCAGCGTTGACATTGGTCGCCACCGCGTTAGAACTATCGATTGGCGGCTGACTCAGGTTTCCAATCCAGAGCGATTGCAGGGTTTTTTCTTCATCTCGCGTCCAGGGCTGTTCGGACGGATCGTTCAGCAGAAAATAACCCGCGCTTAACAACATCCCGGCAGCAATCAGCGCCATCAATCTGTCAGTATTGCTCACCTCACAAATCCAGGGAAACCATGAGCGTATCGGTTTTATCACCTGCCTCAATTTTAAAATCCAGATCCCAGCGCCCCGCCATATGAAACCTCAATCCTTCCACCAGGTACTGGCAATCATTTGCTCCTGGTCGTACGAGGGGCGCCGTGGGTAACCCGTGATTGTGTTCTGGCATACCACCAACCACCGTAATTTCAGCCCCTTTGACACACAACCCCTCATTTGTCTGCACATACATTACCCAGGATTGAATTTGATTGATGACAATCGGCTTAGGCTGGCTGTCAAACCGCACCTCGTAGTGGTTAGCAACTGTTGATTGAAAAGGGCGATCATCGGACGCCATCGGTTGCGCCAAAACAGCATGGGATAGGACGAAATACACCGGTAACCACCCGAGAAGCTGCCGTCGGTCGCGGAAATTAGATTCCAAAGTCACGCTGATCGTACCCTACGGGAATCGTAGTACAGGGCGGAACCGAGCAACCCGAGTGCGATGGCGACCAAAGGCCAATAGCGATATCCGGTGAAGCCAACTTCGAATGGAAATACTGCCACGTAGGTTTCATCACCCGCCAAGGCCCTGACTGTAATGATGCCAACATACCAACCTGGTTCTTCAAACTGATGGGTTATCGAGAAAACGTCCGGTTCGCGTCGAGGCGGATGATAAGCCACGGTGATACTTTCGAGGTCATCGATTTTTTCGATGTCTTTTTCACGGGTGAATTCCTTTTTCCCACTCAGCTCGTGAATAATACGAAATTCTATCAGCATGTCCGCAAGGCTGTCGTGCTCATATTCCATCACGAAAACTGCCTCAGCCGCTTCAGGCAGATCTTCGCAAAATTGTTCATGGCCGTAGCTTCGAGGGAGATAGGTTTTAAAATGGGCTTTCAAGTACCCGATCTGCAGGATGCAGATGTCACCTTCCGGGGTCATGCTGCCGTGCCCCATCGTCTGTTGCGCCAACATAAAACACAAAACGAACAGGGAAACCGATCGTACACTTCTCATCATCATCGGATGATAGCACCAGCACCCCTGACTATGTCGAGTCTTGTGACGGTTCTGCAGTGTGCTTGTAAAACCCGGCTTGCTGAAAGCCTAATTCTACTCAGCAGCGGGTTGTAAACATTCAGCACAAGGAGACGGCTGTGGCTACGGTTAAAAATATGCTGGATGTTAAAGGCCGATACATCCAAGATAAATCATATCAAGATAAACCGCCTCGCAGCGGTTTTCTGTATGACCATCAACGCCTACGCATAATCACTCGATGGAAATTCTGTAGAGGTTCCGTTCCATTGTTGACTGGCCAATACCCTTTACCCCAGTCAGCGCCTCCGCCGAATAGAACCGACCATACTGGTCACGGTAATCAACGATCGCCTGCGCCCTCGAAATACCAACGCCAACCAACGTATTAGCGATAGACGCCGCATCGGCGTCATTGACGTTGACTGGCATCACATCACCACTTAGCTGGCCCAGAAGATCATTGGCCTGTGCGACGTTACTGAGGCAGAGCACCAGGACTGCAAATATTGCAGCGATTATATTTTGCGGTTTCATTGTGATTCTACTGTTTGTGTTTCGTGGTTTTGGAAGCACGGTGAAAGTAACAACACGGGAAAATTCGGGAAGTAAGTTATTTCTGGCGTTTTTGTAAGCTGGAGAACCAAGCCTTTATCGATGATGAGATGTCTCTTTAGCGGCGATGAAGTCACTGCAAATCGAGCTGACGCTCTAAACGCGCAATAGTTTCGCCAGCGGCTTTCCTTGCCGGCGTCTGCCTAAGACTTATTAACTGCTCCTTGACCGCTTGAACAGCCAGCCTGGCTTCATCAATGCTGTCAGCCAGAATCAGTACCCTGGCCAGTGTAATGCCCCATTCCGGCGTTCCCCCCAGTTGATCTTTAAGGCTATACCAACGATCTAAAGCACCATCAGTATCGTCGCGCCTGAGTTCTAACTGCATGGCATAGCGCTGAAGTTGAGGGTTAAGGCCCAGCTTGCTGATTGCCATATCTAGCAGCACAAGCGCGTTGTCTATGCCTGCAGATTTTGTGGAAGCCAGCAACCGCGCTGCGGCCAGGTATTCTCCTGGTTGCGGATCCGGCGTAAGACTAAAATAGGTATGGTAGCTTTCGATCGCAATGTCGAACTGCTCTGCCTCGCTTGCGGTCCGAGCCCTCAATAAGAACGCTGGCGGATATTTCGGGTAAGCATCAATGTACGTATTGATATATCCCAGCGCCTTTTGGTACTCACCGCGGCGGTAATAGAGTTGCCCGAATTCGAAGGCAACATCCTCTTTATTACCCAGAGCTTCAGCCAGGCTCAGATCGCGCTCGGCTTTGTCCCATTGGCCAGACCTGCTGTAAAGAGCTCCCCGGGCGACAAGCAGCGAAGGCTCGATAGGACTTTCCTTAATGATGGCATCCAGCTCCGCGATCGTACGGTGGTCACCTGCGTGCGCTTGAACGGTCCTGCTTGATATCAAGGCACTCAATGCGAACGCCAAGAGCAGCAACGGCGGATTTCTCAATGACGGGTGATCGTAAAATAGTCCAACACCTGGCCGTGCTCATCAACAAAGCGAGACGTCAGCGTACTGTTATTTGCGTCCAGAACAATCGACCCCTTAAGAGCGATACCGTTTGGCTCATATCCAGGCGCGGTCTCGCTGAAGGTTCTATGCGCAGGATGCTGCAACCAGTTAGGCAGTGTACATCCCATCACCTGGCCTTCAGGACAAGGGTTCTTCTCGTCGGCCTTCCCTGCGTTACCGGCAACTGTATAAACCGCACGATTTTGTACGCCGTCTTGCTTATAGGGCTCACTGCCCTGACCCAATGCTGGGTTTCCGTCGGCATCTAACAACGCATTACGGGTTGCATCAAAAGAATCGGCCATCCCGTAATGCCCTCTCAAGTACCAGGATCTCTCGTAGGAATGCGAATGTCCGCTGTAGATAATATCGACCCCGTAGTTTTCAAAGACGGGCGCAAACGTCACCCTCATATCAATTTCCGCTTGTTCCCTATCGGAGTCATGATTCTCGCCCTTGGAGTAAGGTGGGTGATGGAAAATAACAATGGTCCAATCCGCTGTATTCGCGGACAAGTCGTCTACTAACCAATCCCGCATCGTCGCTCTCAGCGCTTCATCGCGATTAGTCAGTTGCGAATCAAGACTCACGACGTGCACATTGCCATAATTGAACGAGTAATATTGCTCTGTGCCACTCGGAACGCCGCCCAGCTCACCTTTGCTCGGCAGCGAAAAAATATTCAGATAGGGAAAGCCAGAGGGGTCGGGCCCATCGCCATCACTGTCATAGGAGTCCGGGTCAGATGATTCACTAATACCACCCACGTTCATCAGGACGGGGCCGGCTTCACAGGCAGGTATTTTTACAAAAAGACAAATGTCAAACGGCGATCCAACGCCCATCTCATGATTACCAATCGTCGGCCAGGTTGCTACTCCCTGAATGATATCTGTGTAAATATCAAAGAAAGCGCCTTGCCATTGTTCATCTGTCCCCTCTAAATAGGCGTTATCACCTAGCAGCAACAATAAATCTAAAGGCTCATTAGCCGCTTGCGACGCGTTGTACTTCAGGAAGCCGTTCATCACGTCAATGGCTTCACCCTTATGACTGTATCGCCCGGCAAAGTTTTCGGTCTCAGTACCAGAGTCGCCTAGCAACCAAATATGCGTGTTGCCATCTTCAGGCACCGCACCGGGCATCGGGGCGGTTCTAAATGTCATAACGGCTTTTTCTGGCGCGGCTTTCTGAAAAGCATAGTAGTAGCTAGTGTCAGCGCTCAACCCTTGAAGTTTCGCGATTTTGTGCTGCGCATCAGCGCTCGCAGTTACGTTCTGGGTCAATTCACCAGGCTTTCTACCAAACCAGATAGTGTCAGGCCCATCTCTCCATTTGACCATTGCACTATCGAAAGAGACTTGCTGAAGAAAAATCCGACTCGCCTCAGCTACCGTTTCCTGTCGGACGGACGATGGGTCGTCAGCCTGTGCGGCAACACTAAAGACCAACGGTAAAAGAGCGACACACAACATACCGATTAAGTTATTGATGAACACGTATTTCCCCCCTGTGTAGGACAACGATGGGTTACCAACCCTGGATTGAACCCTAAACCAGTTTATGCCCGACTTGAAGCTCTGTTTAGCTGAATGATTAAGCCGACCCGGACGCATGCCGAGAGACAGTTCATCGCGTATGCCGCATCACTTAACTCTTGCGCTGGCGTGAGTAACTTGCGCCAGGAAGAGACGGTGAATTTATTCACCGTCTCTGACCTTTAGCGTGCAGGTAACAACGACAAGAGTTCGTGTCTTCTTGTTGAACTCTACGGCCCTCCAATATAGCACTCCAATATAGCCCCCAGAGAAAAGCTTTCATAGGTCGGCCTTTTGGGGATCGATACGAGCGGCAGGTCTGGTCTCTATAAAGGAAGGGCGACCGATTCCTGTATAGCGAACTGCGGGGTATGTTTACTTCAATGGTGGTTTCAGTTTTTCGATATGGGTTTCTTAAATGTGGAAAACGCCTGGTTCCGCGAACAAAAAGCGGTGCTTCCGCACCGCTTTTTGTTCACCAGATCAACGCCTATGCAATATCACTCGATAGAAATTCTCGACAGGTTCTTTTCCACTGTGGACTGGCCAACGCCCTTTACCGAAGTAAGCTCTTGGGCTGAGTAGAACCGGCCGTACTGATCACGGTAATCCACAATCGCCTGGGCTCGTGAAATACCAATTCCTACCAGCGTGTTGGCAATAGATGCCGCATCGGCCTCATTAACGTTGACTGTCATCACATCGCCACTTAGCTGATCCGAAAGGTCATTGGCCTGTGCGACGCTACCGAGACAAAGAACAAAGACTGCGAAAATCGCAGCAGTTATGTTTTTTAGCTTCATCGTAATTCTCCTGTTTGTGTTGGGTTGCTTTGAATGCTGGGTGAAAGTAACAACACGCGGCGCCTGGGGAAGTAGGTTATTTCTTATGTGGGTGTAGGCGGGCCCACCCAGCGGTTGGCAGAGAAAAGACCTCTCCACTACGGTCGAGATGACGTCTGGTTGAAATGTCACGAGGTCGACCGCTACCCCTGAGCTTTCCACGCAAGCCGAAGAGGCTAACCGCCACGTCGTCATGTCGACCGGAGCGAAGCGAAGTGGAGAGATGACGTCTGGTCGAGATGCCAGGCGGTAGAGAGGGGTCTGCGAGAGATGACGGGAGGCTAAGCTACTCGCCTTCGAGCCCGAAGATCGGTTCTATGGTTGCCCAGTCTTTGCACACCGGACAGTGCCAGCGCATTCGTTTGCCTTCAAAGCCGCAACCATTGCAACGATAGGCGGGTTTGTCTTCGACCAGGGCTTCGGCGAAGCTCCTGAGGATAGCCAGGTTTTCTTTTGCGATCCCCTGGGTGTTATCAATGTGCAGGTCAATCAACTGGGTCAGGCCGCGAATGGTTGGATTCTTCTTCAGGTGGTTGGCAATGAACTTGGCAACAGCTTCGTCACCCAGTTCGTCACGAATACTCTTTGCCAACATCAATACGATTGATATTGATGGGGTGAGGGCCAGGCAGGATGTCAGATACTGGCGCAGTTCTTCCTGTGGCCGTTGGTCCAGTCGATAAGCGTCCTCGAGAGTTTCCAGTGACTCTGGCACATAAACCGGATCCTGGTCACGAATTCGGGTCAGCGCGGCAATAGCGTGGTCAAAATGTCCTTCTTCAACATCAATCCTGCCACGAACCAGAGAGGTCCTTGGGTTATTAACGTCGTGGCCGATGGCTTCCCTGACTGACTCACGCGCAGATGAAAGTTTATTGCTGGTTAGCAGTTCTTCTGCTAATTCGCAGTAGTAATGGGATATCGCCTTCTCATAGTGATCCACGGCGCCACCAACAGCCAGCAACTTGGCAACTTCTATCGCCTGCGACCATTCCTTCTCTCGCTCATAGATCTCCAGGGTAATTTTCAGGCTCTCTCGCCTGACGGAATCCTGTTTCCCCGTTTCCGGTTCCTGGCTGAGTTGAACACAAAGTTCCTCCGCACGGTCCAGCAGTCCTGCCAACAGGTAATCCCGTGCGAGTTCTAGCTGAACACCCTGCATATCCTCCCTGGATAATTTGGCATGTGCCAATATGTTTTCGTGGACGACGACAGCTTTGTCCAGCTCCCCTCTTCGCCTGAGTAACCCGCCCAACGCGAGGTGGGTTTCCAGCGTGTCGTTATTAACCTCAAGGTTTTCAATGAAGGTGGTTACCGCCCTGTCCGGCTCTTCGTTGAGCAGGTAGTTCAGGCCCTGGTAGTAATTCGGGCCGACTATTTCTGACGTTTTGGTGCGGTCGCGTCGTCCAAGAAACCAACCGATAGCAATAGCACCGACGATCAGTGCGTAAAGTATGAAGTTATCCATAATCGTTTATTATGTTTCCTCTGGGACTTGTGAAACGGGCTGGGCTCTCGCCTGATCCAACTCCTGGGTCCGGCCAACCGCAGTTTTTCTTGCGCGGCGAGCATCCATTCGCAAGCGAGTATTAGAAACTACGTTAAGCAGGTTGCCGAAGACAACGCCGACAACGAAAGCGGAGGTCATCCACCAGGAAATCGGCCAAACGGGTGTTTCGTATTCCAGGAACCTGAGGGCTACTTCGGCACTATTGTCGGCAGCCGCGAGCAGCGCAACCAGGAAGGCAACCAGCGCGATAAACAGGAAAAGTGTTTTTTTGATGAAACCCATGAAGGGATCCTTTCGTTCAGATGGGGGGATTCTACAACGAATGGGGTTTTTGCGCTTCTGCGCGTGTTCTTTGCTATCGGGGAATGGCGCAATCTCGGGCCACCAACAAAAAAAGGCGACCTAAGTCGCCTTTTTTTGTACTACTGACTAGAACTGCGGAGGTGTTTTTTCTAGCACTTCCAGTAACGAAAAATTCACACGCTCTCGCAACTCTTTGCCTGGCTTAAAGTGCGGCACATACTTGCCTGCAAGCGCTACCTTCTCGCCGGTCTTGGGGTTACGCCCCAGCCGCGGTGCCCGGTAGTGTAGAGAGAAACTGCCGAATCCTCGAATCTCGATGCGCTCACCTACGGCAAGCACTTCGACCATATGATCGAGGATCATTTTCACAGCAAGCTCAACGTCTTTGGCAGACAATTGGCCCTGAACTGCAGCAATTCTCTCTATCAGCTCCGACTTCGTCATGCTTACACTTAAGGCTTGGCCTCCTCATCGGTACCAGTGTCCATCTGCCGCTTGATCAGGTCACCAATAGTAGTAGGAGCCACTCCTGACTCTTTCTCACTATGTTCCCTGACAGCTTCCTGTTCATCAGCCACGTCCTTGGCTTTGATGGAGACACCCAGCGTGCGATTCTTTCGATCAACCGAAATGATCTTAACTTCAAGATCGTCGCCTACCTTGATGGCGTTTCGAGCATCTTCAACCCGATCGACACTGATTTCAGAAGCTTTCAGCACTGCTTCAACTTCTTCAGCCATCTGCAGGACAGCCTGCTTGGCGTCAACCTCTTTAACCTTACCGTTAACAATCGCACCACGCTCATTGATAGCAATATAGTCATTGAACGGATCTTCTTCCATCTGCTTTAAGCCAAGAGAAATACGCTCGCGTTCAGCATCAATAGACAGGATGACTGTTTCAATTTCATCGCCCTTGGTGAATCGACGTACTGCCTGCTCGCCCGGCTCGTCCCAGGAGATATCAGACAGATGCACAAGACCATCGATGTTGCCGTCCAAGCCAATAAAGATACCAAAGTCCGTGATGGATTTAATGTAGCCCCGGATCTTGTCACCCTTGCTATGGAGCCCAGAAAACTCTTCCCATGGGTTGCCCTGGCACTGCTTGATACCGAGAGAAATTCGACGACGTTCTTCGTCAATATCCAGGATCATGACCTCAACCTCATCACCTACCTGCACAACTTTGCTTGGGTGGATGTTGCGATTGGTCCAATCCATTTCAGAAACGTGAACCAGGCCTTCGACACCCTCTTCGATCTCTGCGAAACAACCGTAGTCTGTCAGGTTGGTCACACGAGCCATGGTGCGCGCACCTTCAGGATATCGTTGGGTAATAGCAACCCATGGATCTTCACCGAGCTGCTTGAGTCCAAGGGATACGCGGTTACGCTCGCGGTCAAACTTGAGAATTTTAACATCGATCTCGTCACCGACCGCGACGATCTCACCCGGATGCTTGATTCGCTTCCAGGCCATATCTGTAATGTGAAGCAGGCCGTCAACACCACCAAGGTCAACGAACGCACCGTAGTCGGTAAGATTCTTGACGATACCTTTGACTTCCTGGCCTTCCTGCAGGGATTCCAGCAGCGCTTCGCGCTCTACACTGTTCTCTGCTTCAAGAACTGCTCTTCTGGAAACGACAACATTGTTGCGCTTCTGGTCCAGCTTGATCACCTTGAATTCCATTTCCCGGCCTTCAAGCTGTTCGTTCTCACGAAGCGGCCGCACATCAACCAGTGAACCAGGCAGGAATGCCCTGATATCCTGGATCTCAACGGTGAAACCACCCTTGACCCGACCACTGATCAAACCGTTAACGACTTCCTGCTTCTCGTAGACGCTTTCGAGCATCATCCAGGATTCGGCACGTTTCGCCTTTTCCCGTGACAGACGTGTTTCACCGAATCCGTCATCCACCGCATCCATAGATACCTGAACTGTGTCGCCAATTTCGACTTCCAGTTCTCGATTATCGTTAAGGAATTCTTCTCGGGGGATGACACCTTCGGATTTGAGCCCGGCATGTACCGTGACCCATTCACTATCGATGTCTACTACGACGCCGGTGACGATTGCACCGGATTTCATATCTATTATTCTTAGGCTTTCTTCAAAAAGCTCTGCAAAACTCTCACTCATTCAATGACTTCCTGGGCTTTCGCCCTACGTTCTCCACGGTTCCAACACCCGCGGGCCTGATTAAAGTAAAGTTGATTCGATTGCCCCCATTCTCGCGAACGATTCAGGGTGTTGGTGCCCTCGATCAACCCAGTTTTTCAGTCACGATAGCGTTGACATTTTGCAGAACTTCTTCGATGTCCATGTCGGTGCTGTCGATGACGAAAGCATCCTCTGCGGGCGCAAGGGGAGAGACCGATCGGTTCATATCCCGCTCATCCCGAGCCTGGATGCTCTGAAAAAGGTCGTGCAGGTTAACACCAATACCCTTATGTATCAACTGGTTATAGCGCCTCTCGGCCCTCGCCTCAGCAGAGGCCGTCAGATAGATTTTGACGTCTGCTTCAGGGAAAACGACAGTCCCCATATCCCTGCCATCGGCAACCAGCCCCGGAGCCTGTCGAAACGAGCGCTGCAGCTCAAATAGCCCATCACGCACGGCCGGTAATGACGCCACCCGCGAAGCATCGACGCCGGCCTCATCAGTACGCACTTCATGGCCGACCTGTTCCCCGAAAAGCATTATTTCCAGGGGGTCTTCGGGATTGTTAGTGGGGGTGAACGCCACATCGAGGCTACGAGCAATTTCACCAAGTACCGCCTCGTCCAGGGGCAAATTTTCCAACGCTATACTGGTCCGTCGCGCCGCAATTCCAACCAGTCGATATAGCGCTCCGCTGTCGAGCAGATGAAATTCATACTGAGTAGACAAGAAGTTGGCGACAACGCCTTTGCCTGAGCCACTAGGGCCATCCAAGGCAATGATTGGCACATGGTTAGTCATTTTTTGTCCGGGCCACTTTTAGACCGGGCCCCTTTTAGACCGAGCTATGTCCTGAATATCAGAGAAATGATCCCTGGCTACCTTGGCCCTACTGAGCAAATCCTTGATCTGGTCGGCTTCCCCGGATTCGATCAACTGTTTCAGCGTCTCGAGCTTCAACAAGTACTGATCCAGCGCCTGTACCAGTGGTTCCTTGTTAGCCTGAAAGATATCACTCCACATGGTGGGGTCTGATGCGGCGATGCGCGAAAAGTCGCGAAAACCTCCGGCGGCATATTCGAACACCTCCAGGCTGTCCCCTCCGGCAGAAAGCGTATCTACCAGGGCATACGCAAGCAGGTGAGGTAAATGGCTGGTTTGTGCCAGAACGTCATCGTGATGGGAAACAGACATTCTGACAACGTCGGCACCCAGGCCGCGCCAGAGTTTTTCAACCCTCGCAATCGCCGCTGGGTTAGAGGCCTCTTCCGGCGTCAGGATTACTTTATGCTGGAGGAACAGATTCGGGTCGGCGGCGACGACACCCTGTTTTTCGGATCCGGCGATGGGATGACCTGGGATAAAGTTTTCAGGCAGTTTGCCAAAAACACGGCGGGCCGCTTCAACAGCGATGCCCTTCACACTGCCAACATCGGTAATCACTTGATCCTTGAGATCAACATCACGCAGCACCTGTTCCATCGACTGGACAGGCACTGCCAGGATGATGAGATCAGCCTGGGCAGTCGCCTCGTGAATATCGGCGGCGATGCTATCGATGACGCCAAGGTCATACCCGAGTGCCAGACTAGCCGCATTCGCGTCCCAGGCACACACAGAAGATGCCAGGCCCTGCTGTTTAATACCCGCGGCAATGGAACCACCAATCAGACCAAGCCCGATCACCGATACCTGTCCAAACTCCTGTTTCATCTGAGGGG
>Ga0206678_10002500_pt1 | contig 11650 bp, 12 predicted proteins | sample M180m12015metaG_FD_155453 | JGI IMG/M metagenome (GOLD analysis project Ga0206678, IMG submission 155453) | Ammonia-oxidizing marine archaeal communities from Monterey Bay, California, United States - M1 80m 12015 | ecosystem: Environmental > Aquatic > Marine > Intertidal zone | place: USA...
ACTTCAACAGAACTTGGAAAGCTACAAATAAAATACGATACAGAAGAAAAGAGAATAATTTCACATTCTAATCAACTGATAACAATTTATGATGATGAAGTAGAGGATGATACTGATATGCTAAGGGAAATTACGTATTGGCAGCAAGAGGTAGATAAAATAGCTTCAATTCCTGTAGCTTCCTCAACAAAGAAACTAGTTAGAGCATACGGAAAGGAATCAAATATGGGTAATTTATTTACGGATGCCATTGCCGCCTTTGACGAAAGAATAGATATAGCTGTTATCAATAGTGGCGGTCTTAGGCAGGACATTGATGCAGGAGTCATCACAAAAGGGGATTTAATTTCTGCTTTTCCTTTCCCTAACACAATAGTCATGACAAAACTAAAAGGATCCCAATTAAAGAAAATATTTGATCATGCTGCTGGCATGACAAATGGAATATTGCAGGTATCACAGAATGCCAAATACTCTTTTAGTCCCAGAAACAAAGTTCTTGAAATCTGGATCAAAGGAGAATTAATAAATGACAATCAAGATTACTGGGTAGCTGCTCCGAATTTTGTTACTCAAGGAGGAGACGGATACTTAGAATTTCAGAATTCAATAGAATATATTGATAGCGGCGTTCTGATCATTGACGAAGTCGAAAATTTTCTAAAAGAGAAGAAGTTGTATGAACCCAAACATGAGGGAAGGGTGCAAGCAATAGAATAATAAGGAGCTGGATATGAAATATGATGAAGTCGTATTAGGAAGAAGAAGTATAAGAGGTTATAAGCAAGAGCCTGTTCCTAGAGAAGTTATAGAGGAAGTTCTTGAACTTGCTGTCAGAGCTCCGTCTTCGATGAATACTCAACCTTGGCATTTATATGTAGTGACTGGTGATGTTTTAGACAACATAAGAAAAGGAAATACCGAAAGGAATATTTCAGGAGTGCCACCATCAAGAGAAATAAAAGCCCCTAACAAAGGCTATGAAGGACTTCATAGAGAAAGACAAATTGAGATAGCAGTTCAATTATTCCAAAAGATGGGTATAGAGAAGGATGATAAGGAAGGAAGGCAAGATTGGGTGCTTCGAGGATTCAGACAGTTTGATGCCCCTTTTTGCGTTGTGGTTACTTTCGATAAAGAGTTACTCGATGATGACATTTCTAAATTTGATTGTGGAGGAATTGTTAATGCTTTGGTAAACGCAGGTTGGTCTAAAGGCTTGGGTGCTGTTATTAATAGTCAAGGAATAATGCAATCGCCTGTTGTTAGAGAATACGCTGGTATTCCAGAAGACCAAGTAATAATGATTTGTGTGGCCATGGGTTATCCCGACGAAAGTTTTCCTGCCAATGAAGTTGTTTCTAATCGCAGACCTATTTCAGAGGTTGCGACATTTGTAGGTTTCGAAGAATAAATAGTTTGATATATTAGTTATATAAGGAGTTTAGGATGAGAAAATTATTATTGCTTACCGCACTTTGGCTTGGTTCTTTAAATATTCATTCTGATTACTCAGCAAACCAGCCTACTGACTTAATTAATATCAATGGAGTATCAATAGCCTATACAACTGCCGGTGAAGAAGGAAACCCTTCTGTGCTGATGATTATGGGTCTTATGGCTTCGCATAAGGTTTGGGGAGAAGAAATAGTAAATGAGTTAGTCAATTCAGGTTACAGAGTCATCCTTTTTGATAATAGAGATACAGGAGAATCTGAAAACTTAGATCGATTAGGTAAGCCGAATCTATATTGGAAATTCTTTATGTCTTCTTTAGGTATTGATTTTAGCTCTCCATATACTCTTTCCGACATGGCTTTAGATGGAATAGGTGTTTTAGATCATTTAGGAATAGAAAGGGCACACATTGTAGGCGCTTCGATGGGTGGAATGATTGCTCAAACCATTGCTTCAGAATTTCCTAAAAGAACTAAGAGCTTAGTTTCGATTATGTCTACAACAGGAGCTCCTCACCTTTCTCAAATGTCAGAAAGGAACGAACAAAACTTTAATAATGCTGGAGATTGGGATAAGGATGCAGCTCATTCTTACGGGTTTTACCCTGAAGCGATGCCAAGACAGTTAACAGCTATCATTAAAGCCGGAGATAGATCAGAACAAGTTGGCTCTATAAAGGTTTCTACTTTAGTCCAGCATGGAGTTAATGATACGTTGCTTCCCCCAGATCATGGAGAGCACACAGCAGAACTGATAAGTAATTCTAAATTAAAAATTTATGAAAATATGGGCCACAATCTCCCGCCTGAAGTATTGCCTTTCGTTATAGAAGATATGGTTAATTTCTTTAAAGAAAATGGGTAATGTCTGAAGATTTAGCTAGAAAGAGATGTGTAGTTGTTATGTACGATACCTTGTGTCGTCATTTTCTTCCAAATTATGGAAATGAATGGGTCATTGCTCCTAATTTTGAGCGATTAGCCAAACGATCAATTCAATTTGAAAACTTTTATGTTGGCTCTATGCCTTGTATGCCGGCGAGAAGAGAAATGCATACTGGAAGATATAATTTTTTGCATCGATCATGGGGCCCTTTAGAGCCGTTCGATGATTCTATGCCATCCATTCTTCATGATAATGGTGTTCATTCACACAAAGTGACAGATCATCTACATTATTGGGAAGATGGTGGTGCAACTTATCATCAGAGGTACACCACTTTTGATTTAGTAAGAGGTCAAGAAGGAGATAAGTGGAAGGGCGATGTAGAAAAACTTAGAGATCCAAATTACGGAGCGGATAGATGGTCTGAACTTCAAAGATTAAACAATCAGAAGCAAGACAACATCAATAGAGATTATATGGATAAAGTTGAACTGCAACCTCAGTACAAAACTTTTGATCTAGGCCTTGAATTCATAAATAGAAATAAAGATGTAGATAAATGGTTTCTTCAGATTGAGACTTTTGATCCCCATGAACCTTTCTTTACTCAAGAAGAATTCCAAAAGCTATATCCTCACGAGTACGACGGACCTCCTTTTGATTGGCCTCCGTATCGTGAAGTTAGAGAAGACGATCAAACGGTAGAACATATCCGATACATGTACGCGTCTCTTATAACATTCTGCGATCAGCAACTTGGAAGAGTTTTAGATGCATTTGATGAACACGATTTGTGGAAAGATACAATGCTATTGGTTAATACAGATCATGGATTATTAATGGGAGAACATGATTGGTGGGCTAAAGTTGTTACCCCATTCTTTCAAGAGATCGCTCATATACCTTTTTGGGCATACGATCCTCGCAATTCAAATGAAATTAATAAAAAAAGTAATGCGTTAGCTCAAACAATAGATCTAGGGCCCACTATTTTGGATTATTTTGATATTCCTTTAACTGAAGATATGCAAGGAAAGAAAATTTTTGATTTTATTGAAGATGATAAAGAAATTCGTAAAGCTTCTTTGTATGGAGTGATGGGAGGGCAAGTTAATGTAACAGACGGTCAGTACGTATATATGAGAGCTACAACAACAGAAGATAACAAACCTCTTTATGATTACACTCTAATGCCAACCCACATGAAAAATAGATTTTCTCCAAGAGAATTACAGGAATGGGAGAAAGTAGAAGGATTTGGCTTCATGAAAGGCTGTAAAGTTATGCAGATCCCTACAAGATCCTTTCCTATTTTTTCTGCAAAAGATAACCCTTTAGGGAGAGGTAGAACAGCAACCTTATTGTTCGACGTCAAGAATGATCCAGGTCAAACTAATCCTTTAAATGATGTGAATATAGAAAAACGGATGATTGAGTTGATGATCAGAGAAATGGCAAGGAATGAATGTCCTTCAGAGCAATACATCCGCTTAGGTTTGCCAGAGCCTATAAGACTAGGCAAAGGACATGGAGATGACATGATGCAAATGCCTTCTGATAAAGAGATTGAAGACTCATGTGTGTTAGATAAGGCTCAAGGAATTGAAGCCGCTGAACATGGAGCAGAAGGTTTTCCAAAAATGCCTTTCAAGGACATATTTTGGGAAGGTGAAAAGACCTTAAGATCAACAGTCTTCCCAGAAAATCTAAAATTGAGACCTGGTTATTTGATAGCTAAAGAAAATGAATCGGATAATTAGTTTTAATAAGACGAATTAGCGGCTTAATCGATATGAAAATTTCCAATTTAAATTAATTTATCTTTTTTTAAGAAAATGAGATACTGAGCTTTATGAAAATAAAAATTGTACTTTCTTTGTTAATCCTTTCTTTTTTTTCTGGCTGTTCAATTTTCTATGATGAATACCAAATTAACCAAAGAAAAGTTATTGCCTATTTATTAGATGACCTTCCTTTACCAGAAGATGCTGACATTATAAAAGTCCCTTCTGTACTGCTAGGAACTGGTGATGCAATTTCAGGAAGGATTGTTCTTGCTTCTGGTTATAGTCCTGCAGAAAACCTAATTTTTTATGGAAATAATACTATAACTACAGGATGGGAGCTTTTATCTTCCAAAGTAGGAGAAGAAGTTATGCTTGTTTATACAAAAAACGGAAGGATAGCTACCATCGACTTAAAACCTGCCAATACATTTGCTGGTTTTTTCCAAGGTGATTATGGCAGTGATGTTGTTATATCAGTTGTTCACCCTGATTCCATCTCGTTACAGAATCCTTATGAGGACTTAGACTATAATAATCTTCCTGACATGCCTTAAGCTTCTATTTCTATATCAATATTTATGATTTAGGATGAGGAAAATGAGTACTTTGAGATAGTAGGATTAAAGTGAGCATATATGGAATCTTTTAATAAATTTTTTGAAGAATGGAATTTAGTTCTGTATGGACTTTTGTTCTGGGGAAGTATATTTGGTGCCTGTCTCTTTTATGCTTTAGGAGCAAGCCTTCTTGTTTCTTCTTTAGGTTATTTATTAGGCTTTCTTTTTGGTTTGCAAGCAAAACGTAAAGGATGGGGATGGATAACTTAGATACTAGTATTAAAGATCTATCTATAGAAGCTGAGAGAAAATTAGCACGAACTTTTATGGGAAGAATCGAATGGGAGATGATTCTTATTGGCCTTGGTCAATTTATTGTATGGCTCACGACTTGGGTTTTGGTCATTCAAGGATTGGTCCCCTTATGGCTTGGAAGTATTGTGGTGATTCTGTCCACATGTTTCGCCTATTTACCTTCTCACGCAGGTCAGCATGGTCATTTGTCAGGTGGAAGGAAGAATTTAAAATGGTTAGACTCTTTAGTTGGTTACATAACCTTAATACCACTCGCGCAATCTCACGATATTCTAAAAGCTACTCACTTAAAGCATCATGCTCACACCAACGACCCTGATAGAGACCCTGACTATTTCCATACCCACGTAAATAATTGGTTTGAATGTGCTAAAAATATAAATGATCAATATAGCGCTGGATTCATTGGAATTGTTGAGAGACTTTCAGAAGAAGATCCTAAATTCTCAGAAACTATAGAAAAAGGCTCAGCTGTAACTCTTATTTATTATGTAGCGAATATAGTTTTAGCTATATTTTTTCCTTTGGAAACATTATTGCTTTGGTGGATGCCTAAGCGAATTGCTACCTGTTATTTAGGAATCGTATTTTCTTACCAGCCTCATGCGGGGCTTGAACCGGGCAGGTATAAAGACACAAGGTTTTGGACAAATAAAATACCTAGATTCTTCAATCATTCTATGCAAATTCATACCATGCACCATATGTATCCTCGCATCTGTCATTATGACGAACCTAAAGCCATTGAAGCCTTAAAGCCATATATGATAGAAAGGGGAATGCCAGGGGCAGAATATATCCCTGAAAGAATAATTTGGAATCCGTTAACATATATAAAAGGAGCTAATCGTGGATGATAAACAGAAAATAGAACAAGGTGTTCAGCTGTATTTCGATAGCATGTACGAATCAAGTGCTGAGAAAGTGCATCAAGCATTTTATGAAAATGCAATGATCACAGGCTACATGGAAACAGGTTTAGCAGAAATGACTGTGGATCAATTTGCTAAATTCGTTGAAGGGCAACAGCCTTCTCCGAAAGAGAAAGGTGATGAGGCTCTTTTAGAGATACTGTCTTGTGAAATAGCAGGAGAAACAGCCTGCGTTAGGGTGAGAGACGGTTATATCGGCCATGTTTTTGTAGATACTCTTTCTTTTCTAAAAAAGGATGACGAATGGAGAATTTACAATAAATTATTTCACGTAGAGTCTTAGAGTTTTTGTTATGAGTTTAGAGGTTTCTAGATTATCTGCTGCTCTTGGAGCAGAAATAACCAATGTGGATTTAGCGAAGGTGACTGAAGCTGAAGTAGAAGAAATAAGAACTCTCTTAAATGAACATAAAGTAATTTTTTTCCCAGGGCAAAAGATTAGCATGGATGAACACGTTGATTTTGGGTCTAAATTTGGTGAACTGGAAGGTCATCCCAATCTAAAAAAGAATAACTCCCAGAGTCACCCAAAAGTCTTTGAACTAGTTGCTTCTGAAGGTGGTATAGCTGATGAATGGCATACTGATATTACTTTTCAAGACCAACCAGCTCTCATGTCAGTTTTACATATGGTTAAGTGCCCTGAAATAGGAGGAGATACTATGTGGAGCAGTTTATCTGCAGCTTATGACGCTCTCTCTGACCCTTTAAAGGATCTTTGCGATGGTTTGACGGCTCTTCATGATGCAAGACCTCATGGAAAACCTGAAAAAACAGCTATTCACCCAGTAGTTCGAACTCACCCTGAGACTGGAAAGAAAATTCTTTACGTTAATGAACACTTCACTAGAAGGATTGTAGAAATGAGTATGGATGAGAGTGATATGTTGCTGTCTCATTTAACCAAATGGGTCACTAGACCAGAATTCACAGTTAGGTACAACTGGACAGAAGGAACCATCGCTATGTGGGATAATAGATCCACGCAACATTATGTTGTTAATGATTTCAAGGACGAGAGGATCATTCAAAGAGTGACAATCATGGGAGATGTGGTTGAAGCTTCGTCTAATCCCAGATGGGAACCTGCTTTAAGAGAAGGGTTTTCAGCTGTCACTACTCATGACAAACAGCTAATCACTCATCTAAAAGAAAAAGGCAAAGCTTAAATTTCAATTTCAAATTCGATAACTGGGTTTTGTTTTGGTGCAGTTAGCGCATTCTGAACTTCAAATTGTAGATTTAGGTTCTTTAATTTCTCTAAAGTTTTTATATTTAGAATCACAGATCCTTTTTTTGGCACCACAATAAAATCATCACTATCAGAAAAATTTACTTCAGATAGATTCTTCAATGACATATCTGAAGAAGAGTTATTGGATAACTCTACTTTAAGTATATTCGTACCTCTTCTATAGCCATCTGATTTAGCAGCAAGTATAGACTCTAGCAAAGGCATAAGGTCGTCATTTCTACCAATCAGCCTATCCTTGTAAACAACGACAGTTCTTCTATCAAACAAAGCTTCTCTTATAGATTCTTCGGTTCTTCTTTTTGCTAATATCAATGTAACGGGTCTGTGTTCATTCTTATAAGCGTCGTAGTCCCATTCTATTAAGTTATGAACATCGGATGTTCCTATAAGCGCTAAGTTATTATCTAGAGCTATTTGGAATGCTTCTTCTGAGTAGGTATCAGTATTCACTATCTCTATACCATGCATTAGGTCTTGGGTTATGAAATCTTTATGCATATCTGAGAGTCTAGCTACACCATCTGGAGCTTGGGAACCCCACATAGGGTGATTCCAAAAAACAAATGCTCCTTGTTTTTTAGCTTCTAATAACGCATCAATAGCTGGCCAAAGATTACCAAGTGCATACTTCTCAATTACCACCATTTCCTCTTCACTTAAGTTCATCTCTTTAGCCCTTTCATCGATAAGTCCTTTCGCTTCAGGAAGACGGTCTTTGTTCATATTGAAAAGTTTATTAGCGTCTTCAATAAAAACTGCATTCATATGCCCAGGAGGCATTTCTCGGGTTATTTCTGAACCCGATATAACAATCAAGTCAGTTCCTTCGGATGCCTTCTTGGCTTCTAAGTAGGCGGCGTTTCTATCTTCATTAGGTATGAAATTAGTATGCGGCTGGTATTCAAGATGTTCAGTGATCGCCAAAACATCAATAGTATCTTTCTCTGCTTCAGATACTCTAATATTAGGCCACACATGTCCGTCAGAAAAAACTGAATGCGTGTGTAAATCAGACGAGATAGTTAAATATTCCTTCGTGTCAGGAAAAGAAATAGATCTATCGGGACCCGATGCATAGCCTCCAACGCTACCATGAGCGTAAATAAAATTAGGGGAGAGCAATAGGATTAGAAGTGGGAGAAGATTTCTTAAGAATAAAAACATTTTTATCTCCTTACAAAATTTGCAATACTCATAGCTGTCTCGTCGCTAACTTCAGGACAACCCAAAAATATCTCTGTACCGTGAATCGTGCCCATTACTTGTCTGCACTGTGCTTCTACATCTGCTTCTCTTAATAGGCGGTAGAAGTTAACTCCTTCATCCCTTAAAGGGTCGCATTCATTAACAATGATGTAAGTTCTAGGTAAGCCTTTTACATCATCTAAGCTACAAAACCCTGGCCAAGCTAAGGGGTTCTTTTTATTAAACTCTTCAATGCCATAAACAATAGCACCGTGAGAAACACCTGAAGAACTATGCAAAGAAAGAAGGAGTCCTTCATTTTCTACAGAAGAAGGATTCTCGGGAAGAGGCCAAGCTCCGGCGATATAAGGACATATTGGGTACATTCCTGTGATTAAATTTAGAAGCCCTTCTTGTTTAAGTCTTAGAGTGGTTGCGATGGTTAGATTTCCTCCTCCACTTTCACCCGCTATGATTATTTGTTCGGGATTTATATTTAAGTCACCACTATTCGCATGTACCCATTTTATGCCTGACACACAATCGTTTAACCCGGCAGGATAAGGTGCAACTTCTTCCGCAGAAGATGCCCAACGGGCATTTCTAAAGTCGACCATTGCAACGGCCACATTTTGTCTTGCTATGCACCTTCCCCAGGCTTGGTATAGTTCATCAAAGCAAGAAGATATTTCCATCCCCCCTCCATGAATGTAATAAACACAAGGAAGAATCTCATCAGTGTCCGGTCTTATGTATTGAATTTTAATGGAATTACCATCGGGCTCAGATATAAATTCCTTTGTAACGGTGTTAAGACCTTCACTAGGTATTACATCTTTATAATGGGGAGCATTATTTATTTGATGCATTATTTCTTTACCCATCAGAGCTTCTTCAGTTTCCTCAAAAGCCATCATCTCTTCTCTAGTGGCGTGTTCGGTCATAACTGAATCTACTTCTAGAAGACCGAAGACGTCTTTGATTCTTTTATCTATTCTTGGATCTTCTGATATTTTGTTTGCCATAATTATTTTCCTTTAAATACAGGTTCTTTTTTCTCTACAAAAGCTTTGGTAGCATTCCTATGATCTTCCGTTTGCCCACAATGTATATGATGCGTTGCTTCCAAGTCCAAACAATCATCAACTTCACCATTCATAGCTCTATTTAGGTTTTCTTTCATGTATCGATAAGCTACCGCAGGACCATTAGCTAGTCTGTTAGCTATCTCCATTGTTTTATCCATCAATTCTTCGGGTTCACAAATCCAGTTTGCTAGCCCTAAATCTAAAGCTTCTTCAGCTGAAACCCTATCTGACAACATATACAACTCCCTAGCTTTGGCTGAACCTATTAGTTGGGTCATAAAATAACTTCCACCATAGTCTCCAGAAAAACCTACTCTCGCAAAAGCAGTTGTCATGATTGCAGCTTTAGACATGACCCTCAAATCACATGCTAGCGCATAAGAAAGGCCTGCTCCTGCAGCTGCTCCCGGTAAAGCCGCAATGGTAGGTTTAGGCATCTTAAATAATTTTCCTGAAGTGGCTCTTTGATGAACTCTTTGTCTGTGTATCGCGGCATCGATAGTATTTTGACCTACTGTCCCATCACCTGAAGAAGCCATTCCTTTTACGTCACCACCTGCACAAAACCCTTTTCCAGCTCCAGTTAATACCACGCATCTAATTTCAGGATCTACTTCAACTTCAGCGAGTATTTTTTGCATTGCTTCATTCATTTCACCTGACATTGCATTTCTGGCTTCAGGTCTATTCATAGTAAGTACAGCAACTCCGTCACCTTTTTCTAAAAGAAGGTGTTCTGTACCAGTATCGACTTTCTTCATAATTTTCCCCATTTAAGTATCTTTGTTATTCTATAGCTAAATTATCAATATAAGGAACACAAATTAAAGGACTATTATGAGAAATAATATAATTATAGGAATTGTCGCGCTGGTAATTGGTTCGTTTATCGGATTTAAGGTAACCGAATCTATTGGCAGAGAATACATCATGAATAATTTACCTATTCCTAAAGGTACTCTGGATGACAAGGATGTATTTATAGAGTCTATCCCTGAAGGGAATTCACTCATACCTAAGAGCCTTACTTCTGTAGAAAGAAAAGCAGAAAATATTATTTTATTAATTGGAGATGGTATGAGTATCAGTCAGGTGTCTTCATACCGCTTACTGAAAGGTGGTCCTAATGAAAGAATTTCTGTTGATAAATTTCCTGTATCTGGAATTGTTCTAACTCATTCAGAAGATGCGATTGTTACGGATTCAGCATCTTCAGCAACTGCATACAGCACTGGTTTTAAAACAAATAATGGGGCTCTTGGACTAGATAAAGATAATACTAAGTTAGAGAATCTAACGGAAAAGATATCAAGACACGGTTTTGTAAGCTCGTTGATTGCAACTTCAGAAGTGACACACGCTACTCCTGCAGCTTTCGCATCTCACGTAGACTTAAGATGGAAGACCGACGAAATAAGCACCCAAATGGTCGATTCAAATGTAACAACTATTTTAGGAGGCGGAAGGCACTTCTTTATGACTGAAGAAATGGGAGGCAAAAGAGAGGACGGCAGAGATTTATTAGCCGAAGTAAAGAATTCTCATATTTTGTTAACCCATAAAGATCAATTAAACGATTTCGATAAATCTAATTTAGAAAAAGTAATGGGACTTTTTGCTGATGAACATCTTAGAGATATAGAAAAACCAGATAATCATTCGACAGAGCCAACGCTTAGTGAAATGCTGGACTTTGCCATTAAACGTTCTGAAAGTTATAAGGCAAATGGCTGTGACGGATCTTTTATCATGGTAGAAGGTTCTCAAGTTGATTGGGCAGGTCACTCTAACAATATCAATTATCTTAGAAGAGAGATGCAAGATTTTGATGAAGCTGTTGAATTAGCCATGAATTATGCGAAAGAAAATCAAGATACTTTGGTTGTGGTAACCGCAGATCATGAAACAGGTGGATTACTGATAGAACCAGCTGACCCTACTGATTACACAGGAAATGAAGTTAAGTTTTCTTTTAATACCGCAATTGGAAGAGGCTCTCACACGGGCGTGCCTGTACCTATCTATGCTTATGGACCTGGTTCTGAAAACTTCACCGGTACGCTAGATAACACTGACGTCTACAAAGCCATGATCGCTGCTTTAGATTTAAGTGAAGAGGTTGGATCCTGCTTAAAAAAATAGGCCTTTTTAGATCCCTTTCATATGAGTAGTAAAGATCTATTAGAGC
>Ga0206678_10002503_pt1 | contig 11643 bp, 12 predicted proteins | sample M180m12015metaG_FD_155453 | JGI IMG/M metagenome (GOLD analysis project Ga0206678, IMG submission 155453) | Ammonia-oxidizing marine archaeal communities from Monterey Bay, California, United States - M1 80m 12015 | ecosystem: Environmental > Aquatic > Marine > Intertidal zone | place: USA...
CAAGGACATCAGTAAAGCGATGCGTTTTGCCCGGGGTGTCGAAGCGGGACAGGTATTTATCAACGGCTATCACAGTGCGGGAGATACAGTGCCATTTGGCGGCATGAAAGAAAGTGGCATCGGGCGCGAAAAAGGCCTCGCGGCATTGGACGCCTACTGCGAAATCAAGGCTATTACGGTCACATTTTAGTTAACGGAAGTAGTGCAGCCAAGGTTTCACAATCCAAGGTATTGGTCATTGCGACATCACAGTAGCAAGTAGAGATGGGATGCCCAAAACCAGGAACGATAAAAGCATTCCCAATGCGGAGCCTGATCTTCAAAACAAGTTACCCGTATAGAGTCCGGACTCTCCCGTGGAAGAGTTGATGATAACTGGAAATAAATTAACCTGACCTTTATATTTAAGATAATCTGATGCTTGCGCGTTAGATAACGATACAAATTCAAACTTGATACCCATTGCCATGGAATCAGAATGAAAGTGCTTGTAGTAATGGCACATCCACGCCGGGATTCGCTGACGGGTCAAATCACCGACGCTGTTGTGACCGGACTGGCTGACGCAGGTGATGAAGCTGAACTAGCCGATCTTTATGGTGAGGGTTTTGACCCACTGATTACGCCCGCTGATGAGCCTGACTGGGGTAGTGTAAATAAGCCCTACTCCCACGCAGTACAGACTGAGATCGAACGGCTTCAGCGCAATGACGGGATTATCCTGGTCTTTCCGATCTGGTGGTGGTCATTTCCGGCTATCTTGAAAGGCTGGATTGACCGCGTCTGGAACAAGGATATCGCATACGGATCCAAGTTCCTCAGTCACAAGCGGGCGCTCGCTATCGGGCTTTCAGCGTCGGATGCAGCAACCTATGCCAAGCGTGGCTACGACACCGCCATAGAAACTCAGATCGTCACAGGCATTTTTGATTTCTGCGGCATTGCCGATGGACGTTTCGAATACCTTCACGGCTCGACTAACGGCGGTGAACACCCTGCACTTTTGCTTCAGGAAGCCCGGGAGATGGGTCGGACTTTCAGTATCGGCCTTTAGTCATCTGGGCGCCACGCAAATAATATATGAGGTGTCGCATTGCCTTTGCTTCAGCATGATTTCTGATCGGCTCGAGATACCTTGCAAGCCGTGCAGACTCCAACAGGAGCGATTTAAGTGCCCACTGTCAGAGGATCGACCAGTCTTTTAAGAGCCGCAAGCGTACTTAATACAACGATTCTGCCTGTCCCCGGATTCTCAGCAGTCGGGATATTTTCGATCTTCAGTTCAAGCCGCGCACTGTCCGATTCGACAGTAATTGTATGGGTATTCCGACTGATTCCGGGATCGGCCCATATTTCCAACCGTGTGCATTCAGGCCCTACGCCGGCAAGCCCCAGTGCGGCCGCCACATTAACATTTGCCGGAAAAGCCTGCACGCCCTCGCGGGCCGAGCCTTCAAATACCTTAAGTGGCTGATCTAAAGAGTCCAGGTCAATCTTATTGCTTTGGATATGAGGAGCGCCGGCCAACCCCGCAGGTGGTTTTCGGGTTACCATCGATACGTGTTTGATCTCACCCAGGGCGGCTGCCCGTACCGCATCAAGTCCCAGGATCGCACCACTGGGGACATTAATGCGCGCACCAGTGGTCTTCGCCATCTCGACCAGATGCCAGTTATCTAGTAACCCCCCTACGCTGACCGTAATCAACACCTTGCCCAGTCGCACCGTCGGCTCAGCAACCTGACTGAACACTGCAGCAGGCGCGCATTCGACCACGACATCGCAGACTTGCGCCAGTTCCGCTAAGGGCAAAACCGGAACCTGTTGTCGCAGGGCATTCAGTCTCAAGCGGGCAGCATCGGTATCTCGCGCTGACACCGCGCTAAGAATCAAGCCCTCGAGTCCTTCATCCAGACGCTGGGCCAGATTAAAACCAATGGTGCCAAGCCCGCCAATCCCAACCTTTAGAGCGGCTTTGTTTGGTGGGCTCACGGTAGGTAACTCAGCCCATGGCTTCGGTTGGTAACTGCCAACCCATCCCTTTTTAGAACGCTCATGAGTGGCGCCTATTCCTGCAGCGACCCGATCATCACCACAGTCACTTCCATCTCATAGACAAAAGAAATAGCAATCTGCTTTTACCAGATGGAGGGCCTTACGCCGTCATTCGAGCCGATACGGGAATAATCCACCTCGGCACTTCGCACCAGAGTATCGCCTTTTAGGAGTTTACTGACTCTCTTGAAACTCATGAAGCAATAGCACCTCCGTCGACGTCAACAATTGTGCCGGTAACGAATTCGTTTTCGAGCAAAAAGATCGCGGCGGCGGCGACTTCATCCGTCGTTCCGGCCCGTGAAATAATATGCCCGGATGTGCCTTTTTGATAATAATTCTCGCGCTCTTCTCCCTTGAGCGGTGACATCGGAGTATCAATCAGCCCGGGGGATACCCCGTTCAGTCTTACCGGCTTGATTTCGTTGGCACCCAATCGAATAAATGCCTCGACCGAACCGCCGACGCTGCCGATGGCAATCGTTCCTGCACGCCATCTGCGGGCCGGATAGCCGCTGATCAACACGACTGCGCCGGTTTGCGACATATGCGGAACCCCCAGACGGACGCTGTTGGTGTAGCCCCAAAGTTTGGCAAAGGAGTTTTGAAAACCGTCCAGGTCCATTTCGAGAAAAGGCCCGATGGCACGCGACCCACCGGTTGCAGCGTTAACCAGGTAGTCAAAACCGTGATGTTTTTCGAACAAGGCACTCAAGGCTTCGCGATCGAGCACATCGACCTGTACACATTCGACACCGTCGATTTCACATTCGCGCCGGCTGCCGGCGATAACCTCTGCGCCACCATCGCGTAGCATCTGGGTAGTTGACAACCCGATACCAGAGGTACCACCTAAAACGATCGCTTTCTTATTTGCAAACTGTCCCATTTTATATTCCCAACAATAATTAACATCACTCCCGTATAACCACAAAACCTGCTAACACGGGCACGGACCAAGATTCCCACCTAGACGGGAATCACAAAATTAACTTTCGAACTTCAGATTATCTCACTTTCTAGGCTCACCGCCATCAACCTGTCCGGTTCTTCGCGTTACAGCTTAAACTCCGACCGATAATCGACAAACAGTATCACCCATTCCTGCACTGCCTTGCGTTTGACCGTCTCCTTTTTCCTGTATTGAGCCCTCGTCACACAGGGCGAACCGCGTAACCAGCTTGACAACTGCCCGGGTCGCACTATTAACACAAGCACCCTTCTACCTCGAACGCCTTAAGGCAGTCAGTGTGGCCGCTAAGCGTTAATATCCCGGTCACGTCCGCAAGACATGATCAATACCATAACAGAGGTAGATAGGATGGCAAGTAAACCCAAACTCGGATATCTTGGTCTTGGGCTGATGGGCTCACAAATGACCAAACGCCTGATCAAAAACGGCTATCAGGTCACCGGCTTCGATCCCGACCCCGACAAGATGAGTGCGGCTGTGACAAATGGTGTTATCGCTGCTGTATCCCCTGCTGAGGTGGCACAGGCCAGCGATATCGTCCAGGCCTGTGTCATCAACACCCCCGCCCTGACCGAGGCCATATTCGGACCAGACGGAATCGTTGAAGGAGGTCGTGCCGACAAAATCTTTCTCGATCACTCGACCACCATCGCTGATAAGACACGCCAACTCGCTGGCCGTCTAAATCGGGAAACGGGTATGAACTGGGTTGATGCGCCGGTCTCGGGTGGGCCGCCTGCTGCCGCAATGGGCAAGCTGGCAATCATGGTTGGAGGCAACGATGATGACGTGATACGGGTCCAACCGGTGCTCGATACGCTGGGCCACAACACCCACATGGGGGCACTCGGCACAGGACAGGTGACCAAGATGGTCAATCAGGTTCTGGTGCTGAATAATTTCACACTTCTAGCAGAGGCTGTGACTTTAGCGAGGAACGCCGGGATCGATCCGGCCAAGGTGCCAAAGGCACTCAAGGGCGGCTATGCTGACAGCCCGATGTTCCAGCGCTTTTTCCCACGCATGATTGAGCGTGACTTCGACCCAGCGGGTTATGCGCGCCAGGTCCTGAAGGATCTCGACATGGTTATCGACTTGGCCCAACAGACCAACACCCCGGTGCCAATGTCCAGTCAATCGACTGCGCTGTACCGTGTTCTGATCGCCAAGGGCCACAGTGAGCTCGATGCCACCGCTATTCTCAAAATCTACGACGATCAGACCTTGTAGATCTTAAAGGCGATAGATACGCGCTGCGTTATCGTGGAAAAGTTTCACGCGCTCATCGTCGCCAAAATCGGCGGTAATCGTCTTGAAGCCGTTGAAGATTACATCGTAGGTTGCGCACAGACGGTCGACCGGGAAGTTACTGGCAAACATGCAACGCTCGGTGCCAAAGGCATCGATGGTGTCCAGTACGATGCTGCGGTTGCTATCAACTGTCCATGCTTGGCCTGGCACACCGAGACCAGAGATTTTGACGACGACGTTGGTTGCTTGCGACAGGTGGCGCATCGCATCACGCCAACCGGCCAACCCTTGCGCGCTGCGGTCAGCGGGCAACCCCGTGTGGTTCAGAATCATCTGGGTTTCGGGGAAATCGCCAGCCAGATCTGCGGCTTCGCCAAGGTGCCACCAAGGGGTTTGTAGATCATAGGACAGCCCGAAATCAGCCAACAAAGCGTAGCCTTCGCGGAACCGGGGATCAGCCATCGATCCGGGCGCGCCCGCTATGTAATCCTCGGGTCGAGACGCTGCATTCGGTTTTTGCCGAACCCCCCGCACCAGATCCATCGCGGCATGCGCCGCCAGGATATCGGCGACATCCTCCCGGTCAAGCCAGGCCTGAGCGACGATAGCGCTGGGCAGATCATGAGTCTGCGCATAGTCCGTCAACCAGTGTGATTCGGCAACAGGATCCGCAGGGTTCCACTCGGCCTCCATATGTACGGATTTGACGACGTTCTGGTTCGCCGCATCGTCGCAAAAATCATGATAGAGATAGTCGCGCCGGATTGCGCTGTAGTCGCCATAGCGAAAATCTACCTGCTTGTCACCGTTAAGCCAGGGGTAGTTTCCGGTTTCGAGATCCCACAGATGATGATGAGCATCAATGATGGGCAGCGGCAAGGTCACGCTAGAACATCCTGCCCGTATCGGGGTGGACGCCCCATGACCCGTCACCGACGGCACTGAGAAACTGTCTCAACACATGATTAAACACTTCGGGCTCTTCTAAATTCACCTGATGTCCGGTGCGGGGTGAAACATACAATCCCGCTGTTGCGATCATCTGTTTTAAGTAGAGCGTGCCGGCAAAACCAGGATGATCGTCATCGCCAACGATCAACAGCGTTGGTAGTGTCAGGGCCTTGAGCGCTGCCTCCTGTTCGACGAACGAGGGGCGGCGGGCCTGAATACCACGCTGTGTCAGGGCCGACCCCAACGAGGAATGCCCCGACAAACGTTTTACAAAATCAAGGTGGGCCTCGGGGCGCTTGCTCTTGAAACTCCTTCTGAATGGGCCATCGCCATAAGTATCCGCTATGTTTGCCCAGCCCTCGGTGATCAGTCGCGCCGACATATCGTGGCAAGCGTTCTGAAATTCAGCTCGGCCTTCGGTCATCGCACCGTAGCCCGACGAAGACATGGTCAGCGAGTGGCAACGCTCGGGATGCCAGAGTGCGCTCTGCAAGGTCGTGTTCGATCCCATTGACAGGCCAACCACATGGGCTTTTTTCAGTTCCAGATGATCCATCAGACCAATCATGTCGGCGACCGCGCGCTCGATGCTGTAGGCCGCCGGGTCCTCGGGCACCTCCGAGGGCAGCCAACCTCGGGCAGCGTAGGCAACACAGCGATAATCATCTTTCAGTGCTGCAACCTGATCATCCCAACTCCCCACCTCACCAGCGAACTCATGGGCGAAGATGACCGCCACCGCATCCTTGGATCCCGAATCTTCGTAATAAAGGGTGACGTCGTCGTCTGTCGTGAAGTTCATTCCCTCTTACCTCCTTGGTCATCATTTCCCCTTGAAGACGACCTTGGCCTTTCATGAAGGTCGATGTCCTTTGTGCTCAATTCACAAGATTCCCTTAACTGCCTCGATCGACAACAATGCAGGCACAGGCATTTACGCCTCGCCATTGGGAAAAACAATTATTTTTCCATCCCTGCTCTGCCGCGCCGCATGAGCGAGCGCATCCTTGATGTTGTTGATATCGTAAGTGGCCTCAATGTTGACGTTCAGGGTGCCGTCCCGGACATCATCCGAAAGCTCTTGATACAGCCGTTCTTTTTGGTCTCGTGACATCTGCCCAAGATGTGTAGACAGCCAGAAGCCGGTCAGCGTGAGGTGGCGAAAAACCACCCAATCCGGCATGACCATACAGGGCTCACCACTCAGCATCCCGTAGTTAACCATCATACCGCCATCGCTAAGACACTCGGCGAGTCGCAAACTGGTGTTTCCCGCCACCGCATCAATGGCGAGGCGCACGTGGCCCCCAGCCGTAGCCGCATTCACCCGTTCGCCGAGATCATCAAGACCAACCAGCACGACATCAGCGCCGTATGCCTTGAGCGGCTCGACCAGTGACTCGCGGCGTACCACGCTAACGGTTTTGATGCCGGCTTTTCTGGCCAACTGGATAAGGCAGTGACCAACACCTGAGTTCGCGGCATCCTGGATAACCCAGTCCCCCGCCTTGAGGTTTACGTACTCGCGCAGCATCAACGCGGCGGTTGCGGGGTTAACCTTGAGCATCGCATACTGAAGAAGTCGATCTGACTGAACCTCGATCTTCAGTACCTCGGCCGCTTTGACTCTACGTTTCTGAACCCAGTTCTCGCGGCCGAGCAGGATCACCGACTCACCGGTGGAAAGTCCGTCGACATCAGCGCCGACCGCACTGATCCGACCAATTCCTTCGGCGCCCGGCGTGTAGGGCAGTGGTGGCTGTGCTGCGTATTTGCCCTCAATAGTCAGAACATCGGCCGGATTGATCGGAAAAGCCACAACATCGACAATCACCTCGTCGCTGGCAGGGGGGCCAGGATCCGGTACATCAGTGCAGTAACTGACCGTGTGGGCTGGGCCAAAGGCATCGAACTGTACGGCTTTCATAGGGTCTCCCGTATTGATAGATTTTGTCGGTTCAGGTTATGAGTCTCTTGGATCAGGCATGACGATGGGCGCGTCCCTGCGCCATGGCGGCCACCATGCGAAAAGCGTTCAGTGCGGCGCGCGCATTTGCGGTATTTGTGCCGACAATGTCGAAAGCCGTGCCGTGAGCCGGAGTGGTGATCGGCACCGGCAGGCCGCCGAGCACCGACACGCCCTGGTCAAAGCCCAATAACTTGATCGCGATCTGGCCCTGGTCGTGATACATGCTAAGAGCACAGTCATACTGGCCGTCACGGACCTTGAGATAAAGCGTATCGCTGGGGAATGGCCCGTGGACCTCAATCTCTTGCAATCTTGCTTTTTCAACCGCGGGTGCAATGGTATCGATCTCCTCTTTGCCGATGGTACCGCCGTCACCGGCGTGGGGGTTGAGCGCTGCGACAGCGATTCGGGGGCTGGCATAGCCGGCTTTCTTCAACGTCTGGTCGGCCAGAACGATCGCCTCGACAATGAGATCAATGGTTAGTCTGCCTGCTACGTCCTTCAGTGGGACATGTGACGTGACCCTGGCATTCCACATGCCGTCAATCACGTTGAACTCGCTGGCTCGGCTGGTGACGCCGAGTCTGTTTTTTGCGAAGGTCAGCTCGTCTTCAACACCGATGCCGGCAAGGTGCATGGCGGCCTTGTTGAACGGCATAAAGCAGATCCCATCAATGATGCCGGCCGCGGCAAGGTCTATGGCAAGGCCAAATGTTTGAAGTACAGCGCGGCCGGCATCAGCCGAGACCATACCCGGAACAATGCTGGCGGGGTCCAGGCACGGCATGTCCAGCAACTGGACCTGTCCACAGTGCGGATCGATACCGGCCCGGTCATTCAAAGTCTTGTAGGAGATTGTCAGGCCGCTGACCGCGCAGCCGGCTTCCATAACCCGTCGGTCGGAGATCACCAGCGTCCGGTTTCGTTCGCTGTCTTCAAGGCCGCGCAGCAATTTGGGCAGTAGCTCGGGGCCGATCCCACAGGCGTCGCCCTGAACGATACCGATAAAGGGCTGCCCGGCGCTCATTCTGTGCGGCGATACGGGAGGTCAAACATCATTGGCAAAAAGGCACTGAACCCGTTCACGAAAAGCATATTGTAGTGAGGTCGCCGATTTTTTTGTCGGGGAGGCTAACGTCACGAGCTGTCTAGAGGATTGCATGCCAGGCCATCTCAAGTAGCAAAATGCCAGCAGCCAGAGGGCAGAATCGGCTACGTTAGCGCAGTAACTGACCGCTTGGGCCGAGCCAAATGCATCGAACGGTACGGCTTTCATAGAGTCTTCCGGGTTGGTCGATCCCGCAGGATCAGATAGTGAGCATTTCCAATTAGGCCTCGCCCAGGGCCAGTTGCACCAGGTCCTCACGTGCTCGCAGCCGATCGTCGAGACTGCCAAAAGCGTTCATGTAGTGGCCCGTGTAACCGGTGTCCTCGATCAGTCTGAACATCTCATCAAAGTCGATGATACCCTCGCCGGGGTACATGTGGAGCTCGTACTCTCCGTTGCTGTCCGCAAGTCGAACCTCACCCAGCCGTTCCGTTGGCATGGCTTCGAGGAAACCAGCAATGCCTTCGGGCACCAGGGTCGCATGATTAACTGTGAACGCCCAGCCCAGTGCCGCAGACTGGATAGCATTGAAATAAAGCTGGCATTCATCAACGGTGTGCGCAAGGTAGTGGACTTCCGCCGTTTCGGGCTCCCAGTTAAGATTCTCCAGCAGGATCTTTACTCCTTTGCTTTGGGCGTAGTCGGTGATTCGCCGCAGCCGATCCAGACTGGCCTCAATACGACGATCCCGATCGGCAGTGAAATGATAGCCGGCATGCACCACGACCCACTTGGCATTGAGCCGTACCGCTGTGTCGATGTAGGCGCGCAGGTAGTCGTCCACCGCGTCACGGACAAAGGGTGACAACTCGGCGATATTGACCGCAGAGAGTGTGTGCAGGCCAAGATAGACATCAAGCGCGTTGCACATCTCCCGAATTGAGCCAGCCCGCACTTCATCGAAACTTTCCAATGCGTTTGGCTCGATGTCGATCTCACAGTCTATGAATTGGACACCGTTGTCGGCTGCCCAGCGGATGCCGTCCTCGACCGACAGCTTGCAGCCAATGTCGACGCCTATCCGCTGTTTCAGGCTCGTGTTCTTGTTCATTAATAACTCCAGTTGGGGCGTAGCGGTGCCCCGAGCCAGCGCCAGGGCCGATCGCCATGCAGCGGGAGACTGATCTTGTCAGATCTGGTGGCCAACCTGAAAGTCGTTTCCGGCCCGGTCCACACCGCGCAGCAGCCATAACGGGCGACTGGTGAAATTGACCAGAAACCCGGCGCCGGTCGTGGTGGCGTACAGCGTCCGATTGAAATGACTGGTTGCGGGCATATAGCGTATCGCCACGCCGGCACGACGTTTGCCCGAGGTATTGCGGTTAGAACCGTGAATCATATAGACGTCATGAAGTGAAAACTCGCCCGGTTCAAGTTCAATGTCTACGGCGCTGTCGAGGTTGGCAGCCGGATCATCGACGCACCGATTCAGCACCAGGTTTTCGCGGTCTGACTTGGTGTGCCTGAAGCTGTGCTGTGCGGTATGCGATCCAGGCACCACGCGTAGGCAGCCGTTCTCGACAGAGCTCTCGTCGATGGCCACCCAGGCGGTACAGGTGGCCAACGGTTGGATAGGCCAGTAGTGGCCATCCTGGTGCATCGGCACTTCCATGCCGTCAGTCGCCGGTTTGCAGAAAACATGACAACCCCAAAGGACGATATCAGGCCCGATCAGTTGCTCGACAAGGTCTAGAATTCGCGGATCCTTTGCCAGTTCCAACCAGGCGTTGTGGCCGTGTACACCCTCGTCGTTCCTGCGGTCTATATGCGCGCTCACCAACTGCTCGGGTCGAATCCCAGGGTTGGACCCGATCGTCTCCTCCAGCGCGGCCCGTAACTGGGTCATGGTCTTGGTTGGTAGTTTCGTTTTCGGCACGATATAGCCATCCCGCCGATAGCACTGAATATCGGCTTCGCTCAACACTTCAGTCATCGTGTATTCCTCGTGCAATGATGATCAGTCCCTGGCGACCTCGCCCGCCGCTAAAACTGGGCGCAGTCTGGTTACCCGGTCCAGATAGGATACCTCATCACCGGTCAGTCTCACTTTTCGTTGCACCGGTCGCAGAGTATGACGAACACCATCTTCAAGGAATAGGACTTTGCTTTTGCCAGTTTTTGGTATAACGGCTACGAGCGCACTTCCCTGCTACCCAAAGCGTAGCACCAATCACTTGTAGCACCGATCAACTGAGGTAGACTCCGCCCTTCGCCCATCCTCGCAAGCGGCCATAAAGGGTCGTAAAGGTCTTGCTGGTTGCGGATAGCCGCTCGAGTCCCTGGCGTTTTCCAAACTAAGCAATAGACAACGAGATTCTCAGATATGACCCGCCTGACCGATCCTCTGACATTTAGCCACGGGCCCGCTATGAAGAACCGCTTCATGCTGGCGCCGCTTACCAACCAACAAAGCTATGAAGATGGCCGGATTTCACAAGAGGAGTTCCACTGGCTCACCATGCGTGCCCAAGGCGGTTTCGGGTTAACCATGACCTGCGCGTCACACGTGCAGGCAATAGGAAAAGGGTTTCCCGGCCAGCTGGGGATTTGGTCTGATGAGCACATTGCGGGATTGACGCGCCTGGTAGACGCGACCCATTCCCATCAAAGCATCGCGATCTCGCAACTGCATCATGCTGGCATGCGCTCACCGAAGGAGGTCATCGGCGACACCGCGGTGTGCCCATCGAATGATGAAAAAACCGGTGCGCGCGCACTGTCGCACTCAGAGGTAAAACAACTGATCGAAGACTTTATCTGGGCCGCGGTGCGAGCGGAACAATCCGGGTTTGACGGCGTGGAGTTGCATGGCGCCCACAGCTATATTCTGTGTCAATTTTTCAGTTCCGAAATCAATCGGCGTGATGATGAGTACGGAGGCGACCTTGAAAACCGCTCGCGCATACTGTTCGAGATTATCGACGGCGTTCGCAGCCGATGCGGTAAGGATTTCCTACTGGGAGTCAGGCTGTCCGCGGAACGATTCGGTATGAAGTTAAATGATTCGGTCCAGATCGCGCAGCGACTCATGAGCGAGGACAACATCGATTTTCTCGACATGTCATTGTGGGATGTCTTCAAGGAGCCCGAGGAAGCAGCGCACCAGGGGCGCACCCTGATGAGTTTCTTCACTGAACTTGATCGCCACAACACACGACTCGGCGTTGCCGGCAAGATCCGCACTCCGCGAGAAGCCGAAGCGACCCTCGCCGCGGGTGCCGACTGGATTATGCTCGGGCGTGCGGCAATGCTGCAGCATGATTTTCCAAACCGATACCAAGCGAACCCGTCGTTCAGGCCTGTCGGGATGCCGGTTACGCGAAAGTATCTGGAAGA
>Ga0206678_10002508_pt1 | contig 11627 bp, 9 predicted proteins | sample M180m12015metaG_FD_155453 | JGI IMG/M metagenome (GOLD analysis project Ga0206678, IMG submission 155453) | Ammonia-oxidizing marine archaeal communities from Monterey Bay, California, United States - M1 80m 12015 | ecosystem: Environmental > Aquatic > Marine > Intertidal zone | place: USA...
ATTGCGTATTGAGACGGGTGATAATACTCTAGATGCAGAGTTTGCAGAGAAAAAGTATCTGAAGGTTTTACAGGGGTATCGAACAACAAGAGTTCTTCCAATCGCCGTTGATTGAAATTAATGGCAATCGGCATTGAATGGACAATTCAAACAACGCCAATTACTACTTGCTGCAGGTAATTTCTTGAAATCTCCTTCAAACATCATCAGTCTTGCCATTTGTTCAATGTCCATTGATATCATTGAGCGTGATTGATTAGACCAATTCCTGCTGGCTCTATGCATCCATTTCACCCAACGAGTGCCTAACCAACCAATACGTACTACATCAATATCTTCTGGTTCATTTTCAATTAATGGATTCCGTTCGGCCCAAAGAAGCATTGAACCTAACTCTAGTTTCGTCGCCTCATCAGGAGTTCTTCTGGGAATCTCCATTGACAATCTAACAAGACAAAGGCGACTTCCATTCCTTACTATCAGATCCGGTGCGCCGTATTGTCTTGCTCCATCAAGTAAGAGTGGTTGTAGTCTATCGATCATCATGATGTATTCATCAGAGCGACGCTTGAAACCAATTAAGGGTGCAGAATCAAAAAGTAATAATCTATGCATCATTAATTCAAGTGCTTGTTCCACTTCATTATGCGGATTTTTTTCAATTACCTCACCTGCAACTATTGCACGCAAAATGTTTCGATGCACAATTCTACGTAACTCTTCAATTGAAATTTCTGGCTCCTCAATTCTGGCTAACAATGCTTCTCTTAGTCCAGATCTTGCATAATCAAAAATTCGCATTTTTCGTGATTTATTTTTCACGACATTGTCATTTGCACTGATTACGTGCTTCAGCACGTATCTCCTCGAACAATTGTCGAGAAGCCTTCCTCGGGTGGGGCTCCATGCTATTCTCGGTTCTATCCACATAGCCCAAGACGTTAGTAGTCAGGGTTTATTACGATAGCGGAGAGGCTAATTTAGAATCACTGACGTGCCTGCTTTCGAGCCGCCTTACGGCGTCGCAGCTTCTTCTTTCGCCATTTCCAACGTTGGTTCCCCGCCTTCTTCCACGCACGGGAACCTCGCTTCATGCAGCGCGCCGACCTACTCGGTGTATTTGATGTAAACGGTGTCCTAGTACGGAAGTTCAAATGGTGGGCAATACAGGATTCGAACCCGTGTCACCGGCTTAGAAGGCCAGCATGATATCCAGACTACACCAATCGCCCTAACCTTCCGCGTGGGTAATCCTTTGTGAATACAGCAGTCGGACGGACACAGAATCAAGGTATATCAGATTCATCTTTAGTACTGAAGTTCAAAACCCCATCATCCAATATATCTTCACGAATGTTAGCAGTACTTCTTCCGGTTTCTTTAGCAATCTTCTTCAGCTTCTTTTTGACTTTGCGAGAACCAAGCCAAAGTTCTCTTGTGCTACTCCCGATTCGAAGTACTGTCTCAATTATAGATAGTAGAATCAAGCTATTAATGTATGAATTTCCAAGTTCAGGTAGGTTGTGGAATAAATCCTCAAATTCACTAAATTTAATCGTGGCTTTTGAGTCTACAAGAAAAACACCTAGAACAGCAAAAGGAAGCATCTTTGCTACATCTCGTGACAAGTCCTCAGTCCAATAAGAAACAATACGCACCCCTCCTACTACAGAAGTAGCAATCAAAGCGTTTCTTGCATGATCAGATCCATCCGAAAGTAGCGTTAGTATCACAGCCATGACTACTGTCCAAAATGAGATTAGTAGAGGGATTGCAATCACATATTGAATCGTGAAAACTAGAGTTCGGAAGAATGCCCTAATTCGCCCCGTCATCGAATCTTCATAGCGCCCAAGATCTAGGGTCAAGATGTCCCTTCGAGCGAGTAATCTGTAGAACATGAAAACAAAACCTGAGTACGCTGCAACAGCAATAATTGCAAGAATCGTCGACAAGGTATCTTGGAGGAAGTCTTCGAATAACGAGATTAGTTCGTCTCCAGTGGAGGGTATTGCCATTATTATCCGGTTAATGGTTTTTGCATTTTATTATGCCGCTCTGTGAGAGAAAGGCTTTGCACATTTAGGGCATCTATTCGGGAGTGTCACTCTTCTGCGCTGCCAAGTGTGGCCACATTCTCCACAAATCCAAGATCTTTCCGGCAATTTAGAGAGCACTTCCTCGCGCATTCTCTGAAGAGTGGGCGATTGAGAAAGTTTGGGTGCAGGAGCGATATCATTGACAATTGCTGCATGGTTCCCATCGTGCTCGATAAGTCCTGCGGCGTGTAACAATTCATGAACTAGGGTGTGTCGATAGAGTGTATCGTCTCCATGAAGGTTAGGATGTAAAGCGATTGTGATAGGTCCAGGCGCAACTCTCAATCTTCGTCTTCTAAATAATTCGTGATGATTGTATTCAAAGCGCGTAAGTCCAAATCTTCTATCATTGGAATCCATCCATTCAAGAGTTAGATGTTTACCTAGATGTCTCAGGAATGGGGCCTCATCACTAGTCAGTCTCTTCTTCAATTCATTTAGTAGACCGTCGGGCATTGGAGGGATGTTTGGACGAGTTTTCTCTTGCCCTGACTCGTCCATGTTGTATCGCCATCCATTCTCCTTAAATGGCCGTCGCAGGTGGACATCTCACTGGGCGTGTGGCGCAGCTTGGAAGCGCGCTTCCTTGGCATGGAAGAGGCCCCGAGTTCAAATCTCGGCACGTCCACCAGTCTAATCTTCACCCCGAGATAATTCTAAAACTTTGTTTTTAGTTTTATTTGGCAGGTTTTCCTAATCAAATCTTTATTTTCAGGAGTAATGCACATTCATACTATATATGAATCGAAGTCTGACGGCGCCCGATGGACTCTAGATTGAGAGCCTTATTGATGTGCACAATGATGATTGCATCGGTTATGGCAGGATGTCTGGGCGGGGATGATGACCCTGAACCAGAACCTGAACCGGTGATGGGTTGTATGGACGCGACAGCGAATAACTACGACTCTACAGCTACGGAGGACGATGGCTCCTGTACGTACGATCCAGTGGAGGTCCTTGGATGCATGGACTCTGCTGCGACTAACTACAACGCAGCGGCCACAACTGACGATGGAAGCTGCTCCTATGACACTGCCTATTACATGGGCAAGCTCGCAGATGGATCGATGAGCGTTGCAGATGTGCAAGCAGCTCTAATGGACATACGTGAGTGTAAGGAAGACGCCCTTAGTGGAGTTGCTTCTGCTTGTGAAATTGTAGCTATGACCTCTGATGTCGACCCTCCAATGATGGACCCAGCTGACGCATATGATACGTCATCCGGTGCTGTAATTGAGAATGTATATGACACACTTTACCGCTATGAGCCTGGGGCAGACGGAACACCACAATTGGTACCACGTCTAGCTACTGGACATACAGTAAGTGATGATGGTCTAACATACACTTTCACTCTGCGCGATGGTGTATTTTTCTCCAATGGAGAAACATTCACTGCAGATGATGTCAGTTACTCATGGTGTCGTGTTCTTGAATACGATAGCCCTGACTCCGGTGTTGCATGGATTATGTACGAAACACTGTCAAGCTGTGACAGTTTTGTTGTAGTCGATGATCTTACATTTGAGGTGACTCTTGATGTTGCATACTCTGCATTCATCCCTACAATCGCTTTCTGGATTGGTGCAGTTACCGATGCAGGTACTTGTGAGGCAAACCGTGTTGTTACAGTAGATGACGCAGCAACTCCTGATGTTGACGAGTCATCTGATGATCACTGCAACGCATATTTGCATGCGAACCCTCTTGGGACCAATGCATATGTGCTAAACAGTTACATTGAGGAGACCGAATTGGTACTGACTCCAAACTGGCTATACTGGGAAGAGGGCAACTTTAACCTAAACAAGATCACAAGATCTGAGGTCGCTGAAGAAGCGACCCGTGTTGCGGCTCTAAAGGATGGCGAGGTCGACTTCGCTTCAGTCCCTACTGGTAATCTAGCTGACGTTTGTTTGAATGCTGACAACCCAGCTGCAATCACTGGCGACCCTGCTCAAGGCACCGACTGTGGTCCAGAGAACTCTCTGTCCGTGGCTCTTGGAATCATGAACACTAACCCTACTATTGAGGGAACTGATGGCGATGTGGCTCACAACCAGTTTATGGCTGATGGTGAAGTAAGAAAGGCTCTTTCCTACATTTATGACTACGACACAGCGATTTCTGATGTCTATGACGGATTTGGGATTCCTCTACACGGACCTATTCCTCTAGGAATGCCGTTCGTTGAGACACAGCATGCAACATTCAGCTACGACCTAGATATGGCTAGATCAATTCTAGATACTGCTGGTTACACATGTGATGATCATGACAGTGATGCAGATACTCCTTGCCAGCGCTTTAATGGTGAGGCAATTCGTCTTTTCTTCAATGATGGAAACGTCAACCGTGAGGCAAACGCGAACCTAATGGCTCAGAACTTGGACCTTGTTGGAATCGCAAACACAGTTACTGGTGAGCCATGGGGCAACATGCTTGACCGAATGTTTGGAACTGCAAACTGGGACTTCATGTTCCTAGGATGGGCTCCTGACTACAACGATCCGGACAACTATTGGTTCCCGTTCGTAGCTAGTGCATCTGAGCACGGTGATGTGTACAACACACAATACTCGAATACAGATATTGATGCCCTATTGATTGCGGCAAAGACCGAGACAGATTATGATGCTCGTGCTGCTCTATATGAACAGGCACACGATTTGTACATGGATGAGCCTTCGCTCATATTCATGTCACAATCGTTGAGCTACCACGTACACTCTGACAGAGTGACAATGCCAATGGAGGTCCCACCAGCGACTATCCCTTGGTTCAACGTGGACAAGGCATAATCAGGTAATTTGACCTGATACGTAAGGCCGGCAACGGCCACCTAAGGGTGGCCGTTGTCGCGCCGTCTTTTTTTGCACTTTTCTTTTATTTTTCAGATGAAAAGTATTATTTTTTTCATTTCTTCTTTTCAAATTGAGGTTCATTTTCCGTTGCAATCATAACCCTCTGGCATCTCGTCTAGTCTAGTCTTCTACTGAGGTGAGTCAAGATGGCTTTTCTTCGGTAGACTGTGGGGACTAAGAATGCAGCTTTGGGAGTATATAGTTAGAAGATTGGTACTGTTAATTCCAGTGCTTATCGGTGTATCGCTTCTTACTTTTGGAATTTCACATTTGGTGCCTTCAGACCCCGCTCGTGCCTACTGTGGCCTCAAGTGTCCCGACGACACTCTAGCACAACTGAAGTATGAGATGCACTTCACGGATGAAGATGGAAACGATGAGAGTATCTGGAATCAGTATAAGTGGTATATGGGCCTAACTGATGAGGATGGAGATGGTATCATATGGGGTGATGCTGATGTTAACGAAAATGTTGCTTTCCAAGATTCATCTTTCAATTCACTAGAGTACAATAGTGGTGGTTTAATTGATGGAAACTGGGGTTATTCTTTATCCTATAAGAAACCTGTAACTAGAGTATTGGAACAAGCTGTACCTGTTACTTTAGAGATGTCGTTCGGAGCGATTCTGATTGGAGCTCCTTTGGGTATATTTCTTGGAACGCTGAGTGCTGTTTATCAAGATAGGCCAATTGATCATATTAGCCGATTTGTAGCAATCGCTTTTGTTAGTCTTCCTATATTCTGGTTGGCCCTAATGTTCCAGTATATTTTCGCCACTAAATTTGGAATCTGCGACCCTCTTTTCGGTACTGAGGGCGGCTGCTTCCCTTTGTTTGGTCGAAAACCTCCAGGGTCAGAATTCCCTAATCAGGGCGGCGCTATAGATATCAGTAATTTTGGTTTATCTTTCCTTGCACTAATTATCTCTGCAATTGCAGCCTATGATATGAAGGTGGAAGGCCGGCTTAATAGAATCAAAAAACCCGAATCACTTCGCGATAAAGTATCAGTAGGAGTAATTGCAGGAGGCATATTAGTAGCAATTTCTTTCATTCTAAATCCCTTTGATATAGAACCAATAGTAATCAAGGAATATGGTTCAACTGGGATGTATACAGTTGACTCTTTGATTGCAAACCCAGTTCCAGAGGGGAGAACTCGAACTGATCTATTTTTCCAATCAATAAAACATCTCACACTCCCAGTCGTTTGCCTATCTCTGGGTACTGCTGGTGGTTTGTTAAGGTACATGAGATCTAGTTTACTTGAAGTGTTGAACGAAGATTATGTTAGGACGGCAAGAGCAAAAGGTCTTGCTGAGAAAACAGTAATTATCAAGCACGCAGTTAGGAATGCTTTGATTCCTATTGTGACTATACTTGGCTTTATGCTAGGGGGAGTACTAGGCGGTGCTGTACTTACTGAGACTATTTTCGCACTACCTGGAATGGGGATGGCAGCAATACGGGCGATTCTTCTTACCGACTTTTCAGTGATTATGGGCGTCACCTTAGTGACTTCAGTAATTTTCTTGCTTTCTAATTTGGTTGTAGATATAGCATATGCTTGGATTGATCCAAGAGTAAGGCTGGGGTGATTGGATGAAACAAAGAGTACTAGATCACCTTTCTCAGATTCTAGCTTTATTACTATGGATAATCTATCTTCCTTGGAACCTGATAATGTTTGTCTTCGAAGCAATCCAAGAACTAACTATTAGAGATATAGTCAAGTTCTCTTCTGTTTTATTATTTATTTACATTATTTATCACTTCAGAAATATCGCGGCATTATCAGTTACTGCAATACTTTTTCTTTCCCTTATTATCCCCGAGAGAATTAAAATTAGCGAGAAAGTATGGTCTATTTTTTCTCCAAAGATTCCCAATTCAGAAGAATTCGCATTAAGGTTCGCAAGTACGACTCAAACCTATAAGGATGGTTGGAAAGGTTTTCGAAGAAGCCTTCTTTCAATTATTGGTCTATTAATGGTTGTTCTAGTAATTGATTTCTCTCTTTATGCTGATTCAATTGCTCAACAGGATCAGCAAGAGAGCCTAACCGGACAGGAGGTATGGCCAATTTATCGAGATGACCCTGAAACGGGAGAAACACTAAACTTGTACGCATTCAAGAAACTACCTCCCTTTAGTGGCCCCAAATTGGACATAGCAACTAGTTCACCTTCTGATGCGGATCAAAGATTGCAACTAGACGTTCAATCAACAAATGGTGATATGGACAATGATGGTGACTTGATTTCAAATTTATATGATTTAGATGATGACAATGACGGATTAAATGACTTTCAAGACCCCTCTCCTATGGATTTTGATGATGATTGGAATGAAACCTGTGATTCGGAAATCTGGTTTGATAACTCAACTGGAATGTTTTGTGGCCCGGATTCATCCGACTTAGATGACGATTCAGACGGTATCCTCGATTACGAAGAAGTTTTTGATGATAATTCAAATACTAATATCTACGATAAAAATAATGATGGAATCCAAGAAGGTTACAGAAATGTAGAGGGCACATCTATCAGTGCTAGAGTTCTTCGAGAACATGGCTTCGATAAAGAAAATCTTGTTTTCTTATTCCAATCAACAAAAATCCCTGAAGTTAGTGATGGAGAATGGAGTTGTGTTGGATGTCTGGACGGATTTATTGAATCGAATCAAACATCATTTGAAATTGATTCAGAAACAGGTCAGTGGAAATATTACGTTTACCCTACAAATAATGATTCTGGATTGATTCAAGTAATGTGGTTGGACAAAATGGTTCTAAATCATATATCTTCATCGGGAGAAGAATCTATTTTTGAATTGAATTTCTCAACACAAAGGATTGAATCAGCACCTTCAATTTCTGCCTTCCCATTATCTCCCGTAACTGTTGACTCGGATATTTGGTATTCTATTCAATTGCCAGAAAATTCAGAACTTATCGCTACACTTTCTGTAGAATCTGGTTCTGACTATGCTATCTATCTTTACAATGAAGATGGAATCCTAATTGACTATAGTGCTCAGGATAATGGTTGTCCTGATTTCTATAGTTATGATTGGATGCCCAATGGATTTGAACTCTGTCCTATGGGGACAACACACACCGGTAGTGACATGATGAGTAAGATTCTCTATGGTTCTAGAAAGTCGTTAAGAGTAGGATTCACGGTGGCTCTGATTACATGTTTCCTTGGATTAGTAATTGGTGGCATTAGCGGTTATTATGGAGGAAGGGTTGACGAAATAATAATGAGAATTGCAGATGTTTTCTTTGCAGTTCCAGGTTTGATTCTAGCAATGGCTGTGGTGACTGCTATGGATGATATTCATGAAATCGATTTAGTTTTCAAAACGTACCCTGTTGATCGTCTTGAGAAGATAATGATAGCACTCATATTTACCGGCTGGCCAGGCTATTCACGGCTGATTAGAGGTCAAGTTCTCTCCGTTAAAGAGCACACCTATATCGAAGCTGCCCGTAGTGTTGGTTCAAACGATTTTCGAATATTATTCCGTCATGTTATACCCAATGCCTGGGCTCCAATGATTGTAGCAGTCTCTCTAGATGTCGGTGGAACAATATTAACTGCATCAGGCCTTTCTTTCATTGGTCTTGGAGCAGAGGCTAATTCCGCTGAATGGGGGAAAATGATTTCTGATGGGCGGTCGTTCTTTCCGACTCAATGGTGGATGGTGACGTTCCCAGGTATAGCGATTTTAGTCACAACGTTAGGCTTTAATCTCTTAGGCGATGGTCTTAGAGATGTGATGGATCCAAAGCAAAGGAGGTCTAAGTCATGAGTAAACCAAAGTTACTAGAGATTTCAAATCTCAAATTACACTTCCCTACCGACGAGGGAGATGTCAGGGCACTAGAGTCCGTCTCTTTTTCTATTCAAGAAGGTGAAATATTCGGCCTGGTGGGTGAATCAGCCTCTGGCAAGTCAGTTACTTCGTTAACTACTATTGGGCTTTCTACTGGAGTAATCGACTCAGGTTCAATTAAGTTTGAGGGCGAGGAATTATTAGAGGCATCTGAAGAGAGAATGAGAGAGTTTAGAGGTAATGACATTAGTATGATTTTCCAAGAACCAATGACTGCTCTAAATCCACTATATACCGTAGAAAGACAAATTCATGAGGTTATGATACTCCATGAAAAACTCCCTCCTACCAAAAGTACCCCTGTGGAACGGTTGTATCGAACTTTGCGCTCAGGCGTTTCTCGAATTACCAATCGAATTTCTAATTTCTTCCGTGGAAAGTTCAATTTCAGTGGAAATGATGTATTGATTTTATTTTCTATTCTTTCACTATTTTGGTTAATTTCAAATCATGTGATATTCTCGATTTTCTTCATATCATTTTTGATTATTTCTTGGATATTATCCTCACTCAACACCCTAGATCCAAATCATGTTGACGTTATTGTTGATCGACTAAGAGATGTCAGAATACCAAATCCCACTGCTGTCGCAAAGATGTATCCTCACGAACTCTCAGGAGGAATGAGGCAGAGAGTGATGATTGCAATGATGATGGCCTGTGAGCCTAGATTACTCATTGCCGATGAACCAACTACTGCCTTGGATGTCACGATCCAATCTCAGATTGTCGAATTAATGAAAGATTTGAGGAATCGCAAAGGCACATCTATTCTGCTCATTACACATGATATCGGCCTTGTTGCGGAGATGTGTGACCGTGTTGGGGTGATGTATGCGGGTTCGATAGTTGAGCAAGGTACAATTGAACAGATATTGAACTCACCACGTATGCCATACACCATTGGTCTAATGCATAGCATCCCTAGTATTGGTGAAGAAAAAGACAGTTTACCGATTATTCCCGGCCAAGTACCTGATCCACTTAATCCCCCTTCAGGTTGCAAATTCCACCCCAGATGTCCCTTTGCTGATTCTAAGTGTATTTCTGATATCCCCGAATCAATCGATATTGGTAACGAACATTATGTTGGCTGTCATCATTTAGATAAGACTGAAAACTTCGATGAGGTGCAGTTGGCATTCGATAATTTGGTTCAGCATCTTCATTCTTCAGGAGTTGATACTCTTGGCTGATGGTGAAAAAATCATTGAATTGATAGATATAAAGAAGTATTTTCCTCTTAAAGGAGGACTTCTTGGACGAAATGTGGGCTACGTTAGAGCGGTAGACGGAGTCTCTCTTGATATATTTCGAGGAGAAACTTTGGGAATTGTGGGTGAATCAGGATGCGGGAAGACAACATTAGGCAGAGTCATAATGGGCCTAATTGAACCATACGGAGGTCTAAATCAGCCGTCTGGAAACATATTGATAGACGGCACTCCAATCCAAAATGTAAAGCGGGAAGAAATTAGAAGAAAGATGCAAATGGTTTTCCAAGATCCAGGTGGCTCAATTAATCCAAGAATGACAATTAAGGATGCAGTAGGGGAGCCACTAAGTGTTTTCAAAATCGCTCGAGGTCAAGAACTAACTGATACCGTGATAAATCTTCTTGAGATTGTAGGTATGAAACCTGATCATCTTCATCGCCTCCCGCATGAATTCTCAGGTGGGCAGAAACAGAGATTAGCAATTGCTAGAGCATTAGCTCTAAATCCACAATTCATTTTACTTGACGAACCAACTAGCGCACTGGATGTTAGTATTCAGGCGCAAGTCCTCAATCTATTGGAAGAGTTACAGGAAAGCTTAGGTCTGACTTATGTTTTTATTACGCATGCTCTTAATGTTGTACATCACATCAGTGATCGTGTCGCTGTGATGTATTTGGGTAAAATTGTAGAATTATCTGATACTAATTCTCTTTTCAAAGAACCAATGCACCCTTACACTCATGCCCTTTTGTCTGCAATACCAGAGGTGTCAATAACTCAGTCGAAGCAGAAAATAATATTGGAGGGTGATGTACCTAGCCCTGTTTCACCACCCTCTGGATGTCGATTCCATACTCGGTGTCCTATAGCCAAAGATGGCTCTTGTGATGTCGACGTTCCCGAATTAAAGGAAATTAATCCAGGTCATTTCGTATCTTGCCATTATCCACTGCTTGACGGAGCAAGCTTGCCTGTAGTTGAATGAGCGTAGCCCTGATGTACAATTACGATGTCAGACATCCATAATGAAATCTGGTGAGTCCGGCCAAAACCCTTCTAGGACACCTCTAGTGGAGGATTATCTTTCTAGACGTGAGCAAAGGATGAATGCCTTATCAAGGCTCAAAAAGGTTGCTGATGACAGACGATTTGAAAGAACCCAAAGTATTCTTTCTCAAGAAGGAGAAAGCTTATTGAAAACTGTATTTAGAGTCTTTTACCTGTCTGCATGTGTACTTTTTGATGGCTTAGTATTAACTGAAATTATCGTAATATTTGATAGGACCGCTTTTGCATGGTTGATTTTCATAATAGCCCTAGTGGTCGTAGTTTTTTTCCAAAGAAATCTATACGATACTTGGTTTTCAGTTGACATTAGTCAGAGGAATGATTAGTGATTATTGGAAAATCATCTGAGTGAACTCGCTCAAAGCGTCTAAAGGCGGGAACAATCAGTCCTATTGTAGTTGTAAGTACCATGAATCCTACTGCGATTGCATAGGTGGTAAGGACATTCGTTTCCACAATCAACCAACCTCCA
>Ga0206678_10002514_pt1 | contig 11609 bp, 9 predicted proteins | sample M180m12015metaG_FD_155453 | JGI IMG/M metagenome (GOLD analysis project Ga0206678, IMG submission 155453) | Ammonia-oxidizing marine archaeal communities from Monterey Bay, California, United States - M1 80m 12015 | ecosystem: Environmental > Aquatic > Marine > Intertidal zone | place: USA...
TGTTAATGAAGACGAACCAATTTGTTTTGTAAGAGCACAAGATGGAGGAGGCGCGTATATAAAAACATATTTACAAGATAAAAATATAATTAAGTATGATGAAAAGTACATCCACACTTGGCCTCTACATCCTTATCAGTATTTGGTTGAAATAATAAAAGAAAGAAAATGGGATAAATCTAATATTGGATTAGAAATGGACAGTCATTACTTTACGGCATTTTGTTATGAAACGATTAAAAAAGGTTTACCTGACGCAAAGTTAAAAGATGCTGAACGATTAGTGAATTGGGTAAGAGTTGTTAAATCAAAAGCAGAAATCAAATTAATGCAATCAGCAGCTCGTATAGTTGAGAGTGGAATGAAAACAGCTTTTAAAAGCATTAATCCTGGCGTAAGACAATGTGATGCTGTGGCAGATATTCAGAAAGCTTTATTTAATGGAACAAAAGAATTTGGGGGAGACTATCCGAGTATTGCAACTCTATTACCAACAGGAAAAGGAACTTCAGCTTCTCATTTAACAGCAACGGAAGATAAATTTGTTTCAGGCGAGGCAACAATTATTGAAATTGCTGGCGCATACAAAAGGTACCACTGTCCAATGGCGCGTACAGTTTTATTAGGTGAAAAAGATCAAAAAAAGATTGATACAATGAAAGCGACTAACGAAGCATTAGATGCTGGTATTGCAGCAACTAAACCTGGCAATACCGCTGATGATATAGCTCAAAAATTTTGGGGAGTTTTAGATAAATATAAGATTAAAAAAGATTCAAGAACAGGATATTCAATAGGGATTGGTTATCCTCCAGATTGGGGAGAACAGACTTTTAATATATTAAAAGGTGATAAAACTGTTTTACAACCTAACGTTACTTTTCACATGATTGCAGTTATGCAATTCGGTGATTGGGGTGTAGAAGCCAGCGAAGCAGTAAGAGTAACAGAATCTGGTGCAGAATTATTCTGCAATTTATCTAGAGAATTACACATAAAACAATAAATTCCTTGAAATAAATTTTAACAAATGCTTAATATTTAAAACTTATGGGTTCTTCAAAAAGTTTTGTAAAATTTGATAAAGTAGACAAAAGCTATGACGGCAAGGTTTTGGTTGTCAAAGATTTAAATCTTGATATTGACGAAGGTGAATTTATCACAATGTTAGGACCATCTGGTTCTGGAAAAACAACTTGTCTTATGATGTTGGCAGGTTTTGAAACTCCAACTAACGGAGAAATTTATTTAGATTCAAATCCAATTTCAAATATTCCTCCACACAAAAGAGGAATTGGAATGGTATTTCAAAACTACGCATTATTTCCACACATGACAGTTTATGAGAACTTAGCTTTTCCATTAAAAGTTAGAAAATTTTCAAAAGACGAAACAGATAAAAAAGTTGATAAAGCTTTATCTATGGTTTCTTTGTCTGGATTTGAAAAAAGAATGCCAAACCAATTATCTGGCGGTCAACAGCAAAGAGTAGCTGTTGCAAGATCATTAGTATTTGATCCACAAGTAGTTTTGATGGATGAACCATTGGGAGCTTTAGATAAAAATTTAAGAGAAAGTATGCAGTATGAAATTAAACATATTCATGAAAACATCGGCGTAACAGTTGTGTATGTCACTCATGATCAAAGTGAAGCTCTTACTTTGTCTAGCAGAATAGCAGTATTCAATGATGGAAAAGTTCAACAACTATCAAGCCCAGATAAATTATATGAAGAACCAGTTAATTCATTTGTTGCAGGATTTATTGGTGAAAATAATACTTTTAGTGGTGAAGTTTCTGATGTTTCAGGAGGTAAATGCAAAGTTAAATTACAATCTGGTGCTGAAATAATTGCAAACCCAATTAAGATAAAATCAAAAGGTGATAAAACTAAAGTTTCTTTAAGACCTGAAAGAGCAATTATAGATCCAGAAGAAAAAATGGACAATAAACATAAAGGGAAAATAGAAGAAGTTATTTATCACGGTGATCATGCCAGAGTTAGATTGAATTTATTAGGCAATAAAGATTTTATCCTTAAAGTTCCAAACAGTTCAGCGAGAATGGATATAAAACTTGGCAATGAAATTAATGTTGGCTGGAATAGTAAAGACGCAAGAGCCTTAGACCCAAAATAACCTAATTTAATTAAATTCATATCAATATAAAATCAATTTCTGATTGATTTAGTTCAAAATAAGCATCAATTAAGCTCAATTTACATCAAAAGAGTAGTTGACTTCATTTTTTTTAATTGTTGTAATAAAATTTTAAAAAACGTTTAAACGGAGGATAAATGAGAAAAATAAGCAAATTACTACTAGCTATTTCTTTTGTATTATCTATCACTTCTGCGGCATATGCAGTTACTGTAGTGTCTTGGGGTGGAGCTTATACAATGAGTCAAAAGCTAGGTTACGGTGATCCGGCAGCTGCGAAATTAGGTATACCTGTTGATTGGGTAGACTATTCTGGTGGATTATCTGAAATTAAAGCGCAAAAAGAAGCTGGCGCAATTACATGGGACATCGTTGATCTTTATGCAATGGATACTATTAACGGATGTGACGAAGGTCTATTCGTTGAATTCGATTTTGATAAAGATTTTGGACCAGGTGCAGATGGCGTTAAAGCAAGTGATGATTTCTTTACAGGCGGTAAAAACCCTCTAACAGAACATCCTGGTGGAATGCCAAGTAAATGTGCTGTAGGAAATATTTTATATTCATGGGTTTATGCTTACAATCACGACACGATTGGAAAGAAAAAACCAAAAACTGTAAAAGATTTCTTTAACACAAAAAAATTCCCTGGAAAAAGAGGAATTTATAACAGTCCAGTTGCTTTTCTAGAAGTTGCTTTAGCAGCCGATGGAATTAAACCAGGTAAAGGTGGTGCTAAAATTTATGCAGCTCTAAAAACTGAAGCAGGTGTAACAAGAGCAATCAATAAAGTTAAAGCACTATGTGAAGATCCTAATGGCGGATGTGTATTCTGGTCTGCAGGAGCAAAACCACCTGAGTTATTAATATCAGGTGAAGTTGTAATGGCTACTGGTTGGAATGGTAGATTCTTTAATGCGATAATGACGGGTGCTCCTCTTACACAAGTGTGGGATGGTCAAGGTCTTGATTACCAGTACATGTCTATGGTTAAAGGTGGACCTAACCACAAAAATGGTAAAGCTATGAAAGTTCTTAAAGAGATGATGAGCACTGAAGGTTTAGCAGGATCTGCGAAACACATTGCTTACTCACCTTTCAGAAAATCTTCTTTAGCAGTTATCAAAGCAGGTGAGCCTTGGTACAAAGATGGTAAAACAAATATGTTACCTGAAATGCCATCATCTAAAAGAAATACTAAAAACTATTTCTTAGTTGATCCTTTTTACTGGGCTGACAATGGTACAGAGCTTGGTGAAAAGTATGAAGCTATGAAAGCAGGACTTAAATAATTTTAACTTTAAAAGATTAAAATTATAAATTATACTAGGGCGGTTATTTAATAACCGCCCTTTTTTATGGAAACAGAAACAAAACAGATTTTAACTTCAGACGGTATACCGTTAGAGCAAAGTTTAAGAAAAGCTGAAAGAAAAAATAAGATTAAAGCTTTTTTACTAGTAGCTCCATTATTATTATTTTTACTTATTACATATATTTCTCCAATTGCAGAGATGTTTACAAGAAGTGTTGATGATAAAATGGTTACAAATATGCTTCCTAAAACATTTAAGGCAATGGAAAATTGGGATGGACAAGAATTGCCTCCCGAGGAGGTTTTTGCAGCTTTTTTATTTGATTATACAACTTTAGTAAAAGCAAAAACTCAAGGAAAAATTGATCAAAGACTGAATAAAGAAAAAAATGGATTTAATTCAATTCTTAAAAAATTAAAAAGAAAAATAATGCAACAAAAGTTGCACACAAAGTCAATGAAAAAATTTGAGGAAGGAAATTACAAAGAGCAAATAATATCTGTTCATAAAAGGTTTGGAGATGTTGCGTACTGGCGAGCAATTAAAAGAACAGCTCCCCCTTATTCGATAGGAAAATATTTAAAAGCAGTAGATATGGTTAAAGATGAAAATGGTAACATAGTTAAGGTTGAAGAAAGTAGAAGAATATATGTTCAGCTTTGGCTTAGAACATTAGAAATCGCTTTTTTTGTTACGCTTCTATGTTTTTTAATGGGTTATCCAATCGCACATTTATTAGCCACTATACCAATGAAATATAGTAATTTATTAATGATTTGTGTTCTTTTACCGTTCTGGACATCTTTACTTGTGAGAACTGCTAGTTGGATGATTTTACTACAACAACAAGGAGTCGTGAATGATTTTTTTGTAATGACAGGTTTGGTGGCTGACGATAACAGGCCTGAGATGATGTACAATAAAGTTGGTACTTATGTTGCAATGTCGCAAATTCTATTACCTTTTATGGTTCTTCCACTTTATAGTGTAATGAAAACAGTCTCCCCAAGCCTAATGAGAGCTGGAAAGTCTCTTGGTGGAACACCATTTGTATCTTTTTGGAAAATTTATTTTCCATTAACAATCTCAGGTATTGGTGCGGGTTCTTTATTAGTTTTTATTATAGCTGCAGGTTATTACATTACACCAGAATTAGTAGGTGGAGCATCAGGAAAACTTATTAGTAATTCAATAGCATACCATATGAAACAAACTTTAGATTGGAGCTTCGCATCTGCAATGGGATTAATGTTGCTAAGTGGAGTTATGGTAGTTTATTGGATTTATAACAAGATTGTTGGAATTGATAATATTAAATTAGGATAATTATGGCACTACCAAGTTATACAGAAACGAGATACAGAATTTGGCATTATATCTATTTAGCTATATGCACGGCTATTTTTATTTATTTGATTGCTCCTTTATTTGTAATATTCCCTCTATCTTTTAGTCATGATGAATTTTTGGTTTTCTCAGAGGAAATGAAAAGATTAGATCCTGATGGTTTTTCTACAAGGTGGTATAAAGATATGGTTTGGGGAACAAAAAATCCATGGGGCTTAGCTGCAAAAAATAGTTTGTTCATCGCGTTTTTTGCAACGATAGGTTCTGTAATTATAGGAACAATTGCAGCAGTAGGATTAAGTAGCAGATATATGCCTTACAAAGGAATTATTATGGCTATATTAATTTCACCAATGATTGTGCCACTAATTATATCTGGTGTCGCAATCTTCTTTTTTATGGCAAAAGCTGGTTTAGCAGCAACTTATACAGGAATTATTTTAGCTCACATAATATTAGGAACGCCATTTGTAGTAATTACAGTAACAGCAACTTTGTCAGGATTTGACCATAGCGTTACAAGAGCAGCTGCAAGTTTAGGAAGCGCACCAATAAATACTTTTATGAAAATAACCTTACCACTTATTTTGCCAGGTGTTATTTCTGGTGCATTATTTGCTTTTGTAACATCTTTTGATGAAGTGGTAGTTGTTTTATTTTTAGCTGGATTAGAAAATACAACTATTCCTATTCAGATGTGGGTTGGCTTGAGGGAACAATTAAGTCCAACTATTTTAGCTGTAGCAACTTGCTTAATTATAATGTCAACTTTAATATTAGTTAGTGCCGAATTACTTAGAAGAAGATCTGAACGATTGCGTGGTATTAAATTACACAATTAATCAGACGTTACTACTATATATATAAAAACCATTATATTTATATAATATGAATTCAACTTATTTTAAAATAGATAATTTACAGTATTGCAATTGGTCGAAAGAAATTTTTCAAATTAATAATGAAGCTAAATTAGATGCAATTCATGTAACGATTGCTTATCACGAAGATTTTAATGAAGTTGAAAAGAATGTGGATACTTGGAATAAACATTTTAAGAATTTTAAAGATCTAATTTTTCATGGAAAAACTTTCAAAGATATAGAAAAAGCACACAAAGAAAATAAGACAGCAGTTTTTTTTGGTTTTCAAAATTGTTCACCAATTGGAGATAATATCGGTTTAGTTGAAGAAGTTCATAAATTAGGAATAATTTTCATGCAGCTGACTTATAACAATCAATCTTTGTTAGCTACTGGCTGCTATGAGGAAAATGATAGTGGAGTTACAAGAATGGGTAAAGAAGTTATTAAAGAGATGAATAGATTGGGCGTTGTTGTGGACATGTCTCACTCAGCAGAAAAATCAACATTAGATGCAATTAAAATATCTTCCAGACCTATAGCAATTACACATGCCAATCCATCTTTTTGGTTTCCTGCAAAAAGAAATAAATCAAATGAAGTTTTAAAAGCTTTAGCAGATTCGGGAGGAATGGTTGGTCTCTCTTTATATCCTCATCATTTAAAAGATAAATCAAATTGTACTTTAGAAAGTTTTTGCGAAATGGCTGCAAAAACTGCTGAACTTATAGGAGTTAAACATATTGGAATAGGATCAGATCTTTGTATTGGACATCCAGATTCTGTAGTCGATTGGATGAGAAATGGTAAATGGACTAAAGAAAAAGACTACGGAGAAGGAAGTGCTTCGAATGCAAGTTTTCCTAAACAGCCAGATTGGTTTAAAGATGCAAGAGGATTTAAAAACTTAGAATTAGGACTAAAAAAAGTTGGATTCAAAGACACCGAGGTAAATGACATACTAGGAAATAATTGGTATAATTTTTACCGAGGGATAAACGCTTGAGCAAACTAAATATAAAACTTAGGGATCCAAATGAAGTAATGAAACTTTCTAGATTAGGATCGTTTCATCAATCCAAACTTTCATTTTTGAGAAGCTTTATTAGAGAATTCAAGGATTGGGAATACAAAAGAAATATATTTGAACTCGATAAAGACGGTTATGGAGTAGCAGTATATTCATTTGAAAAAAATAAAAGAAGTTATTCTTTGATATGTTTTGCTCAATATATAAATCCAAACGAACGATCAGATAGAGTAATAGCTACGAAATGGGACACGGCTTTTGTTTTGCATGATGGGATTCCAACTCAAGAAGATATAAACCGACTTAAAGAAAATGTTCCCAAACAAGAAATCGGCAGAATGTCTTACAAAGAGCTTGCATTATCAAGGGCTAATAAATCAGTAAGAGTTTTTGATCATGTTGTTAATTCATTAAGTGAAGGCAAGCAACCAGATAAAAATTTATTAAACAAAGTGGGTTATTTATACAGAACTACAGCTGTTTATGGATCAGGAAAATTTGGGTTAGCTGATCGTTTTAGAATTAAAAATAGAAAAGAAGTTTATGGACCATTTAGATTAGAAATGATGCTGGTATATCTGGTTCGTCAATTTACATTTGATCAAGTTAATCATATAGCCAAGAATAAAAACCCTGGGAAAGCAGTTCAGCTTGATGAAAATATTGCAAGAAATTTAGGAATAGGAAATTCAACAGGATTAGGAATGGCTCCTTTTATTGTTAATCACCCTACACTTTTACATAAATGGATTTACAGTAGAGAAAAAGCCTTAAAGGAGATTAGATCTATCGAGGTAGTGAGCAATGAAGAATTTATTTTTTTTAAAAATTGCCTTACTAAATCTCAATCAATTGTTGATACGTGGCTAACAGAAAGCGAATATCAAAATAAAAAAATTAATTCTTTAAAATCTGATCTAATTAAATTTAATCAATTTATAGAAAAAGATTGTTCAATTAAGGTAAAATATTTATGGAATACAATTTATCTTTGGGTAGAAAAAAATCTTAATGAAGAATGTGTTGAATATATAGTTTCTATGATGATGGAACCTTATGATAAAATTGTAGATCCTTTAATTAACAATATGAGTTCAGAGGAAGAACAGTACTTTAGCATTCCAGGCCATAGAAAAATTTCAGAACTTAAAAAAATTTTAGAGAAAAAATATCAATCAATTATCAAAATTAACTTTAAAGAAAAAAATAGTATTGCTAATTTTTGGTTTATATCAAAAAACAAAGAAGAACCTAGAGTTGCTAATAGATATGAAGAACAAGGCGCTGAATTAGAGCAGCCTTTAGCAATCGCAAGAGATATCAAGCAGCTTTATGAAAAAATATTAAAAACCAATCAATCAGAAACTGTTGCAGACTTTTTATTAAATAATGATGATTTAAGACATGTTGTCAGAAGAGCTTTTATAAATGATCAATTTCCTTATTCGGAAATTCAAGATAATACAATTGGAGCTTCGTTAATGCCCATAGATATGCTCCGTCTAAAACTTTCTTTTTTTGGAGCCGTTAAGTTTGATCCAAGATCAGACAAATGGCTTAGAATAAATATGTACCAAGGAGCTCCTTTATCTCATGAATTAAAAAATTCAGATGATACATGGATATATAATTCACTTAATTAATTATGATAACTTTTAGCGAAATTGAAACGACTACAAAAAGAGCTTCCAAAGCTGCAGGTTTTTCATGGGGTGTTGCAGAAGAAATAGGAAAATCAATAAGAAGTTTAGAACTATTTGGTTTGCCGGGGATTATAAATCTCAATCAATATTTAAAAAAAATTAAAAAAAAACATCCAACAAAAATAACAAAAATAGAAAAGGAAAACAAAACTGCAGATAAAGAATTCTGTCCAATTTATTCTGGAGTGGCTTTTTTGGATCGCTGTTTGGAATTAGAAAAATTAAAATCTCTTAAATTTTATAACGTAAGTTATCCTTTGCTTATGCTTCCTTTTATTAGCAGAGCATCTGAAATCATGAGCAAAAAAATATTGGTCCAATTTGACAATTCGAGCTTCTTGTTAAATTTTGATAAATCTATTTTTTCAAAAAATATTGAAAAACAAGCTCAATCTCAAGCGAAGGTAGTAAATATAGAATTTATAGAAAATAAGAATTCTTTTTCAGAACAGGACTGGAAGGAATTGTATAAACTATCGGAAGAGACTTTTGTAGACGAGTCTGATAGCTTAAAAAAGACAGCGGCAGGAGCTGGATTAACTGATAATGATTAAATTATGAAAAAAAAAGATAAAACAAAAAATCCAATTCAACCAGTTAGCGGAACCAAAGTTCCAAGATTTGCCGGTCCATCCACATTTTTAAGATTGCCAGAAATGAGAGATGTTAAAAGTTGTGACGTTGCAATTGTCGGAATACCTTTTGATGCAGGAACTAGTTACAGGCCAGGAGCAAGATTTGGGCCACAAAGCATAAGACAAGCTTCAAGACATCTTAGAACAAACTATCATCCAAATTACGATATTGAACCATTCAAAGTCCAACAAGTAGCTGACGCTGGAGATATTGTCTGCAATCCATTTAATATTAATGAAGCGATACAACAAATAGAAAAAGGAGCTTTAGATTTATTAAATAAAGTCGGTGGAATAATTAGTATGGGAGGGGATCACACAATAGCTTTTCCTTTGCTTAAAGCAGTTAACAAAATAAACAAAGGCCCTGTCGCATTAGTTCATTTTGATGCTCACTTAGATACTTGGGATACTTATTTCGGAGCGCCCTACACTCATGGAACACCTTTTAGAAGAGCAAGAGAAGAAAATTTATTTTTAGATAATGCGTCAATGCATGTTGGAATACGTGGTCCATTATATAGCCCAGAAGATTTGAAAGATGACGCAGAATTTGGCTTTAAAATAATTCATTGCGATGAATTTCAAACAGAAGGAATAGATAAAATTGTAAAAAGAATAAGAGATAGAGTTGGAAACAATCCATTGTATTTATCAATTGATATTGATGTTCTTGATCCAGCTTTTGCTCCAGGCACAGGTACACCTGAAATTGCAGGAATGACAACAAGAGAGATTCTAAACGTAATTAGAGGTTTGTCAGGTTTAAATTTAATATCAGCTGATGTTGTAGAGGTTTCTCCAGCTTATGATCATGCTGAAGTTACTTCTTTAGCGGCCGCTACAATTGTTTATGAATTGATAAATCTATTTGCAAAATCAAAAGGATAGGTTAATTTCGCAGTATGTTAAGTAAAAAAAAATTTTATATTAATGGTAAATGGGTAAATCCACAGCAAGAAAAAGAACTTCATGTTATAAATCCTTCAACAGAGGAAAGTTGTGCGGTTATTTCTTTAGGAAGTTCCGAAGATATTAATTCTGCTGTAAGTGCAGCAAAAAAAGCTTTTGAAAGTTGGGCTTTTACTTCAAAAGAGGAAAGAATAAAATTATTAGAGTCTTTGTATTCTCTTTATAAAAAAAGATGGACTGAAATGGCAGAAGCTATTTCTTTAGAGATGGGTGCACCAATTGATTTTTCAACGCAGCTTCAAGCCGGCACGGGAGCTAGCCATATAAAATCTTATTTAAAAGTTTTAAAAGATTATAAGTTTGAAAAAATATTAGGAGATCACGCACCAAATAATAAAATTTTATATGAACCAAAAGGAGTTTGTGCCTTAATAACTCCTTGGAATTGGCCAATGAATCAAGTGTGTTTAAAAGTTATTCCAGCTTTGGCAGCAGGATGTACTATGGTTCTAAAACCTTCAGAAATAGCTCCGCTTTCTTCTATGTTGTTGGCCGAAATGATTGATGAAGTAAAATTTCCACCAGGAGTATTTAATTTAGTCAATGGAGATGGCGCTGTTACTGGAAATGCTTTAACTAGCCATCCAGAAGTAAATATGATTTCTTTTACTGGGTCAACAAGGGCTGGAGCTCTTATTTCTAAAAATGCGGCGAATGATTTTAAACGTGTTAGCTTAGAACTGGGGGGAAAAGGTGCAAATATTATTTTTAAAGATGCAGATTCAGAAGCAGTTGAAAGAGGAGCTATGAGATGTTTTAGAAATACCGGGCAATCTTGTAATGCCCCAACCCGAATGTTAGTTGAAAAATCTATTTATAATAAAACAATTGAAAAAGTGAAAGAGGTTGCGGGTAAATTAAAAGTTGATTTAGCTTCAAAAAAAGGTGAGCACATAGGACCGGTAGTTTCAAAAACTCAATTTGATAAAATACAAACATTAATTCAAAAAGGAATTGACGAAGGAGCTAAGCTAGTTGCTGGAGGAACGGGAAAACCTAAAGGTTTAGACAAAGGATATTTTGTTAAACCAACAGCTTTTGCGGATGTAAATAATAATATGCAAATTGCTAGAACTGAAATTTTTGGTCCAGTTTTATCAATCATTCCTTTTGAAACCGAAGAAGAAGCTGTCTCAATTGCAAACGACACACCTTATGGTCTTTTAAATTTTATTCAAACACAAGATCAGAAAAAAGCTAATAGAGTAGCTAGAAAACTAAGATCAGGAATGGTTGATATAAATGGGGCAGGTCTTGCTCCCGATGCTCCTTTTGGGGGATACAAACATTCGGGTATTGGACGTGAAGCCGGGGTTTTAGGTTTGGAAGAATATCTTGAAGTAAAAGCAGTAAGTGGCTGGAACTAAAATTAATTTGAGGAATTAGTAGATAAACTATCTAATCAACTAACAATTTAAAAGTATTTATAAAATCAGGTCTAAGAACATACTCTCTTGGATGTCCATCTTTAATTGTATTTAAAATTTCCAAACCATAAACAACTTCACCAATTGGAGTGTATTCTCCTTTGAACAAAGGAGCATCCCGAAGTAAAATAAAAAACTGACTGTCTTCGGTGT
>Ga0206678_10002521_pt1 | contig 11603 bp, 9 predicted proteins | sample M180m12015metaG_FD_155453 | JGI IMG/M metagenome (GOLD analysis project Ga0206678, IMG submission 155453) | Ammonia-oxidizing marine archaeal communities from Monterey Bay, California, United States - M1 80m 12015 | ecosystem: Environmental > Aquatic > Marine > Intertidal zone | place: USA...
TTCTGCCTATGGTCCAGTTTATGATGACGCAGGTATTCCGCACCAAGACATGGAATGTGAGCTTTGACGTCACATAGGTTACCGTGGCGGTCAAAACCATGGTTGATCTTCATGGTTAAAGAACCTCGTCCGGGGCGGGTGAAAACCCGCTTGGGGCGCGATATCGGGATGATAGATGCCACGTGGTGGTACCGTCACCACGTGGACCGGATGCTGCGCAATTTACGCGATCCTCGTTGGACGCTTGTGGCGGGCTACGCGCCCAAGACCGCCCAGATCATAACGCGCGGGCAGGACATCAAGATGTGGCAGGGTGGTGGTGATCTTGGCGATCGGATGATCCGGCTTTTGCGGCAAGCACCGCCCAAAAGTGTTTTGATAGGCTCAGATATAACTGGGGTTAAGCGCCGACATATCGCGCGAGCCATTGCGGCATTGGGGAATCGTGATGCCGTTCTTGGTCCAGCTCGGGATGGTGGATTTTGGTTGATTGGTGCACGTCACCCCGGTCGGCTTGGGAAAAGTGTGCTTTCTGGGGCGCGGTGGTCTACGGCACATGCCCTCGTCGACACGAAGGCACGGTTGCCGGGGCGGATCGCGCTGGTGGATATACTCAATGATGTGGATACGGTGGACGATTTGCCCTGAAATTTGTCCATGACGCCACGCAACCTGCGTGCTACTTGCCTCTTATGACCCGTATCCCATCCAAGCCCGAAATCCTCGAGTGGATTTCTGAAAATCCGACCCTCACCGCCAAGCGGGACATTGCCAAGGCATTTGGCATCAAGGGGGCCGCACGCATTGATCTTAAGCGTCTGCTCAAGGAGTTGGAGGCCGAGGGTCATCTCGAAAAGCGTAAAAAAACCTATCAGGATCCTGATCGCTTGCCGCCCGTCAGCGTCTTACAGGTTCTGCCGCCCGATGCGGATGGTGATTTGTTTGCAGCGCCTATGGAATGGCACGGTACCGGGGTAGAGCCTCGAGTTCTGGTGATCCCGCGCGCCTCTGATCCAGCTTTGGGAGGGGGCGACCGTATTCTGGCCCGGCTAACACTGGTGCAGGAACAAGACTATCATTACGAGGCTCGGCTAATTCGGCGCATCGGCACCAACCCGCGCCGTTTGTTAGGCGTGTTTCGCAAAGGCGCTGAAGGGGGACGCATCCTATCGGTCGAAAAGGGTAGCGACAAAGAATGGAGCGTCGCTTCGGATGCCACGCATGGTGCGAGGGACGGCGAGTTGGTCGAGGCAGAGCAGGCCGGCCCAAAATCGCGCATTGGATTGCCTCGTGCTCGCATTGTAACGCGTTTGGGTGATCCATCTGCACCAAGGGCCGTGTCGCTCATCGCAATTCACGAACATGGTATTCCCGACAGTTTTCCAGACGAAGTGATGGCCGAGGCTGACGTAAGAAAACCTGTTGGTCTTAATGGCCGTGAGGATTTCCGCGATATGCCGCTTATCACGATCGATCCATGGGATGCGCGGGATCACGACGATGCCTGCTATGCTCATGCCGATGAAGATGACCCCAAGAACGCTGGTGGTCATATCATTTGGGTCGCTATTGCGGATGTAGCAGCCTATGTCACGTCCGGCTCTGCGTTGGATCGCGAGGCGCGCAAACGCGGTAACTCGACTTACTTTCCAGACCGTGTGGTACCGATGCTGCCGGACCGTCTGTCCGGTGATCTTTGTTCCCTGCATGAAGGGGTGCCGCGCGCCTGTATTGCCGTTCGTATGCAGATTACCGCTCATGGCGAATTGGTAGGCCACAGCTTCCACCGTGGCTTGATGCGGTCGCCCGCGTCGTTAAACTACGAAGAGGTTCAGGCGGCTATAAATGGTGTCCCCAATGCGCGGACAGAGCCCCTGTTAGGACCTGTTTTAAAGCCGCTTTACGCAGCATATTCTGCTTTAGTCAAAGCCCGTCATGCGCGACAACCATTGGAATTGAACCTCCCAGAACGTGAAATCGTACTTGATAAAGATGGCACTGTTCGTTCTGTCAGCTTCAAGGATCGACTTGATGCGCATCGTTTGATTGAAGAGTTCATGGTGCTGGCAAATGTCGCCGCTGCAGAGACGCTGATTGCGCGGGCTGCGCCGTTGTTGTTCCGGGTGCACGAAGAACCGTCGCCCGAAAAGCTGGATAGTTTGCGTGAAACTGTGCAGGCAGCCGGGCTGACGCTGGCCAAGGGGCAGGTCCTGAAAACGGCGCATCTAAACAGGCTGCTGGCGCAGGCCAAAGGAACTGACGATGCAGAGCTGATCAATATCTCAACTTTGCGGTCAATGACGCAGGCCTATTACAGCCCCCAGAATTTTGGCCACTTCGGACTGGCTTTGCGCAGTTACGCGCATTTCACATCTCCAATCCGGCGGTATTCCGACCTGATTGTGCATCGCGCACTGATCTCGGCCTACGGCTGGAGCGAGGGTGGTCTTTCATCTGAAGATATCGAACAGATTGAAAAGACCGGCACACATATTTCAGATACTGAACGCCGATCGATGATGGCTGAGCGGGATACGACCGATCGGTACCTTGCGTCCTATCTTAGCGAACGGGTTGGCGACGAGATGGAAGGGCGGGTCGCAGGCGTTGCGAAATTTGGGATATTCGTCAAGTTGGACGATAGTGGGGCGGATGGTTTGGTACCTATGCGGTCCATAGGGGCGGAGTATTTCCACTTTGATCGAGAGGCGAGCACACTTATGGGGTCAGATACGGGGCTGATTATCCGTATAGGCCAGCTCGCCACTGTCCGCTTGGCCGAGGCGATACCGGTCACGGGCGGTATTGTACTTGAGCTGCTGGCGTTGGACGGAAAATCGTTACCCAAGGGACGGCAAAGCCCCGCAGGGCGCAGCCCGCGCCGCAAAACATCCAAGGCAAAGCGCCGCAACGACAAAGCAAACCGCAAGGTCATGCGCAGCCGTAATTAGCAAGCCAATCTCTCTGACGACATCTGTACATCACTGCGTTTGTCCGCTGCTGACAATATCCGGCATCGTGTTCAATCTAAGGGTACAACGGCAAAGGATTGCCGTCCGCCTGATTGGGCTCTTTCTTGAGACGGGCATTTCCGATACGCTTAAGAAGCAGTGCAAAAAGTGAACATGAGGCAACAATGCGGTGTGCATTTATTCTAGTTGCGATCTGTGCTGCAGTTTATCTTAACCTCATGAATATTTCAGATGCGTCTGCTCAAACATTACCGTCTGAACCTAGGCGTGTTCCGCATACGGTAACCCAGACGCAGACTGTTTTTGCCTTTGCAAGTGCGCCGATGTTACGCCCGTTTATCAATCTTGCACCTTATGGTCCTCCTACAATCCAAAAGACGGGTGGAGACGCTGGTTTCAAGCACTGGGTCAGGAATTTTCGCCACCGCGCCGCCGCGCAAGGGATCAGGGCCCAGACTTTTGATCGCGCCTTTCGTGGTGCTCGCTATGATCCAGATGTGATCCGGCGTGATCGCAATCAATCGGAGTTTACCAAGACGATTTGGGACTATTTGGACAGTGCTGTCTCTGGTCCACGAATCAAGAATGGCAAGGCCGCATTACGAAAGCATCGTATTAAGCTGAATGCGATCGAGGCGCGGTATGGCGTCGACAAGGAAGTCGTTGTGGCGATTTGGGGTCTGGAAAGTGCATATGGAAGCTTTAAGGGCGACAATAATGTGGTGCAAAGCCTCGCGACGCTCGCCTTTGATGGGCGTCGTGGCCGGTTCTTTGAGGCACAGCTAATCGCTGCATTGAAGATCTTGCAAAATGGCGACACATCACCGCGTAATATGACTGGTTCTTGGGCTGGCGCGATGGGTCATACGCAATTCATTCCAACGTCGTACTTGGCCTACGCCGTGGACTTCAACGGTGATGGTAAACGTGACATTTGGTCTGTTGACCCGACCGATGCGCTGGCCTCGACTGCAGCTTACCTCGCGCGTTCTGGGTGGATCAAAGACCAACCCTGGGGTGTCGAAGTCAACCTGCCGCATGGCTTTAATTATGCGCTTGCCAACCGCAATATCCGCAACAGCCCGAGTAAGTGGGCCCAATTGGGTGTGGTTGGTGCGAATGGAAAATCTGTGCCAAACTATGGGATGGCCTCGATCCTTTTGCCCGCCGGCGGACAGGGCGCTGCTTTTATGATCTTCAAGAACTTCTCGGTGATCGAACGCTACAACACGGCGGATGCTTACGTTATTGGCGTGGGCAATCTGAGTGATCGGATCAAAGGCGGTCCAAAGATCAAGGCAAGTTGGCCACGCAGCGACCGTGCTCTGACATTCTCTGAGCGTAAAGAGTTGCAGCGCCGACTGACGGCGGCGGGATTCGATACGCGGGGTATAGACGGCAAGATTGGCCCGCTGACTAGTCAGGCGGTGCGACGATTCCAGCGCAGCAGGGGTTTAGCGCCGGACGGTTATGCGTCATTCGGCTTGTTGAAACGGTTGCGCTGATCTTGGGTTTTCTTTTTGATCCGATCTGCATTGGCGTTCACCCCGGAGACATCCCTCGCAGCTTTTCGCTGCGGCGACGTAACAATTCAACCACGGTTAAAAGGGCGATTGAGATCACCACCAAAAGGGTTGCGACGGCAAGGATGGTCGGGCTGATCTGTTCTCGCAGGCCGGTGAACATTTGCCAGGGCAAGGTCTTTTGACCGGCTGAACCGACAAATAAAACAACGACCACCTCGTCAAAGGACGTGATAAAAGCAAACAAACCGCCCGAGATAACGCCAGGCAGTATCAGTGGCATCTGCACCCGAAAAAAGGTGGTAACAGGGTTTGCGCCCATGTTTGCTGCGGCACGTGTCAGAGACTGATCAAATCCCACTAGAGTAGCCGTCACTGTGATAATCACGAACGGAATGCCAAGAACGGCATGTGCAAGTATCACTTTGATATACCCAACAAAGTTCTTATCGAGCCCAAGATTGCTTTCCATCCAGTTGCCCAAGCTTGAGTAAAAGAAAAACATGCCTGTGGCCGAGATGATTAACGGTACAATCATTGGTGAAATCAGAATGGCCATAATCGTCCCTTTGAACGGAACGTGGCTTTGGCTTAGACCAATCGCGGCGAGGGTGCCAAGACTTACCGAGATTACCGTTGCAATGGGGGCGATGATCAGTGAATTTTTCAGGCTGCGTTGCCATTCGGAATTGGTAAAGAAATCTTCATAGTGTTTGAGAGAATAACCAGCCGGGTCCAGCCGCAGCATCTCAGGCGTGAAAGTAAAGAAATCCTGCGCATTGAAGCTGAGCGGCATAACCACCAGGATTGGCGTAATCAGAAAGATGAAGATCAGCGCACAGATTACGCGAAAGGTATAATACCAGACTCGTTGGCCGAGCGTTGCATAAGGAGGAAGGCCCATGATCTTTATCCCAGCTTGACGTTGTCGATACCAACAATCCTGTCATAGGCCCAATAAAGTACAAGGACCGCAGCCAACAGGATTGTCCCCAGAGCGGCTGCCAAGCCCCAATTGAGTGAAGACGAAATATGATAAGCTATACGGTTTGAAATGAAGACACCTTTGGTGCCACCTACGATTTCCGGGGTGATATAATAGCCTATGGCAAGAATGAAGACGAGTATCGACCCCGCCCCAATTCCTGGGACCGATTGTGGGAAATACACCCGCCAAAAAGCCGTCCAATTAGTAGCGCCGAGTGACTTGGCCGCCCTGAGATAGCTGGGTGGGATTGTCTGCATCACTGAATACATTGGCAAGATCATAAAGGGCAGCAAGATATGCGTCATGGCCACAATCGTACCGAACTGATTGTTGATCATGATCAGCCGCCCATCGTCGGCCACAAACCCAATCCAGACCAGCACATCGTTGATGACGCCCTGTTGCTGCAACATCACTTTCCATGCAGATGTTCGCACCAGAAGCGATGTCCAAAACGGTAAAAGTACCAGAATCAGTAGAACGTTAGCCTGGCGCATTGGCAGGTTCGCCAGCAGCCACGCGATCGGATAACCCAACAATATGCAAGACACGGTGATGGCTAAAGACATGATGAGCGTACGCACAAATAGTTTTAGCAGGATCTGTTTGTCTTCGGGCTGCCAAGCGATACCTTGGGGCGTCTTTTGAGCGTCGACGGCGTTTAGAAAATAACCCGAGGTATAAATTCCAGAATGGGTCTGAATGGTTTTCCAGGGTATTGCCGTGGCCCAGTCTTCATCAATTTCTGCAAAGGCTTTTGTGAAGGTGGGCAGTTGCAGATTTGCGGCTTGTGCTTGTATTAAAAGATCGGCTGCAGTCCCTGAATAGCCGCTCAGATCTGTGGTTTGCAGATCGAGGGCCAAGGCCACTGGAATGGCTTCCCATGGGCTTTTGGTGGCCGGGTCTTTGTCCCTTTGCGTGGCCGTGTAGACAACCCAAACGGTATAAGCCTTTGTTGTTGCAGGTAAAAGTTCGGCCATTTCGGCGCTTGGAGAGAAGTTGAGGTTGCCCGAGACACTGCGGTCAGTCAACGCAACCACCCGATTTCGCTGCACGTTTAGCAATGCCATGTCCGCCGTGCCTTGGCCTGCGTTTAGCAGATGGTACCACGTCCCACCGTCTTTCCAGTCAGAATTCAATTTGCCGAGAGCACGTTCAACATCTTTGCCTAAATCGTCCAGCTTTCGCCCTGATTGACGAAACAGTGATGATATTCCGGTTTGTTCGTAGTTAAGGCGCGTTCCCAGCCGTGTGTGACGCTTGGCCTCCGCAGCGAGGAACATGTCGAAATACATTGCTTGGTATACTTCTTCGGCAGGTAGGTCACTGGATTCTGCGTCCCATTTTGCCAGTGCTTGCACAGTGTAAGGCAGTGTGTTGGAGGTAATGTCGTTCTGCACTGAACGAAACAGCATCGATGCGATCGGAAAAATGAATGTAATCAGAACAAAGATCAAAAGTGGGGCGACGAGGGCAAGAGCGCGCAGTTTCTGTCGGCGCAATGCACGGCCAAGACTGCGCTTTAGCGGAGAGCCATCTGCGGCAAGAACCGGGCCTGTATCGGTCGCGTCCGTCATTTATGCGCCCTCGGCCAGAATAATGGTGCTGGTGGCCGTGCGATGGCGGATTTTCATAACTTGCTGATAGGCTGGATCGTTATAGGCGGCTTTGGCAGCCTCAAACGACGGAAATTCAAAGATGACATGGCGATCATGTGTTTCGCCCTCCATCACCTCGGCGTGCCCGCCGCGCACCAAAGGTTTGGCGCCGTGACTTTCGAGAATAGGCGTGTCTTTGAGGACATACTCTTTGTAGGCTTCGGGATCGTTCACGGTGATATGGCCGATGATGTAGCCTTTGGGCATCGTTTTCTCCGGTGCTAGGGTTTGCGGGGCAAGCTGTTGGCGCGCCCCGCAAAAATTTTGGATAAGGCGGGGATATCCCCGCCTTATGAATTTATTGAGCGAGCCACGCTTGGAATTTGGCGTCGATGTCATCGCGATAATCTGCCCAGAACTCGTAGTTATACAAGAACGTGTTTTTGGCATTGTTTGGATCAGTTGGCATGTGTGGTGCCATGTCGATGCCAAGATCGGCATGCTTGCCAACCAGCGGTGCCGAAGATGCGCGTGCCGGACCATAAGAGATCCACTTGGCCTGATCCGCCAGACGCTGGGTGTCTGTGGCGAACATGATGTAATCCATAGCACGTGCTTGGCGCTCAGGCGACAGGCCCGCAGGGATGATCCAGCCGTCAAGGTCGAACACCTGCGCGTCCCATAGCATGCCAACTGGCTGGTTTTGTTCTTCAATAACCGAGAACAAGCGACCGTTATAGGTTGAACCCATGACAACCTCGCCATCCGCCAGCAACTGAGGCGTATCCGCGCCAGCCGACCACCAGATCACATCGTCTTTGATGGTTGCCAATTTGTCGAGAGCCTGCTGTTGCCCTTCTGCTGTTTCAAGAACGTCATAGACATCGTCCTTGGCCACACCATCACAGATCAGAGCCCATTCCATATTGTTGATTGGGCGCTTTTCCAGCGAACGCTTGCCTGGATAGGCTTCTGTGTCAAAGACCGCGCAAACGGACGTTGGAGGCGTGTCGCCAACCAGATCTGTGCGATAACCAAAAGTCGTCGAATAGACGATTTGGGGGATAAAGCAGTCTGACACAATCAGATCGCCAAAGTCTTCGGACGCAGGTGTGCCGTCGGGGGCAGCAGCCAATTGTGTGTCGGCGTCGATTTCCAGAGCCAAACCTTCATCACAGAGGCGAATGGCGTCGGCGGCCACAACGTCAACAACATCCCATGTGACATTGCCTGCTTCGTTCATCGCACGCAGTTTCGCCACGGCTTCCGCAGAGCTGTCGTCATTGATGATCGTCACGCCGGTCATCGCCGAATAGGGGTCATGATACGCGTTCTTTTGTGACGCGGAATAAGCGCCGCCCCACGAAACGATTGTCAATTCGCTGGCCATATGGCCATCAGCAGCCACCATTCCGGCAGCAACCGTCAAGGCCGTGGTGGCCATGAGTGTTTTGGTGAGTTTCATAACTCTTCTCCCACTGTTTAAGCCCGTGTTTGGTTTCTTGAGGCAGAGACTACGGGCATCCCAACCGCCCCTTTACGCGTCGCGACCAATCTACTGGCCACGAAGTGTTCTATGCATCGAGTGCGCGACAATCTTCGGCCATCCAGCCAATTTCAATCTGCGAACCCGGCGTTAAACGCACCTGATCCGGAGCGTTGCGCGTTTTTATGACAAAGTCATCAATTCCCGCCACCCGCAGGCGTGTCCGAAAGATGTCGCCCATATATATAAACTCAAGCACTTCGGCCTTGAGTGTGTGTGCGTCCGCGCTGAGGCGATCCGGGTTCATCTCGACACGTTCTGGCCGGATGGAAACGCGCGTCCGTTCTCCTGGCTTGCTGACGTTGATAGGCTTTGCATCGATCAAATCGCCACCATCTAACTGAACCAGCGCCACACCATTGCTAATTTCTTTAATCACCCCTTCGAGCGTGTTGTTTTCGCCGATAAACTGGGCAACGAAACTGTTTTGTGGCTCTTCATACAGCTTATCCGGCGGGGCCAGTTGCTGAATTCGGCCATCATCGAACACGGCAACCCGGTCTGACATTGTCAACGCTTCAGTCTGGTCATGGGTTACGTAGACAGTCGTGATTCCCAGATCATGTGCCAGCTTCGTAATTTCGAATTGCAGTGTCTCTCGCAGCTGTTTGTCCAGCGCGCCCAGTGGCTCATCCATCAAGACCAACTCGGGCTCGAACACCAGCGCGCGCGCTAAAGCAATACGCTGTTGCTGCCCTCCGGACAATTGTGTGGGACGGCGACCCGCAAAATCCTGCATTTGCACCATACCAAGGGCGCGCATGATCTTTTTTTCGCGATCTGACTTACCCATCTTGCGCACCTCAAGCGGAAAGCTGAGGTTTTCGGCAACAGTCATATGAGGAAAGAGCGCATAGTTCTGAAACACCATGCCAATACCGCGTTTGTGCGGGGGGATGTTGTTGATCGAAACGCCATTTAGGCGGATATCGCCGTGGGTGGCTGTCTCGAATCCAGCCAGCATCATCAGGCAGGTGGTCTTGCCGGAGCCAGAGGGCCCAAGCATTGTCAGGAATTCGCCTTGTGGCAAAGAAAGGTTGAGGTCTTTAACGACAAGCGTTTCGCCATCGTAGCTTTTCTGCACACGTTCAAACTCGACGAACGCCTTGTCTGTCGCAGTGTCTGCCAAAGTAGGCTCCTCATTTTGTCTCAGCGATATTCCGCTTCGTTATTTGTATGTAAAGCGAGTAGGTGCTTGCATTGCAACCTGCTTAAATCGAATCTTGGTGCAGATTTGATAATCCAGTCGAATTCACTGCGATATTAGGCATTTTAAGTTTTAATGACCACAACGAAGCAGGGCCGCGGCATCGGAGTCAAGGGATTCCCGCGCGCATGATCAGAATGTTTTGTGCAGCTTAAAAGACGATATGCAGTAGTAGTGCGCCTTCAGTTCAGCTGATCGCTTTGATTGATTCACCAAATGTCGCATGATTGACTGCCGAATATGCACCGCAATGTTTCTGTAACGAATGATGCCAATCCTCCATAGGGATTGAAAAGGTTGGCGGTCTAGAGAATGCAACAACTGTGATGCAGTGACGTAACTGGCTCAAGCCGCTGCAACAAAACGCTCGATACCACAAACCGCTGACCGTTCATTCAAACCTCCATTTTGAAATCTTGAATCGGAAATCAGGCGCAATGGGAAACCTGAATGACCACAGGCTCTAGAAAACCTTGACCATCGCGGTAAAACCGTCGTGATCTTACCTAAAGCCAACCACAAAATTCAGCGCGATAAACACAATGAACGATAAAACAGATTGCAGCTACGCAGCGTCCTGGACCCGGATCAAGGCACTCATAGCATCAAGATGATCGCCAAAAGTCTCTATACGAGATGGCGCGTAACAAACATTCTGTCACCATCATTTCCGAGCAAACGGACTGCATCCTCTGGGCTCAACCACAAGACCTGGTGGTCGGGCTCTATCGGTTTAGACAGTCGTCGCGCAGGCATTGCCAAATAAATGTGGCATAGTTTTTCGGCCCAGAGATCATATTCAGGCATGTAGGTAAAACGCCGGAATGCGCCCAGCCTAATTGGTCGGGAAATTCGCCAACCCGTTTCCTCGATAACCTCTCGATGCAGCGCGCTCAACGGCGACTCGCCGGGATCAATTCCGCCGCCTGGCAACTGAATGTCGGGCTTTTGGTCGGATTGGCATGTCAGCAGCAACTGACCTTTTCTCGGCAGAATAGCATATGCGCCAGCCCTTAGGGTGTAAGAACGCCCGGCTATGGGCGGCTGGCCGATCCTACGGATCATGCAACCCCTCTTTCAGTTTTTAACCATGGGCCTATATAGGCACAATATGGCAAGCACCGGCGCTAAAGGAAACCCTAATGATACTCGGTTCGCAACTTGCGTGGGATGATACGGTCCTGCCCTTTCAACTTGATGCGTCGGATATCCGTGGGCGCGTGGCGCGTCTTGACGGAGTTTTGAACGGCATTCTCAAACAACATGACTATCCTTCACTGGTCGAAGCGTTGGTGGCCGAAATGGCACTGCTGACTGCATTGATTGGTCAAACGATCAATCTGCGCTGGAAGTTGTCGCTGCAAGTCCAGACCAATGGCCCGGTACGCATGATCGCAACGGATTACTATGGCCCCGATGACGAAGGAGATGCGGCACGCGTGCGTGCCTACGCCAGTTATGATGCGGACAGACTGCAGGGCGATGTCCCGTTTGAGCAGCTTGGCGATGGATATTTTGCAGTCATGATCGATCAGGGCGAAGGAACCAAGCCCTATCAGGGCATAACCCCACTTGAAGGAAGTTCGCTGTCATCGTGCGCAGAGGCATATTTTGCGCAGTCCGAACAATTGCCAACGCGCTTTCAATTGAGCTTTGGTAAATCCATAGAGCCAGGTGTGGACGAGCACTGGCGTGCTGGTGGGGTGATGTTGCAACACATGCCGAAGGCGTCCCCGCTACTGGCGTCAGGTGAAGGCACAGGCGAAATT
>Ga0206678_10002522_pt1 | contig 11601 bp, 11 predicted proteins | sample M180m12015metaG_FD_155453 | JGI IMG/M metagenome (GOLD analysis project Ga0206678, IMG submission 155453) | Ammonia-oxidizing marine archaeal communities from Monterey Bay, California, United States - M1 80m 12015 | ecosystem: Environmental > Aquatic > Marine > Intertidal zone | place: USA...
TTGTTTCATCAACATAAAAAGTATTTAGCTCTTTATATAGAGTTGTGAAAATGTCAAGATTCTTTGAAATTTCAAAGTAATTATCTACAAAACCAACCGAAACAAAAGAGGTGATTAGTAGTGAAAGTGATAAAATTATAAGTTTAAATTTTTTCTTCATATTAATTATTTTATGGAACTGGATCGTGCCCATGGCTACCCCAAGGATGACAACTCATTATTCTTTTTATTGTTAAAACTCCACCTTTCCAGGGTCCGTATTTAGTTATTGCCTCCATCCCATAATGCGAACAAGTTGGAGTGTATCTGCACCTTGGTGGTAAAAATGGTGATAACACTTTTTGGTAAACAACAATTATAGCTCTAAATAAAAAAGAAAAGATGGTATTCATAACTGATCTTTTAAACGGCTTAAAAGTACTTTTATTTTTTTTTCTATAATCTTATAATCAACAATTTCTTGTTTCTGATAAATAATGGCTAAATTTAATTGCTGATTCTTGCTCGCTAATACACTTTCCAACTCCTGCTTATTAAGGCGGTAAGCTTCTTTTGCCCTTCTTTTAATTACATTTCTATCAACTGCTAATTTAATGCGTTTTTTAGGGACAACAATTAATGATTTTACAAGAACATTATCTCTATTTTCTTCAATATTCCAAACAAATCTGAAAGGTTTTTCCGAAAAGGATTTTCCTTTTTCAAACAATCTTTCTATTGCTTTTTCATTACATAACTTCTGATTTTTTGGGAAGTGAAACATTTTTTAAAAATATAAAAAAAGGAGCTCGAAAGCTCCTTTTAAATAAAGTTTTACAAAGAATTTATCTTTTTCTTTTGTTTGCTTCTTTAATATATTGATCCAATGCCATTGACATTGATGGAGCTTTTTTATTTGGAGCCGCAATATCAACTCTTAAACCATTGTCTTCAACCGATTTAATTGTAGTCGGACCAAAAACTGCTAAACGAGTTTCATCTTGTTTAAACTCAGGGAAATTTTCTAAAAGTGACTTTATTCCTGTTGGGCTAAAAAACACTAATACATCATATTTTACATCAGATAAATCAGAAAGATCTGAACAAGCTACTTTATACATTTGTGCTTTTGTAAAATCCAAACCGCTTTCTTCTAATGATTTATTCATTTGTTTTTTAAGCACATCAGAGCAAGGAAACATAAACTTAGATTCTTTATGTTTTTGCATGATAGGAATTAAACTTGCAAGTGTTTGCTCTCCTGTAAATACTTTTCTTTTACGGTAAGTAATAAAGTTTTGTAAGTAATGTGCAATTGCTTCAGAAACGCAAAAGTACTTTGTAAAATCAGGAACTCTAAGTCTTAATTTCTCCATCATTCCAAAATAATGGTCCATTGCATTTTTTGAAGTAAAAATTACAGCATCATGATTTAAGATAGAAATTCTTTGCTCTTTAAACTCCATTGCGGTAATTTCCTCAACATGCATAAAAGGTCTAAAATCAATTTTTACTTTATGCTTTTTTTCCAAATTAGCATAAGGAGATTTACCTTCAGGTTTTGGTTGTGAAATTAAAATTGTTTTTACTTTCTTCTTTTGTTCAGCCATTTCTTTGTCTTTTTTTAGTAAAAAACTCCCTTTCCTAGTATTAGAAGAGGGAAAATTTCGAGCGTGCAAAGATACAAAAAAATATAAAACTGAGGAAGTCCGAATGAATTTGTTCCTAATTTCCAAATCCAAAATAACTTCATTAGAATTAATATTAAGAACAAAACGAAAGATATTACTAAAACTATAGTTGAAACCTCAAATGAAAAAAAGTATAACAAAACTACTAAAGGGAATAAAAGAAAGCCTAAAGTTCTATCAAAAAGCATAGAAAAAAATACAGCAAGTTTTGAAAGATCTTTTGTTTTTAAAATAAATCCTAAAAGCTTTATCAACCCCATTTTAAACAAGAAAAAACCACTAACATAAACTAATATCAAACCCACTGAAAGTAATTCAAATGACTGAGTTATCTTTAAAATAATGATCGTAAAATTAATTGACATTAAAAAGAAAGTAATTGCATTTACTCTCTCTGTAAAAGCATTTTCTTCTCTTAAAAACTGATTAGCGTATCTTTGAGCAAACACACCCATAAAAAGCAATTTTGCATGTTTCCAATAGTAGCCTTTTAATATTGCAATAAGCAAAAAGGAAGTCAGAATTAACATGAAAATAATATCTTGATTAAAAATGATTTTGCTTAAAGCCACTCTACATAATTTTAATGAATACAAAGATATGTTTTATGATATCATCTATTCCTTTAAAAAAAATTACTTTTGCCAAAAAATTAACAATTATTATGTCACAAGATTTATACCAAGCGCCTGATTATTTTTTAATGGACGAGCTCTTAACAGATGAGCATAAACTGATTAGAGATGCAGCCAGAGAATGGGTAAAAAGAGAAGTTTCTCCTATTATTGAAGATGCTTGCCAAAAAGCAGAATTTCCTAAACAAATTATTAAAGGACTTGGAGAAATTGGTGGTTTCGGGCCATATGTTCCTGTAGAATATGGAGGAGCAGGATTAGACCAAATTTCTTACGGATTAATAATGCAAGAATTAGAAAGAGGAGATAGTGGGATTCGCTCTACTTCATCTGTTCAATCATCACTAGTAATGTACCCTATTTGGAAATACGGTAGTGAAGAACAGAAAATGAAATTCTTACCTAAACTTGCAACTGGAGAATTTATCGGTTGTTTTGGGTTAACTGAGCCTGATCACGGATCAAACCCTGGAGGAATGGTTACAAATATAAAAGACATGGGCGACCATTATGTACTGAATGGCGCTAAAATGTGGATTTCAAATGCACCTTTTGCCGATGTTGCTGTAGTATGGGCAAAAAATGAAGAAGGAAGAATTAAAGGCGTATTAGTAGAAAGAGGAATGGAAGGGTTTACTACTCCTGAAACGCATGGGAAATGGAGCTTGAGAGCATCAGCAACTGGGGAATTAGTTTTTGATAATGTAAAAATTCCTAAAGATAATATTTTACCAAATAAAGATGGTTTGGGAGCTCCACTAGGTTGTTTGGATTCTGCTAGATATGGAATTGCTTGGGGAACAATCGGTACTGCAATGGATTGTTACGACACTGCTTTAAGATATGCAAAAGAAAGAATTCAGTTCGGAAAGCCAATTGCTTCTTTCCAATTGCAACAAAAGAAATTGGCTGAAATGATTACAGAAATCACCAAAGCACAGTTTTTAACTTGGCGTTTAGGTGTACTTAGAAATGAAGGAAGAGCAACTTCTGCACAAATTTCAATGTGTAAGCGAAACAATGTGGATATGGCACTTAATATTGCTAGAGAAGCAAGACAAATTTTAGGCGCTATGGGAATTACAGGAGAATATTCTATCATGAGACATATGATGAATTTAGAATCAGTAATTACTTATGAAGGAACACACGATATTCACCTGTTGATTACAGGAATGGATATCACTGGAGAAAACGCATTTAAATAAATGAGAAATATTTTCAGATTAGTAGCGCTTTTAGAAGGAGTGTCATATATACTCCTTCTTTTTGTTGCCGTTCCTATTAAGTATTGGGGTGGGGATGAACAGTGGGTAAAACTTTTGGGTATGCCACACGGAATTTTGTTTGTCAGCTATGTAATATTCGCATTTCTAATTAAAGAAAATGAAAATTGGGGAGTTAAAGATTTAGGAATAGTATTACTCGCCTCTATCCTACCCTTTGGTACTTTTTATGTTGATTGGAAATATTTGAAAAAATAGATATTTAAAAACGGACTTTGGTGTCCGTTTTTATTTTGACAACAACTTAGCAGCTTCCAGCAATTCCTTATACCAAGCTTCTCCATATTTACGGATTAAGGGTTCTTTCAAAAAAGCATAAACCGGCACTTCTAATTTACTGCCACATTCACAGGCTGGTTTACAGATTTTTATTTTTTCATAATTTATGGCATCAAAATCACGATATTCTTTTATGCGTATAGGAAATAAATGGCAAGAAATTGGTTTTTTAAAATCTGTTTTACCATCCAAATACGCTTTTTCAATAGTGCATTTTGTAATTCCATTTTCAAAAGTTACAAAAGCACATTCTCTGTCGTTTATAAGTGGAGTAGTCAAATCACCATCAGCATCATAAACTGCAATTCCTTGATTTTCTACCTCAGAGATTCCCTCCTTTCTCATGTAAGGCTTTACCTTTTCGTATATTTCATCTAATATTTTTTCTTCTTCTTTAAGTAGTGGAGCCCCTGCATCTCCCTCAATACAACAGGCTCCTTTACACGCATTTAAATCGCATACAAAGTGTTTTTCAAATACATCTAACGAAATTATTTTATCCTCTACTTGAATCATAAAGCAAAACTACACAAATAATATTTTGATTTACTATTTTTGCAACATGGCAAATTATGAAGATATCTTTAAAAAAGTAGTGTCCCATGCAAAAGAGTATGGTTATGTTTTTCAATCCTCTGAAATTTATGATGGATTAGCGGCAGCTTACGATTATGGACCTAATGGAGTAGAATTAAAAAATAATATTAAAAACTATTGGTGGAAATCAATGGTTAATATGCACGAAAATATTGTGGGCTTAGATGCTTCAATTTTTATGCACCCTACTACCTGGAAAGCCTCAGGACATATTGATGCCTTTAACGACCCTTTAGTTGATAATAAAGATTCTAAAAAAAGATACCGTGCTGATGTTTTAATTGAAGATCATATTGCCAAAATTGAAGCTAAAATTGAAAAAGATGTAGCAAAAGCTAGCAAGCGTTTTGGTGATGCTTTTAACAGAGAGGAATTTGTAACTACCAATGGTAGAATTTTAGATAGACAAAAACAAATTGATGCCATAAATGCTAAAATGAACTCTTCACTTTCATCAGGGGATTTGGAAGGTGTAAAAGCATTAATTGAGGAATTAGATATAAAATGCCCAGTTTCAGGGACTAATAATTGGACGGATGTTCGTCAGTTTAACTTAATGTTTAAAACACAGATGGGAGCTACTGCTGATGGGGCTTCCGATTTGTATTTACGACCAGAAACCGCTCAAGGTATTTTTGTAAATTTCCTAAATGTACAGAAAACTGCCCGTATGAAAATTCCTTTTGGGATTGCTCAAATTGGGAAAGCCTTCCGTAATGAGATTGTAGCGCGCCAGTTTATTTTCAGAATGCGAGAGTTCGAACAAATGGAAATGCAGTTTTTTGTTCGCCCAGGTGAAGAAATGAAATGGTACGATTACTGGAAAGATTTCCGTATGAAATGGCACAACTCACTAGGAATGGGAGAGGAAAATTATCGTTTCCATGATCATGAAAACTTAGCGCATTATGCTAATGCCGCTACAGATATTGAGTTTAAATTTCCATTTGGATTTAAAGAATTAGAAGGAATTCACTCCAGAACAGATTTTGATTTAAAAGCACATCAAGAACATTCTGGGAAAAAAATACAATATTTTGATCCAGAATTAGGGGAAAGTTATGTGCCTTATGTAGTGGAAACTTCTATAGGATTAGATAGAATGTTCTTAACTGTTTTAAGTCATTCTTTCCGTGAAGAAAAATTAGAAAATGGAGAAAGCAGAGTCGTGTTAAAAATCCCTGCTGTTTTAGCCCCCATCAAAGCTGCAATACTTCCACTTACCAAAAAAGATGGGATGCCTGAGAAAGCAAGAGAAATAATGAAATCTCTTCAAATAGATTTTAATTGCCAATATGAAGAAAAAGATTCTATTGGGAAAAGGTACAGAAGACAAGATGCAATTGGAACCCCATATTGCATTACTGTGGATCATCAAACTTTAGAAGACAATACAGTTACTTTGCGCGATAGAGATACTATGGAGCAAGAAAGAGTTGCAATTGAAAAACTACATTCTATTATTGCTAAAAAAGTAAATATTGCTAAATATTTGTCTTAGTTTGATCCTTCAGTAGTCACGGAAATTTTATCAAAAGTTGCATCAATTGGTGGTTGTATTTTCTCCACCTCCACTTTTACTTTTTGTACTTTATGTAAGGGTAAAATTGCATTTACAATTCTTTTTGCAGGTACTTCAATCATGTTTGCTCTAATTGCCATTTGCTCTTTTACAATTTCTATGATGCGTACATAATCTACTGTATCATTCAAATCATCTGTTTTTTCCACTTCAGAAGTATCTGCAGTAACCCAAACATTTACAATAAAGTGCCCTCCCAAAACAGCTTCTTCTGGTAAATGTCCGTGATATGCAAAGACTCTAATTCCTTCTACTGTAATTAATCCCATTAGTTGATTTTTTCTAAAGCAGTTTCCATTCTTTTAATTGTTTTTTCTTTTCCTAAAAGTGATGCAATATCAAAAAGAGATGGTCCCATTCCTAATCCTGTTAAACAAACTCTAAAAGCAGGTAATAATTTACCCATTCCTAGTTCATTTTGATCCAAATATTTTTTGAATTCTACTTCAATATTTTCAGAAGAGAAATCAGCTAAACTTGCTAATCTATCCTTTAATTCCGATACATATTTTGGAGTATCTTCTTTCCATTTTTTACGGATAGTTTTCTCATCATAAGATGTAGGAGCTTCAAAATAATACCTTCCTTCCTTCCACATATCTTTTACAAAAGTGGCTCTTTCTTTTAATTGCTCACAAACGGCAGCAACAAAATCATCTTCTGCCTCCACCCCATTTTCTTTAAGTATGATTTGTAAGCTTTGTCCTAATTCTTCTTTTGACTTTGCTCTTAAATATTGCTGATTAAACCATCTTGTTTTATCAAAATCGAACTTTGCTCCTGCTTTTCCTACTCTATCTAAACTAAAAGCTTCTATCAATTCCTCCATGGAGAAAATCTCTTGTGTTGTCCCAGGGTTCCATCCTAAAAAAGAAAGCATATTTATAAAAGCTTCTTTAATATATCCACCTTCCCTATAACCAGAACTAACTTCTTTTGTTTCTGGGTTTGTCCACTGAGTTGGGAAAACTGGAAATCCTAACCTATCTCCATCTCTCTTACTTAATTTTCCATTTCCATCTGGCTTTAGGATTAAAGGTAAATGTGCAAATTCTGGCATAACATCTTCCCACCCTAAATATTTGTATAATAAAACATGTAAAGGTGCTGAAGGCAACCACTCCTCCCCTCTTATCACATGAGAAATTTTCATCATATAATCATCCACTACATTTGCCAAATGATAAGTTGGCATTCCATCAGATTTGAAGATAACTTTATCGTCCATATGATTGGTATTTACAACAACCCAACCTCTAATAATATCGTTTAGTTTTACCTCTTCATTCCTAGGCATTTTTATTCTGACAACATAAGTTTCTCCTGCATCCAGTCTTTTTTGAACTTCCGTTTCTGAAAGTGCTAAAGAGTTTTTCATTGTTGTACGAGTAACTGCATTGTATTGTGGGGCAGGAACTCCAGCCGCCTTCATTCTCTCACGCATTGCTGTTAACTCCTCTGAAGTATCAAAAGCATAATAAGCAAAACCATCTTTTACCAATTGCTCGGCATAAGGTAAATACATTGCTTTTCTTTCTGATTGTTTGTATGGCCCAAACTCACCACCATCAACAACAGATTCATCCAATTCAATTCCACACCATTTTAATGCATCAATCAAATATTCTTCCGCCCCTGGAACAAACCTTGTTTGGTCGGTATCTTCAATACGCAAAATCATTTTTCCTCCCTGATTTTTGGCAAAAAGATAATTATATAATGCTGTTCTTACTCCTCCAATATGTAATGGTCCAGTCGGACTTGGTGCAAATCTTACTCTTACTTCTGACATTTCTTCTTTTATTTTGGTTTGCAAAGATAGTGTTTATCTGATATAAGTAATTATATGCATATTAAAATTGTATTTTTGCGGCAATGAAGGGGAATGCTACATCAGAATTATTCAAAAAACTGAATAATTTTATTACTAAATACTACCAAAATCAGCTGATTAAAGGAAGTATTTATGTGGTTTCAATTCTGCTTATTTTCTTTATCCTATTCTCTTTAATTGAACATTTTTCAGCATTAAGTGTTGGAGGAAGAACTTTTCTTTTTTGGGCCTACATTCTTCTAAACCTTGCAATTTTTGTAAAATATATTGCAATTCCATTATTGCATCTACTCAAAATTGGAAACAGAATAAACAACAAAGATGCTGCAAAAATAATTGGAAACCATTTTAAAGATGTAGATGATAAATTGCTAAATATTCTGGAATTAGAAGATATTTCAGAAAGTGATAATGCACTAATTTCTGCTAGTATTGAGCAAAAAATAAAAACTCTAAAACCAATCCGTTTTAGCAATGCAATTGATTTTTATTCCAATAAAAAGCAATTAAAATGGCTACTTATTCCTCTTGCTATTTTTATACTTTTCTTTATAAGTGGTAAAGATTATATTTTGACAGAAAGTTCTGCTAGAATTGTAAAACACAATACCTTTTTTGAACCTGAAGCACCTTTTAATTATCAGATATTAAATGACAATTTAAACTGCATACAATTTGAAGATTATAACTTAAAATTAAAAGTAGTCGGGAATGAAATTCCTAATGAGGTTTTTGTAAAAATACGGGATAATACCTACAAAGCAAAAGCAACTGGAAATAACGAATTTGAACACCTTTTCAAGAGTATAAACTCAGATGTAGAATTTAATTTAATTGCAGGAGGATATAATAGCCAAATCTTTACAATAAAATCTTTATCTCAACCTAAAGTTGTAGATATGGGAATTACAATTCACCCACCTAAATACACCAATGCTACAATTAAAAAAGTAGAAAATAATGGAGATATTATTATAGCAGAAGGAAGTAATATTAAATGGCGCATTCAACTTCAAAATACAACTAATTGTAGTATTGTTTTTGACAATAAAGTTGAAAAAAAATCCACTACTAATTCCTTAAACTTTCAGAAAAAAATATACTCTAACACTACTTATTCAATAATAAGTTCTAACGAAAACAATTTAACTGATAGTCTCACATATTATATAAAAGTTATTCCTGATGAATTCCCTCAAATACTTTTAGAACAGGAATACGATTCGAGCAATCAGCAATACATTTTTAATGGAACTATTGAGGATGATTATAAGCTCAGAAGATTAGAGTTTATTTATTCCTATACCTTAAATGATAGCTTAATAACAACTACAACTGAGTTAAACATACAAGGGTTAAATGTTGAGCATTTCTTTCATACATTTAGTTTTGAGAAATTGAATATTAAAGCTGGAGAGGAACTAAACTATCATTTTAAAGTTTGGGATAATGATGGGGTAAATGGATCAAAATTCACTAAAACTAAAACATTTATTTACAAAGAACCGAGCACAGAGGATCTTATTAAAAAGAAAGATATAGAGAATGATAAAACCAAAAGTGGGATTAATAAATCCATCTCATTAGCTGAAGAAATTAAAAAAGATATTGATGAATTAAACAAAGCAATACTAGAGAAGAAAAAAATTGGTTGGGAAGAAAAAGAAAAAACAAAAAACATTCTTAAAAAACAAAAAGAATTAGAAAAACAGATAAAAAATACTCAGAAGAAAAACTCTGAAAATTTAAAAAATAAAGAGAAACTTAACTCTTCTATTTTAGAAAAACAAAAGAAATTAGAGGAGCTAATGAATAAAGTTTTTGATGAAGAAATGAAAAAACTTTTAAAGGAAATGGAAGAAATGATGGATAAGGCCGATAAAGAAAAATTGAAAGATCTTTTAGAAAAATTAGACAAAGAAAATACAGACTTAGAAAAAGAACTTGACCGAGAATTAGAGCTTTTTAAACAATTAGAATTTGAGCAGAAAGTTGAAGAAACTCTTGATAAATTAGAAAAATTAAAAGAAGAACAAAAGAAGTTAAAAGAAGAAACTGAGAAAGGAGAAAAAGGGAAAGAGGAGCTATCTCAAAAGCAAGAGGAACTCAACAAAGAAATGGCTGAGGTCAAAAAAGACTTGCAAGATTTAAGGAAGAAAAACATGGAATTAGAGGATAAAAATGAAATTCCAAATACTCAGAAATCTGAAGAAGACATTCAAAAAAACATGGAAGAAAGTAAGGAATCTTTAGATAAAGGGAAGAAGAAAAAAGCAAGTAAATCACAACAATCAGCTATTGATGAAATGGAAGATTTGGAGAATAAGTTGCAAAATATGAAACAATCTTCAGGGGAAAGTAAACCTAAAGAAGACATGGAGACTTTGCGTAAAATTCTTGAAAATCTGGTTACGCTTTCATTCGACCAAGAATATTTGATGGAACATGTAAATAACACTCCAAGAAATAGCCCAGAGTTTGTCAAAATAGTTCAAGAACAAAATAAATTATCTGATAACAGTAAAATTATTGAGGACTCTTTATTTGCTCTTAGTAAAAGGGTAATTCAAATTCAAGCAACTATAAATAAAGAAATTGCTTCTATCAATAGAAATATGCAAAAAGCAACAAAAGAATTAGAAAGGAGAGAGGTAAATAAAGCTACAGAAAGGCAACAATTTGTTATGACTGCAACAAATAATCTGGCCTTACTTTTATCTGAAATTCTGGAGCAAATGCAGAAAGATTTAGAAAGACCACCTTCACAATGCAACAAACCAAAGAACTGCAATAAGCCAAATCCTAATTGTAAAAAACCATCTATGTCTGAACTGAAAAAAGCTCAGAAAAAGTTAAATAAAAAAATGAAAAAAGGCAAAAACGGAAAGAAAGGGAAGGGGAAGAAAAAAGGAGAAAAACAATCAAAAGAACTGATGGAACTTGCGAAACAACAAGAGCAAATCCGTAATCAGTTGATGGAACTTAGAGAGGATATAGGAGATAGTGGGGATAAAGGTAAAATTGATAAAATTCTTGAGGGAATGGAGGAAACTGAAAGGGATATAATAAACAATAGAATAACTCAAGAAACCATTAATACACAAGCTGAAATTCTGAGCAGATTATTAGAAGCTGAAAATGCTGACAGAGAACAAGAAGAAGACAATAAAAGAAAAGCTAAAGAATGGGAGTTTGAACCTGACAATACAACTAAGGAATATCTTGAATACAAAAAGCAGAAAAAAGCTCAGGAAGAGTTATTAAAAACAACTCCAGTGCAACTTACTCCATTTTACAAAAAGAAAGTAAACAACTATTTTAATACTATTATAAATGATTGATTTTCAATACATAAATACAGATAAAATTTCAACTGAAGATATTTCTAATTGGTTAAAAGATGTTACAACTAAAGAAGGCAAAGAGATAGGTGAGTTGGTATATGTGTTTTGCAATGATGATTATTTAATTGAAAAAAATATTCAATTTTTAAAGCATGATACTTTAACGGATGTAATTACTTTTGATTACTGCAATGAGGGAATTATCAGTGGAGATATACTAATCAGTACAGAAAGAGTTAAAGAAAATGCATTAAAATATGAAGTAGATTTTTTAACAGAATTGCACAGAGTTATGGTACATGGTTTGTTACATTTGCTCGGCTATAAAGATAAAAGCGAATCTGATACTGCATTAATGAGAGAAAAAGAAAATT
>Ga0206678_10002528_pt1 | contig 11582 bp, 10 predicted proteins | sample M180m12015metaG_FD_155453 | JGI IMG/M metagenome (GOLD analysis project Ga0206678, IMG submission 155453) | Ammonia-oxidizing marine archaeal communities from Monterey Bay, California, United States - M1 80m 12015 | ecosystem: Environmental > Aquatic > Marine > Intertidal zone | place: USA...
TTGTGCCTTCGGAGATACGGATGAAGGCCTCGATGGCAGCGGGGATCTCGTCGGCCGCAACGACGCGGCCCGCTCCGAATCGGCCGTCGCTCATCTCGACGCCGCGGTGGTAGGCGGCGAGCAGGCCGCGAGCCTCGTCGATGGCGGGATGGGCGTCGGGGTCGTGACGCGGGGGGAGCGGGCAGGCGAGCATTTCGTCGCCACCGTCGGGGATCGATTCATCGAATTCGGCGAGGACGGGTTCGGTGGCGTTCAGCAGGGCGAACGCTACGTCCAGCACGCGGTGCTGGAACTCCGGATCGCCTGGCTTGCCGAGCGGTCGCCCGAGTGGGAAGTCACACCACAGACCGCGGGGCGGGGCCGAGCTCTCGATCTGCTTGCGGATCGATCCGAGGGCGACGGTGGCGATCCCCTCAGCCTCGAAGACGTGGGCGAGCGTACTCACGGTACGCGTGCACAGCGGTCAAACCGGGGTAAGCAGAACGACGTCGACGCCCTGATCGCGCAGGAACTTGGCGCCAGCCGGCCCGGAGTCCATGCGGATGGCCGACAGGTCGAACTGGTTGCCGGCGTAGGCGAGATGCTGATCGGCCACGCGGCCGATCACGCCGCGCTCGGCCAATTCGTCGAGTCGGTCCACCGGTAACACGGTGTTCATGTCGTAGGCGAATCCCGACCCGTCGAAGTTGGGACTCCAGTGGCCGGTCACGTAGTCGCGTCGGCTGTCGTCGAGGACGCGGTAACCCGTATCCATGACCTCGAAGTCGTCCTGGTCTGGATGATGCAGTGACGCGGTCGTCACGATCGCGACCGTCGCATCAGCGAGCGGTGGTGGTGTGGTGAACGCCGTCGTCTCGAAGCTCTCACCGGGGAGCGCTTCGGTCAGCGCCTTGATGTCGGAGTCAGCCATGAGAGTGAAACTATCGCTAGCGGAACGTCTCCCGGCGAGGCCATGACCACTCAAATCGAGCAGATCACCGTTATCGGCAAACGGCGCCTTGTCTGAGTTGCCCGGGCCGAGCAGCCCAACTGCCCACATGCCTGGAACAAGGGGAAGATGGCACCAGGGGACATGGCCGGGGGCGTTCAAGTCCCCCTCCGACACGTAGAGATGCTCGTCAATACGGATCTCGAAAGGGCGTCCTCCGCAGGACGAACCTCGGCGGGTCGAACCTTTCCGGTACTTCGCCTACTGACCTGAAGCCCTGAGACGGCTTGTCCTCTTCCCCCGGGGCCTGCTGGAATCGACATCGTCCGAGCAAACAACACCTTCATCAGAGAGAAAGCAGGCGGAGCCATGCTCTTCCATGTCACCCATCACCACGACGAGCACACGTGCCCGGCTAAAGACGACGCCACCATGGCGGTCACCTTCGGCGCGGTGATGGACACCCTGACCGAGCACGTCAATGAGGTGGTGGGTGCCTGGGTGGATCCGCCGGGCCACGATTTCTTCTTCGTGGTCGACGCCGACGACGCCGCCCAGGTCTTTCAGGGCATGTTTCCGATCATTGATGCCGGCACGGCACAGGTCCGACCGGTCGGCGACTTCGCGGCCATGCTCAAGGCCCGGGCCAAGGCGAACGCCTGAGGAAACCTCGACGAAATCTCTTTCGAGCCCCCTTGGCAGGCCTTCTGGCTGTCCTGTTGGAACGGGTTGACGAAGAGACTTTCGACTGACTTGGAGTCGTGCCTGGACGGCAGCGAGATCAGCGAACATGAACGCAATACATCTCTACTAGGAGTTATCGCAATGAGCATCCCAGTGTCACGCCGACTCGACTTCACCGAAATCCCGGTGACCGACCTGTCTGACCTCGTTGCTGGCAAGGATGACCCGGCCACGATCGATGCTCTTGGCGCGGCCTGCCGAGATGTCGGCTTCGTGTATATCCAGAAGCACGGAGTCGCCCAAGATTTGATCGACGACCTCTTAGCTGCTTCTGACGAGTTCTTCGCTCGCCCGATGGACGAAAAGATGCAAAGCCTCCTCAGCGACCGGCTACGCGGGTATCTGCCACTCCGTTACCGGTCCTATGAAGGTGAAGAGACCGCGGCAACCAGCAATCAAGAGGGCTATTGGATGGGCGTAGAGCGTCCACTTAACCCACAGAACAAGTTGGATGGCCCCAACGTTTGGCCAGAAGAAGGCGAGGTGCTGCGCAGCGCTATGGAGGCCTACTACGAAGCGGCCGACGCACTCTCTGGAGTGCTGCAGCGCGCCTTTTCTCTGGCGTTAGGCCAGAAGTCGGACTTTCTTCGAAACCTGTTCAACCCCGTGCAATCGCTGCTGAAGGTCAACCACTATCCACCTCAAGCGAACCCAACGACCGTCAGCAATATCGGTGTCGTGCCTCATTCAGACGAAGGCGGCTTCACCATTCTCTGGCAGGACGACAACGGCGGGCTGGAGATCGAAAGCAAGAGTGGCGAATGGGTTGAGGCGCCGCCCATCCCTGGAACGTTCGTGGTCAATCTGGGCGACGCGATGCAGATCTGGACTAATGGGGAGTTCTCCTCGACGCCGCATCGAGTCATCAATCGATCGGGTGTCGACCGCTATTCGATTCCCTTCTTCGCCTATGCCCGGTCGGACGCGCCGATTGCACCGTTGATGAACGGCGCAATCGATGACCCAGATGCCGAACTGAGCGAGGCCTACCAACGAAGGCACTGGCATCGCATTTTCCCAATTGCCGACATCCTTGAGCCGGCATAGGAGGCGGCGATGACCGGAGACGACAGGACACACGTCGCCATGACAACTGGCGGGGCCTATTCGCTGGCGACCCTGGGAGCAAAGGACGTCATCGACGGCGCCTGGCCGCTGGTCCGAGAGGCGATCGAACGCAGTCCGGACCGGCCAGGCCACGCGTTCACGCTCTCCGACATGGGAACCGCCGATGGCGGCACCTCATTCGACATGATCGGCGATGCGATTGCTGCGATTCGCGGGCGTTTCCCTGAGCGTGATGTGCAGATCGTCTACACCGATCAGCCGCACAACGACTACAACGCCATCTTCCGTATGGTCCATGGTCTAACCGGACAACCGAGTTACCTCGATCGCTTTGAGAACGTCCAAGTCCTGGCCTCGGCAACATCGTTTTACGACCCAATTCTGCCGACCGGAACGCTCGACCTCGGGTTCTCGGCCACGGCGATGCACTGGCTGTCGCGCAAACCGTGTGACATTCCAGATCACGTTCAGGCGGTTGGTGCAACGGGCGCGAGCATGGCCGAGTTTCAGCGCCAAGCAGCGAAGGATTGGGAAGTGATCCTTCTTCGACGTGCCACGGAACTGGCACCGGGCGGTCGCCTCGTGCTGGTGAATTTCGGAGTCGATGACGAAGGCCGCTATCTCGGCAACACAGGCGGGGTCAACATGTTCGACACGTTCGACGCCATCTGGCGCAGTTTCGTGAAAGACAACACCATTACCGAAGCCGAATACCGTGCGATGACCTTGCCGCAGTACTACAAGAGCGTCGAGGAGTTCCGGGCACCACTCGACGACAGCGACAGCCCGGTCAGTCAAGCCGGGCTCAGCGTCGAGCATTGCGAGACCCGGGTTGTGCCATGCCCCTTCGCTAGCGACTTCCAGCAACATGGCGACACGGCACGGTTCGCAGCCGACTATGTTCCGACGCTTCGCTCCTGGAGCGCAGCCACGTTCCGCTCCGGACTCAGCACCGACCGCCCCGATGATGAGCGTGACAGAATCATCGATGCCTTTTACGGCGCCTACGAAACGATGGTGCGTGAAGCCCCTGAAGGGCACGCAATGGACTACGTCCACGTGTACCTCACAATCGCGAAGAGCCAGTGACGTCCGATCGGAAGCCTCTGAACAGGGGAAACGCTCGAGCGATGGAACACAGGCAACCCGGTGGAGGAGGTGGAGAGCGACGAAGACGAGCTCGCCTTCCGTCGCGATCTGGCGTGCCGCGAACATTTCCTCCGACACCACGATGACTGCCCTAGTTACCGTCGGACCATGACCGACGCTGCTGATACGACTGAGTTGTCGCTGACCACCGTTGCGCGTGTTCACGGCATCACCACGATGTTCCACGCCTTCGTCTACTTCGCGTCCGAAGCGGTGGAGGAGTACACAGCAGCGGGTGCCAGGGGCCCGAGCGGATACTTCGCCTCGCGTTCAGCGCCACTTGGACCGGTGTCAGCCGAAGTCGTGACCGCGACGTTCTACAACTTCAGCCCCGATCTCGTTCGGTCTGCAATCGACGGCACCTGGGAGGTCGTGTCACCCGAGGAGATGCAGCGAGCCAGATGGCGGGCGGTCATGCGGATCCTCGATTCGACCGTTGCCGATGCCGTGACCGATATCGACGTCTCCGAGGCGATCGACATCGCCGAATCCTGCGTAGCCGGCCTGTCCTACGCGGGGCGCCCATTGGCCGCGGCCAATGCCTCGGTACTACCCGGACTCGACGACCCGGCCTTCGTCGACAACCGCTTGTTACGGCTCTGGCAACTGGTCACGATCCTGCGCGAGTGGCGGGGTGATGCACACATTGGCCTCCTGATTGCCGAACCACTCGACGGCTGTGAGTGCACGGTCGTCAGCGAAAGTCTCTTCCACATGCCCGGGGTGATCAGATCCACCCGGGCATGGTCCGAAGACGACTGGTCTAAGGCGGTCGACCGCCTCAGGTCGCGGGGATGGCTGGACGACGATGGCGTCACCAAAGAAGGCCGGGCGAAGCGGGGCCTGATCGAACACCGGACGAACGAGATCGATGCTGCGGTCTGGGATGGAATGACCGATGCGGCGGTCAACCGATTCGGCGATCTCCTCGAGCCGGCGGTCAAGGCCCTCACTGTGGGCGGCTACTTCGCAGCGTTTGGCCGCCCCCCTCCGGAAGAAGGGGCTTAGGCCTCTATTTCCTGTGGACTGTTCAACACGGAGGTACGGGCCCTTCGGCGGCTCTGGTGGCGACCCCCCCCACGTAAAGGCGAGCAGGTAGTCCGTCAACCATGGTCACCTTGGTTCGTATGAGGCTGGGACGACCCATCTCGACTCCCTGAGCTGCTACGACTATCGGGCTGCCCGTACCGGTTCCGGCCAGGTTGTTACGTACGAGATAGCAGGCCAGGGCCCGATTGGTGGTACCTGTGGCTGCAGCCTCAGGTGTTCCGACAGCTGGGCAGAAGTCACGGCACCGAATGGTCACCCCGGGGTCGCTGGTCTCGGTGGTGAACACTGCAAGCGTGTCCGCTCCGATGCGGCGGCACAGATCCGTGACGGCCTCGTAGTCCGGGCTAAGCCCCACGATGGTGGCCAGCCCGTCAACTCGGACCACCAGGTGTGTGAAATCGGAACTCGCTACTTCCAAGCCCAACGGCCCGATGATCGCCCCGGTCTCAATGCCCAGAAGTGAAGCCACTTCGGCTACGCCAACCGGACAGGGTCCGGCAACGGTTGGCTCCAGTGTGAGCATGACTTCCGGTCGCCCGCTGGCCCTTATCGCCACAGCGACTGTCGCCATACCTCCCGGCGTCCGGAGGGTCCACGACACCGCTCCCGGGTCCGTTCCCAGTTGGTTCTCTTCGACTAGCCAGGTGAAGAGAGCAATAGTCCCGTGACCGCACATTGGGTACTCGGTGAGCGTCGAGAAGAATCTGACGTCGACGACTTCTGCACTCAGACCGGTTACGAAACAGGTAGCCGGCGCCCCCACCTGAGTCGCTATCTGCTGCATCCGTTCCGCACTTAATCCCGAAGCAGCCCCGACCACACCGGCAACGCTGCCACCACCCGCCACCTCCGAGAAGGCGTCGTAGAGAGTCAGGGTCCGGTCAGATTCGGTCATGCCATGGCTTTGCTTGCTCGAGTTCACGGGCCAGACGCAGGACGGTGGCCTCAGAGCCAACCGCTGCGCCGAACTGGACTCCTATTGGTAGGCCGCCACCGGACCATCCGAGTGGCACTGATGCTGCCGGACCACCGGTCACGTTGAACAGCGGGGTGAACGGGATTGCATCTAGGAGGCGCTGGAAGTAACTGTCCCAATCGTCGGTTTGCATGTCGAGCTGCCCCAGAGCCATTGGCGGTTCGGCAAGCGTGGGAGTTAGCAGCAGGTCGAATTCCTCGAAGAACTCTTCCATGCCGTGGGCCACCCCCCGTGCGTGGCCCAGTGCCGCCTCGTAGGCGACACCGTCGTGTCGTGCGCCAGCCTCGAAGCAGGCCACCGTGATCGGCTCCAGCAGTCCTTCTGTCACGGCGGTTGGCTGATCGGCCAGCACGGCCTGTACTGCCTGTCGGATGTTCGTGGTGAATATCACGTCGAGCGCGTCTCGGAGTGCTCCTCCCTCAACAGGTGGTCGCACCTCCTCGACGAGGCAGCCCACTGACTCACAGAGGACCGCTGCTTCGGCGGTTACTCCTACGCATTCTTCTGACACGGCTTCGCCAGCCAGGCCGTCGGTCCACAACGCCACGCGGAGGTCTGGCATATCCCGGGCTAGCGAATCGACGAAGGACATTGCTGATTCACGAAATTCATCGACCCGACCGGGCAGGGGTCCGGCGGTGGCGTCAAGCAGCACCGCTGAGTCACGGACACTATGGGTCACGGCATGGCCGGCACTCAGCCCACCGAGACCTTCGGGTTGGTCGTTGCCGAGCGGCACCCTCGATCGCGAGGGCTTGAGCCCGAACAACCCACAGTTAGAGGCCGGAATTCGAATCGACCCTCCGGAGTCGGTGGCATGTGCAGCGGGTACTACGCCGGTCGCCACGGCGACAGCTGATCCGCCGCTTGAACCACCGGCGCTGCGGGCCGGATCGAAGGGGTTGGGGGTGACGCCGAACAGTGCCGGCGCCGTGCATACGTTTAGGCCGAACTCCGGGGTGTTTGTCTTCCCGAGGAGGATCAGGCCGGCGGTCCGTAGGCGTTCGATCAGCACGGCATCGCGGTCGGGTACGAAGTTCGCAAGGGCCCGACTTCCGTTCGTAGCCGGCATGTCCCGAACCCAGGTGTTGAGGTCCTTGACGAGATAGGGAACGCCGGCCAGCGGACCAATCGGCAGGAGCGCACCGACATCGCGGTGGGCGTCGTCGAAGCAGGTGGCGACCACGCCGTTCAACGGCCGTTCTGCCGCTTCGATCATGGCCATGCTCATCTGCACAACCTCGGCTGCCGTTACCTCACCGGTAGCGACCAGCGCTGCGAGTCCCACGGCGTCGCGGCTGGTGTACTCCTCGATTGTCAGCACTAGTGGTCTTCGGTCCAGAGCGGATACGAGGACAGGGCTTGGACTCCGCGGGCGGTCACCTGAACCATCTGCTCGAGCTTCACACCCTGTGTGCCTCCCAGTCGGCCCACGTAGCTCTCTACGGCCAGGACGACCCCGTCCTCAAGCTCGCCGTCGTAGCCGCAGCGGACCCAGTCGTCGGGATATGGGATCTTTGGGTACTCGTCGCTCATTCCCACACCGTGGAAGGCACAGACGTAGCGTTGGGCGACGACGTCGTCGGGTTGGCGAAGTACAGCCTGGGACAACTCCCGGAACGAGGCTCCAACATGTAGCAGGGCCGTGTTGTGTTCGATCTCGGCTCGGGCCAGTTCGTACAGGTCGCTCTGTTCAGCGGTGGGGGGCACGCCTCCACATAGGAATGTCCGGGAGATATCGGCGCAGTAGCCGAACGGTCCAATCATGTCTGTGTCGAACGGGACCAGATCGCCGACTTTGATGGCCCGGTCAGAGGCCTCCTGGTTCCACGGGTTGGTGCGGGGGCCGGAGCACAGCATCCGCCCATCGATCCAGTCGCCGTCGTGGGCGATATTGATCTGGTGGAGGATGGACCACAGTTGGTTCTCGCTGATGCCGGGCACCAGGGCACCCTCCATTGCCGCCATACCGTGCTCGGCTACGTCAATCGAGTAGCGAAGGGCATCGAGTTCCAGTGGTGACTTGCGGCTCCGAGCCAACTCGACTGCAGGATCGGCGTCGACGACACGCAGGTTGGCGTCAGTCAGAGCCACATGTCCGCTGGGCGACGTGCGTTCCAGGCCGATCGTGGCCGTTGCGGGCAATCCGACCTCGGAAAGATAGGCGGCAACGTCGCCGGCGAACCCAGCTGCCACCGCTGAGAGGTCCATTCCGGCATCAAAGGCGGTGACCGAGTGAGCCGGCCGAGCGTCATCGATGGTGCCGGTCGGGCCGGAATAGCCGCCGTAGAGCACCAGCGGGCCGACGACAGGAACAATCAGGTAGGTCGAAGGGATGTGGCTCTGGAACAGTGGAAAGCCCCGGTAGTCAGCGGCGTACCGGAGGCTCACCGGGTTGGTCAGCACACACACGTCAAGACCGCATTCAGCCATGGTTTCCTGGAGCCGGGTGAGTCGACTGGCACGTAGTGCATCTAGGTCCAGGGGCGGTGGTTGCAGGAACTCGAACACGGCGCGGACTGTAGACCCCGACGGCCGCTGGAGAGCGAGCGGTGGAGAGTTCCCACTGGAGCACAGGCCTGTCAGTAGGGAATACGCCGGTCCATCGGTAAGCGAATCGAAGTACCTCTGGAAGCCGTGAGCGTCTAGGTCCCTCTCCGACGCCGCACGTATAGTGAGATTCGCTTCCGCCAGCCAATTGGGGACGTACCGGCATGACGTACGCAGGAAACCGACGGATCATCGACGTCGACAGCCACCTCTTCGAACTCGACGACTTTCTTCACGCGGTCGCGACTGACGAGGAAGCCGCCTTCATCCGACCGATGGAGGCACAGACCGAGCTGCCGGTCTCACTGGAGGCCATCAACCGGGGTCGTGAGCACCTTGATCGCCGGAATGCCGATCCCGAGTTGATGACCAAGTTCGAAGCGGGCATGTTCGACATAAGCCGTAGTCCTTGGTCCCGCCTCGGTGCGTTCGATCCGGCTGAACGGTCCCACGCGCTCGACGTACTCGGCTTCGAGCGTCAGATCGTGCTCGGCACGTTCTCGTTCCACCAAATTGCTCATGAGGAAAACGCAAAAGCGCTCGAAATCGGTGCCCGTGTCCATAATCGCGCAATGGGCCGTTTCTGTTCCCACGATGAACGGTTGCTCGCGGGAGGGTACGTGCCGCTCTCACTCGGCCCAGACGTGGCCGGCGGACTCCTCGATGAGGCTTTCGCCGATGGTTGCTACACGGTAATGGTGGACACGAACGAGGCTGATCCAACAGCGCGCTCGTTCACACATCCCGACTTCGATCCGGTTTGGGCTCGCTTCGCTCAACGGGACATACCTCTCCTGGTGCACATCGCGGTTAACGGTCACTACGAGCCCGTCTCGCCGAGTTTCAAAAACAACGGACGCGGATCGACGGCCGCGGGCGGTGATGCCCCGGATTCGAACCTGGGTCTCGTCGCGATGAACAACTCGGCCGAGCTGTTCCTTTCGGCGATGATCCTCGACGAGGTCTTCGAACGTCACGACGGCCTGCGGTGCCTCTCGCTCGAACATGGGGCGTCGTGGGTGCCGGGCTGGCTCCACAAACTTGACTTCGTGGAGCGCTCGACCTGGGCTGTCGCTCCTCGAAGCCGGAGGGCTTCCGACGTTGCCCGAGAGCGCGTCCGTTTTGCACCGTTTGCTGGCGAGCCGGTCGGCTGGCTCATCGAACAGCTTGGCCCCGACATGCTCTGCTTCGCGTCCGACTACCCCCACCCCGAGGGGTCGAGGGATCCGATCCGGAAGTTCGAGGCGACCATGGACGGGGTTGACCCGGCGGCGCTCGAAGCCTTCTACGCCGGCAACGTGGAGCGGTTCCTCGGCACCGCGCCGACCCTGGTCTGAGCGAGCAAGCACCCCACCGCTCCCGGTGGGTCAGGAAGCACGTGGTGTCGATGGCTGAGCCAGAGGGACATCGCCAACGGGCACACTGGAGACCGTGAACCGAACAACCGTCGTGCACAACCAGGTCGACGAATACGACGTCTACATCGGACGCGCGGTCCCCGAACACGGTATTGACGACAGCAAATGGGGAAACCCATTCGTTATGGCCAATGACAGCGACGCTGAACGCGAGCGTGCAATCAATGCCTACCGGGAATGGGTGGTCGCTCAGCCAGAGCTGATGAGTTCACTAGAAGAGCTCCGGAGCAAAAGACTGGGTTGTTGGTGTGCGCCAAAGGCATGCCATGGCGACGTGCTGATCGAACTCCTGGACAAGGCCTAGTCGGTCATTCAAACCCGGGGTGGTCAATCGCCGCCAGAGCCTGGAACACCCGCGCCGTGTCGCCCTCGACCAACAAATCGCCTGAGTCCACAGCGCCACGAATGTCGCCAGACCCCGTCAAAATCTGATCCCAGACCTTCCTGGACCCCGTAAGCACAGCTTCGGCATCAAGTCCATCCGTTGGGCAGGCGATGTGGTTGCGAAAGTGGATGCCCGTACGTTCACCGTCGAGTACCACAGCTAGGTGAAGATCGACACCAGCAAGCCGATCGGGCTCAACGAGAACCCGGATCACAGATACTGCCGCGTCCAGCGACCACCGTCCTACCTGTCGCCGACTGAATCGATGCGTTCTCAGCCTCGACATGTCGATGGTGCCATCGAGGTCGAGAGCCCTAGTGAGACACCAGTTGCGAACATTTGCGGAGGTCGTGCGCCTGGCCGCGGTACGGAGGGCATCAGCAAGGAGCCGTTGGTCTTGTTGCGTCGATCCTGGACGACGCGCGAGACGGCCGGCAAGTGACAGAGCCCAACGGCAATCGTTGTCGCTTCCAGCGAGTGCCTCGACGCAGAGCGTTCTCACCTTCTCGTCGCCGCCCATGGCTGAGATCGTTCGCTCTGCTTCATCGGATGCATCCAGTGGAAGCAGGCCTACCGGATCACCGTCGAAGAATCCGAAGAGGCCGGTCCGGATTTGGCGGACGTGGTGTTCAGCTAGGCCGTAGTGCTGCTGGGTCAACCAGTCTTCGTCGTACATCGTTGGCAAATGGATGCGGTGCGCGAGTTCTGGACCCGTTGCTCCGCGGTTTGTCCAGCGGACGGTCTGGTCCCATAAAAACTGGATTGAGTCGCGATAGGCGGTGACCCTTCGCGCTATTTCTTCCTTCCCCGACAAGGGCGGCCCGTGGGTTCCCACGAGGTGTTCGGCGTTGAGGGAACGGAGGTGGTCAAGCCCGTTGAGCAGCACCCGTGGATCCCGGTACTCCTCCCCTCGGATAGCAAATACGTTGAACAGCGCTGGCCACACCAGGTTGTGAATCGCCACACCGAGGTTGGGGAACCAGAGAGTGACCGAGTCGTCGGCATCGGAAGGCGCAGGCGTCACCTGCATCTCCAGCCCAGCGAGGTTTACCGTGACCTGCTCCGAGAAGGTTTGGTCGGCTGCCACGTAGCCGGGCGTCGACGGTGCGTGATGTGGCATTCGGTAGGCGAGGCCCAACCCCACATTGACGAGCCCATCAGGTCCCTCGCCGGGTAGTTGGATGCCGAACTGCTCGACAAGCCCGCGACTGTAGGCAGGAGCGATCTCCATAGCGGCCCGTTCAAGGTTCTGAGCGATGCGCTCGTGCCCCCAGATAGCAGCGACTGGTTCCTGCTCCGTGAGCGCCACTGTCC
>Ga0206678_10002529_pt1 | contig 11582 bp, 9 predicted proteins | sample M180m12015metaG_FD_155453 | JGI IMG/M metagenome (GOLD analysis project Ga0206678, IMG submission 155453) | Ammonia-oxidizing marine archaeal communities from Monterey Bay, California, United States - M1 80m 12015 | ecosystem: Environmental > Aquatic > Marine > Intertidal zone | place: USA...
TACCCAGATCAGCGCCAGCCAGGAGCCGCCCAGGAACACGGGCGCCTTGGATTGCTGAGTTTCTTTGCCAGTTAAAACCAATGACATAAAGCTTAAGGTGAAGAAATGAAAGGTGAATACAGTGAAATCCTCGGAGGTGTAACCCAGAGTGAGGTTGGAATTGATCAGAATGAAGCCGATGATACCGCCAATCAGACTGGCCGGGATCAGCGTTTTACCCAGGGCTTTAAATCGGGCGCGAATGATCGTGCCCATAAGAATGAAAGTGACCAGTAAGGCGAATATCAATATACCAGAGAAGGAGTCAGCCATAAATTTTCACGGATTGTTAATAGATTGCGGACATAATGCCCTTAAACAGGGCTGGTGGGAAAGGCCAGGTCCACTAGTATGTAGTAAGGCGTTCTTTTTTTGCGACACACCCAGGGGTGGTTATGCCTGTGAGTGAATAGATGGATCAACAAGCTTGTGCAAGGGGTTGCTGGTGGCTTTTTTGGTCAAGCTCAAGTAAATACCCTGATCAAGGACTGGCGCTGTTTATCAGGCATTCACAAAAGGCAGACGACAGCTTGCTGAAGTAGCTGTTCGAGGGTCTTTGGGATCGCTTGGAAACACTTTTGCATGACCAATTTTGCAGCAAAACAGGCTAGGTTATATTGATTCCTGAAGGGCTAGATCGATTCAGGAACGTATTTTTTTTGTAGCGGTATGGCAATCCCTGAAAACTCAACTGGATTCTGGAGGCGAGTGAGTATAAGATGCGGCGTTTTTGATGATTTCACTCCACAATACCAAAAATGAGCACTCGCTATGACTGACCTGAATCGCTACCGGAATATAGGCATCTTCGCCCACGTAGATGCTGGCAAAACGACAACTACCGAACGCATCTTGAATATTACCGGCAAGATTCACAAGATTGGTGAAGTGCACGATGGTGCGGCGACAACTGATTTCATGGATCAGGAACAGGAGCGGGGGATTACAATTCAATCGGCCGCAACCACTACCTTCTGGAAAGATCATCGGTTGAATATTATCGATACACCTGGGCACGTTGATTTTACCATTGAAGTTTATCGATCTCTGAAAGTGCTTGATGGTGGTGTGGGCGTATTTTGTGGTTCAGGTGGTGTCGAACCACAGTCAGAAACTAATTGGCGATATGCCAATGAATCCGAAGTAGCTCGAATTATATTCGTCAATAAACTGGATCGCATGGGCGCTGATTTCTATAGGGTGGTTGAGCAGGTCAAGAAGGTCCTCGGGGCCACACCTCTGGTGATGACACTGCCCATTGGTACTGAAGAGGATTTTATCGGTGTGGTCGATGTGCTCAGTCAACAGGCTTTTGTATGGGACGAATCCGGTGATCCATTGAACTATGAGGTTCAGGAAATCCCTGCCGACCTGATTGACCTGGCGCAGGAGTATCGGGAAAAGCTGATTGAATCTGTGATCGACCAGGATGAAAATCTGATGATGGCTTACCTCGATGAGGGACAGGAGCCCAGTGTCGAGGATCTCAAGCGCTGTATCAGGTCCGGCACAATTGCCTTGGATTTTTTCCCTACTTATTGCGGTTCGGCGTTCAAGAACAAGGGTGTGCAGATGATTCTGGACGCGGTTGTTGACTATTTGCCTAATCCCACTGAGGTCGAGCCTCAACCGGAAGTTGATTTGGACGGCACCCCCACAGGTGAATTCGCGGTCGTTGATCCGAGTAAACCAATGCGTTCACTGGCCTTTAAGATCATGGATGATCGATTTGGAGCGCTGACTTTTACGCGTATCTATACAGGATCAATCAAGAAAGGGGACACAGTACTCAACACTTTCACAGGTAAGACTGAAAGAATCGGGCGTATTGTTGAGATGCATGCAGATGAACGTATAGAGCTTGATCGTGCCCAGGCGGGTGATATTGTCGCGCTTATTGGTCTGAAGAACACGCAGACAGGACATACCCTGTGTGACCAGAAAGTCCCAGCGACACTCGAGCCAATGGTTTTTCCTGATCCGGTCATTTACATCGCTATTGCGCCTAAGGATAAAGGTGGTGCTGAGAAAATGGGCTTGGCGCTCTCCAAGATGATCCAGGAGGATCCTTCCTTTCAGATGGAAACGGACCAGGAATCTGGAGAAACGATCATTAAAGGTATGGGCGAATTACACCTTGATATTAAGGTCGACATTCTTAAACGGACTCATGGAGTTGAAGTGATTGTTGGTAAACCCCTGGTTGCCTATCGAGAATCCATCACGAAAATCATTGATGACAGCTACACGCATAAAAAGCAGACCGGAGGATCGGGTCAGTTTGCTAAGATTGATTACATTATCGAGCCAGCGGAATCAGGGTCTGGCTTCCTGTTTGAATCAAAAGTGACTGGCGGTAATGTTCCCAGAGAATTCTGGCCAGCTGTAGAAAAAGGTTTCAAGGTTTGTCTTGAAGAGGGACCGCTTGCTGGCTATCCCTGCCTCGATGTGAAAATGACGCTGGTGGATGGTGCCTTTCATGCTGTCGATTCGTCTGCGATGGCGTTTGAACTGGCTTCAAGAGCAGCTTACAGGCAGTCCATGGGCAAAGCGGGTCCACAGATCATGGAACCAATCATGAAAATTGATGTGTTTACACCGGAAGATCACGTTGGTGATGTTATTGGTGATCTTAATCGCCGGCGGGCAATGATCCAGGGCCAGGAGCCCCAGTCAACCGGCGTTCGCGTAAAAGCATCAGCGCCATTGTCCGAGATGTTTGGCTATATTGGTGATCTGAGAACGATGACATCAGGCCGGGGCCAGTTTTCCATGGAATTTAGTCACTATGATCCAACACCTCGTAGTGTGGCTGATGTGGTTATCAAGGAAGCTCAGGAGCGCCGCCAGGCTAAAGGATAGACTCCCGGTATGTAAAAAGGCCGCATTAGCGGCCTTTTTTATGGCATTTTCTGATCCAGCAATGTGTTAGCTTCCTGTTAGCGTCGAAAGCTCAGGAAGTCTTCATTGACACAATTATCCAACCGGTTACTGCGCAGGTATTTGGCCGCAGTGGCGGCTGAAAAGCTTCTGATGTCATGCATGCTCTGCGGGGTAAAAAAAGCTGAATGGGGGGTAAGGATCAATCGATGCCGAAGCCAGTCTTCGTTCTCGTGCCAGGCTTTTATCAGTTTCTTATCTATATTGGCTGGTTCTTCAGGGAGGACATCGAGTCCAGCAGCGAGTATCTGATCGTTTTTCAGGGCATCATAAAGGGCATCAATGTCCACCACAGGCCCTCTTGCAGTATTAATCAGAATAAGGCCCTGCTTTGCCGCGGCAAGCACATCGGTACTGATGAGGTTGTGAGTCTCTGAATTCAGGGGTATATGTAAGGTTACCACATCGCTTTTCGAGAATAATTCTTCAAGGCTATCGGCCCGCCTGATTCCCAATGCGATGTCGGCACCGTTTGGTTTATAGGGGTCAAAGAATACGACATCCATATCAAACGCCTTAAGTCGAAGCGCAGCAGCCGTACCGATGCGCCCCAGGCCAACAATACCCACGGTACAGTCAGACATTCTCTGTCCGAATGGGTTGAGCGCCGGACGCCAGTTCTTAACAGGGGAAGCTCTCAGCTCCTCATTATGAAAGGCGATACTTTTAGTCAGGGTCAGCATTAATGCCATGGCATGATCCGCGACCTCCCTTGTTCCGTAATTGGGTGTATTACAGACTGGAATACCCAGATTGCCCCAGGCTTCCAGGTTAACTTCGTCAAAGCCAACCGAAGGTTTTACAAAGATCCTGCATTTTTCCAGTCGATCCATGTATTCAGGGGGTATCTGTGGGCCGACTATGGCATCGCAGCTGGCCCACTGCTCGTCACTGACCTGGGACGGGTGTTTCATGAAGTGAGCTGTTATATCGTCACCATTGAGCCCGGAAATTTCCGGTTTGTTATCATCCTGCCATCGAATCATTGGCCACAATACTTGAAACATAGACACCTCTGAATTGCATTTTCTGTTTTGGGTTGTACGCTAAAAATAGCTTCTTTTAGCAGCCACTAACTGCCACTCAATCTGCTTGCAGTTGAGCCGGAAGTCAATTATTTTCTTTACCGCGAGTATGGGCGCGTCCTGCTGATTCTCCTCATTCAAGAGACAGGCTGTTCCGGTCCAGAGGAGAAAGTTTTATGTCAGGATCCAAGGATGGGATGGCAGATAACAGCAATCTTGTATAGTCATGCCTGGGTGAGGTGAATATCTGTTTGACCGGGCCCGACTCTACTACCGAGCCGTGATACATGACCAATGCCTGTTCACAGAAGTGATGCACAACATTAAGATCGTGAGCGACAAAGATATAAGTCAGATTCATTTCCCGCTGCAGGTCAACCAGTAAATTAAGGACCTGGGCCTGCACGGATACATCCAGGGCAGAGACAGCCTCGTCGCAGATTACCAGGCTGGGGTTGAGTATTAATGCCCGGGCAATGCCGATACGCTGCCGCTGGCCACCGGAAAAGGCGTGCGGGAACCGATGCAGTGTATCTGCTTCCAGACCTACGCGCTCAAGCATATGGACGACCGTCTGGCGATGTTCCCGGTGTTGCTCAGGTCGGTGGATAACCAGTGGTTCAGAGACAATATCAGCTACCTTCATGCGGGGATTCAGGGAAGCAAAAGGATCCTGGAAAATCATTTGCATTTGCGTTCTGAGCGGTATTAATTCTTTGTCACTGAGCTGACACAGGTCCACTGCACCAGCTTGACTCTGGAATACGGCTGACCCCGAAGCGGGATCGATGGCGCGTAAGATTGCTCTGACCAGGGTGGTTTTTCCGGAGCCAGATTCACCGACAATGCCCAGGCTTGAGCCACGTTGGACAGAGAATGAGACGTTGTTGACCGCCGTAAATTCACCGACTTGCCTGCTTAGTAGGCCTCGTTTTATCAATGGGAATTTCACCGAGAAATTGCTCACTTCGAGGATATAGTCGGTCATAGGCGGTATTCCTCGGGAACAAGGCTCACTGGCAGGGCAACTTGCCTGTCACCTTTAAGCGGAATTAAAGAATAGCTTGGGTAATCGGTGGAGTCTGGCTTGCTGCTGACCGGTCTGAGGCGGTCCTGTTGCCTCATACCCGGTACCGCTGCAATAAGATTCTGGGTATAGGGATGAATAGGGTCGTTTAATATCTGGCGCACGCTACCCGTTTCCAGAACTCGCCCCTGATTCATTACGATAACCTCGTCGGCAATCTGGGCCACGACAGCTAGATCGTGAGTGATGAACAATAGGCTGATCTGAATCGTTTTCTTGAGTTCCTTGAGCAGCGCTAGAATTTCAGCCTGGATGGTGACATCAAGGGCAGTGGTGGGTTCATCGCAAATGAGGATCTGGGGTTTGCATACCAGTGCCATGGCGATCATGACCCGCTGCCGCATGCCCCCTGAAAACTCAAAAGGGTATTGTTGCATTCGTTGTGAAGCATCTGCTATGCCAACACGATCGAGCATCGCGCATGCCAGCTCAAAGGCTTCTGCTTTTGTAACAGTTTGATGGGTAAGGATGGCTTCCATGACCTGATTGCCAATGGTGTGGACCGGTGACAGGGCAGTCATGGGTTCCTGAAATATCATTGCCATGAGGCCACCTCTAAGGTGGTACAGGGCATTGCTATTGTCGGCAAGCTGGAGAACGTCAAAGCTCTCCTGCTGCGCAGGTGTGCAGATAATTTGTCCGGAGGTAATTTTGCCGGGTGCCTGGATCAGCCGCATCATTGCATAGGCGGTGACCGATTTGCCAGAACCCGATTCACCAACGATGGCGGTTGTTTGTGAACGTTTCATGTCGAGGCTGACATTATTGACGGCCAGCTGTTCGCCGATTTCGGTTTTGAACATGACGCTTAAGCCCCGTATAGACAAAATAGTGTCAATGTTCATGACTGGTGGCCTCCATAAGGATCTGCCGCATCCCTTAAGCCATCCCCCAGCAGGTTAAAAGCGATGACGACCAGGATAACGAAAATACCAGGTAGTAGAAGCCAGGGCGTCAACACGATAACCTGAAAATTCTGGGCTTGTTGCAGTAAAACCCCCCAGCTGACTACCGGCGCTCTGAGCCCGACCCCCAGAAATGACAATGCCGTTTCCGCGAGAATCATGCCGGGAATTGCCAGCGTTGCCGTGGTAATGATGTGACTTAAGAAAGAAGGTAACAGGTGCCGGGTGATGATCCTCAGCTGGCTGGCACCTAACAGCCGAGCGGCAACCACAAAGTCTTCTTCTCTGAGTGCCAGGAATCGTCCTCTGACAACGCGGGCCAGACCAGTCCATTGGATGAATGACAGGATAACGATGATGCTGAAATAGACTCCCAGAGGTGACCAGTGCACAGGGACCGCAGCGGATAAGGCCATCCACAGTGGTAAGGTGGGAATACTCTGCAATACCTCGATTAATCGTTGGATAAGATTATCTATACGGCCGCCAACATAACCCGCTAAACCACCAATCAAGACACCTAAAACCAGCGTTAGTGCTACGCCGATCAGGCCCAGACTGAGAGATATTCGAGCGCCATAAATAATGCGGCTGAATATGTCTCTGCCGAGTTTATCAGTACCAAACAGGTGCAGGTATTGGCCGCTGGCAGTTGTTATGAAGTGGTGCTCAGTGCTGAACAGGTTCCAGAATTGGTATTTTTGGCCCTTCGCGAAAAAGTAGATCGGATGTATCTGCTGCGGGTCCTGGGTGTATTCGCGTACCCAGGTCTCTGGGTTGATGGTTAGCGAGTAACCATAGACAAACGGTCTGAAGTGGAAATCACCTTTGCTATCGATGACGTGAATCTCCTGAGGCGGGGCAAAAATAGCCTTGGGGTTTCGCCAGTTGGGTTCATAGGGTGCAAAAAATTCACAGAAAGCAGCTATGAAGTAGAGAAATATCAGAAAACCACCGGAGGCCAGCGCCAGCTTGTGACGCTTAAAACGTAGCCAAGTCAGGCGCCTGGAGGACAGGTCCTTAAATAGCTCGGGATTAGCCATTGTTTTGCCTCCGGGTAGAATCATTCATAGCGGATTCTCGGATCTACCACAGCAAGCAGAATATCTGAGAGCAGCATGCCTAGAACTGTGAGAATGCTGAGCAGCATCAGGAAACTGCCAGCCAGAAACATGTCCTGGCTCAGTAATGCCTGTAACAACAAAGGTCCCGTGGTGGGCAGGTTGAGTACGATGGAAACAATGGCCTCGCCGGAAATCAGGGTTGGTAGGAGCCAGCCAATGGTACTGATAAAGGGGTTGATGGCGATTCGTACTGGGTACTTGAATATCAGCTTCATTGGCCTGACCCCTTTGGCTCTGGCCGTGACCACATAGGGTTTGCTCAGCTCATCAAGCAGGTTAGCGCGCATGACTCTCATGATGCTTGCGGTGCCGGCAGTACCGAGCACGATCATGGGAATCCAGATGTGAGAAAGTAGATCCGCAGTTTTACTCAAGGACCAGGGCGCCTCGGCATACTCTGGAGAAAACAGGCCGCCCACGCTGATTCCAAACCAGGTATAAGCGCAATACATAAGGATGAGCGCGAGCATGAAGCTGGGAGTGGCCAGGCCCAGTAAGCCGATAACGGTAAACAGGTAGTCGCCAAAGCTGTATTGTTTTACTGCCGAGTAAATGCCGATTGGGATGGCCAGGGCCCAGGTAAATAGCAGACTTGCCACGGCGATGATGACGGTGTAGCCCAGACGTTCCCATATGAGGGTGTTAACGGGTTGTTCGTATTTGATTGAATAGCCCATGTCGCCCTGCATAAAATTGAATATCCAGTGGAAGTACTGTAGCGGTAGTGGCATATCTAGATTGTACTGAGCTCTAAGCGCCTCAATCTGTTCAGTTGAAACCTCCATACCCTGCTGTTGGAGCGCTGCAAGATTCGCGGAAATGATATCGCCTGGCGGAAGTTGAATCAGTATAAATACAATTACAGAGATAATGATCAGGGTGGGTATCATGGCCAGCAGTCGTTTCAGGATATAGGTGCCCATCGTTTATTTCTCCAGATACCAGGTTGCAGGATGGTATGGCATGGTCCATCTGTTATCCCAGCCCCAGTAGCCCTGAACCGCAACATTTTTTAGGCGGTGGCCGACAACCACTGGCTGCGGTGCCAGGCCAACGGTGCCTATAGTCCACAGGTTCTCAGCTGTAGAACGCAGGATGTTTTTGCCCAGGGTAGTTACTCTCTGCGGGTCGGTTGATCGGGTTAATTCGTCCCACCAGGTTTGCAGCTGGATTATCTCGGCAGGGGGTCGCTCGCCTCTGAGTCCTTTGCTGAGATAGTAGGTTGCCCAATCGTTCCAATGCGACTCTTCCCAGCCAGTATGCATGGGTACATACCACATCGGCTGAAAGGGAAACAGAATATCGGTGGTTCTGTCTGCGTGCCAGACGGTCATCTGCATCAGGCCAGCAGTGGCACGACTGGTTTGCAGAGCTGGATCGACTTCCTTAAGTCTTATATCCAGGCCGACTTCTCGCCAGTAGGATGTAACCAGTTCCAGGGAGATATTCTTGGGCGTTTCAAAGTCAAGAAATTCAAGTGTTATGGTTAGCCTTTCCTCATTGCCATAATCCCGGAAGCCATCACCATCCCGGTCGGTCAGGCCCATTTCGTCTAACCAGATTCTAGCCTGGGCCGGGTCATACTCGGTGTAGGCTGAAGCAAATGTGGGTTCAAAAAAGCGTGACGTAGGAATCACGGTGGCTTGCCTGGGCACCCCTTTGTTAAAGTAAATGATGCTGTTCATCTCATCTCTGTTGATGGCCACAGAGAGTGCTTTACGAAATCTAATGTCCTGGAAGACTGCTTTAAGGCGTTCATCCCGAATGTTCAGGTTGGGTTCTATAATGACATCGCTGCCATGGAGTCGTTTCCAGACATGGACTTTAATCTCAGCGGTTTTTTCACCGAGCTTGAATAATGGGAAATCCTGCGTTTTGAGTTCGAATGCGGCAAAATCCACCTGCCCGGTTGCCGCCTTGGCAGCCAGGACATCCTGGTTCTCGATGATGTCGGCATTAATTTTATCGATGTAAGGTAATTGCTGTCCCTGCGGGTCAACCTTGGCGTAATAGGCATTTCGATTATAGAGCTTGCTGGTTGCTGTTCTCTTAATAAGCTGAAAGGGGCGTAGGGTAGGCATTAGTGGTGGTTGGTTCCGGGTCCAGAGACGGATGGCGTTGTAATAGGCCATCCAACTGATATAACCCTCTTGCCTGATTCTCTTAATGAGGGCCTCACGGTTGACGAAATCAGGGTGAAACTGGCGCATGTAATCGCTGGGGATGACGTAATAGTCACCCAGTTGAGCCATTAAGTTGATCAGCAGCGGGAAAGGTTCTTTGAAGTGATAGCTGAAGGTAAGGTCGTCTACTTTTTCAGTCCTTGAATCCAGCCAGCGTGGATCCAGCACGGGGGACAGCTCCGGGTTCAGCAGTTGATGGCGATGAAAAAAAATAAAATCGTCGGCATCCAGGGGCTCACCATCTGACCACTTGATACCTGCCCTGAGTTTGAAGGTGATTGTTCGACCTTCATCGGTGAGTTCCCAGGTTTTGATAGTGTTGGGCAAAATATGGGCTACCGTCGGGTCTATACTCAGCGGGCTCTCGACCGGATTAAACATGTTCCAGTCGCTCTCGAATATTCTCGCCGTGCCGCCATAGGAGCCGATGGAATCGGCGGGTTCAAGCACCATCGGGTCTAGTGGAAGTCGCGCTGATAGCGGCGGTAGCTTGCCGTTTTCTACCAAGGCAGCCAGCAGGGGAGGCTCCTTAAAATCAGTGATGTTGAGCTCGGATGCGGTTTTAGCGGGTGCCAGCCAACTGGCGGGCCAGATGGCTGGATTGATTTCTGCTGCCAGGCCTGGCTGGGGCAGGTTCAGAAGAGCAAGTACTAAAAGCCGAGCCGGGACAAGCGACCCTCGCAGGGCAAGGCGCTTATAAGGTTTTTGGGCAGCGTTTTTTGATACCAACATAAACACGGTTTATTATTATTTTTCAGCCGGAAGTAAACTTAAATCTTATCTCAAGCTCGAGCCTGGATATTAATATGGGATGGTAAATTTTATCCAAGATCTTATCCTAGATCTCAGTGAATAGCTTATCCCAGTTCCTATTCTGGTGGTTAATCTCGATTTTGTTGATTTTAGCGCGGATGCTTTTGGCTCCTTCGATATCCTCCGGGTAAGCATGGTAGCAAAAACGGGTGGCACCGAGAGTCTACGGGGCCACCATTATGGTTAGTCCAGGAAATTGATTAATGAACTTGGAAATAAGGTTGTGGTTAAAGGGTAACCCAGAGCCGAAGCTCCGGTACTGGTTTAAAAAGCGTATCAGCCAAACCCGGCGGGGTTAGATTGATCATACTGAACCACGCCTTTTGGGCTATCGATTTCGAATTTGATAGCCAGTGGCCCCTGCACCAGTTCAGTATGTTCCGGAAAGGGCCTGGGGAATCGGGTGATTGCTGTATTCATGGGCGCACTGACCACAAAGTTTGTCAGCCTGCCCACGATGGGTGAGGTCTTTGATGGGTGCTCGCTATCAAGCCAGTCTATAAAAAAGGGCATCACGCCGCCCTGATTGTGGCCAGCTACAGAACAGAGTTGCCATTCAAGCTTCAGGCCTGCAGGGGTCGTCCTCTGCATGGGTATGATACCTCTGGTGGTCAGTCCACAGGCTTCGGCGGCTTCGCCGAGCTGGGCAAGATTACTGCTGCTGACTGCCCAGTGCAGCACGACAGGTCCCGAAAGAGCAGCAAATCGCTCACCCTGGCTACCGGCTCTGTTGTGGAGCGGATCAGGCGCGATGAATTCCAGATACTGGCCGTCGCTGAATGCCACCAGGGCGTTGCAGGTACCGCCATGGGTGTGCGAACCACCATCGGCTGGTACGATGCCAGTCTGACTAAAAAACCTTGCTTTTGCGGCTGCCAGGTCGGGGACGGCAATAATGATATGATCGAGTAAAGTCACTACCCGAACATACTGATTCGATGATCCAATTGCAATATCAGTTGCTCCTCAGTCCTACCGGAGGAGGTTTTTCAGGTCGCGGATTCTGGTACTGAACTGGTATGCCGGTGCTCGCCGGGCAGTACCTGACAGTTTCTTCCCTGGGACACCTAACAGTAGGCATTGTCTGGGGCCGCGATGGTGGTGCGGTGCAAGAGGCGATCAAAGCCATCGTAACCACCGCTGGCAGAATGCAGTACCGAGCGGTTATCCCACATCAGCAGCATGTTGGCAGACCAATTTTGGACATATTGAAACTGTCCTCGGGTCTGCCACTGGTAAAGATCAGCAAGAAGCTGCTTTGCTTGTTCCTGCGGCATGTCCTGGACAGCAATGATGTAGCCCAGGATGCCGTATAGCGTTTCTTCCCCGGTTTCGGGATGCTGGCGGATAAAAGGGTGTGCCTGGGTCGCGTAGGCATCTTGGGAGTAGATAATTTTCATGCTGCGATCAGAACCTTTCTCTCGTTCACCATAGGCGCCATCGGGCGCATATCCGCCACGCGCGCT
>Ga0206678_10002532_pt1 | contig 11579 bp, 11 predicted proteins | sample M180m12015metaG_FD_155453 | JGI IMG/M metagenome (GOLD analysis project Ga0206678, IMG submission 155453) | Ammonia-oxidizing marine archaeal communities from Monterey Bay, California, United States - M1 80m 12015 | ecosystem: Environmental > Aquatic > Marine > Intertidal zone | place: USA...
CTCCATGGCCAATACATTTTTCGCATGGTTCCATACCTAACCGCTGTTGTTCCCGAAGCACGCGTTGCTGCCATTCCTCCTATAGTAGCGTTAGCACCTGGGTCCACGGGGAAAAATAGACCAGTCGCCCTCAGATCTTCATTTAATTTTTCTCGAGTTAATCCCGGTTGAACTATTGCCAAAAGATCTTCATTTTTAACTTCCAGAACCTTATTCATTCGAGACAAATCAACAGTTATTCCGCCCCGAGGAGCTAACGAATGCCCTTCTAAGGAAGTTCCAACTCCCCAAGGTATGATGGGGCAATCATTTTTTGCACACAGACTAACAATCTTAGATACCTCAGCAGTTGTTTCAGGAAATGCAACAGCATCAGGCGGCATATGGTCAAAATACGTTTCGTTTTCACCATAAACATCACAAATCGCTTTAGACGTATTTATTCGATCGCCCAAAGTATTTTTGATTTCTTTAATAGCTAGCTTAATATTTACCATGGCTCGCTCCACACTTAAAATAATTCTATAGTAACATGATAAATTTTTAAAGACAGCCTAACGCATGTTAAAGTAAATAATGAAATTAACTATGTATTATTAAAACTTAAAAGAATGAGTGAAAGTGATTTTTTAATTTAATATTGCGCACAAAACTTTTTGCTATTTCAACCTCATTTTCCAAATGATTTTAATAATTAATATCCAGAAATTTGTTTGAAATTATGTCAGGCGGTTAACCTAGAAAAATGGCGCGGTTGACGGGACTCGAACCCGCGACCCCCGGCGTGACAGGCCGGTACTCTAACCAACTGAGCTACAACCGCGCATCTTTACATTCGTACAAATTGAATGTCCTGCGCTTTTATTCAGGCTCACCGAAGAGGTCAAGCACTTCTACAATAAATATGAATTAAAGATTCATCTAGACAAACTATCAGCATAAACAATAAGACCATATTAGAACCAACTTTCAAAAAGATATAAGATGACACGAAAATCTGCTACATTTACTATTCTTCTTGGTGGCTTATTTATGAGTTTTGTAGGTTTGATTATGCGTTTAATAGTGGATGCTACAGGGTTTCAAATACTATTTTATCGCTCACTTACCATAAGTTTAGTTGTCATTATTTTTTCTTGTATTATTACAAAATCAAATCCCTTAGATTTTTTTAAAAAATTAGATAAGTTCGACTTAATAATGGGAGTATTTTTAAGTTTAGCTTTTGCAACCTACGTTTTTTCTATGCTTTACACCTCAGTTGCTTCCACACTATTTATATTAAGTGTTACACCATTTTTAGCTGCCATTATTGGCTGGATTTGGTTAGGCGAAAAACCTCGTATAATTGTTTGGTTTACTATGATCGCTGCTACTTTTGGCGTCGCACTAATGGTAAATGATGGAATCACATATGGCAAAACATTTGGAAATTTACTGGCATTACTCTCTGCACTATTTTTTGCATTAGCACTTGTTATTGCTAGATATAGCGCCAAAGAAAATGTATTAGGAGGGACTTTTCTTGGAGGAGTATTTGCGTGTTTAATTGGATTTTTAGCTGCAATTTATTTCAATCAAGGATTAATAATTTCATCATATGATCTAAGCTTATCTTTGTTTATGGGTGCATTCACAATAGGATTGGGGATTACTTTAGTCACCACGGGCACACCATTTGTTCCTGCTGCCGAAGTTAGCTTACTAGTCCTAGTTGAAAGTGTTTTAGGTCCAGTCTGGGTTTGGTTAATTTTATCTGAAGCAATGTCAAAACTTGAAATAATAGGTGGGTTAATAATATTTGCCTCATTAATTTTGTTAGCTAGAAGCAACCGACACCCCGATAGGGAAAAAGAAGCTAGCTGAAGAAACAATCATTAATTTAGCAATTATAAAGATGACTGCATTCGCTGTAAATTTTATACTCAGAATTGGTCGCAAATAGAATAGAAGTACTTAAAATTTTGGACATTATTTTTTGATGAGACAAACTAAATCTGTAACACTTGGGATTTTATTAATGTTGGCCTTTGCAATAATAGGCCCATTAATTGATCTGTTTGCAAAATTGGCAGCTCAGGAAGTCCCAATTGGGCAAATAATTTTGTCGCGCTTTATATTGCAAGCTTTTATATTATTACCGGTGGCTCTTTTCATGTCTTGGGCGCACAAACCAAACCTTCTGGAAATTAGATTACATTTTGTTCGAGCGCTTTTAATTTTGCTCGGAACCGGCTCGTTCGTATCTGCAATAAAATTTATGCCTTTAGCAGATGCAATGGCTATATTCTTTGTAGAACCTTTTATGGTTACCTTGCTAGGGGGAGTGGTTTTAGGAGAAACGGTAGGTTACCGACGGTTAATAGCTTGTTTAATTGGATTTCTTGGTGCGCTTTTTATAATTAAGCCAAGTTTCTCATTATTTGGGAGCATAGCATTACTACCGCTAATTACTGCTCTAAGTTTCACATTCTATATATTTCTCACCAGAAAAATGGCCCAAAATATGAAGCCCGTCACGCTTCAAGCTTATACAGCATTAGCTGCTGTGATCATCCTTTTACCTATAATAATAGCAGCAAACGGAACAAATTTAAGCTTACTCGATCCAATAATTCCCTCAATAAAATCTATTTGGTTATTAATTGGTGTTGGTATAGCAGCAATAGTTGCGCATTTATTTATTACGTTCGCTCTATCATTAGCACCAGCAACAGTGATAGCTCCCCTACAATATTTCGAAATAGTAACAGCGACAATTTTTGGGTATTTATTTTTCTCAGATTTCCCAGATAACTGGACATTTCTAGGAATCTTTATAATAATTTTTTCGGGAATTTACGTGATTTATCGAGAACAACAAAACTCTAAATCTATTCAAGAATAGCGTTTAATACATTAGAAATATAAAATTTAGGCAAAATAATTAATAAGCCTTTATTATTAGTTTTTACATTAACCTCACTTTTATTGGATCTATTAGAAGTACCAATTCTTTCAAGTGGGGCTAACTTCTCATTGTTTAGATTCCAATCGAGACCAGCAGTCGAAACCTTAATGTTTTTCAAAGGAAACAAAGAAACTCTTGTTCCCACCGGTAAATATAAATTTAAAGTATCTGGGCATGAAAAAACAATATCTTTTTCACCAATTAACAAAACTGGATATTTGTCGTGAGAACTTATGGTATTAAGCACTGCTAATTGATGATCCAAACGGGCACCTAGAAATCCAATAGCTATTGCAAACTTGGCCTTCACTCTCATTAAACATTTTTCAAAATCTGTTGTTTCTTGTTCCAAAATTTCCACTTTTTTTACTTTTTTGTTTTTATCAAAAAAATCTTTGGAAATAGAATCCATGTCCCCAATGACTGCGTATGGAGTCATATTATTTTTAATAGCAATATCAGCAGCACCATCAGCGGCCACCAGGTTGGGCGCTAATTTTATAGAGGTTAATAAATCCTTATTTCTAACTATACCTCCTCCTAAAAACGTAACGCCTTCAAGTTGAAAATTATAAAATTCATCCATTCTTACCAAACCTCAGAATTCAACAAGATATTGTTTCAATCTTGTTTTTTACCAGGATCTTCTTGTCCAACACCCATGAATATCGTTTTCAACGGGAAAGCCCAAACAACACCAAGAGCCACGTATATAATCAGTTCGAGTATAAATGGCGGTCTTTCAAACAGAGCCATAACTGAAATGACAATTACCACATAAATAGGCAAAGCTACCAACAAAACAAAAACTGAAAGGATTCTTCGTAATCTATAAGACATGAATATTAATCCACGAATGGGTCAGTAACGAGAATGGTATCTTCTCGCTCTGGAGAAGTAGAAAGCATTGCCACGGGACAATCAATTAGTTCTTCTATTCTTCTAACATACTTTATGGCCGCCGCCGGTAGTTCCGCCCAAGAGCGCGCACCCGCAGTGGTTTCCATCCAACCTTCCATGACTTCATAAATTGGCCGTACACGAGCTTGGTGGTCTGACGCTGTTGGCAGATAATCTAGTTTTTTTCCATCCAACTCATAACCCACGCAAATCTTTAATTCTTTCAAACCATCCAATACGTCCATTTTTGTCAACGCGATGCCTGTTACACCCGAAGTTGTACATGTCTGTCTAACTAATACAGCGTCAAACCAACCACATCTCCGGGCTCTGCCAGTTACTGTACCTTTTTCTCGCCCAACCGTTGCCAGATGTTCTCCAATTTCGTCAAATAGTTCACATGCGAAAGGACCTTCACCTACCCTCGTTGTATAAGCCTTTACGATTCCTAATACGAACCCAATAGCATTTGGACCTAATCCAGTTCCCGTTGCAGCCATACCAGATAAAGTATTAGATGAGGTGACGTAAGGATAAGTTCCATAATCAACATCTAACAATGCCCCTTGGGCGCCTTCAAAAAGAATTCGTTTTCCTGCTTTTCTTTTTTCATCAAGTATTTTCCAAACTGGTGCTGCATATTTCAAAACTAATGGGGTTATTTTTAAGAGTGATTTCTTCAACTCCTCTCCATCAATCTTAGGTACGCCAAGACCAATTCTTAAAGCGTTATGATGAGCCAGCAACCTTTCAATCCTTGTCTCCAAAGTAATTATGTCACCCAAATCAGCCAAACGAATACTTCGCCTGCCAATTTTATCTTCATATGCAGGACCAATGCCACGCCCAGTGGTACCTATTTTAGATTTTCCTGCAGCCTCTTCTCTGATTTTATCTAAATCCTGATGTACAGGTAGTATTAGAGGAGTGTTCTCAGCAATAATAAGATTGTCAATTGATATTTTAACACCCTGTTGAGAGATTTTTTCAATTTCCCGTAGTAATGCCCATGGATCGAGAACCACGCCATTACCGATAACTGCAAGCTTACCTTCCCTTAATATACCTGATGGAAGTAAAGATAACTTAAACACCTCACCATTGATAACCAAAGTGTGCCCGGCATTATGGCCCCCTTGAAATCTAGCAATTACATCTGCTCGCTCAGATAACCAATCAACTATCTTACCTTTTCCTTCATCACCCCACTGAGCACCTACAACTACAACATTTGCCATTCTGATTCCTTTTACTTGGACTCATCATAAACATAGAGCATCATTCAAACCTCTAAAACACCTAAATGGTCGCGCTCATATTAAGTTTAAAAAATGATTCAAATCATAATTTTTTTTCATTATATGTTGTCTTAAAAAAATATAGTTAAATGAACACCTTGTTTGTAAATGAAATCGGAACTAAATAAACGTCGACAACTTGCAAATGTTTGATTAGTTAGCAATAAAATCGCGTAGGAAGATAATATGGAAAACGTTGTACTAGTTATTCACTTAATTTTAGCTTTAGGTTTAATCGGTATAGTACTACTGCAACGATCCGAAGGTGGTGGCCTTGGTATAGGCGGCGGCGGCGGAGCATCTGGCCGTCCCGGCTCAACAGCATTAGGAAAGGTTACTTGGTTATTTGCGATTGCATTCATTATTACTTCCCTGACACTTACAATAATAGCGGCGAAAAACTCTCAAGGAGATAGCGTAATTGAGAGATTGGGCACCGAAAGTAACGTAGATAGTGAAACAAAACCCTTGGGAGATGATCTACTTCCACCTTCCGACACAGATGATCCGCTAACGCCGCCGAAATCAGATTAAAATCAATAATTTGCTTATAAAAGTAATAAAGCTACAAAATATAGATTTTAATGAGTTGCAGATATCAAGCGAATCCTATATGAGTTAAATCCCGTGATGGTAGAGAAATTTGCGATTAAAATAGCAAAAAAGTTTTAACTGATTTACGGGAGAAGTCGCTAAAATGGCGCGCTACATTTTCATAACAGGTGGTGTTGTTTCTTCTCTTGGAAAAGGGCTTGCGTCGGCTGCTTTGGGCGCTTTACTACAAGCGCGTGGATTTTCAGTTCGGCTTAGAAAACTAGATCCATATTTAAATGTGGATCCTGGGACTATGTCACCTTTTGAACATGGTGAAGTTTTCGTTACAGATGATGGCGCAGAAACTGATTTAGATCTTGGCCACTATGAAAGATTTACTGGAGTAGCCGCTAGAAAAACTGACTCCGTTTCATCTGGGAAGATATACTCCTCAGTTTTAGAGAAAGAACGTCGTGGAGATTATCTTGGTAAAACAATTCAAGTTGTGCCTCATGTGACTAACGAAATTAAAGAATTTATAGCTATTGGAGAAGAAGAAGTTGACTTTATGCTATGTGAAATAGGTGGTACCGTAGGCGATATCGAAGGCTTACCATTCTTCGAAGCTATTCGACAGTTTAGCCATGGCAAGCCTAGAGGCGAATGTATATTTATGCATCTAACCCTACTTCCTTATTTAAATGCATCTAGAGAACTGAAAACAAAACCAACTCAGCATTCTGTGAAAGAACTGCAATCTATCGGAATAGCGCCTGATATCCTAGTTTGTCGCTCGGAACACCTAATCCCACAAAAAGAGCGAGAAAAATTAGCATTATTTTGCAATGTTAGACCAGAATCAGTGATTGCAGCTTATGATCTAAGTTCAATTTATGATGCCCCACTTGCTTATCACAAAGAAGGATTAGACCAAGCTGTTTTGAATGCTTTTGAAATCACACCAGCGCCTAAACCAAATTTGGAAATATGGGAAGATGTTTCAGATCGGATCCACAACCCTGAAGGGTCAGTTAAAATAGCCATTGTCGGAAAGTATACGCAATTCGAAGATGCATATAAATCCATTGCCGAGGCTTTAACACATGGTGGGCTTAGAAACCGAGTAAAAGTAAAAATAGGGTGGCTAGATTCGGAGATCTTTGAAACTGAAAGTTTAAAGCCGCACCTAGAAAGCTATGATGGTATATTGGTTCCTGGTGGATTTGGGGAACGTGGAACCGAAGGTATGATAAAGGCAATAACTTTTTCTCGTGAACAAAACGTTCCATTTCTAGGCATATGTTTAGGGATGCAAATGGCCGTGATAGAAACTTCAAGAAATTTAGCAAAGATCGATAATGCAGGTTCTGAAGAGTTTGACCATGAGGCCGGTAAAAAGCGTTTCAATCCTGTTGTTTATCACCTTAAAGAATGGGTTGAAGGGAACCGGACAATAAAGCGCGATGCAACAGATGGCAAAGGCGGAACTATGAGACTAGGCGCTTATAACGCTGTTTTGAAAGACAACAGTAAAATTTCTAAAATTTATGGGAAAAAAGCAATTTCAGAACGTCATAGGCATCGATATGAAGTTGATTTAAAGTATAAAGACAAACTTGAAGAATCCAGCTTATCGTTCTCAGGTATGTCTCCGGATAATCGCCTTCCAGAAATAGTGGAGATGAAAAATCACCCATGGTTTATAGGCGTACAATTTCATCCAGAACTTAAGTCAAAACCGTTCGAACCTCACCCACTTTTTGCTGATTTTATTCGAGCAGCTGTAGAACGATCGAGACTTGTCTGACAAGTGTTAACTAAGACCAGGAAGTTTTAAAATTAATTGAAATCGGACTATTTGAAATGTTAAAGAATATCTTAAAAATTTTTACCAATGATAACATAATAGAGCTAGAAACCGATGATGCTAGAATGGCAATTACTGCATTAATGATCAGAGTTGCAAGATCAGATGATGATTTTACGAATGACGAATTTAATAATATAATCTATTTAGTAAAAAAGCGGTTTGATTTGACTGATGAGGCTGCTAATGAGTTGATTTCAGAAGCAAAACTTCTTGAAGAACAAGCCCCTGATACTGTCAGATTTACTAGATCAATTAAAACTGCGATAGCCTTTGAAAAACGTTCAGCTTTAGTAGAAGACCTTTGGTCTATTGCACTAATTGATGACTACCGAGATGCTAACGAAGATGCACTAATCAGAACAGTAGTTGGCCTTTTGGGTGTTTCTGATAAAGATAGTGCACTAGCACGTCAAAGAGTAACTAAAAATTGAAAATTTCTTCGCTCGAAATGTATAATCGAGCGGAAACAAAAATCGCAAACCAAGAATTTTATGCTTATATTTTTCAAGAGTTAGCAAGTAGAAAAATTAACGCACCTAAAAAGTTAAGTAAGAATGAAGGATCTATTGATTTTTGGGGTTCAAAAGAATTCTTCTTTTCACAAACTTGCGGATTACCTTATCGACTATTTCTTTCTGATAAAGTAACATTGATTGGCACCCCTGATTATGGATTGGAAGGTTGCAAGCCTGGATACTATAATAGTGTTTTTGTCGTAAGAAATGAGGATAAATCTAAAATTTTATCTGATTTTTTATCTTTAAAATTTGCTTATAATGAACTCTATTCACAATCAGGATGGGCGGCGGCAGATGAGCACCTCGGTCGTTTAACAAAAAAATTTGGTAATTTAATTTTATCAGGCAGTCACCGTAGCTCTGCTAAGCTGGTTAGTGAAGGAAAAGCTGATATTGCAGCAATAGATGCCTTGAGTTTTAAATTTATTAAGCAGTATGACAGTTTTTCCTCTAATTTAAGTATAATCGAAAATACCCGACCAACCCCAGGATTGCCATTTATTGCGTATCTAGGTGCTAATGAAAAACTATTTTTTGAGGCTATAACACAAGCAATTAAGCTACTAACCTCAAAGACCCGTGAAATCCTGCATTTAAAAGGTTTAGTGAAAATTTCCAAATCAGAATATCTAAAAATTAAAACTCCCAATTTTAATTGTAAATAACTCCTCGACACAGAAAACTTGAGTTGGTAGCACAAGCTGAGTAAATTCGGAGAACTACTTTGGCTAAACCCAAATCACTACGTGTTTTAATTGCAGACTTGAATGGTATTCCTAGGGGAAAGAGACTGCCAATAAGCTATTTAAAAAAAATATTAAGCTCAAGCTCTAGAATGCCTTTATCCGTATTAAACTTAGATATTCTAGGCAATGATATTGAAGATAGCCCGTTGGTATTTGAATCAGGAGACGCAGACGGTACCTTATTCCCAACAGATAGAGGACCAGTCTCAATAAACTGGTTAAAAGAACCTACAGTTTACATACAACATCAAAGTTTTAATGAGGATAATAGCCCATTTTCAGGAGACCCTCGACAAGCATTAATTTCTATCATGGATAGATATAAAAAGAAAAAATTATCACCAATAGTCTCAACAGAACTTGAGTTTTGTTTAACAAACGCATCAGGCCTACCAACCCCAGCCAATTCTCCAGCAACCGGGAAACCTATGGTTGGGCAGGAAATCCTCTCCCTTCAAGAACTTGATGGTTTAGACGGTTTCTTTAATGATTTATATGATGCGTGTGACCTAATGAATATTTCCGCGCAAGCAGCTATTACTGAAAGTGGACTTGGTCAATTTGAAATTAATTTAAACCATGGTAATGCCATTAAAATTGCTGATGACACATGGTTGTTTAGACAAGCTACTCGCGGTGTCGCCTTAAAACACGGAATGCGCGCAACATTCATGGCAAAACCTTATGCTCAAGAAGCTGGAAATGGCTTACATGTCCATTTTTCGATTTTAGATAATAATAGAAAAAATATTTTTGATAATGCCTCAGAAAAAGGAAGTAAGTACTTATTAAGTGCGATATCCGGTTGCTTAGACTTTATGCAAGATTCAACCTTAATATTTGCGCCAAACCATAACTCATATGACCGTTTTATTGCTGGCGCCCATGCCCCCACGATTATAAATTGGGGATATGAGAATAGAACAACTGCTATTCGCATCCCAGGCGGACCAAATAATGCCAAGCGAATAGAACATAGAGTAGCAGGCGGTGACGCTAACCCATATCTAGTATTAGCAGCAATTCTTGGTGCTGCATTAAATGGAATGGAAAATAAAATAAATCTTCCAAAACCAATAAGCGGTAACGGTTATAATTCGAGTGGAGACTCCATAATTAAAGATTGGAAAAAGTCTATTGAGCGCTTTTCAAGTTCCCAGAAAATTAAAGAAATATTTGATCCTTTGTTAATAAGGAGTTTGGTGGATTGTAAAAAACAAGAACTCAATTATTTTAAAGACAAATCTCACAACGAGATTATCCAAACTACAATCAATGTTATCTAAATATTCAAATTAATGAGAGTAAAAAAATGAAAATTGGAATTTTAGAAGCTGGACATCCCCCAGAAAGTTTAAAAGAGAAATTTGGGACGTATGGAGAAATGTTTATTAAACTCTTGAATGAATATGGGTTTAATTTTGAGGTATATGATGCTGAAAATATGGATTTTCCAAAATCCTCGACTGAAGCTGATGGTTGGTTAATTACGGGATCTAGACACGGGGCATATGAGGACCACGTGTTTATAAAATCTTTAGAAGAATTTATAATAGACATTTATACAAAACAAATTCCCATAATCGGAATTTGTTTTGGACACCAAATCATTGCGCAAGCCTTGGGTGGAAAAGTAGAAAAATATTCTAACGGATGGTCAATCGGCAGACAAGACTATAAAATGCTTCAAGATCAGGCTGTTGTTTCAATAAATGCTTGGCATCAAGACCAAATAACTAAGCTTCCAGATGAAGCAAAAGTAATCGCCACAAACGATTTTTGCAAATATGCAGGGTTGATGTACAGTGGCCCAGCTATGACCTTTCAGGGTCATCCAGAGTACGGGCATGAGTTTATTGATGGCCTAGTTGAAACTAGAGGTAAAGGAGTTGTACCAAATGAATTACTTGAACGAGCAAAACTAAAAATGCAACAACCTCTGTCACAAAATGTAATTGCAAATAAAATGGCAAACTTCTTTAAATCAAACAAATTGAGGCATAATGTCAAATAATAGAGAATGGTTAAAAAAAATACCACAACACGCATTAGATTATATTGGGAAAAGTAAAGTTGAAGAAATTCAGTGCATTATTTCAGACACTTCTGGAATTGCACGGGGAAAAGCTATGCCATCAGGAAAATTTTCCAAAACTTCTGAAATGTATTTGCCAGAAGTCATATTTAACCAAACGATAACAGGCCATTATGCTGAAATTGAAGATCCTGACTGGGTAACAGAACCAGATAGTGTTCTTACACCAGACTTTGAAACCGCAGCTGCAGCGCCATGGTCTAGTGATACAACAATTCAAATAATTCATAATGTTCATACGCGAGCCGGTGAACCAGTACCCCAGGTCCCACGCAATGTTTTGAAACGAGTATTGAAATTTTATGATGAGCTAGGTTTAAAACCAATCATCGCTCCTGAGATGGAGTTTTATCTAATTGCCAAAAATCTTGATCCTGCCATTCCAATCGAACCGCCTTTAGGACGATCAGGCAGAAGAGCGGCTGCAAGCCAACCTTATTCAATGAGTGCTGTAGATGAATATGGCCCCATAATAGACGATATTTACGATTTTGCAGAAGCACAAGGCTTTGAACTAGATGGAATTACTCAAGAAGGTGGTGCTGGCCAAATCGAAATAAATCTCGATCATGGCGACCCTGTTGCTTTAGCAGATCAAGTTTTTTACTTTAAAAGATTGATAAGAGAAGCTGCCTTACGCCATGATTGTTTTGCCACTTTCATGGCCA
>Ga0206678_10002541_pt1 | contig 11566 bp, 9 predicted proteins | sample M180m12015metaG_FD_155453 | JGI IMG/M metagenome (GOLD analysis project Ga0206678, IMG submission 155453) | Ammonia-oxidizing marine archaeal communities from Monterey Bay, California, United States - M1 80m 12015 | ecosystem: Environmental > Aquatic > Marine > Intertidal zone | place: USA...
TTGTCTACGCAGGTCAGTCAGGTGACGAAAAGCATGCAGCTTATCAATGCGATGTAACCTACGGCACGAATAATGAATTCGGATTTGATTATTTGCGCGACAACATGGCGTTCAATGCAACCGAAAGGACACAACGTCCGCTGAATTTTGCCATCGTTGATGAGGTTGATTCGATTCTGATCGATGAGGCGAGAACGCCTTTAATCATATCTGGCGGCGTTGAAAACTCCTCGGAATTGTATCGGGCGATCAATCAAATCGCCCCACGGCTGAAACGTCAGGAAAAGACTGCAGAAGATATCGAGAACGATATTGAGCCGCCAGGAGACTACTTCGTTGATGAAAAACAGCGTGATGTTGAGCTGACAGAAGACGGACACTTGCTGGTAGAGAGTCTGCTGGTTAAACACGGACTATTAAAAGAAGGCGACTCGCTATACGGGACCACAAATCTCACCTTGTTGCACCATATTCATTCCGCGCTAAAAGCACACTGCCTGTTTCAAAAAGATGTTGAGTACATTGTGCAGGACAACGAAATCGTTATTGTTGATGAGCATACTGGTCGAACTATGCCTGGCAGACGATGGTCCGGTGGTATCCATCAGGCTATCGAAGCAAAAGAAAATGTGGCGATAACCAATGAAAGTCAAACGCTTGCCTCCACGACTTTCCAAAATTACTTCCGTTTATACAACAAACTTGCTGGCATGACCGGCACGGCTGATACAGAAGCGTTCGAGTTTAAGCAGATTTATGGTTTGGATGTTGTCGTAATCCCCACTAACATTGAAATGATACGGGATGATAAGAATGATCTGATGTTCTTGACGCTGGCGGAGAAGTACGATGCCATTGTTGATGAGATTCAGGAATTCACTGGTAACGGTGCACCTGTTCTGGTTGGTACCGCGTCAGTTGAGTCTTCAGAAGTTTTGTCTACGCTATTGAAGAAGAAGAAAATCAAACACAATGTGTTGAACGCGAAGTTTCACGAGAAGGAAGCTGAAATTATCGCCCAAGCGGGAAGGCCGGGAACCGTGACTATCGCCACGAATATGGCTGGTCGGGGTACAGACATCATTTTAGGCGGTAACTGGGAAATTGAGGCTGCCAAACTAAAAGATCCTTCCGAAGTAAAAATCGAAGCGCTGAAGTCCGAATGGCAAGCGAGTCATGATGCGGTATTGGCAGCGGGTGGACTGCATGTTCTTGGAACCGAACGCCACGAGAGCCGAAGGATTGATAATCAGCTAAGAGGACGAGCCGGTCGACAGGGTGACCCGGGTGTATCGCGTTTCTACTTATCTTTGGACGATAATCTTCTTCGGATTTTCGCCTCAGATAAGGTGAAAGGGTTGATGAAGTCCTTGGGTATGGAGAAGGGCGAAGCTATAGAGCATCGCATGGTAAATAACGCCATTGAGAAGGCGCAGAGAAAAGTTGAAACGCGTAACTTCGATATTCGTAAGCAACTGCTCGAATATGATGACGTTGCAAATGACCAGCGCCAGATGATTTACGGACAACGTAATGAATTGATGGCAACCAACGATGTGTCTGAGACGATCAACGCGCTTTGGGACGATGTTATCTCTGAAGTGATTAGCGGATATGTGCCACCCCAGAGCTTGGAGGAACAGTGGGATATTCCTGGTCTTGAAGCGTCTTTAAATACTGAATTCAATATCAAGCTGCCTATTGCAACGTGGTTGCGAGAAGATGATGACATGCACGAGGAATCAATGCGTGATCGTATCGTCTACGAAATCAAAGAAGATTATCGTAAGAAAGAAGAACAAATCGGTGACGATATTCGAATATTTGAAAAGCAGATTATGCTCCAAATACTTGATACACAATGGAAAGAACACCTCGCTGCAATGGATTATTTGCGGCAGGGTATTAATCTTCGTGCCTATGCCCAAAAACAGCCCAAACAGGAATACAAGCGTGAATCATTCGAGCTGTTTGAAGAGCTGCTTCATAATGTAAAATTTGAAGTTATACGCTTTCTGGCAAGAGTTCAGTTTCAGCCCTCTGACGATGTCGAAGCGATGGAACGCAAGCGTAGAGAAGCAGAAGCCAAAACTTCAATGAACTTCCAGAAGAGCGATGCCGGTGCGATGGACTCACCGGGGTCTACCCAAGGAGGCGGTCTGCAACAGGGTGGTACCGCCCAGGCGCCCTTCATTCGGCAGGAAAAGAAGGTTGGCCGTAACGAACCCTGTCCGTGTGGTTCAGGTAAAAAATACAAGTCTTGTCACGGAAAATTGTCATAGCAAGTTGAGCACAAAGAACTCTCTGATCAACATCAGTTTAGGAGCATAGTAGTGGCAGTAGGTAGCTTTTCACGCGAGTTCAATGTGGTTCCGGGCGTAAGACTGTCTGCTTGTGGCTGTGGCATTAAAGGCAACACTGAAAATCAAGATGTTGCTGATTTGGTCCTCTTTGAGTTTGTCGATACAACGATAACAGTAGGCATTTTTACTAAGAGCTTATTTGCTGCTGCACCGGTTGAGGTCGGCAAAAGACATCTGAACGTGACTAATCCGACGCGTTTTCTAGTTAACAGCGGCAATGCCAATGCCGGTGTTGGTGAAGCTGGTATCGGCGATGCTTTGGTTTGTTGTAAAGCGGTTTCGCAGGTGTCGGGGATTCCTCCCGAGGCGGTGATACCTTTTTCTACCGGCGTCATTGGAGAGAGGCTGCCAGTGGAGAAAATAACGGGCGCACTGGACCAGTTAACCAAAGGGTTAGCAGAAGAGAATTGGCTAGAAGCTGCACATGGCATTATGACAACAGATACTGAGCCAAAAATAGCAACGCGCCAGAGAACAATTAATGGTGAGGTGGTGACGGTTACGGGTATTGCCAAAGGTTCAGGGATGATACAGCCAAATATGGCGACGATGCTGAGCTACATCGCGAGTGATGTAACAGCAACGAAGGCAACGTTAAAAGCATGTCTTCTAGCGGCTGGTGATCGGTCGTTCAATCGGATCACAGTAGATAGTGATACTTCAACTAATGACTCGTGTATGTTGAGTGCAACGGGTGTGTCCGCTGTAGACATAGATGTTGACGAGCAAGCTCATGAACAGTTTGTTCAGATGCTGAATGAGGTTTGTCTTGAATTAGCTCAAGGAATTATCAGGGATGGTGAGGGTGCTACTAAATTTGTGGCGGTGGAAGTCGGCTCAAGCGAGTCCCGCTCAGATTCTTTGAATATTGCCTATGCGATTGCGAATTCTCCATTGATGAAAACGGCGCTTTTCGCAAGCGATGCTAACTGGGGTCGTTTGGTCATGGCGATAGGCAAGGCGCCGGTGGATATTGACGTGAACAAGCTTGATATATTTTTGGGCGATGTTCAGCTGATGACAAAAGGACAAAAAGCACTGGATTACACGGAAAAAGCCGGCAGTGATGTGATGGCAGAAGAAGAGATTCTGATTAGAGTTGAACTCAATGCCGGGAGTATTCGTGAAACTGTCTGGACGAGTGATTTGTCCCACGAGTACGTTCGAATCAATGCAGAATATCGAACTTAAGGGCATTCAACGGGTAACGCCGACTGCTCTGTCCGGCAGCGTTTGCACTAGGCGAGAATATTGTCCAGTTTGGCGATTAGTTGGGTTAAACATGTTTTTTAGCGCTGCGATGATCAGCTGAGTGAAGGGAGCTAATCCCGGTCAAGGTCTCTCGCCGTTGTGTCATCATGCTCTGCATCTGAGGGAATGCTTCTCCGACCCTCAGCCCATTCTCCCAAATCAGTGAGCTTGCAGCGCTCGGAACAAAATGGTCGAAACTGTTGTGAGTCATTCCATGGAACCTTTGTCTTGCACAGAGGACAGTCTACGGTGAGTTTTGTCATCACGAGTACTCCGCAGCATTACCTGATTCACTGATTTTGCTACTCAGAGCCTGATACAGGCGGTGTAGACGTGACACCTCGTTGGCCAGAAGCGAGATATCGCCATCGTTATTGATCACGTCGTCGGCGTAGTCCAATCTATCTTGCCGAGTAGGTTGCTTTGCCATAATCGATTTTATTTGTTCCGCTGAATTGTTATCCCGCTGTATCGCTCTTTCCAACTGGGTCTCGGGCATGACATCTACCACGAGGTTGCGATGAATCAACGGATGCTGTCCGCCTCCGCTGGACAAACACAGGATAGAGTAGGGTGATATTGATTGTTCCAGCTCCATGATTAACTGATTCATGATGGCGGGAACTGTAACGGATTCAAGCCACCTCAATTTTTGGCTGTTGCTAAAAACAAGTTCGCGCAGGCGCGCTCGATCAAGCGTTTTGTCTTTGTTGGCTATGCCTTCACCAAAGTAATCTATAATCTTGTTGTATGCCTCGGTCTCTGGTTCCATCACAGTTCGACTGGCAATGTCAGCGTCCGCTATGGTGATACCTAATTTTGAAAAGTGATTTGACACTGCGGTCTTGCCACTGCCGATTCCGCCAGTGAGGCCAATGACCAGTTTGTTTTTAGGTGAAGTCATATAATCTGTATCTTAAATGTTGTTGCTCAATGGTTACATTGCAGCAAATTTCAGGTAAAACATGGTGATCTCAGCACCCCAGATCAAGGATATCCAACCTGCGATGGCAAGGTAAGGACCAAAGGGAATCGGTTTGGACTTGTCTCTGCCGAACGCGATTAGTGCCCCTCCAATCACTGCACCTGCGAGAGATGAAAGAATGATGATCAGAGGTAATGCCTGCCAGCCCATCCAAGCACCAAGTACCGCGAGTAGTTTGAAATCGCCGTATCCCATGCCGTCGTAGCCGCGAACAAGTCTGAATAAAGTGTTTACTGACCAAAGGCTGAGATAGCCTGCAATTGCTCCCCAAAAAGCGTATTCGAATTGAGCGACGATATCAAAAGCATTTACGATTAACCCCAGCCACAGTAGCGGCATGGTAATGTTGTCAGGTAACAATTGTGTATCATAGTCTATCAATGAGAGGCAGACCAGTGACCAGGTCAAGATGCAGCATGCCAGGCTTGTCGTGGTCAGTCCGAAGTTGTAAACCACGATAGCGGTTAGTACGCCGGTTAATATCTCTACAACTGGATACCTTGGCGAAATACCTGCCTTGCATGAGGAACACTTGCCGCCAAGAAAAAGGTAACTGAGGACGGGAATGTTTTCCCAAGGCTTGATGCTGTGCAGGCAATTGGGGCACTGTGAGTTGGGAAATACGAGATTGTAGGTTTCAGTTGAATCGTTCCTGGGTGGTTCAGATGCCAGAAATTCATGCGCCTGCTGATGCCAGTCTCGTTCCAACATAACCGGTAGGCGATGAACGACAACATTCAGGAAGCTGCCTATTAGTAGCCCAAAAACACAGCCGATGAGAACGCTCAAACCCGGGAATTGCGCGTGGAATAGCACCAGTTGTGTCGAGAGATTATCTATCATCTGTGCTGTCTATCGTGGAGACAGGGTATATTAAAACAAATGGAGATAAGTTAACAAAAGTCTGCTGCTAAAATTGCTACGCTAGTGGCCACCAATTGCATCACCCATCGAAAAGATCGGTAGATACATCGCGATAATTAACCCTCCGATAACGACACCCAGGAATGACATGATAATCGGTTCCATTAAGCTCGTGAGGCCGTCGACCGCGTTGTCCACCATGTCTTCATAGTAAGTCGCTGCTTTATCTAGCATGCCGTCAAGAGCACCCGATTCCTCTCCGATAGAAACCATCTGAATAACCATGTTGGGAAACACCTCGGTCTGCTTCATGGAGTAATTGAGCTGGATACCGCTGGAAACGTCATCCTTGACCTTTTTGATAGCATCGTAATAGACAACATTGCCCGCAGCACCGGACACAGACTCGAGTGCATCAACCAACGGTACACCAGCGGCAAATGTTGTTGATAGCGTCCGGGCAAATCTGGCAACGCATGATTTATCAAGTATGTCGCCGATGATTGGCATCTTAAGCATGAATCGCTCTTGCGCGTCTCGTGCTGCTTTTGACCGTTTAAGCGTCTCTTTTCGAATAAATAAAACGATAGCAATCGCTGCTGCCACGGCCAACCACCACTCTTGCATCCAGCGGGACATGTTAACCACCATCTGGGTGAATTCTGGTAATTCAGCACCAAAACCTGCAAAAATTTCCTCAAATTGAGGAACAACCTTTATCAGTAAAATTGCCGATACGACCGCTGCAACCACTAAAACTGAAATCGGATAGCTCAGGGCGCTTTTGATCTTTGCTTTCAGGGCCTCTGACTTCTCCATGTAGGTGGCAAGGCGCTCAAGCATCGTTTCCAGTGCTCCAGATTGCTCGCCTGCATCGATCAAATTGCAATAGAGATCGTTAAAGTGCTCTGGGTTAGCCTTAATGGCATGAGCGAAAGAATTGCCTGCAGAAACATCATCGCGAATCCTGATGATGAGGTTTTTCATCGCAGGGTTGTCAATGCCATCGGCAACAATTTCAAATGATTGAACCAAGGGAACACCAGCTTTCATCATAGTGGCGAGTTGCCGAGTGAACAGCGCGGTATCCGCAGGACTAATTTTCTGGCCCGCATTAAACAATGCGCTTAAACCACCGCTTTTTTTGCTGACCCTAGTAGGACTAATACCTTGTTTACGCAGTTCTGTTTTGGCGATATTGGCATTGCTGCTGGTTATCTCGCCCTTTGTTTTTTTGCCTGATCTGTCAGTTCCTTCCCAAGCAAATACTGTACTGGCTGCAGCCATGTTTAATCCTCTTGTTCACCCATGCCCGGTAGGGGTTAAGTGATAGTGCGCTGATACTCTAAGGCAGGTATCAGTTTTAGCTAAAGTTTCGTTGCCAACACTCCGCGAGCGGCAAATTAAGCAATATGTCCTGAGTCAGGACACAAAATTAGTGACCAGAGGTGACCCGATCAACTTCCTCTAGGCTTGTTAGCCCATTTTTAACTTTCACCATGGCTGACTCGAAAATATTCTTGAAGCCCTCTCTTGCGCATACTTCAGCGATTTCAAGTGAGTTGCCGTCTTCCATGATGATTCTGGATATTTCGGGTGTGATTTTGACAACTTCATAGATACCAACGCGGCCTTTATAGCCGCTGGAACATCGATCGCAATCGCCGGGACCATATATCTCGAGGCCAGAATCTACATCCTCCTCTGTGAAACCTTTCTCGATTAATGCTGCTTTGGGAATGTCGAGTTTAACTTTGCAATCACAAAGTCGTCGGGCGAGCCGCTGAGCGACGATGATATTGATTGATGTGGCTAGGTTAAATGCTGGCACACCCATATTTCTCAACCGAGTGATTGTCTCAGGAGCACTATTGGTGTGTAAGGTCGACATCACCATGTGGCCGGTCTGTGCTGCTTTGATTGAAATGTTCGCGGTTTCAAGGTCTCGAATTTCACCAACCATGACAATGTCTGGATCCTGTCGCAGGAATGAACGCAATGCTTCACCAAAATCTAGACCAACCTTGTGATTTACGGGGCATTGATTAATCCCCTCGAGGTTAATTTCAACGGGATCTTCAGCCGTTGAAATATTCAATTCCGGTGTATTTAGAATATTGAGCCCGGTATATAGGGAGACGGTTTTGCCGCTACCCGTCGGGCCAGTCACCAGGAACATACCCTGTGGTCTGTGCAGCGCCTCTAGATACAAGGCTTTCTGATCCTCTTCGTAACCTAACGCATCGATACCCATTTTTGCGCTGCTTGGGTCCAAAATTCGCAAACATAATTTTTCGCCGAACAGCACCGGCAGTGTGTTCACCCGAAAATCAATAGATTTTGATTTAGAAATTTTTAGCTTTATTCGACCATCTTGCGGCACTCGGCGTTCCGAGATGTCCATCTGAGACATCACTTTAAGGCGGGCAGATATTCTAGGTGCCAGATTTACTGGTGGCCTTGCGACCTCATGCAGTACGCCGTCAGTTCTGAATCTAACCCGATAAGATTTTTCGAATGGTTCAAAGTGCAAGTCAGATGAATTACCCCTGATAGCATCCATTAGCATCTTGTTGATGAAACGAACCACCGGGGTATCGTCGGTTGCTGCGCCGGCATCTTCCTCTTCTGTGCCACCAGCCTCGTCCACGGCTTCGAGGTCCAAATCAACATCATCATTACCAAGATCTCCTAATCCGCCACTTTCCAGAGACTCGAGGTAGGCGTCGATAAAAGCAGTAAGCTTGTTTTCCTCAACCAAGACTTCTTCTGTTGAGACCCCGGTTTGAAATTTAATTTCATCCAAAGCTTGACGATTGGTGGGATCGGAAACCGCAACGAACAGTCTATTACCCCTGTGGAAAATCGGTATCGCATGGTTTGCGCGAATGAGTTTTTCGTCGACTAGATTTCTTGGAATAACTTCAGGGTCCAGCGCAGTGATATCCAACAGAGGAGTGCCAAATTCTTCAGAGGCAGCGTTCGCGATATCTTTTGGACTGACTAATTTTTTCTGAACGAGGTGAGTAACAAAAGGAACCCGCGTTTTGGAAGCTTCAATAGAGGCCTCTCTCGCCGCTGAGTTTTCGAGCAGGTGATCGTCTACCAGTCGTCTAGCGAGCCCGCTAAGTTGCATCGGGTTGGCAGCCATTACGATTTCATCCTGCATAAGTGGGCGTTCGAAGATATAGACTCCAGTGGCGAGGGTGTCGCTAAAATGCTGTATGATTTGTATTGGAGTGACATCGTTTGAAGCCTTTATATGATCCTCAGAACCCTGAAGAAAGACGCTTCTCAGAGGTTAAAGAGGTTTTGACATCGCTCTATATGAGCGTTTTTCAGAGCGGCGTTTGAAAATAAAGTGACCAAATTTGTCACTTTATGACTTGAGCTATTGTATGTTCAATGACCCCTTGCGTCACAACAGCATTGTAAGCTGTTTGTAAGCCCTGAAAATGGTTTGGTTTGTGTTGGCATGGTAGTTGCTCAGTAGTTATTTAGACTGAACAAAAATTTTTCGATAATTTGGCAGTCTGTTCAATTTAATTAAGGAGTCATTCCAGTGAATAAAAACATACAAAAGGGTTTCACCCTGATCGAATTGATGATTGTTGTTGCAATCATCGGCATTCTCGCCGCGGTTGCTTTGCCTGCATACCAGGATTACATCAAGACAGCTAACATGACTAAGGTAAACTCTCACTACCAAGAAGCTATGCGTCTAGCGCGTACTACCTACGTTAAAGGTCATACACAGGCTGCACTTGGTTTGGCCTCTACTGTGCCTACAACGGCAGCTGACTGGATCGAAATCTTTAACCCTGGTGGGAATCTTGCACCCGCGGGAGGCGTTAGCGCTTATGCTGCTGCTGCTGACGGTACAAACGGAGTTGTGGGTGTTGTATCTACCTCTGCTGCTAGCGTGACAATTTCACTTCCGGCATACCAAGACTTGACAGCGACAGCAACCACAATCACCGCAGCTGAGGAAGAGTAAAGTGGTTTGATAAGCGTTCTTTTTCGGAGCGTACCCAGATCATCAAAGCACCGGTTGGTGAATGCCCGCCGGTTTTTTGTCTGCAAAAATTGAGTGCCTTACCTAGATTGAATATTCTGTCGCCGAGTCGGCGGATCGAATAATTTCACTAACGATTGAAACGCATATCGCACCTAGTCAAATAAGTTCTCTGTGAGGTTTGAAGAACCGTCGTGGAGACGCGAATATGATAAACCTTATAATCATTAATAAGTTGCAAAAAGGTCTCTCTCTGATTGAGCTTATGATTGCAATGGCAATCGTGGGCATCATCGGAACCATCGCCTTGCCGGCATATCAGGATTACGTTGAGACTTCTAAGCGTGCTGTGCTGACTGAAAACATGGGAAGTATCCGTTTATTTCAGGAGGAACGCAGACTGAGTCGCGGCGCTTATATTGCTGGTACCTATGATCATACGAATCCAAATGCCTCAGGAGGTTTAACCGAACTTATAGGGTGGGCACCTCAAACGGACATCGACCGGGTGACTTACGTTGTAGATAACGTGACAACGACCGGTTTCCGTATTACCGCGACCCACAGCGACGGGACTGTGGAAAGCAAGACCTTTTAGCTACTCGCAAATGTCTAATCATGGAAATTGAACTCAACCCTCGAAGTGCTCGGGAATTAAGAGAGACTTCGTTTAACGATGAAGTGGCCGTTATCGTTAGATACGCTGACGAGGTTCAGGCGCTTGAGGCACCCCGGATTGAGTTTTGCTAAGCATGTCATAAATGAGCTGGCGATACCTTGCTCTGACGTGAAGATTTGAGCAACCTTCCAAAGTCGATGAATGCGCTAGGCGCGATGGCAGCGGTGACGATGACGTCCAAAAACCTGTTAGCGGAATTTTGTTTTGTTACACTATTCGCTTTGATTGAGTGACACCCTTAAATGACAGAACGGCCACGCAAACGTGCTGAATCCTTTAAAGAGCTTCGAGCGTTATTTTTGCGCGAGAGTGACCCAAAGGGGCGTGAAAGAAGTATCGCTGCTTACAAACCTCAGCCTACGGATATCGTCATAACGCCATTTGGCAAAAGCGGCACAACCTGGACGCAACAGATCTTTCATACGCTGCGAACCCGCGGTGATATGGCTTTTGATGATATTTCACGCGTTGTACCTTGGATTGAAACCGCGGATAGGCTAAATCTGGATATCAATGCTGATCAACGCGCCGAGCCACGCGGTTTCAAGAGTCATCTCGATTATGATGCAATGCCGAAGGGCGCTAAATATATTAATGTGATTCGGCATCCTGTTGATGCTGCATTTTCTTCATTTAAGTTTATGGAGGGTTGGTATTTTGAACCCGGTAGCATCAGAGCGAATGAATTTGTTCAATTGAGTACAGCTGATGCTGGTTATCACAAGCACTTCACTGGCTGGTGGCAGCATCGGAATGATGCGAACGTGCTTTATCTCGTCTACGAACACATGAAACAGGACCTCGAAGGCACGATTGAAAAAATTGCGTCTTTTTGTCATATCGAACTCGATGATGAACTTTTTGATATCACCGTCGAACATGCTTCTCTGCCTTTTATGCTGAACTACAAAGACCGATTTGACGACGCGATGCTCCGTGAGCTCTCGGAAAAGACCTTGCTGCCAACGGGTAGCGACAGTGCGAAGGTTCGGGAAGGTAAGGTCGGTGTCAACGACCTGAGTAAAGAGACGATTGAGATGCTGGAAAAGCTCTGGCGCGATAATTTAGCGTCGGTGACAGGATTTGAAACCTACGAATCACTGATTGCCTCGCTGAAGTGAATTTGTTGACTGCAAAGACGCTAAAGTCACCGTAAATGTCCTGACAACGCCCTAATGCTAAAGATCAATCTCACCAGCATTGGAAAGCGAGCGCTTTTGCAGGAGCATCCTGTAGCGGTCTTTAGGAAATGCTGCACGTCACTCAAAGACCATGATATGTTAATCGGCGAGAAGACGGACGAAAATAGGCAAAAGGGAACAATCATGGGTGAAACAATTCAACTGACAGCCGCTGACGGTGTGACTATCAGCGCTTATCTGGCGATTCCTGCCGGTCATTCAAGAGGC
>Ga0206678_10002542_pt1 | contig 11566 bp, 9 predicted proteins | sample M180m12015metaG_FD_155453 | JGI IMG/M metagenome (GOLD analysis project Ga0206678, IMG submission 155453) | Ammonia-oxidizing marine archaeal communities from Monterey Bay, California, United States - M1 80m 12015 | ecosystem: Environmental > Aquatic > Marine > Intertidal zone | place: USA...
GATCATGAAAAGTTACGGTACTATCTGGAACAATACTACAAGAAGTACCTATTCCAGAAGGGACATCAACTGAAATTATTTTTGAAAATTCATTCATTGAAACGATATATTGGTCTAAGGGAGGTCTAACTTCACCTTTGAGTCCTGAACCTAAGAGACAATCAAGAAGAATGTCTGTATCCTCTTTAAAATCAGATAAATTATCTAAATGACAAACCTCACACTGCAAACTAGAATAAGCTTTTTTGGATATTTTGGATTTTGGACTTGCAGAAATCAATAAATTTACTTTGAATCCTCTCTCAATCAAAATATTTGCAGCAACAAAACCATCACCTCCATTATTTCCACTACCACAAACTATAGTGATTATTTTGTCAACATCATAATTATTAATTATATGCTTTGCAACAGAAAAACCAGCCTCATTCATCAATAAAGCTAAATCTACATCATATTCTTCAGCATTCTTATCTAATATCTGGAACTCTATTAATTTTCTCATAATGTAAGTTGATAAAGAAATAATGCAAAGAAACTAAAGAATATTAATCCAGATAGGCGATTCATTGGGACTCTAATCATACCAAAAGTAGCTATAGTAATAAGCATCAAAAGAGGCATAGTCGTTGTTAAAATCATATCATCAATATCAATTGGTTTAATAATTGCTAAAATACCCATTACCATAAAAATATTAGCTATATTAGATCCAATAATATTTCCTACAGCAATCTCTTTATGACCTTTTTTAGCTGCAGATACAGTTCCTGCCAGTTCAGGTAAACTGGTACCTATTGCAACTATACTAAGACCAATAACTACTTCAGAAATTCCAAAATATGTTGCAATTTCCACTGCTGAATCTACTGTTAATTGGGCGCCAAGTAATAATGCTATTAAACCACCCAATAGGAAAATATATGAAACATTATCTTGCTCAATAGGATCTCTATCTGAATTAACTGAACGAACATATAACCAATACATGTAAATTACATACATGCCGAAAAATACAGCGCCTTCTGTCAAAGATATTACTTTATCTGTTGAAAAATAATAAAGCAAAATAACTGCTAAAAACATAACATAACTATCACTATTAGCATCACTCTCTGGATTAATATTAGTATTAAATAGATAAAAGAATATAAAACAAGACGTTCCTAAAACTAAACCTATATTAGAAATATTAGATCCAACGATATTGCCAATTGCTAAATCATTATAACCTTGTAAAGAAGAAATTATAGAAACTAATAATTCAGGAAGGCTAGTCCCAAAGGCAACAATAGTAACTCCTACAATATGTGGAGGTATTCCTTTCTCTTCAGCAAGAACTGCTGCATTATCTATAAAATAATCTGCACCTTTTGTCAAAAGAACAAAACCAATGAGAAGAAGGATTAGTGAAATTAGCAAAATCATCTTATCTTCTCCATATTCTTCAACCTTTTTTCAATCAAATGTGACTTTGCAATATCATGCCTCACAAAAAGATTATCACCTGAGATATATTCAAGGCCCTTTTCACATTTTTCCTCGGCTTTTTCTATTGTTGAAGAAGTTGCCACTATAGCTGCCGCTCTTGAGCTAGTCGTCGTAATATTTCCACTATTCTCTAAATTTACTGCAGCATAATACAAATTTGAAAATTTTTTATACCTCTCATCCACAATTAATGTTGCATCGGGGTTTGGATTACTTCCATAACCTTCAGGAACAATATACTTACAAACTGAAGCTTCATTACGGAATTTAACTGACTCTAAATTTCCTTCAACAATACCACAACACACTGATGCAAAATCGGTATCTAGTAAAGATAACAAATTCATAGCCTCAGGATCTCCAAATCTCGCATTATATTCTATTAGTTTAATTCCATTCTTTGTAGCCATAAATCCTCCATAAAGAATTCCTTTGTACTCTATTCCTGTATGTCTCAATAAAGCTGAAGCCACTTGTTCATTAATTTCACGAGCTGCAGCAATTTCATTATCATTCAAAAAAGGTAATGAATGATTGGAATCTGAATAACTTCCCATACCGCCAGTATTAGGACCAATATCGTTTTCATATGCTCTCTTATGATCTTGGATAGTTGGCATATGAGACAATTTAGAACCATCACAAAAACTCATTAAAGAAAATTCTTCTCCGTATAATTTTTCTTCAATAACATAATTCCCAGAATTAGCTAATAAATTTTTACAATATTCTAGACCTTCAGCCTTAGTCTTCAAATGCTCACCAGATACTCTTACACCTTTACCTCCCATTAATCCATCAAATTTAATCACATACTCTCCATCTAATTTATCAATAAAATCACTGGATCCTTCGATATTATTAAATCTCTTAAAACGAGGAGAGGCATCAATCTCATATTTATCTAAAAGATCCCGGGTAAAGCCCTTACTAGTTTCTATTTGAGCTAGCTCTTTGACTGGTCCAACTACTGAAATTCCTTTTTTCCAAAATTTGTCAGCTAAACCATTTGCTAGAGGGTCTTCTGGGCCTATAACTACACATTCTACCGATTCAGATAATGCAAAATCAATAATTTTATTAATAGTTTTTACTGAATTATAACTCTTGACTAAAATGTAATTTTTGGATAAGTGAATTAAGCCAGGATTCGAATTAGTTAGTACCGAAAAAACATTTGCACCAACATCTGCAAGCTTCTCAGCCATAATATGCTCTCGTGCTCCACTACCTATAACCAAAAAATTCATTAATTCACCAAATCAGATATTCGAATTAAGGCTTTGTAATGTACATTAAACGGATCTATTTTTTCTTGAGCACCTTCTTCACGATCTACAACAACCATTACCATAGATACTTCTACACCTTCATCAACTAGGGCCTTAACTGATTCAATATTTGAACCACCTGTAGTGGCCACATCATCGATTAAAACAGCTCTACCTTCACTAATTCCTTCTATCCTGGAACCCGTTCCATGCTTTCTTTCAGACTTTCTAATCATAGAATAGGGTATACCTGTCTCTAGTGACAAAGCTACAGCTAAAGGAACGGCACCCAATTCCATACCAGCTATAAAATCAATATCATCTGGTAAATTTTTTGAAAACTCTTCAGCTATTAATTTTAATATTTTAGGATTAGTTGAAGCAAGTTTCATATCAACATAAAAACTAGATTCTTTTCCTGAAGTCAATGTAAACTTTCCAAATTTAACAGCTTCGCAATCTATCAATTCTTGCTTAAGCCTTTCCAACGATTTCGAGTCCTCCATAATGTGTCATGGGAGGCCTTAAAAAATCAGTATCCCTTAATTAAAAATCTTCAAAACGGAAGGGAGAACTGTCATTTCTAAGGGAGTTGTGCCAATATTTTCACCATCTATATTGATCGCTGTTGGTTCTTCAGTTTCAATCTTTAACTTAGAAAATCGATAAAATTCAACATTTGGGTTCCAAATGTGTGAACCTCCTGCTTTTAATTGATTGAATAAGGTCAAAACTTTTCTTCTAGTAATTTGATATATTACTCCTATATCCATTTTACCATCATCCACTTGTGCATAGGGTGCTAACGATAGTCTGTCCCCTCCCGTACATGTATTTTGTATTAATAATAATATAAATGAAGTATCAATCAAATGACCATCAATATAGCACTTAGCCTTACGGACCTTACCTCTTATTATACTCAATAAGGCTCCTATATCATATCTTAACGGCCCCAAAAATCTCATTTTCTCAGCTAAAATATTAGAATCAACACCTAAGCCCCACCCCACCAAATTATGTGAATATCTAATTTCCTTTTCACCATCCAAAGCAAAGCTTGTTTCAGCAATATCCATTCTCCTTAAATTCCCATTAAGTATTTTATCAATTCCTATTTGGTAATCATCAATACCCATATCGTTTGCTTGACTATTTCCCGTTCCTGCTGGAATGAGACCCAATGGGAAATTTTCGTAGGCTTTATCATTACGTAACATGAAACCAGTTATAACTTCACAAAAAGTACCGTCACCACCTATAGAAACTATTGCATCACCCTTAACTAAACGTAAATTTTTTACTACTTTTATAGCATGATTAGGTTCATTTGTCACATGAGACTCTACTTTTATTTTAGATTCTAACAAACCTGCTTCAACTTCTTTTGCTACCAGTAATCCTCTTTTTCTACCCGAAAAAGGGTTGATTATCAAATGAACTTTTGCTACTTTATAATTCTGCTTAATTTGAGAAATTGAAAAATGAGGCTTTTTTGTTGGAGGTAATGTACGTTTGCGCCCCAAAAATCCTTTTCCAATTATAGGTTCATCAAATATTATCTTTTCAGGTCCACTCAAGTGGATACTAGATTGTATCAAGCTTTATAAGGTAGGGCCTGTCGACAGGGTAACGGGAATGTGGCGAAAGCTGAACCCTAGAAGTGAGGAATCGCGATGAGTAAATCATTATACAACTACGTAAGAGACCAGTGGAAAAGTCCATCTGGAGATATGAAACTTCTTCAAAAAGAACGTTTAGTTCAATATAGAAGAGAAGATGCTACAGTTAAAATTGTAAGACCTACGAGAATTGATAGAGCAAGAGCATTAGGCTTTAGAGCAAAACAAGGATACGTTATGGCTAGAACTCGGATCAGAAGAGGAGGTATGCGCAAGCATGCTATTACTTCTGGTAGACGAGCAAAACGTACAGGTATTGCAAAAATAACAATGGGTAAAAACTTACAAATGATTGCTGAAGAAAGAACTTGTAAAAAATATCCAAATTTAGAAATTTTAAACTCATACTGGGTAGCTGATGATGGAAGATATAAATGGTATGAAGTTATCATGGTTGATCCTAACCATCCATCAATTATTGCAGATCCTAAAATTAATTGGATTTGTAATAGAGCACACAAAGGTAGAGCACACAGAGGATTGACATCTGCTGGTAAAAAATCACGCGGTTTATACAACAAAGGTAAAGGAGCTGAAAAGTTAAGACCAAGCCGTCGTAAACACATGTCACGTAATAAGCAGAGCAGAACTCCACATCCACCAAGAAAAACATAGTGAGTTGATAGTATAAACTACGACAGAAAAAATCCATTTATGGCTACTGTAGTAGACGCCTATTGTATATCTGAAGGATCTAATAAGGAAACAAATCACTACATAGTATCCATTAGAGGGAGTGGTCTAAGATATAAACCGGGAGATTCACTCGGATTTTATCCAACAAATAATCCTGAACTTGTAAAAGAGACCATAAGAAAACTTGGTTTTAATAAAAAAACGATAATAAAAACTAAGGATGTAGCTGAAACTACACTGGAAGAAGCATTACTTCATCGCTTTACAATACATAGATCTGGAAAAAAATTCCTTGCAGCGGTTGTAGCTAAAATGGGAAACGGTAAAGAAAAGAAAAATTTAACCGAAATATTGGATGATCGTGAAAAAGTGGATAAGTATTTATTCACTAGAGATTGTATTGATATTCTAAATGAAAATCCAGTTCACTTTAAACCACAAGAATTCATAGATATATTATCGCCTATAACTCCTCGTCTTTATTCTATTAGCTCATCACCAAAAGCCCACCCAGGTGAAGTCCACCTTACAATTGCTATAGTTAAATATAATAATTTTGACAGAGATCGGTTTGGATTAGCTACAGGTCACCTGGCAAATATGGTCAAAGTAAACAAAACTAAAATACCAATCTATATACAACCAACCAAGGAATTTATTATACCAAAAGACACTTCAAAAGATATTATTATGGTGGGACCTGGTACTGGAATTGCACCATTTAGAGCATTTATTGAACACCGAAAGTCAACTGCTTCTTCTGGAAGAAATTGGCTTTTCTTTGGGGAAGTACATGAAGAATCTACATTCTTTTACAAAGAAGAATGGACTGATTATATGAAAAATGGCCATTTAGATAAATTAACCACAGCTTTTTCAAGAGATCAAAAAAATAAAATATATGTTCAACACAGATTACTCAGTAATGGAAAAGAAATATGGAAGTGGCTAAGCAATGGCGCGTACTTCTATGTTTGTGGTGATAAACAGTACATGGCAAAGGATGTTCATTCTGCGTTAATTGAAATAGCGAAAGAGCATGGTAAAATGAAAAAGAAAGACGCTGAGAACTACATTAACCAAACATTAATGAAAGATGAACATAGATATCTCAGAGACGTTTACTGATTTTTATTTTCATCGTCCCATTTAATCATCCAAAAAATATTCATCCAGTTTGGAACAAACCAATAAAGGAGGGAAAATAATCTCCATAATAATGGTCGTTGGAGATGGTGTTTTTGCTTATCTACTGTTATTAGAACTACAACTAATCTTCTTTCTTTCCACCTTGTTGAATTATCTCACCAGTTTGTGAATCGTAAGTATTACCAGTGACCGGATCATACCTAAAACCAGATTGCTTAGTTGGAATATCAGATACTAAATCATCATTTTCATAATAATCCAAGTAATCACCACCATCACCTAACCGACTATAAGCAAAAACACCAACACCAACAACAGACAAAAGAACTAAAGGAATCCAAACTAATGGTTCGTTTATCAATGAATCATCATCTTCTACTATTTCTGGTTCTACGACAACAAATTCTTCAATAACAACATTAATCTCAGCATAAGCTGTATTATCTAATTCATTATACTCATCTATAATATTATCAGGATCTATTCTTGCCTCAATATAGTAGTCACCGGGTTCTGTTGGCGTCCAAGTAAATTTATGAACTTCTTCACCATTAACACGGCCAAGAGGGCTTGTCTGGTAGATCTTAAACATTTCCTCATTAATAAATAAAGATATCTCAGCACCTATACATTCATCAGAAGAATTCTCAAAATCAATACCAATAGGACACTCACAACATATTTCTGGTCCGAAATTCAAAGCACTTACTGTTATTTCTAATGTTTGATTTAGGAAAATTTTATCGGGAATATTAAGCATTTCAACAGACAGTTGGAAGTTTTTTGCCTTAACAAAAATACTAGTATTAAGTTTGTTGTCAGTCAAATTCTGATCCTCAAAATCACTATTGGTGATTTCAGCCTCAATAGTAAGATTATGATGGCCAACAAAATTAGTTGATTTCCAATATACTGTAATAAAACGTGTTTCCTCATAACCCAAATTTTCTTGAGTTATGTAATATATCTTATTTCCTTCGAAATCATAAGTTTGAACTTCAGGTGAAGATGAGTTATCTAAATATACTGCTAATTTAAAATAAGGAATCACTGCAAGATTATTCCTAACTTGAATAACCATTGAAACTTGATCACCCTTGAATATAACATCTTTAGAATCCACGGTAACTAATGTTAAATCATATTCTGGAGCTGCTACATTAATAAGAATTGAATTTACATTATTACTTTCATCTAATTCACTAATAATCTTTGAAGGGTCAGCATGTCCTGATACACTAGGCTGCTGTTGATCCCATACATATGTCGCGGTAATGTTATAGAATTGGCCTTCAAAAAGTGAGATTTGCCAAGTGTCCATAAGATCTCCATCTATTCTGAAATCAATTTTTGTATCTGAAACATCTTTAGAACCCTTATTGTGTATTGTCAAAATTACATCTGAAGGCATCCCTCTTACTGCTTGACCAACAACTAATATATCAGTGATTGTTAAATCGGGTTTGGATTCTAAAACTTTAACTTCAAATGTAAAATTATTATCCCATTCATTCCATTCACTAATTTCATCTAACGGGTCTATTCTAATAATAATTGAATGATTGCCCAATACATCTGTACCAGTTGATGAGTCCCAAGTCACCAGTGCAGGATTAGTTGCTGCAATTATTTCTTCACCAACTCTAGTGGCATTTGTAATTGAGGGAATAATATAATATCCAATAAATAATTCATTACCACCTTCTGGAAGGTCCCAAAATTCAACTCTTACATCTTCAGCACTTTTCAAATAATCTTCATTAAATATGTGAACTTCTAAATCTACTGAATGATAATCAAAAATTGATTCTAACCAATCATCATTTGGTATAATTGTAATATTACGGGAAACATCTAATGTTAATTCAGGATTATGAGCCCTTACTGAAATAGTTGTAGTTATTACATTATCATCCTCTTTGAATTCTTCAACCTCATCATTAGAATCCAAAACTATAGTAATAATATAGTCACCAACCTCAGAAGGATTCCATGTTATGTTGAATTGGGCCGATTCACCAGGAGATAAAATCGATCGTATTTGAGTTTCCTCAATGGAAGTTGTGACTCCATCAAATGTTTGCCTAAAATCAATATAATAGTTACTACAAGCTTGTCGCCCATCATTTTCAAAAAGTAGTAATATATCCACTGAATCCTCTTCAGCAGGAGTCTCTGGAGTTATCATTATATTAACTTCAACTGGCAACCCTCTAAGATTTGATAATGGCTGTTCATAAATTGTAAATTCATAAACAATTCTATTATTAGATTCATTTGTCTCCTCAATTTCACTATTATAATCTATGGCAATTGTAAGAACTCTATCACCAGTTCCACCACACATGTCTACACCACAACTAAAATCAATAATAGCACTTTTATCTTGAGAAATAGTTGACTCAGTAGAATCGAAGATAGGTAGACATTCATCATCTGCATCACATTCAGAAGTACTATTCCAAACAACAATATCTACATTGCTTGCAGGTTCAAGACCCGAATTAATTACTTCAAAATAAATGTCAATAGCCTCACCCCGCACAGGATATTCTGGAGAAAAAGTGAAATTTACTGGTACTAAATCTGCATCAATTGCTTCAGCTTCACTTGCAAATAAGAACAATGCTAAAACAACACCAATAATGGCTGCAATGCCAGTCGCTAATCTTTTCATTGTTATTACCGTTATAGTTTTGTTATATAAAAGGATGCCAAAAAAATTTGGATAAAAGAAACGCAGAGTTTATAATGGGTACTTTTTAGCAAAAGTATGGACCCGGTCAGTGTGCTTGACTACAGATACGGTACTGAGCCAATGAGAACCGTATTCAGAGCCAATTCTTATTTACAATATTTACTTGAAGTTGAAGCTACATTAGCAGAGGTTCAGGAAGCTAAGCAAATTATCCCTAAAGGTATTTCTAAAAATATTAGGAAAGGCGTTAAATTAGTCAATAGAGAAAGAGTAGAAGAAATAGAATCTGAGATTAATCATGACGTGATGGCTGTTGTTAAGGCTCTTGAAGAACAATCTGGGGACTCTGGTAAATGGATTCATTTCGGAGCTACAAGTTATGATATCGTTGATACTGCTAGGGGTTTACAACATAAAGCTGCAATAGTTTTGCTTGAAAAAGCAATAAATAATTTGATTAATTCAATGGCTATACTTGCTAAATCTCATAAAAAAACAGTTATGCTAGGTCGTACACATGGACAGTGGGCCACACCTATTACATTTGGCCTTAAGATTTCAGTATTCTTGGCTGAATTGATTAGACATCGTGAAAGACTAAAAGAAATTAAACCCCGCATCTTGACTGGTAAATTTTTGGGAGCAGTTGGTTCCGGTGCAGCTATGGCGCCTAATACATTGGAAGTTCAAACCGAAATATGCAAAAAATTAGGCCTAAATGAACCATTAGCTACCACCCAAATACTGGGGAGAGACCGAATAGCTGAAGTAATTGCATGGGGATCAAACCTAGCAACAAGTTTAGAAAAATTTACTTTGGAAGTACGTAATCTACAAAGAAGTGATATCGGGGAAGTAGCTGAAGCATTTAACAAAAAGAAACAGGTAGGTTCTTCAACAATGGCTCAAAAGAAAAATCCTATTACCTCTGAAAATATAGGCGGACTTTCGAGAATAGTTAGATCTATGCTTTATACTTCATACGAAAATAACCTGCAATGGCATGAAAGAGATTTAGCTAACTCCAGCAGTGAAAGAATAATTTTACCTCAATTTTATATTTTATTAGAATACATTCTTATTAAATCTGATAATGTATTCTCAAATCTTTATGTTAATAAAGAAAAAATGTCTGAAAACATGTCTCGTGCAGGAGGACTTCCAATGGCTGAAGCTTTTGTAATTGCACTTGGTAAAACTGATTTAGGAAGGCAAGAAGCTCACGAACTTGTACGTCAAATTTCGATGGATGCTGAAAGTAATAAATTGACTTTCAATGAAGCGATAAGTAATAATTCTACTGTAAAAGAATATTTGAGCAATGAAGTAATACAAAAAACCTTACAACCTGAGAATTATATTGGCCATTCTGAGGAAATCATTGACAAAGTTTTGGACGCACTCTAATGTATGGTTTTATTATAGAAACTGATTCAAATCAAAGTCTAAGAAAAATCGGTGACAAAATAATCATTTCTTTGTATGAAGAAGAAATAATTGCGAAATACAATACATTCGGTAAAAAAATCTTCCTCGAAACCAAGAACCCACTTCCCAAAGATAGAAACTACCCTCCAGCGATTATGTCTACTTCCGAAGAAAAAGATATCTACTCAAAGATTAAGATGCTAATTAAAAGAATAAAAGAAACCAACAGTTTTGCGATTAAAGTTACAAGAAAAGGCGATCACAAATATACTTCTACGGGCCTTGCAAGAAACGTTGCTGGAGCTGTGTTTGACAATTGGCCAAACATTAAAGTTGATTTGAAAAAACCCCAACTAGAAGTAGTAATTCAAATTATTAATAATCGGAGTCTCATATACATTCGAAACTAATGAACATAACTATAATCGGTCCTGGTGCCATTGGTGTTTCATTGGCCTATTCATTAGCTAATAATAATACTGTATCATTACTGGTAAAACAAGAACATTATAATCTAATAGAAAAAGGTAAAATTAGTATTAAAGAACTATCTGGTAAAATCATTGATAAAGAAATAACAATAATTACTGAACTGAGTAAAACAGATTTAGTAATTTTAGCTGTAAAAAGCTACAACATCAAAAACTTGGTCAATGAACTAATAAGAATAGATACTCCAATCTTATGTTGCCAAAATGGACTACAAACGCTTAATAGATTAAAAAAGGAAATCAATCCAAACAATATTTCATACTTGGTAACGGGTGCTGGAAGTTCGAAGATTGAAGCTGGGATTTCGCATCGCAATGGAGAGGGTTTTACCTTCATCGGGCAAATAGAGGGACATAATGGATTGAATATTAAGAATATATCAGACTCCTTGAATGCTAATGGAATTAAGTGCGGTTCAGTAGAAAACATTCAAGACTATATTTGGTTAAAAGCTGTTATCAACAGTGCCATAAATCCAATAGCCACCATTAACAAGGTAACAAATGGAGATCTCAGAAAGAAAAAATTAATTCGTGCAGTAGAGGAAATATGTGCCGAAAGTACGGCTATTGCTCACCATGTAGGTATAAATCTACCATTAGACCCTTGGAAAGAAATTGTTACTATCTTAGATAAAACTGCTAGTAATAAATGTAGTATGTTACAAGATGTGGAAAATAAACAAGAAACCGAAATTGAAGCAATAAACGGAGAATTTG
>Ga0206678_10002544_pt1 | contig 11563 bp, 7 predicted proteins | sample M180m12015metaG_FD_155453 | JGI IMG/M metagenome (GOLD analysis project Ga0206678, IMG submission 155453) | Ammonia-oxidizing marine archaeal communities from Monterey Bay, California, United States - M1 80m 12015 | ecosystem: Environmental > Aquatic > Marine > Intertidal zone | place: USA...
AGTGAGTTGGCGCCTATCGGTAACTGCAAGGAAAATGCCGTGGAGCAAAGCTTGGCACGACAAAATTGCAAATAATGTCAAACATGTTCTCTCCCAAACCGTGGCTGAGATAATTGATGTGGCGGCACCTCGAATACCCACTGCGGACAAAGCAAAAAACAAACCGGCTCCGATTCCTAATCGCGCAGCGGGGTCACCCCACCGTTGTAGAGCAGCCTCAATGCCTGATGTCGCGGCGAGGAGAGCCACCCCGATCAACACGACTGCAGCACCGAGCCAACCGAGTCCTCGTAGGGGCTCATTTAGGAACACAGCTGAGCCAACGGCTACGAGAATGACTTCCGCTTTGGAATAGACCGTGCCGATCGCGAAATCTCGAGCGCGAAAGGCCTGAAGTAACAAAACGGTTCCGGTTATTTGCACCATTCCGGCCATCGCCGACCACAACCAAAAATTTATTTGAATATCGGTGCCTTCTGGTAGGCGCAGCCAGGTGAGTAAACCCAAAAGCACCGCAAACGGCCATGCAAATAAGAACCGGACGTAGGCAGCCCCCGATGACGATAAGAATTGGCGTAATTCGTGTTGGCGCGCAGTCCTAAAAACTTGAGCGATAGTTGCCGCCAGAGTCAGAGGTATCCAGATCAGTCCACCTGACTGCATCTGTTATCTCCTCGAGAAGCCCACGAGGGCTACTGAATCAATTTTCGGGCAGCCCAGCGTCGTCTACTCCCTCTAAACGCTGCTGAAGTCGGCTCATCCCATGTAACCAGCGGTCTGGGTCGGCGGTCTTTCGTTCCATCCAAGTCTGGGCAATAGAGTCCGTCAGAATCAAAAAACGTTCCGTCGTGATGGCGTTAAGGACCTGTTGAGCTACCTCGGCGGGTTCCTTGATCGGTCCGCCAGCCTGGTTGGCCCACTCCCCGTCGGCAGCGTCCCCCAACATTGGAGTCCGGACGGCCAAGGGTGCCAGCAACGAAACACGAATCCCGAGGTGAGCGTATGTAAACGCGAGCCACTCGGCTAGACCCACTACTGCGTGTTTACTCACCGCGTAAGGAAGATTTCCGTGAGAGGACAGCACGCCGGCCATAGAGGCTGTATGCAAAAGGTAGCCTTCGCCTCGGTCTAACATCCCAGGCAGTACAGCGCGAACAGCGTGGACATGCGACATTAAATTCACATCCCACTGACGCTGCCACTCGTCTAAAGAACTGTTGAGCAGACCCGCGCCAGAGCCAATTCCCGCGTTGTTAAACAGCACCTCAACGGGGCCAAGGTCACCCTCCACTTGTGACACCATCTCTGAAATAGCTGCTTGTTCGGCCAAATCGCATGGGACAGCAACACCTCCCACTGCAGCAGCAACCTTCGCTGCACCGACTTCGTCGATATCGACAACAGCAACCCGTGCTCCGACATCTGCGAACGCGTGAGCGCATGCCTGGCCTATACCGCTCGCAGCGCCAGTTACGACCACCACCTTGCCATTTAGATCCATGGCCCCCCCGATCTCTATACGTTCAGTTGCGTTCCGCAATGAGGGCAGCTTGGCACATTATCCCTTGTGTCGTATTGCGACTCTCTGACGAGCAGAAAGCAGCCTTCGCAGAGAATCTCGTCTTCTTGCTTACTTGGGATGCGGTCACCTTCAGCGGTAGTGATTACCCCTTCGTCTTCTTCTTCATCGTCTTCGTCGTCGGCGGAAGAGAGCCGCTCTTTGAGAATGGTGTCGAGATCGGCTTCGACCTCATCGTCGTCTTCGTCCTCATCCTCGTCGGCAGATGGACGCGCACCAACCGGAGTTTCTTGGTTTTCGTCGTCGTCCTCGTCATCACCGACCGTTGCGTCTTCCTCCGGGTCATCCCCGGGATCTTCGTTCATTTCGTCGTCAAGCGCGTCGGGGTCTGGTTCCGTCTCGTCAATGTCGTCATCGTCGGGTATGTCGTTCATATTTGCCTCACGAGTGATCACGCTAAAAGCTCGCATTTGACACTCAGCGCCGGAGGATACCCACAGATCGGCCTATGAGTGTGACTGAAACGAGAAATCCATAAAGATCGTGTGATTTTTGGCCAAACTGACGCCTAAGCACCCGTAGCGATGCGACGCGGTTCCTAAGCTGTTTCTGTGAGTTCGGATCCACGACCATCACCCACTGCGGGTCATCCGTTTCGGGTCGTCTCAGACTTCTCGGCGGCCGGTGATCAGCCGAACGCGGTGCAACGGCTTTCAGACGGCGTGGAAGCCGGACATCGCTTCCAAACTCTTCTTGGCATAACTGGATCAGGAAAAAGCGCAACAATCGCGTGGACCATAGAAAAAGTTCAACGGCCCACGCTTGTACTCGCGCCGAACAAATCTTTGGCGGCACAGTTAGCGAATGAGTTCCGCGAATTTTTCCCGGACAACCGAGTCGAATATTTCGTGTCCTACTACGACTATTACCAGCCAGAGGCTTACATGCCGACCTCGGACACTTATATAGAAAAGGATTCGTCGGTCAACGACGAGATCGACCGGCTTCGCCACTCAGCCACCGCCGCACTTCTCACCCGCCGTGACGTGATAGTCGTTGCTTCAGTGTCAGCGATCTATGGTCTAGGCCCTCCCCAGGCTTATCTAAAACACATGCTGTATCTACGAGCGGGAGAGACGCATGACCAACGCGAGGTTCTGGGTCGATTAATCGACATGCAATATGAACGAAATGACATGAATCTGACGCGCGGTAAATTTCGGGTGAGGGGTGACACTCTCGAGATACATCCCGCGTATGAAGAGTTCGTAGTTCGTATCGAGTTGTTTGGGGATGACATTGAGCGAATAACAAAAATCGACACGGTGACGGGAGAGCGACTAGCGGAACTCGAGGAAGTGACTGTGTTCCCGGCTAGCCACTATGTCACCGATGGAGACACCATTCACAGGGCGATGAAAGACATAGAAGGCGAGCTTCAACAGCGGCTCGCATTATTCGAATCGGAAAACAAACTGCTCGAAGCGCAGCGGCTGAGAATGCGAACCGAATATGACCTTGAGATGATGCAGGAAGTCGGTTACTGCAACGGCATCGAAAACTATTCCATGCACCTTGACGGAAGAACCTTTGATGAGCCTCCGTACACCCTCCTGGACTTCTTTCCTGACGACTACCTCCTAGTTGTTGATGAAAGCCATGTAGCGGTTCCTCAGCTCCATGGTCAGTTCTCAGGCGATCGATCTCGAAAAGACACCCTGGTAGAGCACGGGTTCCGGCTTCCATCAGCACGTGACAACCGCCCGCTGCGGTTTGAAGAAGTGATGGAACGGCTAAATCAAGTCGTGTTTCTATCCGCCACTCCAAGTGATTTTGAAGTCGAAGTTAGCGACCAAATAGTCGAACAGATCATTCGTCCGACGGGTCTGATTGATCCAGAGGTGTTGGTCAAACCGACCCGCGGCCAGATTGACGACTTGATTGATCAGATCGAGGTGACTGTAGGACGTGGCGACCGAGTCTTAGTTACCACCTTGACTAAGAAGATGTCGGAAGATTTAACGGATTACTTACTCGAGCTTGGTGTCAAAGTCCGATATCTGCACAGCGAAATCGACACGATAGAACGCATCGAAATTTTACGTGACTTGCGTCTTGGCGAATTCGACGTTCTAGTGGGGATCAACCTGCTCCGCGAAGGATTGGACTTACCTGAAGTTTCATTAGTCGCAATTCTGGACGCGGACAAAGAGGGGTTTCTTCGGAGTCAAACCTCGCTCATTCAAACAATCGGACGGGCCGCGCGAAATGTGGATGGCCAAGTCATCATGTATGCCGACAACGTCACGAAGTCGATGCGTAGAGCTATCGACGAAACCAATCGCCGCCGCGGGCTGCAACAGTCATACAACGTTGAACACGGGATTGACCCTCAGACAATCCGGAAAGCTGTGACGGACATCTTGCTCGTACTTCGCGGACAAGAACCCGGGGCACCTGTTCCAGAGAAGTTGGGTTCACGTCGCGCACTCGCTGAGAAACAAGCCCGAAAGGACTTAGCTGAACTCCCCGAAGATGACCTTCACCGGCTTATCTATTCGCTTGAACTTGAGATGCAGGAAGCGGCGGAAGACTTGCGTTTCGAGTACGCGGCGAGGTTACGAGATGAAATTCGGGAACTTCGACGCGACTTGCGTGACGCGACGAGTTGACACTTCGAGGTTGTTTCGCGCAGAACGGCGCTGAAGGGCGAACCGTGCGGCTAGTTTCCCTTGACAGTCCAACTGAAAATTAATCTAAATCAGACTCGGGGAAGAGGGGTATAACAATGCCACATGACGTGCGCGGAGTCGTGGCCAAAACAAAGGGCGAACCCGTTTCGGTTGAAACAATTCACATTCCGGATCCCGGGCCAGGTGAAGTCGTTATCGACGTTCAAGCCTGTGGCGTTTGCCACACCGATCTTCACTATCGAGAGGGTGCCATCAATGACGATTTTCCGTTCTTGCTCGGGCATGAAGCTTCGGGCATCGTTTCACAGATCGGTGCCGGTGTCACTAACCTCACCGAAGGCGATTTTGTCGTATTGAATTGGCGTGCCGTGTGTGGGGAGTGCCGAAGCTGCCTTCGTGGAAAACCCCAATACTGTTTTTCTACCCATAACGCACAACAAAAAATGACTCTCGATGGCATTGAACTGAGTCCAGCGCTAGGTATCGGTGCTTTCGCCGAAAAAACCTTGGTCGCAGCTGGCCAGGCGACAAAAGTCAGTAATGCGGTCGAACCTGAGGTCGCTGGATTGATCGGTTGTGGGGTCATGGCTGGGCTTGGCGCTGCCTTAAACACTGGTGGCGTTACTCGCGGCGACAGCGTTGCTGTTTGGGGTTGCGGCGGTGTGGGTGACGCGGCAATCGAAGGATCGCGTATCGCGGGTGCCCACACCATCATCGCCATCGATTTAGATCAAAGAAAACTTGAATGGGCAAAAGAGTTTGGCGCAACCCACACAATCAATTCCTCCGATATGGATTCATCGCAAGTAATTGAAGCTGTTCAACGACTTACCAGTGGCAACGGAGTTGACGTTGCCATCGAAGCAATAGGGCTTCCAGCGACCTACGAGCAGGCGTTCTACTCGCGAGACCTCGCTGGAACGGTGGTTCTAGTTGGAGTCCCTAGCCCTGAAATGCGCATCGATTTGCCACTGATCGAAGTGTTTGGGCGCGGAGGAGCGTTAAAAAGTTCTTGGTACGGCGATTGCCTTCCCTCACGCGATTTTCCGATGTTGATTGATCTATACCTACAAGGACGACTTCAACTAGATCGCTTTGTCTCTGAGAAAATAACGATTGAAGAAGTCGAAAATGCCTTTCTCAAAATGGAACGCGGAGAAGTGCTCCGTTCGGTCGTCATTATTTGAATTGGCTAGGTGCCCCCACCCCGTTTCCCACTACGACCCGGGATAGGCTCCGACGACAATGGGAGATCAACTAATCGTTCGTGGCGCACGGGAACACAACCTGCGTGATGTTGACGTTGAGCTACCAAGAGACAAGCTGATTTGCTTTACAGGGATATCAGGAAGCGGCAAATCCTCCTTAGCTTTCGACACTATCTACGCTGAAGGGCAGCGGCGGTATGTGGAATCGTTGTCTGCCTACGCACGGCAATTTCTCGGCCAAATGGACAAACCCGACGTGGATTTTCTTGAGGGACTTTCGCCTGCGATTTCCATTGATCAGAAAAGTGCGAGCCGGAACCCCCGCTCTACCGTAGGAACAATTACCGAGGTCTACGACTACTTGCGTTTGCTGTACGCCCGGGTTGGAGTGCAGCACGACCCGGAGACAGGCGAAATAGTCCAAAGGCAAACTCCCCAAGAAATCGTCGATCGCATCGTAGAAATAGCCGCCAACAGCCGCTTCCAAGTGCTGGCACCCGTGGTACGAGGGCGCAAAGGCGAATACCACACGCTGCTCTCGGACTTAGCGGCGCAAGGATATGCGAGAGCGCGTGTCGATGGTGAAGTCGTCGACCTTGGCGGAGAAGAGACTCTTCTCGAAGAGCGGTTGGAACGTTATGTCAATCACGACATAGAGGTCATAGTTGACCGGCTCGTAATACGAGAAGGAATTGAACAACGCCTTACTGAATCGGTAGAGGCCGCTCTCGGTTTAGCAGACGGTCACATTTGGATCGAACTGCTACCAGATGACGGTGATGCTGAACTCATCACATTCAGTCAACATTTGTTCTCACCAACCAGTGGCCGTTCCTTTGATGATCTCGCTCCGAGAAACTTTTCGTTTAACTCGCCCTATGGGGCGTGTGACACGTGTGATGGCTTAGGCACCCGATTCGAAGTCGACGCAGAATTAATCGTTCCCAATCCTGATTTGACGATCGAAGAAGGAGCGATAGCTCCGTTCGCTACAGGCGCTAGTCGTTGGTATGGCCGTCTTTTGCGCGCCACAGGCGAGGAATTCGACATCCCGATTGATCGTTCATGGTCGAAACTCACGGCAAAACAGCGGAAACTACTTTTGTACGGCAGTCCCCAAAGTCGCACGTTTACGGTTCGTTACCGAAACCGTTACGGCCGAAGCCGCAGCTACACAACCCATTGGGAAGGCGTTATCCCGACCCTTCAACGCCGCCATTCCGATACCGATAGCGATCATTCGCGTGACCGGATCGAGGGCTACATGCGTGAGGTTCCCTGTGGGACTTGTGAAGGAGCTCGACTCAACGAAGTCTCGCTGGCGGTTCGCGTCGCTGGGCACAGCATCCACCAAATGTGCTCAGTTTCTATCGGTGAGGCTGCAAAAATTATCGATGGGTTGGCGTTGAACGATCGAGAACGCATCATTGCTGAACCAATTGTGAAAGAAATCGATGCGCGTCTAAATTTTTTGCTTGACGTAGGCCTCGACTATTTGTCCTTAAACAGATCAGCGGCAACTTTGGCTGGCGGGGAGGCGCAACGTATCCGCCTCGCAAGTCAGATAGGTAGTGGCTTAGAAGGCGTTCTGTACGTGCTCGATGAACCCTCAATTGGGTTACATCAACGAGACAATCGGCGCTTGATAGAGACACTGCAGCATCTTCGTGACCTGGGGAACACGGTTTTGGTCGTCGAACACGATCAGGAAACCATCCTCGAATCTGATTGGGTGGTCGACATCGGACCCGGTGCCGGGGAACATGGTGGAGAAATTGTCTATAGCGGTCCAGTTGAGGGACTTGGAAAATCCAAAGGGTCCCTAACAGGGGAGTACCTTGCAGGTGTTCGTTGTATCGACGTTCCAGCATCCCGAAGACAACCGTTGGAACAGATGTTGGTAGTTCGCGGCGCACGAGAAAATAACCTGCGCTCTATCGATGTCGAGATACCTCTGGGCTGTTTCGTAGCAGTTACAGGGGTGTCCGGATCGGGTAAAAGCACCCTAATAAATGAGATCCTTCGTAAGTCTCTGATGCAACGAATCTATAAATCGAAAGAAGTGCCGGGGTTACACACAGCGCTCGATGGCTGGCAGGCATTAGACAAGGTGATTGATATTGATCAGTCACCTATCGGGAGAACTCCCAGGTCAAACCCGGCGACCTACACAGGTGCTTTTGACAACATTCGCAAACTTTTCGCGGCGACAAACGAAGCAAAAATCCGTGGCTACCTGCCAGGCCGATTTAGCTTCAACGTTAAGGGCGGAAGATGCGAAGCGTGCTCAGGCGATGGCACTATCAAAATAGAAATGCATTTCTTACCGGACGTCTATGTACCGTGCGAATTATGCGGAGGGGCGCGTTACAACCGCGAAACATTAGAGGTCGGATTTAAAGGGTAAACGATCTCCGATGTTCTTCACATGTCCTGCGAAGAAGCTTTGGAGTTCTTCTCTGCTCAACCACCGATCGCACGTCACATGCAGACCCTCGTGGATGTGGGGTTGGGTTACATCCGATTGGGGCAGCCAGCCACGACTCTTTCTGGGGGCGAAGCTCAGCGTATAAAACTCTCCAGTGAACTATCTAAACGGCCTACCGGTCACACGATTTACATTCTTGATGAACCTACGACTGGCTTGCATTTTGAAGATATCCGACGGTTGTTGGCTGTGCTTAGCCGCCTAGTCGATCAAGGCAACACAGTTGTTGTAATCGAACACAACCTCGATGTTATTAAGACTGCGGACTGGATCATTGATATGGGACCCGAAGGTGGAGACGGAGGTGGTTTAGTTGTCGCAAGCGGCACCCCAGAGAACGTCGTTAAAACGCCTGGGAGCCACACCGGACGATTCTTAGGTCCCCTTCTAACGGGATGAGTGCGCCCTCGGGCGCATAGCCTTCCTGCATGCCTTTGCGCCCTGAGCCCGGCTCAGTCCCTGATGTGCCAGGGAGTTACCAGTTTAAAGACCGCGATGGCCGGATCATTTACGTCGGAAAGGCTAAAAGTCTTAGGAATCGCCTCAACAGTTATTTTCAAGACTCTCGGAACTTGCATCCTCGAACGGTACAAATGGTAGCGACGGCCACGACTGTCGAATGGGTCGAAGTTTCGACTGAAGTGGATGCTCTGATGCTGGAATACAGCCTCATACAGCGCCACCAACCGCGTTTCAATATCCGTCTTCGAGATGATAAGTCGTACCCATTTCTGTCGATCACTCTTCGAGACGAATGGCCCCGAGCGATGGTCATGCGCGGAAAACGGAAGCGAGGTAACCGGTATTTCGGACCGTTCGGACACGCCCACGCAATCCGAGACACTCTTGATCTCCTGTTAAGGACTTTCCCGATTCGCACATGCAGCGACAACAAGATGGCGGAGCATCGAGGGCTAGGGAGGCCATGCCTGCTCTTCCACATCGAACAGTGCGCTGGACCATGTGTAGGCGAAGTTACCGAAGAAGAGTACGAGGGATTAGTTAGAGACCTCATCCGCTTTTTAGAAGGACACACCGAAGATGTTGTTCAAAATCTTACGGATCGCATGCACGTCGCCAGTAACGAACTTGAGTTTGAGCTAGCTGCGAGATTGCGTGACCGCCTATCTAACGTAGAGAAGGCAATTGAAAAACAACAGATTGCGGGAACCAGGAATGAAGACTTTGATGTCATCGGAGTCCACGATGACGAATTAGAAGCCTCTGTGCAGGTCTTCTATGTCCGCAAAGGGCGCGTCATGGGGCAACGCGGATTCATCGTCGACAAAGTGGAGGACGTCACCCACCCAGATCTCATAGCTCGAGTGATCGAAGATCTCTATCACGACGAAAACCCGATTGGTATGCCAAAGAACGTCTTTGTTCCCGGGTTACCTGAGAAACAAGCACTTTATGAAGAATGGCTAAGTGCCCAACGTGGTTCGCCAGTAGAAATTCGTGTTCCACAACGCGGCGAAAAACGAGCGCTTCATGCAACAGCGACTAAAAATGCCCGCGAGTCATTTGGGCGCCACCGACTCAAACGCGGGAGCGACCACAACAGCCGAGCCAGGGCCTTAGAAGAGTTACAGCGTTATCTTGATCTGCCCAACGCGCCGCTACGTATCGAGTGTTACGACATGAGTCATCTTCAAGGCACGGACTACGTCGGTTCGATGGTCGTGTTAGAGGATGCGTTACCTCGAAAAAGCGAGTATCGGCGATTTAAGATTCGGGATGTTCCCGGAAACGACGATTTCGCTGCGATGGAAGAGGTCCTATCGAGGCGTCTGAGAAAATATTTGGAGGAAAGGGAATCGCCATCAGATGAGCCTGGCAAATTTGCTTATCCACCGCAGTTGCTAGTGGTCGACGGGGGTAAAGGGCAACTTGGGGTAGCGGAACGAGTTCTGAATTCCTTGGGGTTAGCCAAAGAAATTCCTGTTGTAGCGCTAGCTAAACAATTCGAAGAGGTGTTCGTTCCTGGGAAAAGCGCTCCGGTTCATCTTCCACGCGGTTCTGAGGCGCTGTATTTACTCCAACGAGTTCGCGACGAAAGTCACCGGTTTGCCATCGCGTATCACCGCCAGTTGAGGAACAAACGAATGACTCAGAGCGTCCTCGACGGAATTACCGGTCTTGGAGACGTCCGCCGTCGGCGGTTAATCAAAGAATTCGGTGGTGTGAGAAAGGTGCGGCAGGCTTCATTGGATGACCTGCAGTCAGTGACATGGCTACCCAACAAGGTGGCTGCGGCGGTGCATGAACGCACTCAGGGGCGTGCCTGATAAGTGCACCGACGTCCATAGCTTCATCTATCTTCCTTGGCCTATCTGGGTCGCTTCAACGTTGGAGGCTCGGGCGGTAGGTATTTATTGTCGGATTCGCTACCACAGACAACTGCATTCGACGGTGGCTTCTAGTGCCTTCCATCTAAATGGAGTTGGTTCTGAAGCAGCACCGCAACCGGTACAGCGCAGCACAAAGTCTTTACCCACTTTGCTCATCGTTACTGGCTGCTCACCCGTCGACAATCGAGCTTCCTTCTTCGGAGAAACCTTTTGTCTGGTTATTTCGGGTAGATCCAAAACTTCGAAGTCCAAGTACAACGGCTCGGTGACCGTTGAGGGATCATTTTGCCAAGCTTCTGTGTGATCGTCGGTCTCTGCGGACCAGCCGAGGAAGCTCAGCCACGCGTACCGGTCAATCTCGTCGAGGTTTTTAGGTAGTTCGCTAACGGACACCATCGGACCGATCTTCTGCGGAATTGGTGGCCTATCGGGTCCGGAATAGTCCAGAAACGACCCGAGTTCATGTTGCTGACCGATTCCAAAAAGCTGGGCAGATTCGCTGATGTTCTCGATTTCCTCCATGAATCCGTCGCGTTCAGACGCCGTGGGGTCTTCTAAGGTGTCGCTGGCGTAAAGCACCACGAATCGCGCTCCGACGCCGGGCTGCTTCCGGCGAAGGATCCGACCCATACGCTGAATCATCTGTCTTCGCGTGCGGCTTGCGTTAACAACAATTCCGAGATTTGCATCGGGGACATCGATGCCTTCGTCCAGAACTCGCGGTGCAGCTACTGCGTCGAGTTTTCCGTCTCGCAAGTCCGTCAATATCGTCTCGCGTTCCGAACGCGCAGTATCTCCTGTAATAATTTCAATACCCAATAAGGGGTCTAATCGGTTGATCGCATGATTCGCTGCCTTGATTGTTTGTGTAAAAATCAAGGTTCCCGAAGCGTCCAGGATTACGGGTGCGAAGTTGGAGAGCACTTCGTATTTCGACCGGCTAGTTGCAACGATCTCGCGTCGTTTTGAAAAAGCGTCAAGGTACGTCGTGGCGGCTTTTCCGTTAGGCCCGGCGTCGTTGTCTGATAGGTAGGCCACGGCAGCCAAAAAGGCGCCGAATGGATCTTGAGGCATGTCAGGGATACTTCGAAGGACCTGCCGCGAGGCGACTAGGGCCGCTTCCGTGAGGTCGTATTCAGCGCGCTCCTCCGTGGCAAGGGGTACTGCAACAAATGCAACTCTTGGCTGCGCACAAACCCCATCAGCAATCGCCTGCCCAAAGTCGTATCGGTAGCAAACACCACCGAAGTAAGGCACGAGTGTTTTCTCGACTGCGTCATCAGAACGTTCCAGCGTGGCGGTTA
>Ga0206678_10002546_pt1 | contig 11560 bp, 9 predicted proteins | sample M180m12015metaG_FD_155453 | JGI IMG/M metagenome (GOLD analysis project Ga0206678, IMG submission 155453) | Ammonia-oxidizing marine archaeal communities from Monterey Bay, California, United States - M1 80m 12015 | ecosystem: Environmental > Aquatic > Marine > Intertidal zone | place: USA...
TCTGAATGTTGACCCTTTATGGGATGTGCCCATCGTTCCATTGAATTTACAGTTCGACTTTCCATGCTTTGGAGATACTGCTGTAGCTCCAGGAATCAGGCTTACAGATATCGGAGGAGGAATTGAACTAATTATGACTGATGGGGATTTCCACCTTTTAAGTGCCACATCCTGTAGTATTAGCGATGTGCTCAATGTTGCAGAATCTGATTCTACGATTGTTGAGGGATCTTTCCATAGGTACGTGACTGAAGGTGAAAGCCCAAACCGCATTTACAAGCTCGAGTTTAAAAACGTGGGATTCGACTATGAAATGTCTATGACACAGTCGGCTCCATCTACTGCTAATTTTCAAATTTGGCTTTATGAGAACGGAATGATAGAGTACCATTATGGACCAAATACAATAACAGATCTAAGCGCTATTGACTTTTGGCCTAAACAAACAGCGGGAATTTCTTCTTATTGGAATTTCTACGACTTCATGGCTAATTTCATGTGGGCAAGCGGGGATCCACACGAGCCTGATTTTCCATTATTCTATGATGTTGAGTACGATTCACTTAATATAAGCCTAGTGTATGATGGGTGGAATGCCTGGCCTTCAGATGGAACTATTTACCGCTTTAATTACATCTACTCCCCCGTTATTAATGTAAATGAATTTGTAAATACAGGTTTTGATTTAAATATTTTCCCAAACCCTGTCAACGATGAGTTCACTATATACTCAGAGGCTGTTCTATATCGTTTAGGTGAGCAAGACATACTAAAGATTATAGATTCCTCCGGAAGAGAAGTTCATACAACAGAATTCTATGGAAATGTAAGGATAGATGTAAAGGGATGGCCTTCGGGGATCTATACCGCTATCATGAATGGATACACTCCAAAAAAGATTGTTGTCAACTGACATCCTGACTGAAAACCCTTCTAATAATTAAAAAAACTGCCCTGTGAAGTGTCATGGTGGCAGTTTTTGTTTGGTCTAACACGATGGCATGAGACTTGCGTATGGGGTGGTGAATAACAATGAAATTAAGTCCAAATGGCAACTACTGAAAAGTCTACTAAGAAAACAAAATCTCAAAAAGGGAGTATTAATGTAACTACGGAAAACATCTTTCCGATTATTAAAAAATTCCTATACAGCGATCACGAAATATTTCTTCGCGAATTAGTTTCAAACGCTGCTGACGCAACATTAAAACGCAAGACTATTTCTAAATCTGGTGATGTCACTGCTTTTAAAGGAGATAATCCACAGGTTTTCGTGAATCTAGATAAGGAGGCAAAAACTATTACTATTTCCGACAGTGGAGTAGGAATGTCAGCTAAAGAAATAGACAAATACATAAACCAAATAGCTTTCTCTGGAGCTTCCGAGTTTCTAGACAAATACAAAGACGACGATGCAAAGCAAGCTATAATTGGGCACTTCGGATTAGGGTTTTACTCTTCATTTATGGTTTCTGAAAGAGTGGATATCATATCTAAAAGTGCAAAGAAGGGATCAAAAGCAGTTACATGGAGTTGTGATGGCTCTCCTGACTACACTATAACACCTTGTAGCAAAAAAGAAGTAGGAACAGACGTAGTGCTTCACATTGCTGAAGACTCTGTGGAGTTCCTCGAGGATGAGCGCCTTATGAGCATACTCAATAAGTATTGTAAATTCATGCCTGTTGACATTGTTTTTGGCACTAGAACAATTCAGGAGGATGACCCTAAAGGAGAAAAAGACGAAGAAGGCAATATCAAGAAGGTAAACGTCGAAATCCCAAACATTGTAAACAACACTGCTCCAGCTTGGATGAAGACTCCTTCTGACCTCAGCGATGAGGACTATTCAAACTTCTATAGGGAGCTTTATCCTATGAATATGGAAGACCCGCTCTTCAATATTCACCTAAATGTAGATTTTCCATTCAATCTAACTGGAATTCTATACTTCCCTCCGTTAAAGAAGCAGATTGACCTTCAGAAAAACAAGATTCACCTTTACTCAAACCAAGTATTCATTACGGATAATGTAGAGAACATCGTTCCCGACTTTCTCACTATGCTACACGGAGTAATAGACTCTCCTGATATCCCCCTCAACGTCAGTCGTTCTTACCTACAAGAAGATGGTAACGTAAAGAAAATATCGGGTTACATTTCTAAAAAGGTAGCAGACAAGCTCGCCTCTATGTTCAAGAATGACAGAGCTTCTTTCGAATCTCAGTGGGACGATTTAAGGATTTTCGTTGAATACGGAATTCTCACTGATGAGAAGTTTGCTGAGCGCTCTAAAAAATTCTATCTATATAAAGACACCGAAGGCAATTGCAGAACTCATGAAGAGCTGATTGAAGTTGTAGGAGAAACACAGAAAGACAAAAACAACAAGATTATACTTCCTTACACATCAGATTCAATAGCACAGCACTCTTTTGTAAAGGATGCAACTGATCGTGGATACATGGTTTTAACTATGGAAGGCCCGCTAGCATCACATATTGTGGGGAAATTAGAACAAACTCATACTGAAATTCAATTTAAACGCGTCGATTCTGAAATTATCGAAAACCTAATTGAAAAGGACGAAGAGAATACTAGCGCATTAGATGAGAAACAACAAGAAGCTCTTACTCCTATTGTTCAAAGTGCGTTCCCCGAAAGTGGATACGACATCAAATTCGCTGCTATGGCACCTACTTCTGCACCATTTATTATCACTAGAAGTGAGTGGATGCGCAGAATGAAAGAGCAACAAGCAGTTGGAGGAGGAGGATTCCAAATGTTTGGAGAAATGCCCGAGAAATATGACGTTACAGTCAACTCAAACCATCCCCTTGCTATCCAACTTTTAGATGAAAAAGACGATTCTAAACGTTCATCAACAGTTAAAGATGCTGCTGATTTAGCTCGCCTTTCACAAGGAATCTTAACAGGTGAAGAATTGACTGCTTTTATTGAAAGAGGATTTACGAACTTGCAGTCATGAAGAAATCAATCTTAAAATGGTTAATACCTGTCGTTCTACTGATTATGATTGGCATGAACGCAATGGGTAACTTTAATGGGCTCGTGAATTCTGATGAAGGAGTTTCTGGGCAATGGGCTAATGTTGAAGCTCAATACCAACGTCGCTTCGACCTTATACCCAACCTTGTGTCCACAGTACAAGGGTATGCGGATATAGAAACGGAAACTTTAATAGCGGTAACTGAAGCCCGAGCATCAGCCCTAGGAGCTATGCAAAAAGCTGGTGAAACAGGAGACTTAGCTGAATTTGAAAAATCTAACGTAATTCTAGGAGGAGCTATGAGAGGGCTATTTGGCTACACTGAGCAGTACCCTGATCTGAAATCTAGTAAAGGGTTTCTGGATTTACAAGTACAGCTTGAGGGTACAGAAAACCGCATCACTAAAGCTCGTACTGACTATAACGAAGTGGTTAAAGGATATAATAAAAGAGTCAGACAGTTTCCTGGTACATTTTGGGCTAACATGTTTGGGTTTGAATCAAAAATCTACTTTGAATCAACTACTGAAGCTGAAGAAGCTCCTACAGTTTCTTTCAACTAAATAGTGAAAAAAAAATTCTCAAGCATAAATGCCTCTCTAGTTGAAAGCGAAATTGCTTTAGCAGAAAAGAAAACTTCTGGTGAGCTTCGCGTTCATATAGACAGTAGATGTAGAGGTGATGTCATGAATCGTGCTGCAGAGATTTTCGCAGCGCTAGAAATGCATAAAACAGAGGCTCGTAATGGAGTTCTCCTGTACCTAGCAACTAAGGATAGGAAATTTGCTATAATAGGTGATGGCGGTATAAACGAGAAAGTAGCTGAGAACTTTTGGCAATCAACCTACGATTCTGCCCTACCCCACTTTAAATCTGATGATTTTACCGAAGGACTTTGTTCAGCCATTAAAAGTGGTGGAGAGGTCCTCTCAGAACATTTTCCATACCTAGAAGATGATGTTAATGAATTGGATAATAGAATTTCATGGGGTCTATGAGAGCTTTTATTATTACATCTCTAGCACTTATTTCTTTAAGTGTTTCATCCCAAACCCAGCTCAAAGATTGTCTTCCTGCAGCAAAGCAGAATGTGTTTGTATATGATTTAGCTAATCTGCTCTCTGACCAACAGGAGCTATCTATTTCATATCAACTCACAGCTTTTAAAGACACAACAAGCAATGTGATAATCGTTGTTACGCACCCTGATTTTTGTGGGTACGAACCATCTGTGTTCGCAATTGAAGCTGGGGATCACATGGGCGTAGGAAGGAACGACTTAGATAATGGTATTGTAATGGCGATTAAACCCAGAAACAACTCTGGGGCAGGGCAAATATTCATTGCAATTGGTGAAGGTCTTGAGGGAGCGATACCGGATGTATTAACAGGAAGGATAGTGAATCGAATGATTCCTGACTTTAAGAATGGCAACTGGTCTTCAGGCATTAATTTGGGTTTGTCCGATTTAATGTTGCTTTCTAGCGGGGAGATTTCTGAAAGTGAATATTTAGAAAATCACAGCAACAGCAGTAAACAAAAGCTCCATATACTTTTATTCTTTGTGCTCATGTTTGGGATGATCCTAATCATTGCTATTCTAGCAAATACAATAAGAGTTATGAGGATGAATAATCTTGCATTCGGTGCAGCTTTAGCTATTATTCTTGCTGAAATAAGAACGAAACATAACGCTTACAATAATTTCTCACATGGTACAGGACGCTATAGAAACAATGGATTTAGATCTGGTGGTTTTAGTGGTGGTTCTAGCGGATTTGGTGGATTTGGCGGTGGTGGATTCGGAGGTGGTGGAGCTGGAGGGAGTTTTTAAAAATATAATCTAAACACTATATGGCAGGATTTGGGAAATGGGTAGGTGGAGCTATTGGATGGGCACTTGGTGGTCCAATCGGTGGTATTTTAGGCTATCAAGTTGGGAAATTCTTCAGCTCTGGAGTTCATATAGGTGGTAGAGTCCAGGGAGGCACAAGGTCTGGAGACTTTGCAATGTCACTTGTTGTACTTAGTGCTGCTGTGATGAATGCCGACGGAAAGGTTCTTAAATCCGAACTTGAGTACGTAAAGAAGTTCTTGAAGTTAAATTTCGGAGAAGTCCAAGCAGATCAGCTAGTGCTCCTTCTCCGAGAAGCTCTTAAGCAGCAGGTTGATGTTAGGGGCGTAGCAAGCCAAATCCGCATGAATATGGATCATCCTAAAAGAATGCTCCTTCTTCAATACCTATATGGCATTTCAAAGGCAGACGGCCATGTAGATAAGCGCGAAATAGAATTAATTCGACTGATTGCCAAACATCTTGGGATAAGCCAAAAAGATATTGCTAGTATTGAAGAACCCTTCCATTCCGGCACGCTGAATCCCTATAAAATTCTGGAGATCTCTGAAAAAGCAACTGATGCAGAAGTTAAGAAAGCATATCGAAAGCTAGCAATAAAATTTCATCCTGACAAAATTGGTGATCTTGGCGAAGGACCACGTAAAAAAGCAAAAGAACGATTTTTGCAAGTTCAGGGCGCTTACGAACAAATAAAGAAGTCTCGAGGATTCAAATAATTTATTTAATAGAAAAGTAGGTCTATATTAGTAGTCCATTTTAAAACCCCTACTATGTCTATTCGCACACCATTTATGTTGATGGCTTTAGTGTTTGGTCTAATGATATTTTGTCCGCAAACTTCAGAAGCTCAGATATTTAAGAAAAAAAAGAAAACTGAGCTTCCAGCAGATAAGAAATCTAAGAAATCAGATATTAAGTCGATTGATGATGTTACGAAAGCTGCGGAGCAATTTGATGGTCTTTTTACAATGTACAGGGATACCGTTACTGGGGAGTCTTGGATGGCTATTCCTGAAGAGGCCTTTGCAGATGAATTTATCTATTTCTCACAAGTTGAAGACGGTGTCTTACAAACTGGTAATTTTAGAGGCAGTTATAGATCGAGTAAAGTAATTTCTTTTCACAAACACTATGACAGAATTGAGATTCATCAAGAAAACACTCGATACTATTTCAACCCAGATAGTCCGCTATCAAAAGCTGAAGAAGCAAACATAAACTCCCCCATTTTGGCTAGTTTGAACATTGTAGGTATAGACAGTGCTGGAACTACATATTTAATTTCTGGCGATGCTCTATTTCTAAGTGAGAAAATCGCAATGATTAAACCGCCAAGTCGAAGTGGCCGAAAAAGTGCCCTTGGGAAGCTCTCAAAGGATAAAACTAAGATTACAGAATTCAATAACTACCCTGAAAATCTTGAGGTTACAGTCGACTACATTTACGACAATGCAAACCCGTCTGTATATGCTAGCGCACTTACCGATTCAAGATATATTTCAGTAAGCTATCGCCACGCTTTACTACAAATGCCTGAAGAGAGTGGATTCACACCTAGGAAAGACGATGCTAGGATAGGGTTCTTCTTGACTCAAGTAAATGACATGACCAGTCCAGAAAGCACCCCTTGGAATGACATGATTCACAGGTGGAGACTAGAGAAAAAGAATCCTGAAGCTGAACTTTCTGAACCTGTGAAACCTATCACATGGTGGATAGAAAACACCACTCCGTACGAATTTAGAGATTATATCAAAACAGGAGTTGAGAAATGGAATTTAGCTTTTGAGAAAATTGGTTTTAAAAATGCTATTGTTGTAAAAACCCAACCTGATGACGCTGATTGGGATGCTGGCGATATTAGATACAACGTCCTCAGATGGACTTCCTCTCCCACTACTCCGTTCAGTGGATATGGCCCAAGCTTTGTAAATCCAAGAACCGGTGAGATTTTAGGCGCTGATGTTATGCTTGAATATGCTGGCATGGCCCGTCGTCTTTGGAAATCCGAGGTTTTTGAAACTGCTGGAATGCATCTATCATCAAGGCAGCAAACTGCTGAAATGATTAACCGGTGTAACGCTGGAGATGCAATGGTTGGCAATACTCTTTTCTCTCTTGCTGCTATGCAAGTCCTATCATTCGACGATGGCGAACACGATGAGTTTATCCGTCAAACCCTCCACCGTCTTTCACTTCACGAAGTAGGACACACACTAGGGTTTAGCCACAATATGCACGCTAGTACTATGCTTACTGTTGATGAACTTAAAGACCCTGAAGTAGTTGCTGTAAATGGCATGTGCAACAGTGTGATGGAATACCCTGCAATTAATTTTGCTTTAAATCCTGAAGATCAAACACTCTACTATGATGACTCCCCTGGTCCATATGACTATTGGGTTATTGAATATGGTTACAGCGTGGGGTTAGATGATGAAGAAGCTGAAGACGAGCGACTTGAAGCTATTCTATCAAAGTCTACTTCTCCACTCCTACAGTTTGGCAATGACGCAGATGATATGCGTGGTGCTGGTCGCGGAATTAACCCTGATGTAAATATCTACGATCTTTCTAGTGATCCCGTAACATACGCTTCTGAACGTTGTGAGCTCGTAAACGTACTACTCCAAGGTTTTGTGGACAAATACTCGAATACTAGCAGTACATTTCACGAGGTTCGCCAAGCTTACTTAACTCTAACAGGAGAATATGCAATTCAGTTAAGAGTAATGACTCGTCAAATTGGTGGTATACGCTTTGATAGAGCAGGCACAAATAATATCGGTGACGGTAAACCATACACTCCTGTCTCTCTAGAAGACCAAAAGAAAGCCCTTGCGGCCCTTTCAAAGTATGCTTTCGCTCCTGATGCATTTGATGCTGCAGAAGATTCATACGCCTATCTACAAGTTCAACGCCGTGGTTGGGATTTCTACGGATCAGGTGAGGCTCCTCTCATTCATGCTCGAGTCCTTTACTCGCAACAAGAAGCATTAGCTCACCTATTACATTACAATGTACTGCAGCGCCTTACTGATGCTGGAATGTACGGCAATGAATACGATGTAGCTACATATATGAGCGATTTAACAGATGCTATCTATAAATCTGACTTAAGAAAGTCTGTAAACACTTTCCGTCAACAACTGCAAATCTCATACACTGAATCGCTAATTAAAGCTTTGGATCCAGAAAAGAGATATGACAGAATAGCACGCAGTGTAATTCTATCAGAACTTAACCGTATAGATAGATTAGAAAGAGATGCATATTCTCCAGACGCTTTAACAAGGGCTCATAGAGCTCATGTAAGACATTTAATAGACCAAGCTTGGAAGAACTAAATATGTTCAGAAACATATCTGATTCTTTGATAGAGAACGTCTTTATGTGAATTCCAATCGGGATATCTAGAAGAGACGCCTATTCCATACTTCCATATCTTCTCCCATGCAACGATTTCAGACTGAACACCTATATAACCAGCTAAAGCCAAGCAACTTTTCATCTTATGAAGGATTATTGCAGCCACTTCTGAAGTGATTGCTGCATCTAAAATTGGCAGATCCTCATCTAAACTAATTTTGGCTAGCATATTGACTTCACTTATCATTTCAGGCATTTCTCTATAAAGTAAATTCAAAGCATTTTTATCAATCTTTATTGCTGGGGCTTCTGGAAGGTTCTCTGATAGAAAATTGAAAAATGAGTCAGCATCATCCATTGGGGCGCCATCCTTTTCTATTATTAAATCAAAATCCGAGATATTAGGAGCTGAAACTCCTGTATTTACGACTAATCCCCAGCTATCTAAAGCCGCTTTTAATGCATCCGATACATCACCAATAAAAAATATTGAATAACCTGCAAAAGCATCTGGAGAGTGGTGCATAAATAGTAAGGTACAAATTGTACTTTTACGAAATGCAATTAAGAAAAATTAAATTCCATTATATTCTTCTGTTTTTATTTTGCTCCGCTTTTTATTTTCATTCTTTTTCACAAGACCAAACTTTAATTACTAGCCTTTCACTTGATGATTTCCCTGTTTCAAATTTTGAGCCCGAGCTTAAAACTAGCCTTCGAGCTCCTGACAGATGGGAGTTGGCATTAAATATCGAGGCAGACAATAAAGAAGTTCAGTCACTAATAATGAATTTTTACAGAGATAATAATTACTCTGAATTACAATGGCTGAATCTTTGGCATTCACGATGCGCAGGGATTTGGAGCTCTATAGCCGATTCGTGCCATCTACCAAATTCTGCATCATATATACCGATCATGATAGAAAGAAGCAATCTTGAAAAATGTTCGTGTATTAATTCAGGAGCAGTATTATCAGAGTTTGTCGGTCTCGAAAATGAGAGCACAAAATTTATATCTAAGCTTGAAGAAGTTTTTAAAAAGTCTGAACAGGAGGATGAGGATTTTGGGGTTTGGCTTCACGAATTTAGAATAATAATTAGATTATTAGAAAACTTTGTCTTGCCTGATTATAAGGCGTTTTGGGCAAACAATGAGGGTGTGAAAAAGAGACATCTAGTTTTGAAAGGCGAAACTCTATATAGGCTGTCAATTAAGTATAATGTGAGTGTTGAAGATATTCAATCCATAAATGGCTTAGGCAGAAGCACCGATATTTCTGAGGGTAGCTCTTTAATTATTCCAAGTGAAAAATGAAATTTCACGAACCGGGAATAACAGCCCTTTTCCTTTTTTTTATTGTCTCTGCAATGTATATCTCGCCATTGGCAGAAGGCTATCGTTTTTATGATGAGGCACCTGAAAATCTTGTTGGAAATGAAGAAGAAACGACAGTCGAGATAGAAATTCCTCTTTGGGCTGATTTCTCTGAAGATACTGCCCAAGATGATGAAATTGAAGTCTATGAAATAGAGGATGAGATAGAGGATGAGATAACTAAAGAGAATGTCAAAATAGTTCTTAGAGAGGACCTTTGGACTCCCGAATCCGACACCTGTAATGCGCAAACTATAGGGGGAGCAATGCGGTTTTATGGATCTAACGAGGCCAAAGAACGACTTTATAAGTTATTTCAGAAACTGAATGCCTTTGGGGCTGAAGACAATGGGGCTATACATATTTTTCATTTCGGAGATTCCCAAATAGAGGGAGACAGAATCACCGGAAGAATTAGGTCTAGCTGGCAAAAAACTTGGGGAGGAAGTGGTCCAGGCTTAATTCCTGCCATACAACCCGTTCCCTCATTAGCTGTGAGGCAAGAATATGAGGGAAATATATCCAGATATACTAGGTTCGGTAAAGTGGACACAACCTTAGGACACAATTGCTATGGTGGAATGGCTGCATTATCTGTTGTAAGAGATTCTGCTAGGATAATAGTAAAGTCACATCCTTTAGGGTTTAGAAAGAATAAAACATGGCAAGAAGTAGAGGTGTTATTTGGGGCTGTACCCTTAGGAGGAACATTGAAAATTTATGGGCAGGATACTGACACATTAATTTCTGACATTCCTCCATCCACAGAAGGCAATCATTATTCTGTAACACGAAAACTGAGGGGAGTAAAGGAGGGTTTAGTGATAAGCGTAGAAGGTTACAGTGTTGATATTACAGGCATAAGACTTGGAAGTTCAAACGGAGTCCAAATTCATAATATTCCTATGAGAGGAAGTTCTGGCACGATATTCAGCCGACTGAATAAAAAGCATTTCAAAGATTATTTGCAAAACTGGGATGTGGGAATGTTGATTCTTCAGTACGGTGGAAACGCTGCTCCATATATTTCAGATTCAGTTTCAGCAGAGAGGTATAGCAAAAGGTTTGGCAAGCAAATACGATACATTAGGTCGATTTTGCCTGAAGCCACCGTTTTGGTAATCGGACCATCGGATATGGGCCAAACAATAGATTCTATGAATATTTCTTATCCTATGCTGGGGAATATTAGAACTGCAATGCGTGAAGCTACAATTAGGGAGGGTGGATTATTTTGGGATTTATGCGATGCAATGGGCGGGGCAGGCACTATGGAAGCCTGGGCTAATGCCACGCCTAAACTAGCTGCTCCAGACTTAGTTCATTTCACAGTGAAAGGGTCTAGAAAAATTGGAGAGGCACTTGACCGCTCATTTAGAGCCGAATACAGGACATGGGAAGACGAGATAAGAGCAAATAAACAATGAGTTCAGAATTACTTTTTACTAGGCCTGGGTTCTGGGTTTTTATGCTTGTAGTGATGGTCGTACTATCTCTACTAAAGCGTAAAACAGCTATGAGGAACGCTTTTCTGTTCGCGGCTAGTTTGTTTTTTTACTGGAAAACCAGCGCGAGCTTTGTTTTTCTCCTATTGTTTTCAACTCTAGCCGATTGGGGGATAGCCATGGCTATGGCTAGAAGCGATACCTGGAAACGAACATCTTGGTTAGTTCTTAGCGTAATAATAAACTTAGGCTTACTTGGCTTCTTTAAGTATGCGTATTTCTTTGCCGATGCTAGCGCTTCTTTATTTGGCACTACATGGGAAGCTGTTATTCCTGGGGCAAATTGGATGAATTCTAACCTTGGCACTTCATTCCGCGTTGATTCAATTTTATTACCTGTTGGTATATCGTTCTATACATTCCAAACTCTTAGTTATTCTATTGATGTTTACAAACGCGAAATTGAACCAGTTAAATCTTTATGGGATTTTGGTTGTTACG
>Ga0206678_10002554_pt1 | contig 11538 bp, 10 predicted proteins | sample M180m12015metaG_FD_155453 | JGI IMG/M metagenome (GOLD analysis project Ga0206678, IMG submission 155453) | Ammonia-oxidizing marine archaeal communities from Monterey Bay, California, United States - M1 80m 12015 | ecosystem: Environmental > Aquatic > Marine > Intertidal zone | place: USA...
AGATTATTGATCTTTTTTTCTAACTATACAAGTTGTATTTAATTTGAAGCTTTAACTTAAAAATTCTCGACCCACGGCCTTAATTCAGTTTCCCAGGACCATGCACTTTTGTGCTGGTTGTGAAATTGAAGATATGTCTCAGCGATAGCATCGGGATCTAACATATTATCTTCACCATTACCTACTCGTTCTGGTCGGTTATTTGATCGTATTCCGCCATCAATAACAAAATGTGCTATATGAATATTTTTAGGGTGAAGTTCACGAGCTAAGGCTTGAGCCAAACCCCTTAATGCAAATTTTCCCATGGCAAAGACAGATGAGTTTGCATATCCTTTTACCCCTGCAGAAGCTCCAGTAAAGAATATACTTCCGCTTCCCTTTATTAACATGCGTTTGGCTGCTTCTTGGGCGACGAGAAATGCACCAAAACTAGTTACTTCTAATGCTTTTTTAGTTGCTTGAGGGTCTAATTCTTGAATTGGACCTCGTACACGGGAAGAGGGATTATAAACAACGAGATCTGGAGTCCCAATATCTTCATCTATGGCCAAGAATAATTTACTCACACTGTCTATATCGCTTGCATCACAATTATAAATGGATGCATTTGTCTCGTCAGATAAAGTTTTTAATTTTTTGATATTTCTTGCGGCTAAGGCAACTTTCATACCTCGCCCTGTGCAAAGTCTTGCTAGCGATGCGCTTAGACCAGGCCCAGCTCCAATTATTAAGGCAGTTTTTTTCATAATTTTTCCTAATCTCGATCATTAATAAAGTGTGTGAATTTTCAAAAACAGTTTAAACCAAAAAAAGAAAATCTATTAGAGTAAACATTAAGCAAAATATAAATATTATCAAGCCGAGGGCTAACAATATTGGCTGTAATTTCTCTTTGTTGAAAAGGGGTTCAATAATTGGCCAAACATATTTTTTTATCATTTGATAATTTCTATTAGAATTTTTAATACTTATATTGTGAATGATGCCAGAAAACAAATAACAACCAATAAGAATAAATAATGAGTATTTTATACCAATAATGCAGAGAGTTTATTTTAAATTAGGTTATAGTAACTTTTAAGCGTTTGCTGACACATACAGTACGGTTGCTTTTAAACTTGTACCCTTAATACTTGTTCTTTTTATTAATTCAGCCGCTAGTTCATCATCAATTTGTCTATGTGTTTTTACGTCAAAAGGTGCTTCTTTTTTTAAACGCGCTGCTAAACCAATTTTATTGAAAAGCATAACTTGTTCTTTTATTGAATCAAAATTTAACATCTTAGTTTTAATTTTTTTTATTTTTATATTTTTAAACTTTGATAATTTAAGAATTTTTGTTAGATAGTTTTGATCACTAAAAGCGAGTGGGCCTGGTGCTTTTGAAGGTTTTGGAAGTGGTTTATTTAGATATTTTGAAACAATATTTAAGGGCAATAAAAAGAACTCATTCTCTTCTAGTTCTGACCAACAGACAAAATTTATTTTTCCGTTAGGTTTTAAAGAATAGTGCAGATTGGTAAACGCAGAAATGGGATTTTCAAAGAACATTACACCAAAACGGGATACAATGCTGTCGTAAATTGATTTTTTGAAATTAAATGATTGAGCATCTGCGTTTAAGAAATTAATATTTTGTATTTTTCCATATTTAGTGTGAGCTAGCGCTAAAAGTGGTTCAGATATATCCACCCCTTGTACATGCCCAGATGAGCCAACTTGATCAGATAATAATTTTGAAACTTTTCCTGATCCGCAACCCACATCTAAAATTTGTTTACCATTTAAAGATCCAAATTCTTTAAACAGATGTGTGGTGATGACGTCGAGTTGCGAATTCATTTTTGAATCGTTTTTAGCCCAAGCGTGACCTGTTTTACTGTTCCAATTTGCACCTTGTTCCTGGTTTTGACCGTAATTATTGCTTCCAATATTTGTTTGCACGTCGACCATATCCTAAGGAAAAATCAAAGTTAGGGATTAAGTTTGAACATGGGCTTAAGCTTGGTAGCTCGTTCACATTTGGGGACACCAGTTTCAGTGTAACCAATGATACAAGACCAAATTTGCCGCCTATAAATAACTGTGAACTCGTAGCTCATGGTACCTTGAATTATTTTACTACTTTGACCAACAAGTTGTTCTGCATGTTCGTAAGTTTTGTAATTAATAAAATCCCCAGCACCTTTTCTTTCAATTGAAAATTCTTCACCAAATGAAAAGGTCGTGCTAATAAAAATTAAGAAAACTGCGATTGTAATTTTTTTCATTTTTTATCCTCTTACGCAAAACTTAACGATTAGAGATCAAATCTGCAAGTTAGATATCCCCTTGTTTATAACTTCCATGCAAAGACCAGTTGAATATTTTTGTTTTCTCAATTTACTTTGGGGGTTCGTAATCGCCACGATGCGGTCTTAGATCTAATAGTCCATAATTTTCTGGAAATTTTGTTGTTGTTGCCCACAAATGATCACCATAATAAAAGGGTTTGAATTTTTTGATATGCCCAAGAGCTAATGGTTTTATTATCGTGTTTGGCCGTGGTTCAAAAAAGAAGGGTACTGAGTGCCTCGTTTCACCTTTACCTAGAACCCTATGTTGAGTTGCTTTGATTTGTCCACCAGTCCATAATTCTAGTAATCCACCAAAGTTGATTGAAAAGCTATCTTCAATAACGGGCACATCGAGCCAGTCTTGTGTGCTTGTTAGTGCTTGTAGCCCTCCAACTCCACATTGAGCTAGTACAGTCAATAGTCCGCTGTCGACATGAGCCCTAGCGGTTTGTTCGTACCTTTTACCTTTATGATGGGTAAATCTATCAGGAAGGTCCTCTTCCTGATCTGATGTTGATACTCTCTTTGGATAATGGAGTAGTCTTAAAGTTGATATTCCATCTTTAAAAGCATCGCGAAAGATATTTTTATTTATCTGTAAACTTCTTGATAAAGAATCCAAAATTTGATTGCCAATTTCTTCCATTCCTAAATAGTAATTAGCTGTGATTTTTTTCCAATTTTTAGGTAAATCATTAGGATTTGGTATCGGGGTTGGTTCGTAAAGAATATCATTATCCGTGATTTGTGGTAACTTGCGTATTATATCGGGGCCGATTTCAAAGCCTTCTCGATTATGTGCTTTACTTGACGAAAGGGGAAACCAACCTCTGTAAATATGTGAATTTTCTGGGGCAAAGTTTCTTTTCCAAAAAGGCCTTTGTTTTTCCTCAGGTAAATCAAATATCTTCAGCATTATATCGCGCTCTGTTTGGGTTACCTTTAATTTTTTTAGATGGCCTACGACTACCATGAACCCAACTTCAAAAGCGGCTTTTGCAATTTGTTGATCGACCTTTTTCTTTTGCACACCGTTTTTTGTAAATAATGAACTGATGTTTATAATGGGAATATTAGTCATTAGTTTACCCAAATATTGTTTCTATACTAAAATTTTGGCATCCAAATTATGCGTTTTATTATTGTATAGATTTTAGAAAACTTGCAAGTTTAATTATTACAAAATTTTAGGCCAATATTCGAAGGGCAAATTAATGAAGCGTAAAGACTTAGTATCCAATAGAATTGAAGCACCATTTGTTACAAATATCAAAAATGTTTTACCTGAGTGGATTGATTATAACGATCATATGAATGTTGCTTATTATACATTAGCGTTTGATGAGGCATTGGATGATTTCTTGAATGAAATGGGTATTGGAGAGATGTATGTAAAAAGCTCTCAAAATGGGCCTTATGCTTTGCAAGCAAACTATCATTATCTGAATGAGCTATTAGAAGGAGAGGAATTTAGGGTGCGTATATTCTTAGTAGATGTGAGTGATAAGTGCTTTCATTCTGCAATGGAATTATTTAATGAAAAAGATCTTTCTGTTTGCGCAGTTTGTGAACAAATTACTATGAATGTCGACTTAAAAATAAGAAAAGCGAATAATTATCCTGATTGGGTTAAGAAAAAATTTGATATGATGCTTAGCTCTCAAAAAGATAAACAACTGCCAGCACAGATCGGCAAACTAATTGGTTTGCGACACTAAGTAGTTTTTAAATTATGTGATTGTTTTAATTGTTTTTAGTGCACCATCTAAAGCCTCACCTTTTTCATCTAAAAGTGCGGCTTCACGTAGTCTTTCAATCCATTTAGCGGCGTCTTCTCTACCAGTGACCAATTTAGCGCCATTAATTACTCTATCGAATTTTGATAAACCTCTTACATGAGTATCAGAATAACCTTTGATTAACCTTCGACATTTTACTATTTCAACGGCTAAGTCATATTGTTCGGGTAGAAAGGACATGAATTTAGTGATCCACTCTTCTCTGTGTTTACGTTCAATTTCGTGCCGTAATGTTTTAGTTCTATATCCTCGCAATCCAGCCAGTAAATACAAGGTTATAAAAGCTGGTAAACTTGTGGAACAAATTCTACGACCCTTATTAAACATTTTGTCTAATAGTTTCATTCTCCCTGAACTTTTTTCAAACCATTTTCCAAAACCTTTAGGGAAAAGGCCAACGATTTCTTCTGCCCTTGGGTGAAAGTATTCTGTAATTTTTAATCGATTATCTTGTCCAACACCCATTTCTTTTTGTATGCGATCAGTTCGATTAGAGCGGGTTTTCAAATCAGCTACTCTTATTATGTCATCATAAGCCATGGCATTAGCAATGTACTTTGCTGATTGAATGGAAAGTAAGTATTTTTTGTTTGCTGAATCTTGAGAAATAATTTTTTTTAATGCTTCGATATACTCTCTTCCATATTTAGTATTTTGAAAATCTACTACTTTCGTTAATCCTAAGTTGGCCATTTTTTGAATTTCTTCTGGCATAAGAAATATCTCATTATTAAGAGTGTTCCATTCCCGTAGTAAACGTTTTGGTCCGATTATTTGTAGTTCTTTTTTATCTTTAATTTTTTGGATTGCCAACTTTTTGGATGGTTGCCTTACCGCTTGGATTGCATCGTTAAACGCGCGAAGGCTAGCTTCCACTCCTTTACCAGATGATCTTATGGATTCCTCAAAAGCTTCAGAAGGAAAGGGAAGCGCTTCAGATGCTGCCAAGGCACCAAAAAGACTCGCGGAAACAACAGAATTTGCATTGATTGCAATTTCGTCCATATCCATTAAAATTAATTTTTTGGCTGCAATTTCAGCTGCTGCAAATACTTCAGATGAAGCTGCTATTCCATCGCCTGGCACAGTTTTTTCAGAAACGGCAAGAGCCCTGTGTGTTGAGCCGATTAGAGTTGTTCGATCTGGCGTTACGAAACCTCTCATTATGGACCGTCCAACTTCCATCATTTCTGACGCAATTAACACGTCTACATCGCCAGCTGCTGGTGCAAGTGAAAAGACAGGAAGACCATCTCCCATTGGGGCCATTTCAATGTAATATATTGTTGCCCCTGTCCTTTGCGCAACTCCCGCCACCGATGTTGCTTGGCAAGCATAACCCTGGGCGCGACACAATTTATCTATCCAGTTGGCAAGCACGCCACCGCCTTGGCCTCCAACGGCCATTATCGCAAGTTTTAAAATTTGATCAACTCGAGGATCGGTCTTTTTCGCTGTTAATTCTTTTTTAATGAGGTTCAAATTATGCTCCAATAAATTCGAGGCGTCTTTTCTGTCTACGCACTTGAAAAAATTTAATAGTAGATTTTTGAAATTTCGAAAATATCTTTTCGATTTTAGTAGGATTGTGAACGACGTCTGCTTGAAAAAAAGAGGGACAAAGTATAGCTGCATCAGCTACTTCTCCGCAATTCCCACAACCAACACAGGTATGATCTATGCTTGCAATTGGATCATCTCTAAGTGGATCGTCTAATTTCTTTAGGGAAAGAGAAGGACATCCTGACAATCTGATGCAAGCGTGATCACCCGTGCAAATATCTTCATCCACGCCAAAACGTGGAATTTCGGTCCTGACCCCATTACTTATATTGCTATTTCTAATTGGCTTTTCACGCCTTTGTTTATTTAACATACATTCTGAGGAAGCGACTATAACTTTTGGACCATCATATTTGGTGGTTAAAGCCTCATTTAACACTTCCTTCATTTTTTTTACGTCGTAGGTTCTATCAATTTGTCTAACCCATTCAACACCAACACCTTTTAACGCTTTTGAAATAGGATTTTGTGTTGATTTTGTATCGTTATCTGCTCGAGATGACATCACATCTTGGCCACCAGTGGCAGCGGAATAATAGTTATCGACAATTAATGCGACACTATCCGATTTGTTGAATACCATGTTTCCAATCGAAGATGATAAGCCATTATGCCAAAATCCTCCGTCCCCAAGCATTGAGATAGCTCTTTTCTCTCCACCACCATCAAATGCAGCATTTGAAGCGGGTCCAAGACCGTAACCCATTGTAGAGCCTCCAATTTCGAATGGAGGTAGGGTAGCAAATAAATGACATCCAATATCACCAGTAATCTGATGTTTTCCTAGATCCTGCTCAATAAGTTTCATAGCCGCGAAAATTGGTCTTTCTGGACAACCAGTACAAAAGCTTGGAGGCCGGATGGGCACTGTCTCTGATAAATCTGGTATTTGGGTAGGCGTTACATTTGGGGAGCGAACTTGACCAGGAAGTATATCTGGAACTGTTGCTTTTATAAAACTTGTCAGGCTTTCTAACATTATTTGGCCTGTATATTCACCGGCCATTGGAAAAGTGTCTTTTCCATATAAATTTATGGAGCTTTTAGACCGATATAAAAAGGTTGAGAGATTTTGTTCAATAAACTCTGGTTGACCTTCTTCCACAACTAAGATTGCTTTTTTCTGCTCACAGAAAGAAAGGAATTCAGTCTCGACCAAAGGGTACGTTACATTTAAAATGTAAAGTGGGATCGAGCTTTCTCCATAGATGTCCGCTAGACCCAATCTTTGTAAGGCTCTTATAACACCATTGTACATGCCACCTTGAATGACGATACCAATTGAAAAATTTGAAGGGCCAAATATTTCATTTATTTTATTTTCAACTATAAACTTTTCTGCTGCTGGCCATCTATTATTAACTTTGTCTTGTTCATGAACATAGGACATTGGTGGTAAAACAACTCGAGCAAAGTCTCGTTTAGGATTAGATAGAGCATCTTTAACACTTAATGGTGGTGAAACATTATTCTTAGTTTGATAGCTGCCCGTAACATGACAACAACGTATTCTTACCATAAGCATCACTGGAGTGTTCGAAGCTTCAGAAAGTTCAAAACCATTTTTTACAGAGTCTACGATTGAAGGTAGGTTAGGGCGTGGATCCATAAGCCAAAATTGAGATTTCATAGCAAAACCATGAGTTCGTTCCTGCATTATAGAAGAGCCTTCACCATAATCTTCACCAACGATTATTAACGCTCCACCGCTCACACCAGAGGAGGCCAGATTAGCTAAGGCATCCGAAGCAACGTTTACGCCAACAGGCCCCTTAAATGTCACTGCGCCTCTAATGGGATAGTGAACGCTTGCTGCTAACATTGCCGCGGCAGCTGCTTCAGATGCGTTTGCTTCAAATCGAACGCCAAGTTCTGTTAATAATTCCTCTGCATCCGCTAGGACATCCATCAAATGTGAGATTGGTGCTCCTTGATAACCTCCAACATAACCAACACCATTTTCTAAAAGGGCTTTAGTAATTGCTAGTATACCTTCACCGGTAAAGGTATCACCATCTCCTAAACGCAGATGTTTGACTTCTGATTTAAACGAACGTTCAGCCATATTTGCTCCTAGAATTCATGTTTACGAATATTCTTTAATATTTTTTGTAAAGTGATAATGAATTGCGATTTCTCTGCGCCATCAATATTATTAAACATCTCATTGTAACTGTTCAGCATGTCGGGCCATAGCGATCTGAATGCCTCTAAACCTAAGCTTGTCAGATAAACTCGTGTGGCTCTTGTATCGATGATATCAATTTCTCTTTTGACAAGCCCATCGGAGCTCAATTGTTCCAATGCTCGGCTTAGGGTCGACTGTTCAACTACAGCATATACTGCTAATTCGCTAATTAACATTCCATCAATTGCAGACAAAACAGCTAAGGCTCTCATTTTAGGAGTTGTTAAGCCCAAAGAAGTCATCTTTTGTCTTAGAGATTCATTATATCTGCCCATTATTCTATTCATTAAATATGGTGCAAATTCATCAAGTAATTGATCTTCTAACAAAGGTTGTTTTTTCTTAATATTTTCAAATCTTTTATTCATGCACCCAGCCTCTTAGCTAAATTGAAACCTGAACCACCGCTCAATCCTGGTCCCGGATGAGTTGATGCACCAATATGATGCAGGTTTTTTATGGATGTGTCGTTGTTTGTGGAATTATAAAATGGACGCCATATAAAGAATTGATCTATTGAGCACGCACCACCATAGGGATCGCCACCAACTAAATTGATATTTAATTCTGAGAGTTGAAGTGGAGAATAGCAACGTCTTTTCAGTTTAATTTTATCAAAATTCTTGATGTGTTTTTTTAATATCTCTTCTATTCTATCTGCGAATAGTTCCGCCACTTCATTAGTCCAATCGGGTTCACACTTTATGAGGCCCGCGGAGTCACCTTTTATTGAGGAGGGCGCATCGGGTATTTGTATCCACAAAATACTTTTTCCTTCTGGACATCTTGTGGGATCTAAGGCCGCTGGCTGACCAACGCAAATTGTGGGGGTTTGGGGAAGCATTCCCCGTTCCGCTTCATTCGATGATTTGGACACAGCATTTATCCCGTCAGACAAATGGATTAAGGCAACTTTGTTCAGTTCTTCAGAGTGCCATTCTGGACTCTTATCCAAAGCGTAATGTATCTGAAAGTTTCCTCTACCATGACGAAATTTAATCTCTTGGTTCTCTGAAGTTAAGTTGTTTCTGAGTAATCTTTTGTAGAGTTGTCCTGGTGCGACTGATGCAATTATACTATTTGCCTCAATTGTATTTCCGTCACTTGTTATGATGCCAGTCGCTTTCCTGTTCTTACTAATGATTTCATCTACGTCTGTCGAGGACATGAATTTCCCACCATTGGCTTCAATTAATTTCCGAAAAGCCGTTACAGCTTGTGCTGATCCGCCTTTAACAATCGGAGCTCCTGCTGCTTCTAATGCAAAGGCAATTACTTTCCCCATTTGGCCAGAATATGTACTTTCTGGTGTCAATCCAGTGTGAAGAACCCAAGGCGCGAAAAGGGCTTGTGATAGGGGGTGTTTGTATGAAGATTCAAGCCAAGTTCTGGCGGGTATTAGCGCGGAACCAAACCAGTTTGCTAAATTCTTAAATCCTATTTGCCATATTCGCTTGGCAAAAAGCCTCATTGTTGCCGAAGACCAAAGTGTTCCCCCTAATAATGAGAATAAAAAGTCAGCGTCACCTGATATTTCATTAACATCTTTAACAAACTGTTCCGCATCACCTTGATTTAATTTTTTAAATTCAGCAAAATTTTTGGATTTATCAGTTGATAAGATTAAACTGGCTCCATTAGGGCGAATTACTGCTGTTGGCATCTCTGTATTACAAAACTCTAATCCATATTTTCCCAGATCACCCGCCAACTCAGAATAAGCAGGTGACGTTATGAATAGAACAAATGTTGCAGCCATAATATCATGTTTAAAACCAGGAAGTGTTATCTCTTCAGTGGACATGCAACCGCCAAAAGATTCTGATCTTTCGACGATCAGGACTTTTTTATTTGCGCGAGATAGCAGTGCTCCTGCAACTAATCCGTTTATCCCAGAGCCAATTATTATATAATCTAAATTGGCCATCAAAATTATTTTTGAACTAGGGCCAGAGCTCTAATTGGACTACCAGTGCCTCCTTCAATTTTAAGTGGAGCTGCTATTAAAATAGCACCTTTTGCAGGTAATTTGTCCAAATTTGCTAAAGAAGCTAAGCCAAAACAGTTGTTTTTATGAAGAAGGTTGTGGGCCGGAAACATCGGCTCCATCCCGCCCGCACAGCCAGCATCGGTGCCGATGCATTGTGTGCCCCAGCCGGTGATGCCCTTGTCGATCAGGTACTGAACGGCTTCTGCGGTCGGCCCGGGTGAGTGGGGAGCATCATCGTAGAAATTCAAAAATTCGCCCGCGTCTCCGGCGCGGCTGTCCCAGTCGGTGCGCATGACGACCCATTCACCTTCCTGGATTGCGCCATGCTCGGCCTCCCACGCTTTTATGTGGTCAACGGTCAAAAGGAAGTCAGGATCTTCGGCGGATTCCTTTGAACAGTCGATGCAGTTAACAGGTGCGACGACTTTCTGTATGTCCAGCGTATCGGTGGCATTGTTGGGCAGATCCTTGCCAGTAAACCAGTGCTTGGGTGCATCAAAATGGGTGCCGGAATGTTCGCCCAGCTTCAGCCAGTTCCAGGCGCACACAGGGCCATCATCATCGTATTCCGAGATTTTGTGGATCTCGACTTGCGGTGTATTCTTGAATGGCGGTGGCAATTGAATGAGCGGTGTGTTGGGGCCCAAAATACCAGTACAATCTACAACTTCTATTTGTCCAGATAGTAACATTGGACCAAGATTATTAAGCATGTCTGATGAACTCATTTTTGATTTCCTTCTTTGTTAACTATTAAACTTTTGCATTAAACTATTTATGATTCGACTAGACAAATTTAAATGCATTTGCAAATATCTAGACATATTTAAATGCATTTGCAAATAAAATAGTAAAGGGAATTTTATTTAAATGGCTGTAACGAAACCAGATGCAATCATTGTTGGGGCGGGTCATAATAGCTTGGCTTGTGCAGTTCATTTGATTTCAAAAGGTTGGAATGTGCTAATATTGGAAAAAGCAGAAATTGCTGGGGGTGCGATCAAGAGTGGTGAGTTCACAGAACCTGGTTTTATTCATGATTGGGCAGCAATGAATCTTTCACTATTTGCTGGATCACCATTCTTCAACAAATACGGAGACCAATTAGTAGAAAATGGTTTAAGTTTTGTTCCCGTTGAAAATTGCTTTGCAAGTGTTTTTCCAAATGGCAAATGGTTAGGAATTAGCAATAGTTTTGACAGTAATTTCAGTCGAATATCAAAATTTTCGAAAAATGACGCTGATACCTGGAAAAAGTTAACAGAAAGGTTTCCCGAGGAGTCCAGCCATATTTTTAGTTTGCTAGGAAATAGTCTTAGCTTCAGAAATATTTTTTCACTTTTTTTTAAACTATATAAGAAGAAGGGTTTTAATGGATGTTTAGATTTTATAAGATTTTTGATGGCTTCTCCCCGAAATTGGTTAGATGAAAATTTTGAATCAGAGGAAGTAAAAGCAACAATGGCTGCATGGGGCATGCATTTAGACTTTGCTCCAGACACTGCTGGTGGGGCATTATTTCCATATCTCGAATCTATGGCAAATCAATCTTTTGGTATGGTTTTGGGAGAAGGAGGAGCAGACACCATTATAAACGCTATGATCAAATTGATCAATTCGAATGGCGGAGTGATTGAATTTAATTCTGAGGTTACGGAA
>Ga0206678_10002559_pt1 | contig 11522 bp, 9 predicted proteins | sample M180m12015metaG_FD_155453 | JGI IMG/M metagenome (GOLD analysis project Ga0206678, IMG submission 155453) | Ammonia-oxidizing marine archaeal communities from Monterey Bay, California, United States - M1 80m 12015 | ecosystem: Environmental > Aquatic > Marine > Intertidal zone | place: USA...
TGTTTTCCTCTGTGTACTTTTTAGTAATATATGATTCAAAAGTAGAACCGATAATAGATCTTGAGATAAATTTTTCATTTATATTGATTTCATTTTTTTCATGCATGAGAGCTAGCCTAGCGGATGTACCAGTACCACATGGAGATCTGTCTAGTTTTCCCGGTCTAATACATACGGTATTCCATCCTTCTTTTTGATTAAGATTATTTATTTTTATAGGTTCTATAAATTGACAAAAAGAAATAAAATTTAGATCAGATAAGGTAGGATGTTTAAAGCCTAAATTAGTATTAGCTTCTCTTACTATTTCTTTTGAAATTTCAACAAATTTTTTGGCGTTATCTGGTTTAATAGTTAAATCAAAATCTTCTGCATTACAAATAACAAAACTATCCCCTCCAAATACCGTGCTTACAATTATTTCACCAAATGAAGGTGTTTGAAGTTTCACATCTAATTTATCAACGAAAGACGGTAGATTGTGTATTTCAACAAATCTTACTTTTTTATTTTCAACAAATGCTTTTATTGGAATAATGCCGCCTGGTGCTTCAAGAAAAAATTCAGTTATTGGTTCATTCATTTTTATAATATCTTTCTCAAGTAAGACTGTTGCTACACAAATACTATTGGAACCACTCATTGGGGGATTATCTTCTGGTTCCATAATAATAAATGCGGCTTTTGCTATTTCATTATTTGGCGGAACTAATAAATTATAATGCTTAAATACACCCCCTCTTGGTTCATTAAGTAAAAAATTTCTTAATTTTTTATCATCAAATAAAAATTTTGATTGCTCCAGTATATTTTTACCTTTTAAATTGACATTTCCAGATACAATGACATCACCTATTTCACCGCAACAATGTGCATTGTAGAGTTTAATTTTTTGCATTAATTAATTATTAAATCTTCAATAGCTTTTGAATGATGTGTAATTTGTTCATACCCATCTTCTGTAATTATAAAACTGTCACCCACTTGACCTCGAAAATCTTTTGCACTACTTCCTCCATCTACTGCAAAAACCATACCAGGTTTTAGAACTGTTTTATTACCTACAACAAGTTGAGGTTCTTCTAAAAAGCTAAAACCAGTTCCTCTTCCGCATCTAAATGTAGGATAAGGGTAACCTTCAGATTGTATAGCATCTGCATAAGCAGCATGAACCTCTTCTGCAGTTACCCCAGGACGCAGAACGTCTAAAGCAGATTGTTGTGACTTTACAGCAACTTCAAAAGCTTTTACTTGGTTTTTATCTCTTATTTCTTCAACCCAAAAAATACGATCAAAGCCTAATTTAAATCTATGAAAATTAGCAGATCCACAATAACAAAGAAATATAGGGTCTCCTTTCTTTACTAATTTTGTTGAAGCGCGATGATGTGTTTTCGGTAAATCTTTTCCTGAAGAAATAGCTGATAAAAAATGTATATTAGGAGACATGTTTATGCTTTTAGGATAATGGGATTGTAGTAACTCAGCTGCTTTTCTTGTCCCTGCTTGAGATTGAGCTAAAGCAATTTCAAATTCTGGGACATTATGTCCAATCACAGATTTTGCACCTTCCATCATTGCCATTGCTACTTCACCTGTATGTCTCGCTATTTTTAATTCTTCATCTGATTTAATCATACGAATTTCACTTACAATCGGTGTAATATTGTGAAGAGGCTTGTCATTCATTAATTCATGCAAATAATTATTTACTGTTGCATTGATTTTATACTTTTCACAAAAAATTTTATTATATTTATTTATAATTTTTGGTAAAAATTCTCTCCATTCATCCCCAATACCATCATTCCATGTTTCTATTTTATCTACGGGTGTATCTTCTGGTACTAAAAGAACATCTAACAAAGGAGTAATCAAGGTACTTTCATCATCTTTTGAAACAAGAAGGATTGTTGGGCGATTAAAATCCATATGAAGAAAATCATGGTATCCGGTAAAGTAATACAAACTGTCATCATCGGTAATAACAGTTAAATCAATGTTTTTCTCTTTCATTTTTTCTATCAATTTATCTAAATTATTTTTAAACATATTAATATTTCCTCTCCAATAGGATAATTATTTTAACTGTTGTTCTGCTAACTCAACCCAATATGAAGAACCTTTAACTAATAATTCATCATTAAAATCATAGTTTGCTGAGTGCAAAGGCATACCTTGGGATCCTGAAATTCCATTACCCATCAATACAAAACATCCAGGTGTTGTGTCCGACATAATAGAAAAATCTTCTGAAAAAGGTCTAGGATCAATATCACCATCACATTTATCTTTTCCTAATAATGTTATAGCTGCTTTTGTTGCTGATTCAGCTTGTTCGGGTTGATTAAAAGTCATAGGACAAGTTGTTTGATATTTAACCTCATAGGAAATTCCATGAGAATCACAAATACCTTTTACAAGTTGACGCATGCTTTGCTCAATCATCGTATTTGTTTTTTCAGAGAATGCCCTAGCATCTCCTTTTATTAATCCATTACCTGGCAGTACATTTTTTTTTCCATCTGTAATAAACTCAGTAACAGATACAACGCCTGCTTCTACTGGATCTAATTTGCGTGAAACAATAGTTTGTAAAGCAACAATTATCTGACTACCAATTGTAATTGTGTCTTTACTCATATGAGGTAAAGCTGCATGACCACCCTTACCTTCAATTGAGATTTCAAATAAATTTTCACTAGTAGTAATGCCACCTTTTCTTGTACCAAATGTGCCCGTTTCCATACCAGGAATGTTATGCATACCATACACTTCATCTATTGAAAACTTTGTAAATAAACCTTCCTCAATCATCGTTTTTGCACCAAAACAATTTTCTTCATCTGGTTGAAAGATAAAATATATAGTGCCATCAAAACTTCCTTGTTCTGCTAAGTATTTTGCTGCACCTAATAACATTGTTGTATGTCCATCATGACCACAAGCATGCATTCTATTTTCAATTGTAGATTTATAAGAAAATGTATTAATTTCATTAATTGGTAAAGCATCCATATCTGCCCTAATACCAATACTTTTATTACTATTTCCTTTTTTTAATACCCCAACTACACCAGTTTTAGCAATTCCTTGATGTACCTCAATACCAAAATCTTTCAACAAATTAGCTACTTTGTTTGAAGCATATACTTCTTCAAAACTTATTTGTGGATTCATGTGTAAATCATGTCTCCAATCGACTAATTGATTGTGTAAGCTTTGGGTCTTCATAAATTACATATTATTAAATTCTTTAATTTTATTATCAAGAGAAAGCATATAATGATGATGTTCATTCCAAAAAGTTTGATGTCTTCTTTTTTCAAATTCATTAATAGCTATGCCTTGCTGTTCTACCCAAGTATAATAACCAAGATTAAAAATTCTTTCTTTTTCTCTTTGGTTAAGTTCTAAAGTATTATCTGTTGAAATTCCTTTTAGGTACTGTCCATATATTTCTGCACATGCAGTTTCATCATAAATTCCTGCAAAATCTTCTTTTGTTTTTTCTAATTCAGAAAGATATAAATCTGCACCGTCAGTGGCAACAGTGATAATCGCGTCATCAGCTCCTAATTTCATATATTGAGCTAATTTTATAGAAGCAAGTATATTTGCAATTGTTGAAAAACCAAATTCAGGTAATCTATTAACAAAATTACTATCAAAACCTTTTTTTAAAATTAAATATTCTTTCCCTATATCTGTATTAAACATAAGATTAAGATTATTTGTAGCTTGATCAGAAATGCCAACAACAAAATCAGTATTCATTACATTGTGAATCAAGGGAACGTGTTTGTCACCTATACCTTGAATATTATGCTCTCCATAACCATTGTTAAGTAAAGTTGGACACTCTGTTGCTTCAACAACTGCAATTTTTGTATTTAAATGATCTTTTAAATAATCTCCTGCAGCAAGTGTTCCACTTGAACCTGAAGCACTAACATAAAATCTTGGTGTTAAATTTGAATCACCTTTTACTTTTAAAAAAGATTTTTCAAAAGAAGGTCCCGTTACTGAACGATGAATTGCATAATTATAATATTCATCAAATTGATTAATAATATCATTTTTTTTATCTTTTTTTAATTCATTACAGGCATCATATATTTCTTTTACATTACTCTCTGTACCGGTTGTTTTAATAATATCATTTTTATCTTCCACCCATTTTTCTAACCAAGCAAAGCGCTCTTTACTCATACCTTCAGGTAAAATGGCTACACTTTTTAAACCAAGTATTCTTGAAATAGCTACTCCTCCTCGACAATAATTACCTGTGGAAGGCCAAACAGCTTTATTATTTTCATAATCAAAAGTACCATTTAAAATTCTTGGCAATAAACATCCATAGGCTGCTAAAACTTTATGTGCAGTTATTAATGGAAATAATCTTCCTATGTTAACAATTATTTTTGCTTCAACCCCTGTTAATACATTAGGAAGTACAATATGTTCTGGAACCTGTGAAAAAGAGGAATGATCTCTATTATTAAACCAATGCACTCTAAATAAATTAAGTGGATCAATTTTATTCTTATCAACATTTTTAAGTTTATTTTTTAACTCATCATCTATTGAATGAGGATTACAAAGTTCTGAAACTGTAGGTAAAACTACACCTTTCTTTTTGAAATACTCAGCAGTTTTGCTGATAATCGATTGATTCATTTTTATACTTTCCTCTGTCTAAATCTTTTTTCCAATTTCATTGCCAATATAGCTGAAGGGATTGATACAATTAAAAAAAATACCCCCACTAATGTCATTGGTTCTAAATATTTATAATGACTATTACTATATTGATCAGCAGCTCTAAATAACTCAACAACTGTTATAGCTGCAAGTAATGGCGTTTCTTTAAACATCGTAATAAGATAATTCGCTAAAGGAGGTATCATCGGTGGTATTGCTTGTGGCAAAATTATATTTTTCCATGTTTGATAAGCATTATAATTGAGTGATCTTGCAGCCTCCCACTGACCTTTTGGCACATTATCTATACCCGCTCTAAAAACTTCAGAAGTATAAGTACTAAAATGAATCCCTAAAACTAATACACCGCAAGTAAAAGCCTCAAATAAAATTCCATAATCAGGTAAAACATAAAATACAATATACAGTTGAACTAGAATTGGAGTTCTTCTAACAAATTCCGTAATCCAATACAGAGATATTCTTGTCAATTTACTTTTTGACATCTTTAATATAGCTATTGCTAGACCTAAAACATAAGCTAATAATGATGCAACAATTGTTGCCTGAACAGTTACTATAACGCCTTTTGCTAGTTGTGGTAATACATCAAAGGCTACTTCCCAACTCCAGTACATAATTAATTTTCTCCTGCAATCATAATATTTCTACCCTTAGAAAATTTTGTTGCAATCAAATCAACTATCTTCACCAAAATTGAAGCAATAATAAAATAAATAACTAATATTACTAAAAATGGTTCTAATGTTAAAGCGGTTTGAACTCTAATAATATGGGCCATAAATGTTAAATCTGAAATGGTAATAAGTGATGCTACAGCGGTTAATTTTAAAAGTTCAATTAATAAATTCCCAAAAGTAGGTATCATAACTGGAATTGCCTGAGGAATGATAACGTATCTATATCTTTTATAGGGAGAATAATTCAATGCTAATGATGCTTCGTGTTGTTCTTTTCCTACAGCAAGAACACCTCCTCTTACTACTTCAGAACCATAGGCTCCAAGATTACAACCAATAGCAATAATACCAGCAGTTAAGGCATCAAAATATATACCCCACATGGGTAAAACAAAATAAATAAAAAACATCTGTACTAGAGCAGAGCTTCCTCTAAAAAATTCTAAATAAATTATTGCTAATATTCTAACTAATCTAAATTTTGATATTCTTGAAAGACCTACAACAAATGAAATAACAAGTGCTAAAATTGCACTTAAAATCGTTAATATAATTGTAGTAATCGTTCCATCGATAAGTATTGGATAAAATGCTATAACCTCTTTCATAAAAAAACTCTGCCCTGTAAATAATGCAGGGCAGAATAATTTAAAAGTTTAATTTATTTTCCGTCTGGACATCTAGTTAAATATGACTCTCCTGCAGTAGCTTCTGCTGAGAAACCATATGGTTCGATAATAGCAGCAAACTCTCCAGTCGCCTTAAGTTTTGCTAGCGCCATATTATATTCACCTCTAAACTCTATATCATCCATATTAAATGCAGCTCCTGCACATCCAATTGGAACGCCAGTAATAGGCATAACTAATTCAAGATTTGGATCATTAGTTTTATTTAACAAATCTTGAGTACCTAAACCAGATAAAGCAAAGACATCAACTCTTCCTTGTTGAAGCATTTTAATACCACTAGGAGGTGTGTCAAAATATACTATCTGATCAGGTGACACTCCACGCTCTAATGCATATTTTTCCTCTGCACAACCAGCACATGTTACCATTTTTAAATCTGTATTAGCAGCAATGTCTTCATAAGTAAGCAAGTTATTAGGATTACCTGCTGGTACTGCAAAAGCTTCTGCGCCACATAAATCAGGTTCAGAATATATAATAGATTCACATCTATCCGGCTTAATATAAAGTCCTGATGTAGCCATATCTACTCTTCTAGCTTGAAGTGCAGGTATCATAGCTCCATACATAATAACTTCTGCTTTTAATTCAGCTACACCTAGTATGTTTAAAACGGCACGAGCAACATCTGGTGCAGCACCGGTTACATAACCATCAGTTTTAATATCACTATATGGTGGCTCATTTGCAACAGCTACAGTTGCATAACCTTGTTTTTTTAGTTTTTTTAAAGTATCAGATTCTGCAAATGAAGTCTTTGCTGAACCAAATAAAATCATAAAACTAATCAAAAATAAAACTAGTTTTTTCATTTTTCCTCCTAGTATTTGATTAAATATTACAAAATATAATCAGACATTTAGATTAAATACAACCTTTAAACAAAAAACTAAAGTTAAGTTATATGAATTTTCTTAAAAAAGACTTTGTTCTTTCTTCCTTTGGATTTGAAAATAAATCTTTAGGAGAACCTGATTCTACAATCTGACCAGAATCAAAAAAAAGGACCCTTATCAGCAAAATCTTGAGCAAAATTCATCTCATGTGTAACCGTTAACATAGTAGTATCTGAGTCTGCAGCTAATTTTCTCAAAACAGCCAACACTTCATCCACCAACTCAGGATCTAATGCAGATGTCACTTCATCAAATAACATTATTTTAGGATCCATTGCTAATGCTCTTGCAATTGCAACTCTTTGTTGCTGCCCACCAGATAACTGATGAGGATAATGATCAATTTTATCACTTAATCCAATCATGTTAAAAAGATCTTCTGCTTTTTCTTTTGCTTCAATTTCATTTTTCTTTTTTACTAAAATTTGTGGTTGTTTAACATTTTCTATTGCAGTTAAATGAGGAAATAAATTGAATTGTTGAAAAACCATGCCAATCTGATCTCGCATCTTTTGTAAATGTTTATCTGTCGCTGGAACTATTTTATCATTAATTTTTTCATGCCATAAATAATCATTATTAACAGATACAAATCCATCATCAATTGTCTCTAAAGTCATTAATATTCGTAAAATTGTCGTTTTACCTGAACCACTTGGACCTATCAGTGCTAATTTTTCCCCATCTTTTACTTCTAAATTTAATTGGTCTAATACCTTCAGTTCACCAAAAGATTTTGATACCTTATCAAATGTAATAATATTATTCATAGAATAAGTTTTGTAAGTAATAATAGATTAAGATCAAGGATTTTCTTTAAAAGTTAAACTATTAAAAATCATAACATCGGCAATTTCTTCACTGTTTGCTTTTTTAATTTCTATTAAAGTTGTATGTGAAGTCGGACCTTGACCAAGAGAAGAAGTTCCAACATCGTTTGTGAGAACATTGGGATTTCCGTGTACTTCTATATTCAAAGTGTAATTAGGGTCAAACCATGCCCCTGTAGACAAAACAACGACTCCAGGCATAACATCTTCAGACAAAACAGCTCCTGCCAAAACCTTTCCTCTATCATTATAAAGCATAACTATATCGTCATCTTTAATTGATCGTTTATTTGCATCTGATGAATTAATTAATACAGGCTCTCTATCTTTAATTTTACTTTTTCTACTATCTGAAGCATTATCAAGTTGACTATGTAAACGATGAGTTGGTTGGTTTGATATCAAATGAAGAGGATACTTATTTGTTTTTCCTAACCACTCATAAGGCTCAAACCAACTTGGATGAGATAAACAATCATTTAATTTAAAGTTTTCAATAGTATCAGAAGAAATTTCAATCTTCCCAGACGGAGTGTTTAATGGAAATTTTTCTGGATCATTTCTAAATTTTTCAAACATAATTTTCTTTGTATCCGGACATGGAACTTCATAAAATCCCTTTTCCCAAAATTTCTTAAAATCAGGTAAATTTATTTGAAAATCCTTAGCAATTTTTTTACTTTCATCCCAAAGAAATTCAATCCATTCCATTTCATTTTTATTTTCAGTAAAAGTTGATTCAAATCCCAATCTATTTGCAAGTCCTGAAAAAATTTCAAAATCAGTTTTAGAATCAGCAAAAGAGTCCATTGATTTTTTATTAGCAACTATTGTTGGATCTCTTGGATTAAGCATTAAATCATTTCTTTCTAACGCAGTATTAGCTGGAAATATAATATCAGCATGTCTTGCTTGAGCATTCCACCATATCTCATTAACAATTATACTATTAGGTTTTTGCCATGCTTTTACTAATCTATTTAAATCTTGATGATGATGAAACGGATTACCTCCAGCCCAATAAACTAATTTAACATCTGGATATTTTAGTTTTTGACCATCATAATCAAAAGTTTCTCCTGGTTTTTCAAGCATGTCCGTTATTCTTGCAACAGGAATGAAATCTTTAACATTATTTTGACCTTGGGGAAGGCTTTTCCAAGGTAGTTTAGTAAATGTATCACCTGTACTATTTACTGAAGAGTAACCAAATCCAAAACCTCCACCTGCTGTTCCAATCTGACCAATCATACATGCAAGAGTAATACCCATCCATAAAGGTTGTTCTCCTCTCGACGCTCTTTGCAAACTCCAAGACATAGAAATCATAGTTTTTTTTGTAATTAATTTTTCAGCTAATTTAGTAATGTCTTTTATTGGTATGTTAGTAATACTTGATGCCCATTCTGGCGTACAAGGAACATTATTTTTTTTACCTAAAACATATGAGGCAAAGTTATCAAAACCTACTGTATATTTCTTTATAAAAACTTTATTATATGAATTATTTGTAATCATTATGTAGGCAAGACTTAGCATCAACGCAGTATCTGTATTTGGTCTAATGGAAATATTTTCAGCCTTTAAAAATTCAGGAGAATCTTTTTTTAAAGGACTAATATTGATAAATTTTGTTCCTCCTAATAAACATTTTTTCATACCTTCTTGTGTTGAGTGTTTTCCAACACCTCCAGATGAAACTTTTGAATTTTTTAAAGGCATACCTCCAAACATAACTATGAGTTCACAATTTTCAGATAAAGCATTCCATGAATTATGCTCATCTAATGTTGAATACAAATCTAGACCAATAATATGAGGAAGGATTGTTTGTGCTGCAGCATAAGAATAACTTTGATATGAAGAACTAAAGCCTCCAAACATATTAAAAAAACGATTAACTTGACTTTTTGCATGATGGAATCTTCCTGCACTAGCCCAACCATAAGAGCCTGCATAAATTGAAGAATTACCGAAATTATTTTTTGTTTTTAAAAGTTCATTAGCAGCAATATCTAAAGTTTCATCCCAAGACATAGGGACAAAAGTATCTTTTCCTCTGTCGATATCACTTTTACCTTTATTCTTTAACCAACCTTTTCTAATATATGGTTGTTTTATTCTTAAATTATCAGTTGCTGCTTCAGTTAAACTTAATCCAAACCTTGTTGGATAAGAGTCTTGTTCCCAATAATCTAATGAAATATTATTTTCTTTATCTTGATAAACTTTATATGTTCCCCAGTGTGTACTAATATACTTTGACATTGTTTACTCTATCTTTAATCCAAAACCTTTATCTTCTGATATTTTAAAAGTATGCCTTGCTATTGCTGTGTCCTGAACTCCGGTTCCGGTTAAATCAGCTACAGTGACATCATTACTATTTCTTCTTCCTAAATTTGGATTAATTATTATTGAACCAAGATCTTTATATTTTTTTTCTACACTTATTAAACCAGCTTTAATTGCATGATTTAATTCTCCTAAAATAGAAGTTTGAGATTGACTATCAGGAATATAAAAATCACATTCCTTAATAATTTTGGGATCTAATTCATTTTTCATCTCCGCGTCTGACCCCATTGCTGTAATATGTAAACCTTTTTTCAACCATTCTGATTTAATAATTGGTGATTTACTTGGTGTAGTCGTTATGAGAATTTCCGATGAATTGACAGTTTCCTCAGGTGATTCACAAGCATTAATTTTAATATTTATTTTTCCTTTAAGATTTTCAACAAAAGTATTTGTTTTTTTAGAATTTCTCGACCAAACATAAGCCGACTTTATATTTCTAACTAATAATAGAGCCTCAAGTTGCATTTTAGCCTGAATACCTGCTCCTATAATTCCTACATTGGATGATTCTGGGTTTGATAAATGTTTTGCAGCGATTGCACCAGCAATTGCTGTGCGTACATCTGTTAAATATCCTTTATCCAACAACACAGATTTTAAAACACCAGTTTTTGAATCTAATAAAATCATTAAACCATTACTAGATGGGAGACCTAATCTTGGGTTATTAAAAAAACCTGATGCAACCTTAATAGCATAACTATCTAAACCTTCTATATAAGCAGCCTTAACATCAGATTCTCCATGATATTTTTTTATATCAAGACGTAGGATTGGAGGCATCGTTGTTTTTTCCAAAGCTAAACTTTTAAAAGCATCTTCAATTATAGGAATAAGTTGTTCATTTAACTGAACACATTTTTTTATTTCATTAGAATTTAATACTAATGTCATGAAATTATTTTATTGAATAAACTTGTCTCAATATTGCCACCACAAATTAGACAAATAATATTTTTACCAAGATGTGATGATAAATTATCTTTTGCTACCATAATACTCGTTGCAGCAGCTCCTTCAGTCACTATTCTATGCTCAGTAAAATTTAACTTTATACCTTCAGCAATCTTATCTTCGTTAACTAAAACGAAATCATCTATTGTTTCCTTAGCAATTTTAAATGTATATTTATTGTTTAATCCTATACTGCCACCCAAGCAATCTGCGAGCGTTTCTAATTCCTCTACATCTACTGGCTTTCCTTGTTTAAGACTTTCATACATTGAAGGTCCTCTTTCCATTGAAACACCTATAACTTTAATGCTAGGTTTTTGTAATTTTAATGCAAGTGCAATTCCTCCAATCAAACCACCTCCTGAGGTAGGAATAATTACTGTA
>Ga0206678_10002560_pt1 | contig 11520 bp, 9 predicted proteins | sample M180m12015metaG_FD_155453 | JGI IMG/M metagenome (GOLD analysis project Ga0206678, IMG submission 155453) | Ammonia-oxidizing marine archaeal communities from Monterey Bay, California, United States - M1 80m 12015 | ecosystem: Environmental > Aquatic > Marine > Intertidal zone | place: USA...
CTTGATGAATTTTTGGGTGAAGACTTTGCCAAAGAAGTTCGTGAAGAAATCGAATTGATCTCTGGCACTACCAACCCTTTTGATTTAAATGATTTTCTTGAAGGTAAGCAGACGCCAGTTTTTTTTGGATCAGCTATTAATAATTTTGGAATTCAAAATTTACTTGATGGCTTTATTAAATACGCCCCAACCCCTCAGAGTCGAGAAAGTGATTCCAGAAATGTATCACCAGAAGAAAATAAACTTACTGGTTTTGTATTTAAAATTCAGGCAAATATGGATCCAAAGCATCACGACCGATTGGCCTTTATGCGAATCGTCAGTGGCGAATATCAAAAAGGCATGAAAGTCCTTCAAGTATCAACTGGCAAACAAATCAAAATTGCTAATGCTGTTACTTTTATGTCTCGAGAAAGGAGCTCTACAGAAGTGGCTCATGCGGGTGATGTTATTGGGATTCATAACCATGGAGGAATCGGTATTGGGGACACCTTTACTCAAGGTGAGAAAATCAACTTTCAAGGAATACCTAACTTTGCGCCAGAACTTTTTAGGCGAGCACAACTCAAAGACCCACTAAAAGCAAAAGCACTTCAAAAAGGCCTAGATCAACTCTCTGAAGAAGGCGCTACGCAAGTATTTAGACCGATTTCAAATAGCTCTCAGATTTTAGGTGCTGTAGGTATATTGCAGTTTGATGTCGTTTCTCATCGACTCAAATATGAGTACGGTGTTGACTGTCAATTTGAGACAATAAACGTTGCGACTGCACGATGGGTTAGTGGTCCTGATAAAGATATTGAACAACTCAAAGTAAAAGCTGGAAACAACATAGCAATAGATAGTGCGGGAATGTTATCCTATCTAGCACCGAGCATGGTAAACCTACAGCTCACTATGGAGCGCCATCCAAATTTAATATTTAGCTCTACGAGAGAACACTAACACTTCAATATTACTCTTCAGACTGGGAATCTCCTTCTGATTCTTGTTCGTCATCCTCAGTTTCAGCAATTTTAGCTACTGAAACTAACATTTCTTCTTCTGCTATATTGATTAAAGTAACACCCTGAGTATTCCGTCCAATAATTGAAACATCAACTGCTCTAGCCCTAACTAAGGTTCCTTTATTTGAAATAAGCATCATTTCATCTTCATCAGTCACCTGAATAGCACCTACAACTTGTCCATTTCTCTCAGACGTTTTAATAGAGATAACTCCAGAGCCCCCTCTAGCTTGAGTACGATACTCATCCAATTGAGTTCTCTTGCCATAACCTTTTTCGGTTGCTGTGAGTATAGGGTCATTAGATTCAGCAACAATTAAAGATACCACTTTATCGTTATCAGCTAATCGTATCCCTCTAACCCCTATAGCAGTTCTTCCTACCGCGCGAACATCCGACTCTCTAAAGCGAATAGACTTTCCAGCAGATGAGAATAATAAGATGTCATGCTCACCGGCTGTAATCTCAACACCAACCAATTTATCGTCATCTCTTAAGTCAATAGCAATAATGCCGCCTTTTCTTGGGCGAGAAAAGTTTTTAAGTGATGTCTTTTTACAGGTTCCAGTACTTGTAACCATAAATACAAACTGATCATCAGTAAATTCTTTTACTGGCAAAATGGCATTAATTGACTCATCCTGTTCAATGGGCAGTAGATTGATGATTGGCTTTCCTCTTGATATTCTTGAGGCCATTGGCAGTTCAAAAACCTTTAGCCAGTGAACCTTCCCCGTTGAAGAAAAGCACAATACGGTGTCATGTGAATTAGCTACAAATAATTGATCTACAAAATCCTCATCCTTCATTTTTGTAGCAGCCTTACCTTTTCCACCTCTACGCTGAGAATGATAATCACTAAGCGATTGGGCTTTAACATACCCGCCATGAGATAACGTCACAACTCGATCTTCTTGAGCAATCAGGTCCTCTAGAGTTAGGTCAATCTTGTTTTCAATAATTTCAGTCATTCTAGCTGAGCCAAAATTATCTCTAATTTCAGTGATTTCTAGACGTATTACATTCATTAAAAGATCTGGAGTTTGAAGAATATCAAGCAGATTTTTAATTTCCTCTAATAACTCATTGAATTCATTAAATATTTTATCTTTTTCAAGACCAGTAAGTCTATGAAGCTTTAAATCAAGAATGGCTTGCGCCTGCTTCTGTGATAATTGATAATCACCATTCTTTTGAAGACCAAGCTTGGGATTTAAATCTTGTGGCTTGAATTGAGACATATCTCTATCACCAATAAGCTCTTGTATAACTGAACCCTGCCAAGTTCTTGCAACTAAACCATCTCTTGCATCACTTGGATTAGGTGCAGCCTTTATCAACTCAATAACTTCATCAATATTGAAAAGCGCTACAGACAAACCTTCTAATAAATGGGCTCGGTCTTTTGCTTTATTAAGTTCAAAAATAGAGCGACGAGTAACCACCTCTCTTCGATGAGCAATAAAGGCGCTTAATACAGACTTAAGATTCATTAATTTTGGCATTCCTTGGTCAATTGCAACCATATTGATACCAAAAACAGTTTGCATTTCAGTTAGCTTATATAAATTATTAAGCATAACTTCTGGCACTTCTCCGCGACGAAGCTCAATAACCATTCGCATACCATCCTTATCTGATTCATCTCTCAGACCAGTAATGCCATCAATCTTCTTGTCTTTAACAAGTTCAGCAATTTTTGTAATAAGTCTCGCCTTATTGACTTGAAAGGGAAGCTCTGTTACTACAATGCTTAACTTGTCTTCGCCTTCAACATGGGATCTTGAACGCAAATAAATCTTTCCTTTGCCAGTTTCATAAGCTTCACGAATTCCACTTGCTCCATTGATTATTCCGGCAGTAGGAAAGTCAGGACCAGGCAATATTTCTAAAAGCTCATCAACCGTTATGTCCTCATTATCAATAAACCTAAGGCAAGCTTCAGTAACCTCCAAAAGATTATGAGGTGGCATATTTGTAGCCATACCAACAGCAATTCCTGAAGAGCCATTGACTAATAAATTTGGTACACGAGTTGGCAACACTGAAGGTTCACTTTCAGATCCGTCATAGTTGTCAATAAATTCAACCGTGTCTTTGTCTAAGTCTCTTAAGAGCTCATGGGAGAGCTTTGTCATACGTATTTCTGTATAACGCATGGCGGCTGCTCGGTCACCATCAACTGAACCAAAGTTACCCTGACCATCTACGAGTATATTTCTCATCGAAAATGGCTGCGCCATTCTAACTATAGTGTCATAAACTGCCGTATCACCATGAGGGTGATATTTACCAATAACATCACCAACAATTCGGGCAGATTTTTTATAAGATTTATTGTAGTCATTACCGAGCACGTCCATGGCGTAAAGAACACGTCGATGGACTGGCTTTAAGCCATCCCTTACATCAGGCAAAGCCCTACCAACAATAACACTCATTGCATACTCCAAATAGGAGCCACGCATCTCATCTTCTATTGTTACTATGGGATATTTCTCTTCAATAATTTCTTCGGAATCGTTATCGTCAGACATACAAAAAACCTATAAAAAGAAGTAGATTTTATTGTACCCTAGATGGGTTAAAAAATACCTAAAATTTAGTCATTTTTAACTAAAGAAAAGTTAAAAAAATATGCTTTAATTATTGCGTACTTTGACCGACTTTGCCAAGTCCCTTAAAAGTATTTCAGTGTCTCCCCATCCAATACAACTGTCAGTAATACTAACACCATATTTAAGTGAAGATAGAGGACCAACTTTTTGATTACCTTCGTTAAGATGAGACTCAATCATAACGCCAAAAATTGAATTTGAACCGTTTTCAATCTGTGAAGCTATATTTGCACCCACTTTCAGTTGGTTTTTATATTGTTTTTCAGAATTTGCATGAGAGAAATCGACCATTACTTTAGAAACTAAGCTTTTTTTACTTAAAGCATCACAGGTTTTTTCAACATGCTCTTCAGAGAAATTTGGCCCATCCTTGCCTCCTCTAAGAATGATATGAGCTGTGTCATTACCTAGAGAGGTAAAATGACTTATTCCACCATCCTTATTGACTGAGAGAAGGTGATGTGGGCTATTTGCAGATTGAATCGCGTCAATTGCAATTTCTAAAGAACCGCCGGTACCATTTTTGAACCCAACTGGACAAGACAGCGCAGATGCTAACTCTCTATGAGATTGACTTTCAGTTGTTCTAGCACCTATAGCGCCCCATGAAATCAAATCAGATAGGTATTGAGGGGTTAAAACATCTAAATACTCAACACCAACAGGCATATTAAGTTCACCCAGATCAACCAGCAATTTCCTGGCAGTTTCAAGACCTTTATCAATATTAAAGCTTTCATCTAAATATGGGTCATTAATTAATCCCTTCCAACCAACCGTTGTCCTAGGCTTTTCAAAATAAACACGCATAACAATAAGTAAATCCTCAGACAGCTCTTCTTTTAGCTTTAATAGTTTATTGGCATAATCCATTGCAGCATTAGTATCATGAATAGAGCAAGGACCAACAATAACCATGAGGCGTTTATCATCACCATAGAGTATATTTTTAATAGCTTTCCTTGTACCAACTACTCCTGATGCCGCCTTTTCAGACAAAGGAAGTTTATCTATAAGAGTGTTTGGTGACACCATCGGCGCACTCGAAATAATTCGAACATTATCAGTGTTGTATTGCATAGGCTTACTTTTGATTTGTTATCATTGCATAAGCAGAATGATTATGAATAGATTCAAAATTTTCTGACTCAAGTGAATAAAAATTAATTTTTTCATTGCTATTTAACTCAACAGCTATATCTCTAACAATATCCTCTACAAAAGCTGGGTTGTCATAAGCCCTCTCAGTAACAATCTTCTCGTCATCACGCTTCAAAACAGCATAAAGCTCACTTGATGCTTTCTGCTCTGCCAAATCAATCAAGTCCTCTAAATAGATTACACTCCCTGCAGTTGCTATTGCTTCGATTGTGATGTGTGACCTTTGGTTATGAGCACCATATTTAGAGATACTTTTTGAACATGGACAAAGACTGGTAACTGGCACTTCAACCTTAACAGATAGATTACTCTCTCCATCAACAATACTGCCACTTAATGTTGCTTGGTAGTCAAGTAAACTTTGTACACCTGAAGAAGGCGCCGACTTTTTTCGAAAAAAAGGAAAGTTAACAACAATTTGAGCACTATTTGAACCTAACTTATCAGCAACTATCTGAACTAAGTCCATAAAACTTTCAACACTAAAATTACATTCGCTTGCATTTAGTATTTCAATAAACCTTGACATATGAGTGCCTTTAACATTTTTTGGCAACCTTACAGTCATTATAAAATTAGCAACCGAAGGATATGACTCATCATCACGATTAATAAAGTTAATTGGATGCAATATATCTTTTATACCAACCTGGTTAATAACAATATTACGAATATCTTTAGTATTCTGTGTATCTGGAAGTGGTGTATTTTTCATTTTCTTATTCCGAATAAGTAACTGCTGACCTTGGTGTTTCCCATATTGTTACTTCTTTAACTTTAACATTTTGATTATTGATTAATAAGCAAATTTCGTCAAAAAAATATTTAGCAATATTTTCCGCAGTTGGGTTAAGAACATCGAAAGGCTCAATTTCATTTAAATATTGGTGATCTAACCTTTTAACCACTAACTTAGTTTGCTTCTTAATTTCTCGAAAATCAATAGCAATACCAGAGTCCTCTAAAGCTTGAGAACAGACAGACACTTCTACTTGCCAGTTATGGCCATGTAGTCTGGCACAATCACCAGGATAATCACGAAGGGAATGGGCAGATGCAAAGTCTGTTACAATTTTTAGTACGAACATTTTCGGAAAAATTGATAAAAAAACAGAATTATACCTGTTTGAATGTCACTATTCCACCTACATTAAGTGTGAGAATAGAGCTTAAGATATAAACTAGAAGCCTTCTTGGACCATATCAAGTATAGAACTAATCAATTGCTTCTATACTGTCAGCTTTATTAAAAACACCTGGAAGGATTAAACCTTTTCGAGCTCTGTGACTAACAAAATTGATTAAATCTTCAAAAGAATAATTTTTGTGTTTCTTTCCATTCTTTCCATACTGGACTCTTAATTTTTGATTATCTTTAATTGTGCAAATTCCAACAACAAACTCTTCACCAGCAATAAAGTCTTTTGTTGCAATCTGAATAAGTTTATTGCCTTTTCCTTTTGTAAGTTGTGGTAATTCAGAGACAGGAAATATCAACAATCTAGCTCTATTGGTAACAACTGCAACAAACTGACTTTCTATATCTTCAACCATAGCAAGTCTAATAGCTTTTGCTTGATTAGATAATGTAATCACATGTTTACCAGACTTGGTTTTTGATTTCAAATTACCTAAGTTTGATATAAAACCATACCCAGCATCAGATGAAAGTATTACTAGCTGATCATCTCTACCCATAACAACATCAATAAATTCTGCACCAATAGGTGGTGCCAATCTTCCAGTTAAAGGTTCTCCTTGACCTCTAGCGCTAGGAAGACTATTAGCTAGTAAAGTGTATGACCTACCAGTAGAGTCAATAAAAAATGCCATCTTATTACTTCTACCTTTAGCATCCTTTAGGAAGGTATCACCAGACTTATAGTTCAGTGAAGAAGATTCAATTTCGTGCCCTTTAGCGGCTTTTATCCAGCCCTTTTCACTTAACACTACTGTTACATTTTCGGCAGGAATCATATCCTGATCATTGAAAGCTTGTGCGGAAGGAACATCTGAAATAATTTGACATCGCCTCTTATCTCCAAACTCCTCAAGAATAACTCGTAGTTCTTTTTTAATGAAGGTCTTTAATCTTGTTTCACTTGATAGGAGTAATTCAATGGTTTTGCGATCCTTCTCGAGTTGCTCTACTTCATCTTTAATTTTAATCTCTTCAAGTTTTGCCAAATGACGCAACTTAAGTTCTAGGATAGCTTCAGCTTGAATTTCACTTAGCTTGAATTTTGCAATGAGTACTGGTTTAGGTTTTTCTTCGCGTCGAATTATAGATATAACTTCATCAATATTAAGATAAGCTACCAACAATCCTTCAAGAACATGTAAGCGTTCTAAAATTTTATTAAGTCGAAACTGAAGTCGATTGACAACCACTTGCGTTCTAAATTGCAACCACTCTTTTAGTAATGGAATTAACGACTTGACTTGTGGCTTTCCATCTAGCCCAATAACATTCATGTTAACTCGATAATTTCTCTCAAGATCAGTAGTGGCAAACAAGTGCAACATTAGTTGATCACAATCTACCCTATTAGATCTTGGAACGATAACAATTCGAGTTGGATTCTCATGATCAGACTCATCACGAAGGTCCTCAACTAATGGTAGCTTCTTGTTACGCATCTGAGTGGCAATTTGCATAATAACTTTGGCACCAGATGTTTGATATGGAAGGGCTTCAATAACAATTTCACCATCTTCTTTGATGTAACTTGCCCTCATTTTTACTGACCCATGGCCAGTCTCATAAATTTGATAGAGCTCCTCTTTAGAGTTAACAATATACGCATCTGTTGGATAGTCAGGGGCAGGTATTATCTTAATCAATTGGTCTAGGTCAGTAGAGGGCTTCTCAAGAAGTTGGATACATGCAGTAATTACTTCAATAAGATTATGAGGAGGCACATCAGTTGCCATTCCTACAGCAATACCTGAAGTACCATTAAGCAATAAGTTTGGAACCTGTGCAGGCAATTGCTGTGGCTCTTGAATTGTGCCATCAAAATTATCTGTCCAGGAAACCGTGCCTAAATTGATTTCACTAAGAAGTAAATCTGCATATGGCGATAATTTTGACTCTGTATATCGCATTGCTGCAAACGATTTTGGGTCATCTGGAGCCCCCCAATTTCCCTGTCCATCAATAAATGGGTATCGATAAGAAAAAGGTTGTGCCATAAGCACCATTGCCTCATAGCAAGCACTATCTCCATGTGGATGAAATTTACCTAAAACATCGCCTACAGTTCTGGCTGACTTTTTAAATTTTGCAGTAGATTTAAGTCCAAGCTCACTCATCGCATAGATAATGCGCCTTTGGACTGGTTTTAAACCATCACCAATAAAAGGTAGTGCACGGTCAAGAATGACATACATTGAGTAATCAAGATAAGCGCGCTCACTATAATCTCCAACGCTTTGTCGCTCAATGCCGTTTTGGCTCATTATTTCCTTAATAAATTTAAATCGAAAGTCACATCTAAAAGATTAATGTGAATGAGTGTTATTTTAATTCAACTCTTGAGCTAGTGCACATTAATTATTTAACTTCCAATAAGAAATTAACCTGGCGGCCAAGTCATTTGACGCCCACCTAAGCAATGTAAGTGAATGTGAGACACGGTTTGACCACCATCACTATTACAGTTCATTACAAGCCTATAGCCTTTTTCAGCAAAACCATGCTCTTTAGCAATATTTGAGGCGGCAATATTCATTCTGCCCAATAATGCTTCATCAGTAGCATCATTTACTGTAGAAATATGTATCTTCGGTATTACTAAAAAATGTTCGGGTGCTTGAGCATTAACATCTTTAAAGGCTAAAACTTGATCATCCTCATAAAGTTTTTCAGCAGGTATGTCACCATTAATTATTGAACAAAAAATACAGTTTTCCATAATTCAATTTTATATCTTTCAATATCTAATATAAAGAAATACTAAAAGAACTTATAATCAAGCATATTAATTCAAATATTAAGGATAAATTATATGCTTTCAACTTCAAGTCTAGATAAACTTTTTACAAAAGCACGAAGTCATAAAAGCTGGATAAATAAAGATATAACTGAGCAGCAAATCAATCAAATCTATGATTTACTTAAATTTGCACCAACTTCTTCCAACACTTGTCCAGCTCGATTCACTTTTATTCGAAGTAAAGAAGCTAAGGAAAGACTTAAGCCTTCATTAGATAAAGGAAACATCGATCAAGCTATGAATTCTCCTGCCGTTGTTGTTATTAGTTATGACACTGAGTTCTATCAAAAGCTTCCCTACCTTTCACCACATAATAATGCTAAATCTTGGTACGAGGGTAAGGATAAAAAAATAAAGTCTTCTGCTGAATTTAATTCAGCGCTCCAAGGAGCATACTTTATTATGGCAACCCGTTCATTAGGTCTAGATTGTTGCCCAATGCTAGGGTTTAACAAAGAAGAATTAAATCAAGAATTTTTCCCTGACAACAAATATAAAGCCATCTTTATATGTGGGATTGGTTATGGAGATGAATCCAATTTACATTCTCGGGCACCACGATTAGACTTTACAGAAGCTTGTAAAATCTTGTAATATTGACTTATCCAATTTTAATACTACTTAAAAACTGAAAAATTATAATTATTACCAGTATTTAGGATAGCTTCGATTTTTAGAAATGTTGTTATAAAGAAGTGCTACCAACACTATTAATAATGAACCTATCAAAGTTGGCATCCATAAATAATCCCAATTAGCGCCCAACAAAAAAACAATAAAAGGGTTGGAGCCTGCTGGAGGATGAGGCACTCTCAAGAACTGCATTGCTACGATAGCAAATGCCAAAGCCAAAGCCATACTCCACCACTCTGAGCCAACTAAATGATAAAAGAGCAAGCCAATAAGAGTTGTGATAAAGTGGCCAATAATGACGTTTCGAGGTTGAGCAAAAGGAGAGTCTGGCAAGACAAACAGAACAAAAATTGAGGCACCAAATGAACCCATAATAATTGGTTCATTTGTGTAATAAGCCAAAAAACCAACAACACTAGCCGCTAGAAAAGCACCTATAGAAATAAAACTGAGTTCCTTAAGTGCTGGACTAGGTGGAATTGCTGCTGGAGAACCTTTAAGTTTAGTAAGATAGGACATAATTACCCCTGAAACGAAAAAATTCAGTGATTATATACGAAATCAAATTATTAACCTAACTAAGAACTAAATAACTTCTGAGTTTTTTTTAGTGAAATACTTTTGAAAAAATAAACCTACACAAACAAGGATAACGCCAATAATAGTTGAAGTTAGGATAGTCTCTTTTAATACAAAATGAAGAATCAGAAGAGATAAAAAAGGAGTAATAAAAACTAGGCTAGCAACCCTAGAAATAGTTGTTGAAGTTTTTAAAGCTACTTGCCAAAGAACGACAGAAATTCCCATCTCAAATAAACCTATATATGCAGAGCCAATAATGCCTTTTATTGATGGGATGATAAATGAATTACTAAAATAAACAATTAATAAAATATACGGAAGACTAAATAGAAAAATTAAAAACAAACTGACTACTGTATCATTTGAATTTTTGGTATTAAAGAGCCAAAATAAGGCCCATATAACAGTAGTAATTAGAATATAGATAACTCCTAACGGACTTTCAAACTGCATTGAAAATATATCACCCTTTGACGCAATAACTACAACACCAATATAGCTAACAATAATTGACAGAAAAGACTTAATATCTATTGTTTGCTTAAGAATTGGAATCGATAAAATAACAATCATTACGGGCCAACTAAAGTTAATTACCATAGCCTCTTGAGCAGGCAATATATCATAACCCTTAAAAAGAATGATGTAATAAAGACACGGGTTTAAAAGCGCTAGAAAAGCGCACTTTAACAGAGCATGCTTTGAAAAGTTTTTAATTAACTTTAGCTTGCCCTGAAAAACAACAATAAAAAAGAGTACTAATACAGAAAATATTGTCGAATAAAAAACTAACTGGATAGGCTCTAAATGCTCTAATGAAAGCTTAAAAGCAGTGGCAACAGTTGACCAGAAAAATATTGCAATAGCAGCAAAAATATAAGCTCTATTTTGACTAGATAAACCTGAAAACATCTTATTATATATGGCTATTTATTTTTAATAAGCGCATAACTATACATTACAAGACCTATCCAAACACCAAAAAATCCAATCAACTGATTAACATTTACTGGCTCATCATATAAAGAATATCCCACTAAAAATTGAATTGTAGGGGTAATCAAAAACAAAATACCCACTGTAGTCATAGGAAGAAGCTTTGTTCCAGCAGTAAATAACGCCAACGGAACGACAGTAACCAGGCCTGCCAATATTAATAAAATATCTGTAGTCAGATTCACATTAAATATAGCTACCTCATGATTGGCATAAAACCATAAAGTGAATATAAATACAAAAGGTAAAAGCAATAATGTCTCAATATATAGACCAGGAACTGGTGAGGTTACCATTGCCTTTCGTGCTACCCCATAGGAAGAAAAAGTGAACCCTATCAGAAGCCCTAACCATGGAAATGAGTCACCACTAAAAACATAATATAAGGCTCCAAAGGCAGCAAAGAAAACGGCCCACTTCTTAATTCTAGAGATCCGTTCATGGAAAAAAATATAGCCTCCTAGCATACTTATTACTGGAGAAAGAAAGTAGCCCATAGAGGCCTCTACTATCTTTCCTAGGTTA
>Ga0206678_10002565_pt1 | contig 11518 bp, 10 predicted proteins | sample M180m12015metaG_FD_155453 | JGI IMG/M metagenome (GOLD analysis project Ga0206678, IMG submission 155453) | Ammonia-oxidizing marine archaeal communities from Monterey Bay, California, United States - M1 80m 12015 | ecosystem: Environmental > Aquatic > Marine > Intertidal zone | place: USA...
CAAGCAGGACATCCCATTCCACTTCCTGTCATTCTAACTGTTCCTCCAGCAAGAATAACTATATATACAATTACAATTGATGCTATTGTTAGGGTTTTGATCTTTCTCATTATTAAAGTCCTAAAGACTTTCCTTTAATTTTCATCAAATTAAATGCTGACTTATAATCATTTTCAATTTCTCCATCAAGAATTGCATTTTTTATTTCATCTTTTATTATTCCTACTTCTTTGCAGGGACCAATTTTAAAATGTTTCATTATTATTTCACCTGTAACTGGTGGTTGAAAATTTCTAATATTATCTTTTTCCTCAACTTTTTTAATCTTTTCTCTAACAATTTTGAAATTATTATGATACTCTTTAAATTTTTTTTTATTTTTTGTTGTTATATCTGCTTCACATAGAGTTAATAAGTCATCTATCGAATTACCTGCATCATATATTAATCTTCTTACTGCAGAATCAGTTACAATCTCTTTAGCAATTATAACAGGTCTTGAGCTCATCATTACAATTTTTTGAACATATTTCATAGACTCATTTAATGGCATTTTCAATCTATTAAATATCTGTTTAACCATTTTAGATCCAGTAAATTCATGACCATGAAAAGTCCAACCTATTTCTTTATTAAATCTTTTTGTTGAAGATTTTCCTATATCATGAAGAAGAGCAGCCCATCTTAACCAAATATTATTAGTTTTAGATGATATATTATCAACAACTTCTAGAGTATGATAGAAGTTATCCTTATGAGTTTGACCCTCAACTTCTTCAATACCTTTAAGTGATTCAAGCTCAGGTAGAATTGTCTTAAGAATATTTAATTTATCAAGCAAAATAAAACCATTTGATGGTTTATCTTGCATTAATATTTTATTGAGCTCCTCACTAATTCTCTCTCCTGATAAAATTTCAATTCTATTTATGTTTCTCTTTATCGACTCAAAAGTATTTCTTTCAATTTTATAGTTAAGTTGACTCGAAAATCTAACTGCTCTTAACATTCTCAAGGGGTCATCTGAAAAAGTCTTATCTGAATCTGTTGGTGTCTTTATAATACCCTTATTTAGATCACCAATTCCATTAAAAGTGTCTATTAATTCCCCATAATTTTCTTTATTTAAACTAATTGCCAATGTATTAATAGTGAAATCTCTTCTATTCATATCATCCAAAAATGTTCCTTTTTTTACTTCAGGTTTTCTACTATCTTCTGAATATGACTCTTTTCTTGCACCAACAAATTCAACAGTATAGTCTTTCCATTTTAGCATAGCAGTGCCAAATCTTTTATAGATATTTATTTTTTTTGTTGAGTCAATTGAATTTTGAACATTAATTGCAAAATTGATTCCGGACCCAATACATAAAATATCAATATCTTTTACGATTTCTTTATTTAATATATAATCTCTTACAAATCCTCCAACAACATATGAATCTATATTTAATTCATGAGATGTGTTCATTATGGTTTTAAATATCTCCTCTTCTAGTAGTGTTAATATTTCTTTTTTATTTATAGTCACCTTAAAACATTTTTTTTTCCATCTGATGTAAGTTTGATAATTTTTGATTCAATGTTTTCTGTTTCATTATTTAACTTTTTAACAACATAATCAACTTCACTGATAATCTCTTTATCTATTTTATCAAACTTTTTAGGAAATTCCTTGCCAGAATGATTTGCAGAAGTTGAAACAATCGGTTTGCCAAATTCAGTAATTAATGTTTTGCAAAAATCATCATTTGGAACTCTAAATCCTATTGATTTTGAATATTTTGTAATGTAATTTGAAATTCCTTTAGGGGAATCAAAAATAAAAGTAGTAGGTCCTTCTCTAGATAACTCATAATAGTCAAAATCAGGCATAAATTCTAAATAATCATTTATCATTTCATAGCTAGAAGCTAAGCAAATAAGAGGTTTTTGAAAATCTCTTTTTTTCATTTTGTAAACTTTTAATACTGCATTATTAGATGTAGCATCACAACCTATTCCCCATATGGTATCTGTTGGATATAAAATAGTTCCATCCTTCTTAAGTATTTCAAGAGCTTTTGAGATTTCATTCTCCAATTTTATACTAATTTTGTTTGTAAAATTATAATAATTTAATTGAATAAATGCACTTATGGGGAAGTGTTTAGGAATAGATTTTGGGTTAAAAAGAACAGGGATTTCAATTTCTGACGAATTTAATAAAATTGCTTTTCCATTAAAAACAGTACAATCAGACAATCTTATAAGCATCATTCGAGATATTATTAAAACTGAATCTATTGAAAAAATAATTATAGGAAAACCTTATGACTTAAAGGGTAATCTATCAGTTTTAGAAAAAAATATTATTAGTTTAATAAAATTGCTTAAAATTAAATTTCCAAATATATTCGTGTATAGGATTGATGAAAGATTTACCTCAAAAATTGCAAAACAAACAATTGCAATATCAGGAGCTCCTAAAATGAAGAGAAGAAATAAAGAAAATATTGATAAGATTAGTGCTACTTTAATTTTACAATCCTATTTAAATAAATAATTATGATTCGACCAATAGTTGCATATGGTAATCCAATACTGAATCAACCTTCATCTAAAGTTGATATTGAAAATGAAGATATCTCAAACTTAATTGTTGATATGTGGGAAACAATGTATAATGCAAATGGTGTTGGATTAGCAGCTCCTCAAATTGGAGTTTTAAAACAGATATTTATTACAGATTTTAATTATTTTAAAGAAGAAGAATCTTTTAACAAGTCAGAAATAGAAAAACTTGAACAAGTATTTATAAATCCAAAAATTACAGATGAGTATGGTGAAAATTTCTTATTTTCAGAAGGATGCCTTAGTATACCAGATATTTCAGAGGAACTTAGCCGAAAAAATACTTTAAAAATTGAATTTCTTGATGAAAAATTTAATACAATAAAAATTACATGTTCAGGAGTTATTGCAAGAGTCATTCAACATGAATATGATCATCTAAAAGGCATTTTATTTACTGACAGAATATCTTCATTAAGAAAAAGAGAGCTTAAAGGTAAATTAGACATTATATCTGCTGGAGATTTTGAGACTAATTATAAGATGAGCTTTTATAAAAAAAATGTTTAAGCTTTTTCATCAGCAGGCGCTTTTTCATCAGCAGGCACTGCTTCAGCTACTGTAGTTTGTTCCGTTTTAGTTATTTTATTCAATTTACTTTTTAAAACCTCAATTTGATCGTTTATTGAAGTTAGTTTAGAAGAAACATTTTTAAATAAAGGGTTATCGCTACTAGAATTTGTAAAATATTCTAGGTTATTTTCAAACTGATTTGATTCATCTTGTAGTTGAGATATTCTTCTTTTTAGTGATTGTTTTTCTTTACCAATTTTGGCAGATTTTTCTTCTTTATTGCTAATCTTATTTCTTTTTGATTTAAGATTGTTAAAAAACTCATTACATAATGGCTTAAACTCTTCCCATAGAGAATTTGAAATTTTTCTAGGAATATAACTAACTTTTTTCCATTCGTTTTGAATCTCAATAACTCTTTTGGAATTTTCAGAATGATTTTCTAGTTTAAGAATATTTTTCACTTCTTCTATTAGACTTTTCTTTTTATCAATATTTTGTTTTAGTTCAACTTTTTGGTTTTTATAGAAACTATTCTTTTTGGTATTAAATTCTTTTGTTATGATTCTAAACTGATTCCAAGATATTTTGTTTTTCTTTCTAGGAATATTTCTTATTTTTTGAAATTCATCTTTAAGATTATTAAAAATTCGAATTATATTTTGCCACTCATTATGAGAATCTGGAACATTTTCTAATACTTCTCTCATTTTACTTAGAACTTTTTCCTTTTTTAATAAATTTTGATTTTGTATACTATTAATTTCTTTTTGATGTCCTTGTCTTTTAGCATGAATCTTATTAGATGCTTTCTGGAATCTACCCCACAGTTCTTCTCTATACTCTTTAGATACAGGGCCTAATTCATTTTTCCATAATCTGTGTAAAATATTTAAGTCTCTTGAAGCTAGCATTACATTTTTAATTTTATCTAATTCTTCGGCTTTTTCAATAAGTTTAATTTTTTCTTCATAATTATGCTTATAATCAAGTTCTCTTAATTCTCTGTTTAGATGTAAAAAATCATAGAACTTTTCCACATGATGTCTATATGTTTCCCAAATATTATTTCTTTCTGTAATAGGAACTTGCCCAATATTATGCCATGATTCTTTATAGGTTTTAAATGTTTTATATAGATTGTTAGGTTTTATATCTATAACAATTAGATCTTTTATTTTCTCAATTAATTCTAGTCTTTTTTCTAGATTTGCTTTTTGAATAGCTCCAATCTCTGAATAATATTTTCTCTTCTTAAAGGAATAATTTTTTAATGTTTTTTGATATTGAATTTTATTATCTGATTTAAAAATAAACTGCTCATTCTCTTTAGTAGAATTAAATTTCTTTTTTTCATTTTCATATTCCTTTTTAAGTCCTACCTCAATTTTATTTTTAATATCTTCAATTTCTTTTCTTTCTCCTATCCAATTTTCAGATTCTACTTTAGTATTAAAAAGACTAACTAAATCTTTTAATTTGATGCTTTTTTTAACTTTTGATTCTTTCTTTTTAGTTGAAGAAGAAGTTTCAGTTTTTTCCTTTGCCTCCCCATATTTTTTATGCCACTCTTTATATTGTTTTGTCCTTTTATCTTTAGGCATAGGTGGAGTCACTAGCACTTCTTTTATCTGTTTTAAACTTTTCTTTTTAGTTTTAGTTTTTCTTACAGAAGAAACTTTAGTATCTGCTTTAATTTCCCCATATTTTTTATACCATTCTTTATATTCTTTAGTTCTCTTATCTTTAGGCATATGAGGAATTGTCTTAGGTTCAAGAATCTTTGATTCCGATGAAGACTTTTCAAGTTTATTTTTTGAGTCTTTCATTAAGTTAAATTGAGTTGTTTGTATCCTAAAATTAACAAAAAAAATTGTCAATTGAATTTAGACCATAATTCCCATGATTTTTCTGCTTGGTATTCAAGCATTTTTAATCCATTTATAACTCTAGATCCCCTTTCTATACCCTTTTTCATAAAAGTGGTCTCTTTGGGATTATATACTAGATCATAGAGGATATGATTATTGTTTAAATTATTATAAGGAATATCAGGAAACTCATTTATATTAGGAAATGTGCCTAGTGGAGTTGTATTAACTATTAACAACTTTTGATTAAAAATACTATGATCTAATTCATCATATTTTAAATAATCTTTTTTTAAAGTTCTTGAAACATGATTAAATTTTATTTTTCTTTTAGAAAGAACATATGATATTGCTTTGGATGCACCTCCAGTTCCAAGAATTAAAGCGTAATCTATTTCATCAATATTAAGAGCAGATAATGTTTTGTCAAAGCCATATATATCAGTATTATATCCAATTTTTTTAGACTCTACAAAGCAAATTGTATTAACTGAACCTATCTCTTTAGCAACTGGAGATAATTCGTCTAGAAATGGAATAATCTTTTCCTTATAAGGAATAGTTACATTAAGGCCGTTTAATTTGTTGTTTGTAAGAATTTCCTCAATTAACTCAATTCTTTTTAGATCAAAATTTAAATAGTTATAATGGTTAAATTTTTCGTTTTTAAATTTTTCTAAAAAATATTTTCTTGAAAAAGAATAGTCAATATCCTTTCCTATTAATCCATATATTTTTTTATTTCTCAATTTTTATTTGCAAAGGTCTCTAATACAACAACAAATAGGATACCAATAATAATATAAACAACCGTTATAAGAGAATTCTCATTATTAACTTCAGGAATATAAACAGCAATTTTATCAATTTCTTCTAATTGTTGAGATTTGATTCTCCATGGCCAAACACCTCTTAAAGAACCTGCAATAAATCCAACAATTAATGCTATTGTAATGGATTTATGTTTCTTGAGTAAAGATCCTAATAAATTAGATAAAAATATAAGTCCAAGAATAGATCCCATAGTAAATAAAAAAAGAACTTTTAATAAATAGATTCTTTCATCATCATATATAAAATTAAAATCGAATTTAAATAAATCTACAATAGAAAAATATAATGAGTTAACTGAATCAACCATTATCAATGTATAGTTACCCATTAGTAATAAAAGGTATGAGCCAGAAAGTCCAGGAAGGATCATGCCGGAGATAGCTATAACTCCAGAAATAAAAATTATTAGTTCAGAACTTCCTAAATTAATTTTATCTGCAAAGCTTATAATCATGCCCAACATAAACCCTATAGTTAAAGCCATAAATGTTCTGAATGTTAGTTTTTCTAGCTTATTATATATAACATAGAATGAACCAACTATCATTCCAAAAAAGAGACCAAAAATATATAATTCATATTTTTCGATTAACAAATCAAGTAGAAGAGAAACACTAAAAAAACTTGCAATTAACCCTCCAAAAACAGTAAATAAAAACTTTCCATTTATTTCATTATAAAAGCTAATAAATCCCTCTTTAAACAATTTTTTAAATGAATTAAAATTAATTTTAGTAATTGAATCAATTAATTCTTCATAAATTCCAGTAATAAATGCAACTGTACCTCCAGACACACCAGGAATTTTATTAACAGCTCCCATTGATAAGCCTTTAAGGAAGAGGAAAAAATAATACTTTCTCATGCCTTCTTAAGATACTAAAAATTATGAAAGAAAAGTTTTTTCGTTTACTAGCTCAGGGAAATTTTCTGCTAATTTTTGAGGAATTTTTTTTATTTTTTTTGCATTTTGAAAAAAGTAAATAGCTTCATTTTTTTTGCCAAGCTTTATTAGACAACCTGAGATTAAATAATCTAAATATACTTTTGTAGGAAAAATTTTCTTTGCCTTAAGTCCTGTTTTTAATGCTTTATCCCAACTTTTAATTTTAATTAAGCACTTTATAATATTTTTCCAATTATTCCATTTTAAGTCCCCTAATTCAATTAAGTTTTCAGCATTTTTTATTGCTTGAATAAATGATCCTTTTTTATAATTTATTTCAAAACTTTTTTTAAGAATTTTTATGCTTTCCTGATTTGAACTTATTGCTTTATCAATAAGATAGGAGGCGTGTCTATAATTGTCATCCTTAAGATATAAATCAATTAATTCAATCCATGCAGATTCATTTGTAGAATCAATTCGAATAGCTTTCTTCAAAAACTTTTTTCCAAGTTTACAGTTTTTTAATTTCAGATAACATAACCCTATTCTCATTATTATAAATGAGTTAGGTTCGTTTAGTCTTATAGTTATTTTGTAATTGTTAATTGCTTCATTATATTTCCCGTCTTTTTCAAGTAATTTCCCTTTTTCTATATAAGCACTAGTAAATTCATCATCTGAGATTATTGCAAAATCAAAAGAAGAAATTGCTTCTTTGTTCATGTTTAACTTTGAATATATTTTTCCTAATTGGTGCCAAGCTATTTTTGAATAAGGGCTTTTTTCTAGAATATCATTCAGAATTACAATAGAATCTTTATCTCGATTAACATTTTCATAGCAAAAAATAAGATTATAAAGTGATTGATAATCATCGGAATCATTTTTAATACATTTTTCAAAAAAAGGAATAGCTGAATTGTATTCTTCTAAAAGAAGAAATTCCATACCTATCATATTCCAAATCTCATATTTATCATCACTAAAATCAAGAGCTTTCTTTAAAATTTCAATAGCTTTTTGTCCGAGATTGTTTTTTGAATAAATTGTTGCTTTTTGAAGATAAACCTCTTTATTTATTGGATCAATTTCCTCTACAATATCAAGAATTTTATATGCACTATCATAGTTAGAATTAAAAATTAAAAGCTCAGAACTTAATAACATAAGATCAATATTATTAGGATGTTGTTGAAGTCCCATTGAAATTGCTTTTTCAGCTAAGGAAAAATTTGCATTATCAATATAATGATGTGTAATATTAACAAATTCTGTAGAGTCAAAATACAAATTAGTATTAGTCCTAAGCATATCCTCAAATTTCAATACACTTTCCTTGTATTCTCTAAACATTTATTGTTTTTGGTAAAATTAATCATCTCAAAAACTCAAAAGTATATCTCTAAACATTTATTGTCAACAAAGTAGTTAACATTCTAACCTATTCTATTTCAACTATTTTTAGGACTTTGTCAGCATTACTAAATAAATCTTGGACACTATTAGGTCTTTCTTCATCTCTCCAAATGAACCCAGGTAGAGTCTTTTCATTTGAAATTATATTTTTCTCAGAGATAATATTTCCATCGGGTGTTTTATAGAAAGACACTTCAGCTATCTCATTATTTTCAAACTTAATAAGAATTGAACTAGAAAGAGTTTTGTTTAATCCTAAGAAATCTTCTCCATCATCAGAATGCATATAGTATAGAATAACACTATTTTTTACAATATTAACATTTTTAAGTTTCCCATCTTGAAAAGACCCATCTAACTTTTCTCCTTTAATTTGATTATAACCATCTTCACTAATAGAATCTTTCTGAATCATAAAAACATTTCCAGAAATAAGCAGTGAATCAAGCTCTTGAGTTTGAGAGTTAGATTTTAAAAAAATTTCATTTCCTGTAATTTGATTTTTTCCAAACCAGACAATAGGATTTTTCTTATTCTTTTCTTCATCTGAAAGATTTCTAACAGTGGAGGGACTTAAAGGTCTTTTTAGTAATTTTATTAATCCACTTGTTTGGTTATAATGTATTGAATCTGATTTTCCTCTAACATCTGTTTTAAAAATTCTAACATCATAAAATCCTTTAAGAATTTTATTTTCATCTGATCCAGTAATCGTTAATGTATCTGAATGAATATATAGTGAGTCTCTCTCCAATATACTAACTGCAAGAGCATTCTTTGTAATAATTACTGAATCTATTGATTTAAAAATTTCACCGTAATGTCCAGTAATAATAGAATTGTTTATTGTATCGTTAATTATAACATTATTAGATGCAGCTGCATATGATTTCTCATTTTCAAAGTAAATACTATCACCATTAATAATTTTTCCATCATAATTGATTATTGCATTTTTTTTAAAATATCCTTTTTGAATTTTAGTATCATAAAATCCCAATTCACAAAAAATTTCATAGTCAGATCCAATTATATTAGAAGGACCATTAAAATATGCTATATCAGATTCAGTAAAATATTCAAGTTCATCAGAAATCACATTATATTCAGGATTGTTAATTTTTACATTAGATTTAAAATTATATTTTTTTTCATTCATGAAATAAACTCCCATTTCACTCTTTAAAATATTTTTATTATCTATTATTGTCCCATTAGTATTATAATAAGCAATGTTTGATACTCTGTCCAGGTAAAGTGTGTCAGTCCTTAATAACATATCAGGTCTAACTAATTCTACATTACCCCATGCGATAGCTTTTCTTTTTATTCCGTCATAGTCAAAATTATTAGATGTCATTGTTAAAGTATCTCCTTGAGTAAATATTACTCTTCCATTGGCTTTGAATGAATTTTTGGAAGGATAATAATATGAAATATCAGATTCAATTTTTGCACCATCATGAAACAGAATGACTTTTTTAGTATCATCTTTCATCAAGATAGTTGCACCTGGGTACTCACTAGAGTTTCGAATAGATGTTCCTGCTTGTATAATTTCAACAACTTTTGTTTCCTGAGAAAAACTATAAATTGTAAAAAATACAAATACAATAAGGGATAAAAGATATTTCATCATTTAATTCTATAAATGGTCTCAGATCGATCTGGACCAACAGAAATTAATTTTATTGGCACTTTAACAAATTCTTCAATAAAGGAAACATATTCAAGAAGTTCTATTGGCAGATCCTCTTCTTTAGTAACCTTAGATATATCTTCAGACCAACCTTTGAAAGTTTTGAAAATTGGTTCAATATTCTCTGAATTAAGATCAAAAGGTAATGTTTGAGTTTCGATACCATTGATATTATAAGATGTGCAGACCTCTAGAGATTTAAATCCACTCAAAACATCTGTCTTCATCATGTTTAACTCAGTTACTCCATTAATAATTATTGAATATTTTAATGCTATTAAGTCTAACCATCCACATCTTCTGTCTCGACCTGTAGTTGCCCCATATTCATTCCCTGTTTTTCTAATATGTTCTCCAATTTCGTTAACTAATTCAGTAGGAAAAGGTCCAGATCCAACTCTAGTCGTATATGCTTTAAATATTCCGATAACATTTTTAATTTTATTAGGGGCTACTCCAAGACCAGAACAAGCTCCAGATACAGTCGTATTACATGATGTAACAAAAGGGTAAGTTCCAAAATCAATATCTAAAAGTGATCCTTGAGCACCCTCTGCTAAAATTTGTTTCCCATTATTTAAAGAATTATTTAAATATTCTTCACTATCAATGAAATTGAATCTTTTTAATACTTCAATACTTTTAAAAAAATCATCTTCTAATTCATCCAAGTCTAAATTAACCTTTAGATTAAAATTTGATAAAAGAGTAAGATGTTTCCTTTTAAGGGTATTATACTTCTCAATCCAATTACCACTGTTTAAATCACCAATTCTTATTCCATTTCTTCCAGTTTTATCCATATAAGTAGGACCTATTCCCTTTAATGTTGAACCAATTTTCTTTTTTCCTTTAGATGCCTCTGAAGTTGCATCTATTATTTTATGAGTAGGTAGAATTACATGAGCTTTATTTGAAATTAAAAGTTTATCTCTCATATCAAAATCAAATTGTTTTAAACCTTCAATTTCATTTTTAAAAATAACTGGATCGATTACTACACCATTACCTATTACATTGATTGCTTCTTTATTAAAAATTCCTGATGGAATTGTATGTAAAACATGTTTGTGTCCATCAAATTTTATAGTATGACCAGCATTTGGTCCACCTTGAAACCTTGCAATTATATCATATGAATTTGTAATTGCATCAACTATCTTACCTTTACCTTCATCCCCCCATTGAAGGCCTAGAAGAACATCTAAAGACATATTTATTTATTTTTTTTAGTTGTAGCGTATAATATTAGTGAATGATCCTTAATATCTACATTAAATATTTCTTCAATATTGTTTTTGATTAATTGAATTCTTGGGTCGCAAAATTCTTTTACCTCACCAGTATCTGTCAAAATAAGATGATCATGCTGACTATTAAAGAAACATTTTTCAAATTGTGAACTAGAATCGCCAAATTGATGCTTTCTAACAAGACCGCATTCTAATAAAAGTTGAATTGTGTTATATAGAGTTGCTCTGCTTACTCGATATTTTTTTTTATTCATTTTTTCGTAAAGCAAGTCAATATCAAAGTGACCGTCTATAGAATAAATTTCATTTAAAATTTTGTATCTCTCAGGTGTTTTTCTGTGACTATTTGAATTTAAAAATTCTGTAAAAACATTTGATACAATTTCATTTTCATCTTTACTCTTTACTATCATATAATTTCTTTTTT
>Ga0206678_10002572_pt1 | contig 11503 bp, 10 predicted proteins | sample M180m12015metaG_FD_155453 | JGI IMG/M metagenome (GOLD analysis project Ga0206678, IMG submission 155453) | Ammonia-oxidizing marine archaeal communities from Monterey Bay, California, United States - M1 80m 12015 | ecosystem: Environmental > Aquatic > Marine > Intertidal zone | place: USA...
CTACAACTCTATAAGAAAATGTTGACGCTCTTGATAATTATGGTGCCCGGAAAATGAGCAGGATACGAACGTGATCTTCACTGTGGGAAGATCCACAAGGCGTAATATCTTCAATCGCGTTGGTGAAGGTGTTCCACCCAATCCCGCTAGTGAGAAAAACTATTCTTCTTCGAGCTTCGACCAGCATCCCCGATAGGGAAAGTCTGATTGGGCGTAGTACCATTTTTCGCCACATTGGGAACACTGGAAAAAATTTTCAGTCAGGCCATATTTATGCCAACCAGCCGGAATAGGGATTGCAATTAGTACAGGATGATCAGTCAGCGTTTTTTCGAGTTCAAGATCCTGTCCGGCTGATACGAAAGTACCCTCGGGATGAATTTCACAGGCGGAACAACTCATCGTATGAGTTTCGGCTCAAAAACTGAATCAGTCATTGGTATGATGAAGCGCAGGTCCTTCATCGCTGCCGAGCTTGTAAGTCAGCGCTGCTGTCGTGCCACAGCAGTTCGCGGAAAAAGAGATCATGTCATTTGTGAGCCATCGGCCTTGAGAAAGCACGGCGTCTGCGTTTGACTCTGCAAACTGCCAATCAACCAGATAGTCAGGCTCGCCATGCCCATCAAGGTATTGCGCTAGATAGGCGAAAGAGATGATGTGGTATGGCCCATAATGATCCTGAAGCAGGAGTAGATGGTTATGATCCGGTGATATAAGGTCAAATGTCCAGTCCGAAGGATAGAGCGTACCCATTGGCTGAAACCGGACTGCTTCGTCAGTGTTGGGAAGCAAGAAAGAAAGCGATTCAGTACCTGATGGCAGAGGGAGAGTGCCCGCCGCGTATCCGCGGAAAACAGCTGTTGCAAGGGGATATTGAAGCTTGAGCGTAAATTCTACGGATTTGAATCCACTCTCGGAAAGTTCGCTACTTATGTAATGCTGCAGGTCATCCACTATCTGGTCAGGCTCAGGTTTTTGTCCCCGTAGAAATGTGCGAAGACGACTGAGGCCGACTATCGCCCAACGAGATTCTGCCTCATGTGGAAAAAAAGCAACCCCATCAATCGCAAACACGTTCAGTGGGGAAAAGCCGTTCGAACCGATAGCGATGTCCTGCAGGGGTATTGGGTAGCCCTGCGAATCTCCCTCAAAGAAAAATGTGAGGGAATGAATACCCTTGGCAATGGAGTCCGTTTGGCGGTCTAGATTCAGATCGTGATCCCTGTCTGTACGTCGTTTGCCGTTGAACACGGCAGTCACACCAGCTTTATGGATCGACAGTTCAAACGACACAAGGTTTGTGGACAACCCAGAATTGGCCTCCTCAGCCCGACCTAGCGTTATCCCCCAATGATACTGAACCAATAATAGCCCCAGCAGAACCAGCGATTTACCCTTAAGTTGAGTGGCAGCAAACATGGCGAAGACTCGATTCAGCGAGATCGATTAATCAGAACACGGGATTGAGCGAGCGCAATAAATGGACATAACGTGGTAACCCCGCCTGGATAACTAAAGACCAATCTACACCCGTTTTGATTTTTGTGGTACTGGTATGACGATTGTGTTGGGGCTAGATCCGGGCGTTTCGGTCTGTGGGCGAATGCTCAGTAAGCCCACCGAATGGGTACATCTATTGATCGCTGAAAGCTGTGCTATGGTTACTCTCGGCAAGGCTTGTGAGCCGTTCGGGTACGAGACAATCATGTCGGCGTCTGATGAAGCTACGCCAAGGTAAGCCCTTGATCATCAGAATTCAACCATGCTCACGATAGCGGCTAGTGTCGGTGTTGGTTTTCTAGGGGCATATTTTATTGCCAGGAGCAAGCCCCACGGGCTTGTTGCTGTTTTGGGATTGCTTGTCGGGCTGATACTCTTCCTCTTAATATTTTTTGGGACTCACATTATTTTTCTGGGCATATCACAGTCGCTGGATGCAGAAGCTGAAACCCGGTCCATTGTCAGTTTCGGGAGGTTCATCCTGATCCCCCTAGAATGGGTACCATGGATCATGGGTTTGGGTGTGCTTATTGCGGGCTTTGGCAGCGCTGCGGGATGGGCAAGGGCAAGGAAAAAAATAGGAAACGCTCATAACTGAGGGTTTGTCACACAGGAAGATTGCGCAGCGGATGGATCTGTCTGCACAGTCCACAGATTATCTGCGTAGCGTATGGGTGTGCCTGAAAGATATCTTTCTCAACACATGAATGTCCTGAAACACTGTTATTGTCGGCTTTAATCTCCTCTCAAGGTGTAGTCCACCCACATCAGTCATCGCTATCACCCCACCCGACTAGTTCACTTTCTGATACGAACTCGACTGGTTCCGGTTCAGTATTGAGGTAATGTTGATAGTCTGGATATTTCTTATCCAAGACTACTCAATCAATCGCTACAGTCTTCAATCTACATCTACGATGTAATGCATCTGGTTCTTCCATGATTTCGTCATGGATCTTATGTTTCACATCACCGTGGGCAACCAGCTGCGGTAATCAAAGAGCCTTTAATTAAATACAGTCACGACGCAAAACCTGTGGCTACACGATGACAACCCGAGGGTATTTTGCGTGTTTATCTACATTTGGATATGGCCAGGCGCTACGATGGTTGCGCCGTCCAGATTCTGTGGGACAGCACACTGAATTATGCTGATCTACTGATAGACAAATTTGAGTTCACTCAGCCAGCACTAATCAGCGTGTCGATGAACTGACTGCAGAACTTCAATACCACTTCACTTTGATCACGATACGGGGCATGCCCGCAGTCCTCGATTAAATGGGATTCGCTGAACCCAGATACCTGTGATTCGATGGCTTCGAGTTGGGCGAGTGTACCGTACTGATCCTGAACTCCCTGTAGCAAGAGCACCGGAACATTAATACTCGGTAGGTAAGATTCTATATTCCAGGTTCGGAAATCCTCATGCAACCAGATATCGTTCCAACCCCAGAATGTGCTGTCAACACAAGGGCTGTGATAGCGAGAGAGCTTTTCTGGTAAATCGGTGGTGCGATACAACTTGGCCGCCTGCATAATGCTGTCAATACTGAGTGACTCAACAAAAACGTGTGGCGCCATTAAGATCAACCCTTTGATCCGGTCGGCGTTTTCGCTGCCGGCATGAATGATAGCGATCGAACCACCGTCGCTGTGTCCCACCAGAACTGCCGATCGAATATCAAATGCTTCCAGCACCTGTGGCAGTACCACCATTGCCTCATGATGCATATAGTCGGGCTGTCGGGGCAATACAGCAGCACTAGATTCGCCATAACCGCTGCGACTGTAATTAAGCATTCCCAGTCCTGTTTGTGCGGCAAGGTGGAATGGGAAATCACGCCACATTCGGACACAACCGAGCCCTTCATGCAAAAACACTAAGGTTGGCGCAGATCCGCCAGGCGCCTGCCATTGGCATTCCAGCAGGTCACCATTGATCTGGACAGTTCGAGACTGGGTTGATCCAGTCATCTTAACCACCCGCCCCACTGCAAAAGCCTCTGTCGGGCTTCAAGAACGAGCCGCACCCTGGGCCAGTTACGGATTTCGATAGTTTGCTGCCAACGCCAGCGGCAGCATCGGGCCAACAGGACTCGCACACCCATACTATTCATGAGACAAATGCGTAATACGAGACTGATCATAATAGCGTGTTGGCAATGATTGCCTACTTTTTTGAATCCATATGGTCCAACGGTAGATAAACCACCGTTATTGACTGTTCGGCCCTTCATCCGGTGCGAGGACCGAATCAGAACAATGAGAAGTATTCTTTTTGCTCCCAGTCAGTGACTTCAGAGAGGAAGCGGCCGACCTCCGCCTCTTTAAGCGTGACCAGGTAGTCGACAAAGGATTCTCCCAGAGTCTTGCGATAAAGCGCATCCGAACGAAATGCAGTAATAGCCTCCATAAGACTCCCGGGTAACGCTTCGGCCTCACTTTCATAAGGTGTCTGGGTCGCCGGCCCGGGATCCATCGCCTGATCAACACCATCAAGCCCGGCGACAACCTGCGACGCCAGATAAAGGTAAGGATTGGCGGCCGGATCACCGATACGGTTTTCTACGCGAGTACCTGGGTCACCACACCCGCCGATCACGCGAAGCATGGCACCACGATTGCCCCAACTCCAGCAAGCCCGGTCTGGAGCCAGTGTGAATGGCCGGTAACGCTTGTAACCGTTGATCGTCGGCGTCGTCAGCAAACAACCCCCTCGGGCATGCGCCAGAATGCCAGCCAGAAACTGCATACCTATTGGCGATAATGATCCACCTGGCTGTTCGGGGGTAAAAACATTATTGCCGTCAATATTATTAATGAGCGATTGATGAAGATGCCAGCCACTGGAGAGCAGATTGGGCAAAGCGGGTCGGCACATAAATGTGGCGTGATAACCGTGACGATGGCAGACCTGCTTGGCCATACTGCGGAACAGCATTGCGCTATCGGCAGTTCCCAATCCATCTTGGGGATCAAAAGTGAATTCGATTTGACTGGGTCCAAATTCGGACTCCATGGACCGTAACGGCAATCCAAGCTGGACCGCCTGCAGGCGCAACAACTCAATTACAGGCTCCAGTTCATCCAAGCGGGTCTCGGTCAGGTGCTGGCATCCTGTCGCGAGAAGCGAGGTCCTTGGGGGCATTGCGGGCTGTGTCGCATCTTCTGGGCTCATTGATGTCTCATCCAGTTTCAGGACATGAAATTCGATTTCCAGCCCGCTGCGATAGGTGTAGCCTCTGGAGGACAAACCGCCTAGAACGTCTTTACAGATCTGTCGCGTCGAAAATGGCACCGCTCGGCCATCGGAAAAATACAGGTCGCACAGCATCCAGCCAGTTCGACCAAGCCACGGCAAAACTTTAAAAGTAGTTGGATCGGGCACCATAATGATATCCCGTGCGCCGCTCATCTCAGCCAGTCCGAGACCGCCACCCTCTGACCATACTGGATAAACAGTCCGGTGAGAGGTGTCCTTAATCAGTAGTGAAGAAGCAATCGTGCAGCCGTTGCTTAGAACAGCACCGGTAGCACCTGCGACCAAACTTTTGCCGCGAAGCACGCCATGTTGATCAGCAAACGACAGCCGAAGGGTGTCGAGATCTTTTTCCGATCTCTGAGCAACTTCCCTGGCAGCGATCTGCTGCTCTTTTGAATATAAGCCAAATCGTTCAATAAAATCCTGTAGGTCGGTCGAATCAGTCATCAGCTGTCTGCTCCCGGCTCTGCTTGGTCTGTCGCTTCGGGCAGTGCGGCGTTCCAGGGGCTTGCCGCACGGCGCTCACGATCAAGGCCGATCCAGCGATCCTGCCAGCCGATACCGCTGGAGATCGCATCTACCGCCTCGGGCCCGAATCTGCCAGTTGGCGATATCGCGTGATCTAACGGGCAACCGTTCTTTTGATCAGTGATCGCCTGAAGCAGCAGTTTTCGATATTCCCGAATCGCAATATCTGTTCTACCCAGATGCTCCCGAGTACGATCCTGAATGGCACCCATCGACTCGACCGCCCACTGATCGTGAACATTAATATCGTCACCCATCCCAGTATAAGTTCGTGTACGTTGCTCTTGCGGATCATATCCGTAATCGTTTGTCTTATTCCGACGCGCCCGATAATCCGGCAACTGGTAAAGCTCCAGACGCTGGCTGCGCATCTTTTCCTGATCGACTGGCGCCTTAAAGCTTGTGAATAACGCATACCAGTAACAGTTTTTGTCGTCGATCGGCACATGCCACTGAGTAATAGTCATCTCATTACTCATCGGGATACAGATGGCCTGTGGAAACAACTGGTTGGTTATCCGGACATGCCTGTGATCATCGCCAAGATCACGCACGGTTCTTAAGCGCAGGCCGTATTTGGTCCGGTCGACTTCTATCTGGGGTCTAGCAAACTCACGCAACAGTGTTGTCATCGAAATGCAATCTTCTCCAGCTGTATCCCTGAACTGTTGGCCGTAGATGAGGCCGGGATCACCTGCTTTGGAGTAACGGTGCAAAAATGAGGCGTGGACCGGATCAATACCCACTTCCAGCGCCTGCAGCCAGTTACATTCCAAGTACCCCTTGAAAGCGAAGGTGTATTCCTCCGGTGCCTCGAAGCAATCAATTTGCGGCAAGGCCGGCGCCTGCCCGCCCCCCATAAAGGCAAAAATTATTCCGTTACGTTCAATACACGGATAACCGTTCTGCTGAATATTCTTAAAGTACAAGCTGCCCTGGGGTTCACCGGGCTGTTCCAGACAGTGGCCATTCGTGTCGAAAAGCCAACCATGAAACGGGCAACGAAGACCGCCGTCTTCCAGGCGACCAAAACAAAGGTCGGCACCGCGGTGCGGGCAGTGTCGATCAATCAACCCCAGAGATCCGTGCTCATCCCGAAAAAGAACAAGCCGTTCACCCAGGACTGTTACTGCCGTCAGCGGACGCTCTCCCACCAGTTCCTCAGACAGCGCTACCGGCTGCCAGTAGCGCCGTAATATCTTGCCGGCAGGGGCCCCTGGCCCCGTTCGTGTAATCAAGTCATTTTGTTCTGCGCTCAACATTTTCTGCCATCCTGCACGGCTGTCACTTCAACCCTAAATCTTACCGCAATATTAAAAGTTACTTTCGAGTCGATCTATCCGTAGGTAGCGTACACGGGTTGTGCGCTTAGAGGCTGATGCGCTATACGCATTTAAAGACGAGGGAGTTGGTTAGGCGGTTGCGATGGAAAAGAGGTAGCAACCGTCGCAACCCAGTAACAATGCTGGTGTAACCCAATTCATCTGAGGCGTTACTGATAGTACTGGTTGCGAGGCAAGAAAAGCGAACGGCTGCGTCACAGATAGTGGCGTTATTCACGAATTAACTTCCTCTTGCCCTGTGCCATGCTTCGTGATCCTCTCAGATGTCGTCGTTAGGCCGCTTGCGTAATTTAAAGCGCTGAATCTTGCCGGTCGCTGTTTTCGGTAGCTCATCAGCAAACTCTATCCAGCGTGGATACTTATACGGTGCGAGACGCTGTTTGACGAAGACCTTTAGCTCCTCAACCAGGGCTGTCGACCCCACCACTCCATCTTGCAGCACAACAATAGCCTTGGGCTTAATCAAGCCCTGATTATCAGGATGGCCGACTACTGCGGCCTCAAGAACCCGCTCTTCGGATAACAAAGCACTCTCCACCTCAAAAGGCGCAACCCATATACCACCAACCTTAAGCATGTCATCCGAGCGACCGCAGTAATGGTAGTAGCCATCACTGTCGAGAAAATATTTGTCACCCGAACGGGTCCATTCCCCCTGGAAGGTACTCAAGCTTTTTGCCCGTTGATTCCAGTAACACGAGGCACTCGATGCGCCGCGAACCAGTAACTCGCCTATTTCCGAGCCACTGATATCGACATCATCTTCATCGACAATTCTGAGATCATAACCAGGCACCGGCCTGCCCGAAGTGCCATAGCGAACGTCCTGTGGTGAGTTGCTCAAAAAAATGTGTAGCATCTCGGTACTGCCCAGCCCGTCCAGCACTGGTACACCGAAGCGCTTCTGCCACTCGTGGCCTATCTCCTCCGGTAAAGCTTCTCCTGCCGAAACACACAAGCGTAGGCTATTTGAGACTCGACTTCGGTCATTACCCGCTTCTGCCAGAATTGCACCATAGAGGGTCGGCACTCCGAAAAAAATACTGGCTTCACTTTCGCGCAAACGTTCCAGCACAGCGTCCGGTGTCGGGCGTGCAGACATTAGCACCGCAGTCGCACCGACATGCAGCGGAAAAGACATGGCGTTACCCAGGCCATAGGCAAAAAATAATTTAGCGGCCGAGAAAACCCGGTCCGCTTCAGTCAAACCCAATACACCCTTGCCATAGAGTTCTGCTGTCTGCACAAGATCGGAGTGTCGGTGTACCGCCGCCTTGGGCACACCAGTAGAGCCGGAGGTATAAAGCCAAAAGGCATTGTCATCGCAGGTGGTATCAAATGGGGTGAAAGTGTTGGACTTTGCAGCCAAGAGTGCGTCCAATGATTGACTGCCGTCACGGCTTTCCCCGGAAACCACTACATGATTCAGAAACACGCGGCTAGCCAGATTAGCGGTAAAGTGCTCAAGAAGATGGTCGCTCACAATCAATGCGCGCGAGCGACTGTCATCGAGCATATAGGCATAGTCGCTTGCGCTGAGCATGGTATTGACAGGGACTGGGATCAGCCCTGCTTTGACAGCGCCCCAAAACACAACCGGAAAATCAATCGTATCGGAAAGACATAACAACACCCGTTGCTCGGGCAGCAGGCCAAGCCCCAATAGCGCCCCAGCCGCCTGGTTGACCCGATGCGCAAGATCGGAATAGGTGTACTCGCCCTGATCATCCAAAAAAGCCAGTTTATTCGCGCGACCCTCGTCAAGATGACGATCTATAAAATGAGTCGCCGCGTTGTACTGCCGTGGCAGTTCAACTGCCACCGGTACTGTTGCACTTAAGTCCATAGTCATTCTTCCCAATGGCGCGACATCACGGTCATTTACTGGGCTCGATCTCATCAGGTGCAATCATATAAGCAGACATCAGCTGGCGAATATCTATTGGCACAGGGCTCGACTGAAGTCGCTCACCGAGACTAACCCATACCATGGTGAGGCGCGCTGTGACACAACTTACACCCTTGTGGCTTCCTTCAATATCCAGTGTGAACGAGCCCCGCCCCAGCTTACTGACCTGCAGGGAAAAATCCAGGCTGTCTCCAAGGTGGTTGGGCCGTCGAAACTGACACTCGCTATTTACCAGTGGGACTCCAGCAGACCACTCTTCATGCAATTTCGCAAATGGGCAGCCGAGAGCCTCATCGAACCACCGTTCGACGACCTCGTTAAACATCTCGAAATACCGAGGGTAAAAAACAATGCGGGCGTAATCGACATGCCGAAAGCCCACGGTAATACTGGTCGTGAATACCACGTTACTTTTCCGAAAAAGAATCGATTCTAGCAGTCATTTTTTGACTCTCAATGGCCATAGCATTTGACTAAGTGGCCTACTCATAACGGGGTCACGACCTGTCGAATCTCGCATTGAAAGATTCCTTTCAAAAGGCCAAATCAAAGCCCGGCTTGTGCTTGGGCTCACACTGATGTCTCACGACATCCCAAGCACAAGCAAAAGACCTTCATGGGTTTTGGTTTGCGCCACTGCGATAGAATCATTAAAATACCGACCAGTCGGTATGTTTATGAAAGAAAAACACACTATGCATCGTACAGCTGCTCGAATCCTTAAGATCGCGCGTGAGCAGTTTCTAGCCCAAAGTTACGCAGATGTAACCATGGACCAGATCGCTGGGGCAGCCAAGGTTACCAAAGGCGGTCTATATCATCACTTTGCCGGCAAGGAAGCGCTGTACCTTGTAATGATGCAGGCTGACCTGTCAGAAAAAAATCAGCTATTCAACAAAGCGGTGGTTATGGAGGGTTCCTGCCGTCAGCGCCTTGAGACCCTGGCCCGCTCGTTTCTGGCTTTGCCGGCCCAACAAAGGCGCCTCGCCGGCCTGATCCGCCGAGACATAAACACGCTCAGCGAGGGAGCGAGGCAACAATTGATGCGCTGCTACCAGAGCGCCCTGCCCGACCAGGTGCGCTCGATTATTGAGCATGGTATCCGCGCCCGGGAAATACGTCCGATCGATGCACGCCTGGCGTCATTTTGTTTTATTAGCTTGGTCGAGCATTGTGTCAGCCACCACGGTGAACGCGTATTGCCAACCGAGGCGCAAAAAGTCTCGTTTGTTCTGGATCTGTTTTTCACCGGTGTAACGGATAAGACCGGGATTACCGTTGAACAGGAAACATCATAACAATGCAAATAAACTTTGAAACTGACCCATCGCGCTACCGTCACTGGCGCATTGAAATTGATGATACGGTTGCTCAGTTAATCCTCGACGTCACCGAGGATGCCGGCTTGTTTACCGGTTACGATCTGAAACTAAATTCTTACGATCTTGGTGTTGATATCGAACTGCATGATGCGGTGCAACGGTTGCGCTTCGAATATCCCGAGGTACATACAGTTGTATTACGCTCTGGAAAAGAACGGGTTTTTTGCGCCGGGGCCAACATCCGCATGCTCGCAGGCGCCAAGCATGGGTACAAAATCAATTTCTGTAAATTTACCAACGAGACCCGAAACGCCATAGAAGAAGCGGGCCGCGAATCCCGGCAAAAATACATCAGCGTGATCGAAGGCGTTTGCGCTGGTGGTGGATACGAACTGGCACTGGCGACTGATTATATTATCCTGGTAGACGATGGCTCAGCGGCAGTTTCGCTCCCTGAGGTTCCACTGCTCGCAGTCCTGCCAGGAACCGGGGGGTTGACCCGACTGACCGATAAGCGCCGGGTCCGCCGTGACCGGGCAGATGTTTTCGCCACCCTGACGGAAGGTTTTAAAGGGTCTCGGGCTGTTGAGTGGGGTCTGGTTGACCAAGCGGTTGTCTCATCGGACCTGGATAACGCCGTCACCGAGGTGGTACAGCAACTGGCAACGCAAACCGATCCCAGACCCGCCACCACCGGAATTGCGCTGTTGCCATTGCAGCGGACTATCGAACACGACAGTCTGCGCTACAGCACCTTGACAGCAACTGTAGACCGAAAAGCGGCCACTGCAACGATAATGCTGCATGGGCCAGACACCCCGGCACCCGACACGGCTGATGACCTGATCGCACAAGGCGATCAGGCCTGGTTGCTGCGTTGCGCGCGGGAGCTCGATGATTGTCTGCTTCATTTCCGATTTAATGAACCCGAGATCGGAGTTCTGGTATTTCGCAGCACTGGACAAACTGAACAAGTACTCTCACATGATCGTTTTCTTAGAATGCACTCCGATCATTGGCTGACTTCTGAGATTCGCCTGTACTGGAAGCGCGTATTGAAACGACTCGACCTGACTGGACGCTCACTGGTGGCTCTTGTGAGCCCCGGTAGCTGCTTTGTCGGACTGCTGGCAGAAATCGTTCTGGCCTGTGATCGCAGCTATATCATGGTCGATGAGGATGGCGAATACCCGCTGCCAGCTGCCCTTTGCATTACCGAAACGAATTTTCAGTCACTGCCGATGAGTAATGATCTGTCCCGTCTGCAGACCCGCTTTTTAGGCAATGATGATGCGCTGCAGAGGATTCAACCCTATCTGGATCAGTTGATCAGCGCCAAGAAATGTGAAGAACTGGGCCTGGTCACCTTTGCTCTGGACGAGTCCGACTGGGAAGACGAGATCCGAATTTTTCTCGAAGAACGCGCCGCTTTCTCACCGGATGCCCTAACCGCCATGGAAGCCAATCTTCGCTTCGCCGGGCCAGAAACCATGGAAACAAAAATCTTCGGACGCTTAAGCGCCTGGCAGAACTGGGTTTTTCAAAGGCCCAACGCCGCAGGGGAAAGCGGCGCTCTGCGCCGCTACGGCAGCGGACAAAAAGGCTTTTTTGACAAGGTGCGGACTTAATCTGATGA
>Ga0206678_10002589_pt1 | contig 11449 bp, 12 predicted proteins | sample M180m12015metaG_FD_155453 | JGI IMG/M metagenome (GOLD analysis project Ga0206678, IMG submission 155453) | Ammonia-oxidizing marine archaeal communities from Monterey Bay, California, United States - M1 80m 12015 | ecosystem: Environmental > Aquatic > Marine > Intertidal zone | place: USA...
AACTACCTAGAACTTATAAATAAATTTAGCTCCGTAGTTTCTGCCTGCTAAAGGAACTTCATTCTTAACAAAAGAAGTATGATTTCTTGCCACTTCATCAAGTAAATTCGTTCCAAAAACAGATAGGTTGAGATCTCCGTCACCCATAGCGAAAGTCTTTGTTATTCTCATATTTAACATTTCATATCCCATGGTTGCAGTTTCACCCAAACCGATGTCATCTTGACCGTCCACATCTTTATAACTGACTAAAAACTTAAGATCATCTTCAGTATAAGTCAATCTGTATATGCTTCTCGCTGGAGCAATTCTTGGGATATTAGTTCCATCAGAGAACTCAGCTGAAACTGAATCCATTCCAAATGATACTAATAATTCACCTTGGTAAAATCCAAAAGTTCTTCCAAATTCTAATTCATAACCATCCATTTCTGCATTTTTTTGAAGATAATTTGAAAGAATTAAGTCTTCGTGGTGCTCTTCCTCCTCATGCTCTTCATGCTCTTCTTCTGTTTCATCTAATAAATAAATGTAGTTATCAATATTGTTTCGAAAGAAAGTTAAAGAACCAAAGAACCCGTCATTTTCATAACTAAAAGTAAGATCCATATTGTTGGATTCTTCAGCTTTCAAATTAGTATTCCCTACTTCATATCTACCTGTAGCCAAATGAGGACCATTCATAAAGAGTTCAACGGCTGAAGGAGCTCTTTCTAAATAAGAAAGACCAAGATTAACTGAAACAAAATCATTCAAGTCATTAGAGATGCTAAAAGCATAACTTGTACTGTTTATGTCTTTATCAAAATAATCAATTTGGACTTCATCATCATGATCATCGTCTCCATGGTCATCGTGATCATCTTCTTTATGTGCAACTGATCCATTTCGTGAAATTCTGTCGTATCTCAAACCAAAATCAATGTGAAATAAATCTGTCGGTGCACTTACGTAATAGCCAATAGAGAGTTCATCGCTATCAGTAGGATTCATAAAGGACTCTTCCCCTATTATCAACATTTTTTCATCAGCGTTCTTTAAAACAATTTTTTGAGAAATAGCTTTACTGCCTAAATCAAAAGTTACACCGTATTCTTTAGCATCGTTTTTGAAAAGAGTTGGACCCTCAGAGTGACCTTCATGCTCATCTTCATGCTCATCTTCATGTGCTTCTTCAGCATGTTGCTCAGTTAATGAATAATCTGTGTCTCTAAAGTAGAAATCAGCTTTCTTGATAAAATTGTTACTTAGTACGATCGAACCCTCAAGATTAAAAACATCAGATTCGGTGCTAGAAAGAATTCTTTCATCTTCATGCCCTTCTTCATCGTGACCCTCTTCTGCGTGTCCCTCTTGATGCTCTTCTCCATGGAAAGGTATCCCATAAAGGCTTTCTACATTGCTATAAGAAGCACCTATGTAGCCCCACTCTGCAGTTTTAGATACACCAATTCTTGAAGATTCTGATTCATAATCTGAATTAGCAAGAAAACTTAGGTCCTCTTCATGCTCATCTTCATGCTCTTCTGAATGAATGATAGCCCCGTGCGGCACATCAAAATTTCCAAATTTTGAATCTTTGTAAGCTAAAGTCAGATTAATTCCACCTATGTTATTAGCATAAGAGAAATTTTTACTATCTCCATCATTAACAGACTGACTTTCGAGGCCAATCTTAAGTTCAAAATCTTCTATATCTGCTCGAGGAATAGTATTGTCTACTATGTTAATAATCCCTCCTATTGTTCCATTGGAATACAGTAGAGAAGATGGTCCTCTTACTACTTCAATTTGCTGTATATCATTGAGATCGACATCATTAATGTGATCGCCTCCAATTCCTGAAACATCTCTTACAACCATTCCGTTATTAAGAACTTTAACCCTATTGCCTGACATGCCTCTAATTACAGGTTGCCCAACAGCAGGTCCATAGTCAGTAGACGTTACACCAAGTAATCCGTCTAGGGATTCGCCCAAGCTTTGAGTTAGGTTATCGGAAATATCATTTCCGACTACAACGTGTAAAGGGTTTTCTATTTCACTTATATTTTGATCTATGAAGGAAGCCGTTACGACTACTTCTTCCACTTCTTCTGCGTTTATTTTTATTGATACCAAGCTCATCGCCATGAGCGCATAAAAGATTACTTTCATGATTTCTCCTAAATTTAATTTAAAAAACTTTTAAAAAAAATCTAGGATAGTGGCGGTGCTCTTAAAAGATAATTTTGTAAGATATTATTTTCAATGTACTCATCGTGAGTTGAAAATACTTTTTCATTGAAGCTTTGAACTTCTATTTCAATTTCTTCTGAGGCTAAGACTGATTCGTAGGTTTTACAAACCTGACACTCTGTTTTGAACTGATCTTCATTGAGATCTTCTCCAATGTGCAACAAAGGATGAGCGGATAAGCTGAATGTAATAAAACAGCTAATTAGAAATAATATTTTCTTACTCATGAGTCTGAATTTTATTTTAAAAGGTAAAAAAGGTATATAGAATATTTATTCTTCTCCATCGATTGATCAATCTAAGCTAAAGGTAAGTCCAGCATTGGCAACCAATCTTGTAATTAATTTCTTTCCCATTGAGGGTGCTGGAGTGTAAATACCACCTTCAAGTTCGAGACAATCTTTAACAAGACAAACGGCACTTTCTGCTATCATTTTTGAAGTAGAGCCATAACCTGGGTCCATGTCTCCAGTGACGGTTGCATTTAAAGTTTCGCCGTTTGGCATATCAGCACAAAAAAGAACATTAAAATTACCATTCTCTCTGGATTCTTTTGAAGGCCCTTCTCCTGGAGCAGGCATATCATCCCCTACCAAAGGGTTCAAAGTTGCCATGAATTCTGCTCTAGCTTTTCCCTCATCTCCAGATCCCGTAATAGACATTTCATCATAGCAAAAATCTTCTCCATAAGCATGACCCATGAGAGCATTAGACCTATGAATATTTTTTGTATTAATCGGAGCCATAATAAATGGTGCAACCCACATTTCTAATTTTTTGTCAAAAAGCGCCTTAGAATCATCTAATTGATCCGGTCCTCTAAAACCTCCTGATAAAGAAAAAGGATTTGCCAAAATACTTAATAGCTCTGGTTTCTGTTTTAAAGCTGACGTAGTCGCTGTTAGAGAAGCAACTGTGCCCCCTGAAAACTCTCCATGCATTGCCCTAACCCTTCCCCTGACATGAGGTGCAGGCTTGCCATATTTTTCTTTAGCTGCATTCTGGATAAACAGAACACCTAAATCAAAGGGTATGCTATCAAAGCCGCATGAAAAGACTATTCTTGCCCCAGATTTTTTAGCCAACTCCTCATTTTGCTCAATCATTTCATACATCCACCCAGGCTCTCCTGTTAGATCTACATAATCAGTTCCTGCCTCCGCACATGATGTAACAAGATCAGAGCCGTACAGTTGATAGGGTCCAACCGTTGTTAGTACACATTTAGCTTGGGCAGTCATGCTATCTAAGCTATTTTTATCTTCACTATTTACTACCAACAATGGTGTATCTTCGTGTGCTTCTATTTCCTCGCGTACCCGTGAAAGCTTTTCCATACTTCTTCCAGCCATGGCCCAAGTAATATCTTTATTATGACCATATTGACCAACCATGTATTCGGCTACTAACTTTCCTGTAAAGCCGGTTGCTCCGTATATAACTACATCAAATTTATTTTCATTGCTCATTTTATTCTCCTTTTATTTTTCTAATGCTTCTGTATATTTTATTGAAAAACTTGTTTCGTGACCCGGTGATGGAACTTTGGGTATGTATTGCGCTGCAATTAGAGAAGCAAGAGCAAAACAAGCTCCAATGTAAAATACTAACGAGTGAGACCATATCCAGACCATCCCTAATGCAGCTGGAATAACAACTGCAGCAATATGATTAATAGTAAAAGAAACACCTGCACTGCTGGCCATATCTTTAGGATCAGCTATTTTTTGAAAATAAGTGCTTATTGCAATGGCCATAGCAAAAAACATATGATCTAGAATATAAAGTCCTGCAGCTAAAGTAGGGTTATCAACAAGGCCATAAGCAATAAAAACAAATATTAAACCCAGGTATTCAAGAGTAAGTGCTTTACGTTCTCCAAACTTAGCTATCAATTGACCTATCTTTTCAGCAAATAACCAATTAAAAGCATAGTTAATTAAAAATAGTAAGGTAACTTGTGAAGCGCTGTAACCAAATTTTTCTACCATTAAAAAGGCTGCAAAAACCATGAATATTTGTCTTCTTGCCCCTGATAAGAATGTTAATAAATAATATAACCAATAGCGTTTACGGAGAATAAGATTCTTATTCTGTATTGTTTTCGCAGGGAAAATAGGGAAAACAAAATACATAACCAAAGCCAGAATCATGCAAAGGCCCCCTGCTATAAAAAAATTCACTAAATACGAAGCCTGAAATATTTCTAACAAAACCCATAAAGATGCATAAACGATTAAAGATGTTAAAGATCCAATGGCTATTAGACGACCTAGTACTTGAGGAGCCTCTTCCTTAGATAGCCATTGCAGACTCAAAGATTGCTTAACTGCTTCAAAATAATGGAACCCTATGCTCATCAAAACCGTGGTGAAATATAAGCCAAAAACAGTAGGGAAAAAACCAGTTATAGCCACGCCCAGTCCCAATAAAGCCAGTGCAAATACAGCAAAAATCTGTTCTCTTATAACAAGGAGAACAAAAACCATGGTGAAAGCTAAAAATCCAGGAACTTCTCTCAGGCTTTGCAGAATCCCTATTTCTATACCGGTAAATGCTGCTTTCTCTACAACAAAATTATTTAATAATGCTGCCCATGCGTTAAAAGCTATAGGCATTGCTATAGACATGAGAATTAATAAGGAGATAGGATTAACTAAATTTTTCTTTGAAGAGATTTTTAGGTCCTTAAACACTTACGACCCTCTAAGCTTGAATATAGCTATTAGATTAATAGTCATAATGCAGCCATCATCTTCTTCATCAAATAAATTAACGTTTACATCTACAAATTCATGACCTTTCTTTTCATAGTAATCTTTAACCTCCATCTCAGAAATAATACTAGTTCCCAATGGAACAGATCTATAATTCTGAGAAATTGTTTGAAGGTGAACCCAGGGGTTCATGTAAGCATTGCCTGCCAGCGACCAATTTGAACATCCCAATAAAAAAGAAAAATTAGAAAATCCACCCTGCTTGGGCTGGAGAAGTAAAGGCAGGTCCTTATTTTCGCTAAGATAAGTTAAGGGGTTCTCTGCACCCCAAAAAAAACGAAAAGCCTGACAACCATCTAACTGAAGTTTTTTCCACAAGTCCAAACTGGCTTTGGGCGCCTTATAATCATCGTCGACTATAGGGTCATTTCGTCTGATTGGTGCAATTGGAAGTTCTTGAGTTAAGGAGATTTCAGCATTTGCGCTTACTAATTTATTTGATTTAATTAAAGTAGTCGAACAGCTAGCATCATCTAGCAAGTTTGTATCGACTGTAAAACTTTCTTTATCGTATAAGGGCGAGGTCACACGACAATTAGCAAAACCACGATTTAACCAATCGAGACCCCATTTTTCTACTGCAGGGTGCACAAGATAAGCAGCTACAGTAACACCGGGAACAAGCCCACCCTCAAAACCATACTGTTTTGCTATTTCATCTCCATGAATCCTATTTGAAGAATCCGGAGCAGTGTTAAGTGCTATAGCAGACCAAGAATTCAAAATTAATAACTCCTTTTTATTTAGTAATTCTAGATTGTTTAAACTGAAGAGTCAGTTTTTTTAGAAGACTTATAGCGCATCCTAAAAAATAAAACTATTCCAGATAGAGCACTAAACAGTGCAAGAATAGAAAAAATTCTTAGAAGAGTATTACTAAAATCTTCACGTTGATCCCAATCCATGATGTGAAGCCCCCAGAAAAAATCCCATGCCCTCCATTGATTAGATCTTAATGCCTCAATCTTTCCAGAATAAGGGTTTAGGTAAACATTTATTACCTTACCTTCTTCACTAAGACTTTTTACCCTGTATAAGGGAAGATTTCTGCCTCTAAATTCTGAACCTTCTTCTGGTTCTGTAATCTCTAAGATTTTAGTGGGGGATAAATACGTTCTTTGGGTAACAATATTCTTTGCATCATCAAAAGATAATTTATTAACAAGATTGCCTTTCTGGTCAAAATACTTAATACCGTTAGAGCTTTTAACTTCAACAACCAAGTCACTTAATCTCTTGTGATAAGTGAGGGTTGCAGAATCAGATGTAAATTTAGTCTCATTGACTGAAAAAGGCTCCTGAATTTCTGGTTTTTTTAAATGCTCTCCTCTGACCTCCTCAATCTTGTTAAAAGAAAAGAATATCCCCGAGATCGTCCACAGCAGAAGCTGTATAGAAATAAATAAACTTAAATATTTATGGAATTTTTTTATTGTAAACATCGTATTAATTATCTTATTTTATAAGCTTGGATAGAACCTCCAAAGCTCTTTCTGCTTGACCTACAGGCACAAATACATGGTCGTGAAAATAACCCGCTATTATATTTGAACTGATACCATTTTCGCATAAAGCAGACGATATCTTAGCCGTCAGGCCGATTGAAATTAAATCAGAATGTACACCTAAAGATATACAACGAAAACTTGATTGGAATTTAATGTTAGCCATTTCGGCTTTCTTCTTTTCAAGAACTAAAGATAGACCTTCCTTTTCCATCACAGAGGCAACGGGTTTTAATTCTGAAAAATCTCCATAAGAAGAGTCTATGAAAGTACAAAAAACATATTCTTCCTCTGTCAGTGCAGGAGAAAGGTTTGCTAGCAGCTTAGATAAATTGTTTTCTCCTGGCATTTTACTTAGCCTTCTCATTTGGCAATTATTAACCTGATCATTCCACCCATTAGTATGACAACAAAAGAACCGGTAGTGTTATTAAAATTAAATTTCTAATCGCACCAAGCGCCTAAGAAAAAAATCAATAAAGTTAAGAACGGAAATTAGGTTCTCTTATTGCAAGAAGAAATAGATACGCTAGATTTAAAAACACATAACTTACCAAAATAGCAGAAAGAAGATATTCATCTTGTAGAAATATATAAAAACTTACTATTATTAAAAGAGCTAATCTAAAAACTTCCATAGCAATTATTTTAAAACCATCGAGCCATTTAGCTACACAGAACATAGTAAAAACTATTAGAATAAAGACTCCAACAGTTTGTTCGTATGTAAAATTCCCCCCTTCAAGAAAGAATAGAGCAATGCTTGTTACTACCAAAAACTGAACAAAAGCATATAGCTTTGTTAGTGCACTGATTACAGGGTCATGCTTAAAGAAGGTAGTGGTGTTGAAGGTTCCTTTGTCAGTTGTACCTAGAGCCAATCCAGGCTTCCAGCCTGTCTTAGCAAACGGGGAATAAAACTTATCTTTCCATGAATCTGCATTCTTAATTTCTTTAGCTATCTTGGTATATATATGGAGATTAGCCTTGATAGGGTTAAAAGTTTTAATCGAACTTCTAATACCATAGACGCAAGGTTCAGAACTCATCTCTTCTTGGAAGGTTCCAAATAGACGATCCCAAATTATAAAAACTCCACCATAATTCTTATCAATGTATAGATCGTTTTGTGCATGGTGCACTCTATGGTTTGATGGAGTAACAAAGAATAACTCATACCAACCTAACTTTGGAATGTGCTGAGTGTGAACCCAAAACTGATAGATTAAATTAATTGAAGCGACCGATACAAAAATTTCAGACGGCATGCCAAAAGCAAAAAGAGGAACGTAAAAGATCCAGGTGATAAAGAATCCTGTTCCCGTCTGCCTTAGAGCTGTTGAGAGATTGTATTCTTCACTGTGGTGATGTGCCACATGAGAAGCCCAAAATATCTGTCTTTCATGGCTATAACGATGAAACAAGTAATAGAATAAGTCATAAATTACGAAAGCAAATATCCAAGTAAAGATTGAACTACTATCCATCCTCCAGAGAGCAAAATGAGTCTCAATAGCATAAAAAACATAACCTGCAAAACCGATACCTAAGACTTTACTGGTTCCCCTAAGAGAACCCATAAAAAGACTGCCTATGGTGTCATTAATCCTATAGGTATTATTTTTTATTACCCAGCCATAAGCAAACTCTACTAATAGGGCTATTAAAAAAAATGGTACTGCTAATGCCACATAATCCATATTTTATTTTTTAATTTTTATATTTAAGATTTCTAGTTGTTCTGTATTCTCATTATTAAACTGACCCATTTTTAATTCCTCTTATACCAATTTAAATACGAACCCATCACACTTGAGAACTCTTCGTATTCGGATAAATCTAAAAGGTGTTTTAGAGCTAGAGGGTACTCTTGGGATAAATTATCACTTATGAGTTCAAAACCTTTTTGGGTAATTGTCTCCAAATAATGACCTTCTCTAAGGAATTGAGCAAAATCGCATACATATGAAATATCGGCAATGCTTAAGCAATCACTCACTATAAATTTATTTCTGGATAATGATGTTTCTATGCCTGAAAGATAAAACTCGTAGGTTGAAGTCATTCGGCTGTGTCCCTCTTTCGTTAAATGCTCTATCTCTAATAAATAAACCTGAGCTTCTCTAGCAAACACAAGGTTTGCGTCTAAATAACTATCTATTCTGGAGGCTTCAAAATCGTTTCTTCCGTATAGAGTTTCATGTTTACTGGATCTAGCGATAGACCTGAGAATGCTATTGGATTCAAAAACACCAGTCTTGCCATCCGGGCTAAAAGCCGCAGGAACAGTTCCAAACGGATGAGATCTCAAAAAGTCTTCCGTTTTGTATAGAGCTCCAGTAAAACCCCTCTTTCCTTTGCGTAAATGAGGACTATCCTCAGTTCTCTCTTCTTCTAAAAGCTCCCTTGCATCAAAATCCCATAACCAAGAGTTCAGATTCCCTGGTTTGTCTCCAACAATCTCTACTTCAACACCCCCAATATTAGCTGCTATCAGTGACTTCCATACTCTTGGATTCGGTAAATAGGAAAAAATCTTTAAAACCGAGCCCACGTTTTATTTTATTTTGTTTGTATGGCTTTTATAAATGCAGGTCTCTCTGAAATTCTTTGAACGTAAGCTTTTATGTTTGTCATCTCATCAGACACACAACCAAGGTTATTGCTCATAAAACAAGAATGTCCAAGCATAAAATCAGCTCCCGAAAAGTCTCCTATTAAATAATCTTTACCTTCCAGTGCTTCATTAACTGGCTCAAGAGCTCTGGTAAGCAATCTTTGTGCCTGTCCTAGCACCGTCTCGTCCCTTCTCTCTTCAGGTAGGATTATTGTATGAACAACAATGGTATTCATTGAAGGCATAACCATGCCTTCACAATAATGAAACCATTGAAGGTATTTAGCAAAATTATCTGAATCTGAATTAGGTTTTAAACCCCCATTCTTATGTCTTTCAAGAATGTAGTCGATAATAGCACCTGATTCCCATATCTGAACTCCATCATCTTCTAAAACTGGAACCCTTCCTAATGGGTGTCTGGCCCTGTGCTCATCAGATTTTAAATCTTTAGGGTGAAAAGCCATATTATTAAGTTCATAAGGTAAGCCTAGCTCTTCTAAAAGCCATAAAACCCTTCCGGCTCTTGAATTTGGTGCGAAGTGAAGTTTCAACATATTATCCTCCCGTAATTGGAATATTGATTCTAAGGTCTGTAAGTTTAAAGTCTAATACTTTTTATTCAGCATCTTAAGAGCTGCTGCCTCCGTCGGCCATATAAACTGAGCCAGTAATAAAACTGCTGTCTTCGCTGGCCAAGAAAAGCATCAATTTCGCTATTTCTTCTGGTTGAGCATAACGCCCCAAAGGTATATCGGATTCTATGTCACCTTTTATATCTTTTTTATCTTCTGTAGCAAGACCGTCTTCAAGTAATCGCATCATGTCCGTCTCTACCGGAGCCGGATTGACAGTATTTACTCTTATGTTCATTGGTGCGCATTCTTTAGCGGCCGATTTCATTAAGCCTATAACTGCGTGCTTGCTCATTCCGTAAGGAGCAATAGAAGGTGTTCCCATAACACCTGCCGTACTCGAAGTAATAATAAAGCTACCTCCTCCTCTCAGTTGCATTGCAGGTATTGCAGATTGTAGCCCTAAAAAAGGACCTTTAGCATTTACTGCCATAACGTGATCAAATTGATCTTCATCATATTCTTCTATTGCAGCGATATCTCCTGCGACTCCAGCGTTTGCTAAAAAAATATCAAGACCTCCGTACCTTTCCTTGGCTGTAGCAACCACGTCATGATTATCTTTGGACTTTGTTACATCTCCAACAAAATAACTCAACTTATTAGAAGCTATTTCCTCACAAGTTTTCTTTAAGGATTCTTCTTCTAAATCCATTAATAAAACTTCAGCGCCTTCTGCTAAGAATTGCTTAGCAGCAGCTTTACCAATTCCTCTAGCACCGCCTGTGATTATTGCTACCTTTCCTTCAAGTTTATCCATGATCTATAAAATTTAATTTTAGTGATTTAACCACAAATTCTAACCGCTTGAACAGTTAAAAAATGATTCTAAGAACACTCTAAAGAGTCTTATAGGTGTTGGAATGCCATTGAATTTTTAGAACTGATCAGGATTTATACCATTGAACGTAGAGAAATAATTCTTAACAAATTTTAGATCTTCTTCAACGTTGCCTGTTGGTTTGAAAATATCGCCTATAAAGATGCATTTACTTGGAGCATCTATTGCAAAAAATAGGATCTTTGCCTGGGTTAATTCAGCTATTCTTAAAAAACCTGTTTTCCATCTCATAACCTTTTTTCTTGACCCTTCAGGCGCCATTCCAATGATTAAACCTTTTTCTTTAGCCACAATATCTTTAACGTCTTCTATCAAAGAAGAAGGATTATTTCTGTCTACTGGAATACCTCCGAGCCATTTAAAAAACCATTTAAAACCAGGCTTAAAAATAGAACTCTTACCTATCCATTTTAAATTTATATTCAAAGCTAAAATGGTCAGCATGCCCAGTATGAAATCCCAGTTGGAGGTGTGTGGAGCTGCAACCACCACTATTCTTTCTTCATCCGGAATGTTTCCAGAAACTTGCCAACCAAAAATTCTAAGGGCAATCATTGCAAGATAGCGAGAAAGTTTTGATCTCCTTGCTCGTAGATAACGTGGTACTTGTTTCTGTGATACTTCTTTAATCATCGTTGATACTTACTTAATGACAAGATATACCATATTTTTTTAAACGATAATAGTTGTATGGCAAAGGTGTAATGAAACCTGCAAATAGCATTATTGGAATAACCCACCAAACCAACACCCCTCCTGCAAGAATCACATCAACTGTATTCATGGCAAGTTCCATTGAAATCATAGAGACCAAAGACATCCCGGTTGCTGTTTGG
>Ga0206678_10002604_pt1 | contig 11405 bp, 3 predicted proteins | sample M180m12015metaG_FD_155453 | JGI IMG/M metagenome (GOLD analysis project Ga0206678, IMG submission 155453) | Ammonia-oxidizing marine archaeal communities from Monterey Bay, California, United States - M1 80m 12015 | ecosystem: Environmental > Aquatic > Marine > Intertidal zone | place: USA...
AAATCCTAACCTCATAACTTCATCAAAAGTGAAATCTAAGGTTCCAACAGCATAAATCCCACCAAGAGCAAAAATAGTAACTAAACCATCATTATAAAACAATCTCGCAATTAAAAACTGGGTAGTTTCTTTATAGTTTGCTACTGTTTTAAAAGTCTTTTTTATTGCAGAAAAGGAAGTCAACACATGATGTTTCTGAAACTTTTCTTTTTTCCTATCCTTTACAATCATAATTGTAGGAATTGAGAAAATTAAAAACCAAATTCCTACTAAAATATTAATCTTTCTAATTCCTAAAGCATCTAATTCAGGGAATAATACTAAAGATAGAAACAATGCAATTAAACCTCCAACAAATCCTAAACCCCAAGCAAATCCTGAAATACTTCCACTATTTTCTTTAGTAGACAAATCAGGTAAATACGAATTACAAAATACTGTGCCCATTTCAAAAGCAACATTGGCAACTACAAATAAGGAGAGAGCAAAGAGCACATCACCAGATTCAGGAAAATAAAGTAGAATTGAACAAATAGCAGTAACCCATGTAAAGAAAATTAGAAAAAATTTACGGTAGCCACCACTATCAGCAATTGCGCCTAGTATAGGAGAAAGAACTGCAACAATTATTGATGATGCTGCAATTCCATTTGCCCACAATGTAGTTCCATACTGCTCGTTTTCTGCAATTACCTTTACAAAAAAGGCACTATAAATAAAAGTTACAATTATTGTAGTGAAGGGTTGATTTGCAAAATCGTATAATGACCAAGCAAAAACTTCTTTTCTGTTCTTTAATTTTAGTAAATTCACAAAACCAATAATACATAAAAAATCTCAGACATATCCTCTTAAAAATTATACATTTGCAATCCAAAAATATATAAAATGAATTTAGAAGGAATAATAAATGTTGCCGGGAAACCAGGACTTTATAAAGTGGTTTCACAAGGAAACAACACTGTAATTGTTGAGTCATTAACTGACAAAAAAAGAGCTCCACTTTACTCTCATAATCAAGCGAATACATTGGAAGAAATTGGGATTTACACTTATGATGATACAAAACCATTATCAGAAATTTTTGATGATATCGCTAAAAAAGAAGATTGTAAGCAAGCGATTTCTCATAAATCCTCTACTAATGAACTAAATACATATTTTAGAGAAATTTTAACTGATTATGATGAAGAAAGAGTTTACATATCAGACATTAAGAAAGTAATTCAATGGTATAATGCTTTACAAAAAGCAGGTTTAATTGAATTGCCTAAAGAAAAAAAGAAAGTTGCTAAAAAAACAACTACTAAAAAAGATGATAAATAATGAATAATACTATTTCAATACCAACACGACCGATAAGGAAATTTGTTCCAGAAGATTTAATAATTGATTCATGGGATAAAATAAAATCACTATTTGATAATTTAGTAGAGAGGGAAATTTCATCTGGAAAAGAATTAGAAAAATGGATGCTTGATCGATCAGAATTAGAGGCTGTTCTTGAGGAAGATATGGCTTGGCGTTATATCAAAATGAATATTGATACAACTGATAAAGCACTTGGAGAAAGATTCAGTTTTTGGATTAAAGAAATATCTCCAAACACTGCTCCCTATTCTCAAAAACTAAATTTAAAGTTAGTAAACTGCCCTTATCTAAAAGAATTAGATCAAGAGAAATACCGTATTTATTTAAGAAGCGTTAACAAGCAAATCGATATTTTTAGAGAAGACAATATTCCATTATTTACAATTATGGAAGAAAAGCAACAGGAATATGGTGCTATATCTGCAAAGATGAGTGTTGAAGTAGATGGAAAAAAACTGACAATGCAAAAAGCCTCTTTATTACTAAAAAGTAATGATAGAAATAAAAGGGAAGATATTTACAATAAGATAACATCTAGAAGAAAAGAAGATGAGCAAACTTTAGATAATTTATTTGATGAGTTGATTGAACTCAGACAAAAAATAGCTAAAAATGCTGGCTTTAGCAATTATCGTGATTATATGTTTGCAGCAATGGGTCGTTTTGATTACAACCCTGAAGATTGTTTTAATTTCCATAATGCAATTGAAAAAGAAATTGTCCCTATCATCTCAACTTTTGAAAATAGGAGAAAGGAAAAATTAGGTTATACAAACTATAAGCCTTGGGATATCTCTGTGGATGTTGATGGACTATCTCCTTTAAAACCATTTGATGGTGGTTCTGAACTTACTGACTTATCTATTGAATGTTTCAACAGATTACGTCCATATTTTGGCGAATGTCTTTCTACAATGAAAGAAATGAAACATTTGGATTTGGAGTCAAAAGACGGGAAAGCTCCAGGCGGGTTTATGTATCCTCTTTATGAAATTGGAGTTCCATTTATTTACATGAATGCAGTTGGTTCTCAAAGAGATGTTGTAACTATGGTTCATGAAGGTGGTCATGCAGTTCATTCTTTTTTAAGTCGTGATTTAGCTATAACTGAGTTTAAATCTACTCCTTCTGAGGTTGCTGAACTAGCTTCAATGTCAATGGAACTTTTATCTATGGATCATTGGGATGTTTTTTATTCTGATGATAATGAATTAAAAAGATCAAAACTAGAACAATTAGAAAAGGCTCTTGAAACATTACCTTGGGTTGCTGCTATTGACAAGTTTCAGCATTGGATTTACACAACAGAACATACAGCTAAGGAAAGAAAAGAACAATGGTTAAAAATTAATTCTAAACTGGGTAACCAAGTTATAAATTGGGAAGGGCAAGAAAATGCTTTAGCTAATTTATGGCAAAATCAATTACATTTATATGAAGTTCCTTTCTATTATATTGAATATGGAATGGCTCAATTAGGCGCAATTGCAATGTGGCGTTCTTATAAAGAGTTAGGTGAACAAGGATTAGACAATTATATGGATGCTCTTAAATTAGGATACACAAAAACAATTGGGGAAATTTATGAAAAAGCAGGAATCAAATTTGATTTTTCAGCAAGCTATGTAAAAGAACTAGCTGATTTCATAAAAGAAGAATTAGAAAAATTAGGTTAAATTTTCAGTAAAAAATGATCTCAGTTCGAATACCGTAAGTCCCACCAAAGCGGAATACTGAAAAGTGTTCCGCTTTTTATTTGTTATTATATAACTTCAAAGCAGCAATCACACCAAATATTGAACACAAGCTATATGGGAGATTAATTGACCACTCCTCTGCAGTTTTACTTCCAAATAATGGATCTTCAATAATTAGCGCAATAGTCCATAAAATTTGTGCTAATAAAAAAAAGGTAAATGCAATAAAAAATAATAACCCTATTTTTTTCATAAGTCAAAATTACTAAATAATTTTCTAAAAAAGTTCGAACTTAGGACCGAGAGGTCCACAAAAAAGAAACCCACTCATTGAGTGGGTTTTTACTTATTCATGATTTTCTACCATTTCAGCAATGATATTCATTCCAATTACTTCATTCTCCTCCGATATTTTAGGAATAATAATTGTTCCGCTTTTTTTATCTCCATAATTCTCTGAATTAACATTATTTTGTTTATAAAAATTGAAAATTGCTAACTTTTTTTTACAAAAATATTTTGCGCAATTTCATAAATAACTATTAAAAAAAACATAACACACTAAACACTAGCGCATAACACAAAAATATCCTATTTTTGATTTTGTTTTTATGTACGTAAAACCCCTATTGACTCGTATTGGTTTTTTAGTATATTTTAGCCCTTTAAAATGCCCAAAATAATACACATACTTAAAAAACTACTATTTGCAACTGTTTTAGCTGTTACATTTCTTTTCTCTAAAGAGAGTAAGGGACAGTGTGTAGATGCTAACTTTGACATACCAGATTGTATTGAAGTCGGTAATGCGGTTATCTTTAACAATACTTCTATTGATAATAGCACTTGTGGCAATGTTGAATATGAGTGGGAAGTATATGATGCGAGCTGGACTTATCTTGGAGGGAGCTCTAATTTTAATTTACAATGGCCAGGCTTTTCAAATCCGGGATTATATCATATCTATCTAGACTCAGACATTCCTGGCCCAAATTCGCCTTGCTGCCCTAATACAAATAATTCAGCAAATGATATAACCTTATCATTCAATGTAACTGATGCTCCAATAGATCTAGAACTAGATTCAATAACTACAATTTGTAGTGGAGCTAGTCTTGACTACAATAACATAGGGTTAAATGTTAATGATGCAGTTGGGAGTATCTCTTATAACTGGACAGTCTTTCCAGTTGGAACTTGGAATGGATTAACACCCTACATTATACCTAACAACACTGATTCAATTCAACTTACAGTAACAGATAATACTACTGGGTGTACTGATACTGAAACTATTATTATTGAAGATCAACAAACATCAATTACAACACCTAATATATTATTTTATCCAGATACCGCCTGTGCAGGAACACCCATTAGTTTCTATATAGACAATTCAGACAATAGCCTTTTTAGTTATGAGTGGAGTATTCAAGGAAATAACTATACTGGAGATAGTATTACCACTTCTCTTATTCCTACAATACCTAATGTAATAGAAAATATTAATATTTATTTAAGCATCACAGAGAACAGTAACGGTTGTGCGCAAGTGTATCAGGATATCGTAACAATAGCTGAAACTCCATTTATTGAATTAGATCTAAATCAGCCAGCTTGGAATGGATCATCTTTTGATTTATGCGAAGGGATATATATTTCTACAACACTTACAGGCCTTGATTTTTACAATGCAAATGCAAGCACATATGACTCAATATATATCAACTGGGGAGATGGAAGCGACACAACTGTAATTGGAACTACAGATACAACAAATCATATATTTAATAATGGAAATAATTATACAATCTCACTAACCCCCTATGATAATGGTTGTGGTCTAACAAGCTACTATGATATTTCTGGAGGTTTAATTGTTGACACTATCACAGGTGGAGGAATGGGATATGTTCAAACATCCTTATGTTCGGATTCTGCTTCTAGATTTTACTTGTGGGACCAAAATAGTGTACCAATTAGCACTATTGGACCAAATGATATTATTACTTGGAGCATTATCTGTAATGGTAATACAATTCAATATGAAGAGATATGGAGTGGTTCAAATAATATAAATAATTATCTATCCACATTGCCTGGAAGCACAGATTCCATACTTATATTTGAATATATTTTTAATGAGAATTCTTGCGATTGCAATCCTACAAACTTTAGTGCTGGCACATATTTAGTTAAAGGGGTTCTTACAAGGTCGTGTACTGGGAATGCAATAGATGCTGCTATTGCAGTATCAATAGAAGACGCCATAGAAGCAGAATTTACTATTGATAGCACTGCTTGTGTAGATGATTTACGAACATTTTACAACCAATCTGGAACAGGATGTAATGGTACAACATTAGCAAATTCAGATTCAGTTATATTTATTTGGGATTATGGTGATTGTTACTCTAATGAAGCAACAGTTTCTAGTTACCCCTTTCCTAGCACAACACACGCATACTCTCAAGCAGGAATATATGATGTTACTTTAACTGCAGTCTCATTCTGTGGAGAGACTGATACAACTTCCCAAATTACAGTATATCCACCACCAAATGTTTCCTTTACATTTACTGATACTATTTGCGATAATGATTTAGTTAGTTTTAACCCAAATGTATTTGCAGATAGTACTTATTTAAGAATTGATACTTGCTCATTAAACCCTCTTGACACAAATCATATCACTGTACCGGCAGGAGATACAAACTTCACATATAGCTGGAACTTTGATGACCCAAATTCTCTTACAGAAGACACAAGCTCATTACCTAACCCAACACATACTTTTAGTGCTTGTGGAACATATTATGTTTCTTTACTAGTTTCAGATAATAATGGATGTGATAGTTTATACTTAGATACAGTTATTGTTTATGAACTTCCTAATGCTTTATTTGATGCTCCTGCTATTTGTGAAGGAAACCCAACTTGTATCAATGATATGTCAACATATAACAATACTACTGGTTGTTTTGGAGCACAAATTAACAGCTGGGAATATATTATCACTGATGATTCAACCGGTCTTATTATTGATACTCTTCTATTTAATATAAATGATGATATTGATGCTGACAGCTGTTACTTATTTAACCCAAGTTGTGATACTACAGTAGATTTCTTCCAGTATACTATCGAATTAACTGTAATAGATAATAATAATTGTATTGCAAACGCAATAGAAACTACAACTGTAATATGCTCTCCAGAAGCTGATTTTGATACAACAGCAGTATGTCAAGGTGATAGCATGTCTTTTACCAATACTTCCAAACCTCTTAATGGAGTTGACTGGCAATGGATTATCGATCCTATTTTAGGAAATTATGTTGGAAATTCAGTTGATAGCGATAGAGACATCCATTTTAAATTTGATACATGTGGAACCTTTGATGTAAAACTAAGATTAATTGGAGATAATTGTAATGATAGTATTACAAAACAAATAATTGTTCATTGCCTTCCTGAGGCGTCATTTTCATCAGATATAGTTTGCCAAGGAATGCAGACGGAACTAATAAGTGCATCTTTACAGGGGCCAGAACCATCTGGACCAATAATAGGATGGAATTGGGGATTAGCCTCTACAGTTAATGACAGTGTTGTATATAGTAACTTTAGTAACTGTAATTCCACTAACGTTACACTAATTGTTACTGATAGTGCTGGATGTAAAAGCGAAATAACACAACCAATATTTGTTAATTGTAATCCAGATGCTAGTATATCTACACAGAACCAATGTTTTGATGATCAACCTATTATACTAAACAATGCATCATCCAATGGAACAGGAGAGATAGATACCTGGCTTTGGGATATTGATACAACAACAGGAAACTATGTAAATAGTACAACTGCCGATACAAATGTGCAATTTACTTTTGACACTTGTGGAACAAAAACAGTATACCTTACCGTTACTGATAGTTTAGGGTGTTCAGATACAGATACTACTGATGTAAACGTCTACTGTGAACCTATTTCTTATTTTGATTTCCAAAATGTATGTCTGGATAGTACAATCAACTTTACAGATCAATCAACATATGTAGCTGCACAAAATACTTGGCTATGGGATTTTGGTGATGGCAATACTTCAACTCTACAAAATCCTAATCACACATATACTTACTGCGATACATTCATAGTAAGTCTCACAATTACTGATACCCTAGGGTGTCAGGATACCTGGGATACCACTGTAGTAGTACACTGCCCTCCAGTGATTACTGTATTTAATACAGATGTTCAAGGGTTATGTGCTAATGACTCCACTGAATTCTCAATAAACTATAATACAGGAGATACTAATATTGTAGCATGGCTATTAGATTTTGGAGATGGTATAAATACAATTAGCTCAAGTACTAATGTATATCATCAGTATGACTCATGTGATGTAAATAATCTATTTACTGCTACTTATACTATAACAGACAATAATGGATGTGTTGATATAGAAACAACACAAATAGAAGTATACTGCCTACCTGAAATTACTTTTAACACTCAAACAATGGCTGAAGATGCCTGTCATGGTAACAACTCTGCATTTGCTTCGAACAATGATGTCTTCTATAATGATTCATTGTTTATATGGGATTTTGGAAATGGAATAATACATACATTCAATACTGATCCTATACTACATAATTATGAATATCCAGATTATGGAAATTATTGGGCAGTGCTCACTATTATTGACATAAATAACTGCCCTAATTCTGATAGTGTTTATGTAACAATATTTGAAAACCCTTCTGCAGAAATTACCACTAACAACGCTTGCCATGGAGACAGCACATTATTTAATGTAATATACAATCAAGGAGATAGTGTTATAGGACAATATAATTGGGATTTTGGAAACAACATAATTGACAGCATATCCTCAACAAGTTTCGGTTATGAATTTAATAACTGCGGGGATACAAACTGGGTGACATTAGATCTCATTAGCACAACTATAGATGATAATAATGTAGAATGCCAATGGGATACTTTAATACCTGTATTTGTTAATTGTAATCCAGATGCTCAGATCTTTGCAGAAAATCAATGTTTTGACGATCAACCAATAAGTTTTATAGATACATCAGAAAATGGCACAGGAACTATTGACAGTTGGCTATGGGAAATCACAGATGGAAATTATACAAACAACACAGATTCAGCTTTTTCAGATGTATATTTTATTTTTGATACCTGTGGATTAAAAACAGTATACCTTACTGTGACTGATAGCTTAGGATGTACGGATACCGATACTGCTGATGTAAGTATAGATTGTCAACCTATAGCAGCATTTAACTTCCAAAATGTATGTCTAGATAGTACAATCTACTTTACAGATCAATCAACATATGTAGCTGCACAAAATACTTGGCTATGGGATTTTGGTGATGGCAATACTTCAACTCAACAAAATCCTAATCACACATATACTTACTGCGATACATTCATAGTAAGTCTCATAATTACTGATAGCCTAGGGTGTCAGGATACTTGGGATACCACTGTAGTAATACACTGCCCACCAGTGATTACTGTATTTAATACAGATGTTCAAGGGTTATGTGCTAATGACTCCACCGAATTCTCAATAAACTATAATACAGGAGATACTAATATTGTAGCATGGCTATTAGATTTTGGGGATGGTATAAATACAATTAGCTCAAGTACTAATGTCTATCATCAGTATGACTCATGTGATGTAAATAATCTATTTACTGCCACTTATACCATAACAGACAATAATGGATGTATTGATATAGAAACAACACAAATAGAAGTGTACTGTTTGCCTGAGATTGGTCTAGCAACTGCAGGTGAAAATGCCTGTCATGGTAACAACTCTGCATTTGCTTCGAACAATGATGTCTTTTATGGTGGTGAAATCTTCTTATGGGAATTCGGAAATGGAGAAGATTCCATATTCACCGCAGATCCTATACAATTTGAATATGAATACCCAGATTATGGAAATTATTGGGCAGTACTTACTATTACAGACACAAATGAATGTTCTAGTTCTGATAGTGTTAATGTAACAATATTTGAAAATCCTTCTGCAGAAGTTACAACTAACAATGCGTGCTATGGAGATAGCACATTATTTAGTGCAATATACAATCAAGGAGATAGTATTATCGGACAATATAATTGGGATTTTGGAAATAATATAGACACAAATATATCCTCAACAAATTTCGATTATGAATTTAATAACTGTGGTGATACAAACTGGGTAGAATTAGAACTAATTAGCACAACTATAGATGATAATAATATAGCATGCCAGTGGGACACATTAATTCCTGTAGTAGTATATTGTTTACCATCTATTAGCCTCCTTCCTGTATCTGATACATGTGAGGGTATAAATAGTATTATAACTTTTGATACAACTGCAGGAACTAATCCAATTGAATTTTGGAGCTGGGATTTTGGAGGCTCCATCACAAATAGTGATAGCACTACCTATATTCTATATCAGGATTGTGGTGATTATGAAATTACAGTTCAAATAGAAGATTCTGCAGGATGTAGTGCTTATGATACTGTTGATGTAACTGTCTTGTGTAATACTGTTCCAGAACTTACACTATCAGACAGCACCACTTGTGGAAATGAGATTATTACAATTTCAGTAAGTGATACAACTTTATCTTATTTTTGGCTACCTACCTTAAACAGTAGTCAACCAACAAATCAGGATTGGATTATAAATTATGACATACCATACAACCTAGGTCCAGATTCATTATTACATATAGTAAGTGTTTATGAGCAATATAATTTTTGTTCATCTACAACCTATGATACTGTAACCGTTTACCCAATACCTAGTATTGATTTCTTAATTGACACACTTAGTTGTAGCCCATTAATTTTAAATACCCCTAATAATTATTCTGACCCTAACAATGGATCAGAAACAATCAATTCTATGAGTTTTGACTGGTATATAAATAATACATTACAGAATGATACCTTACATTTAATAGATACATTACTCAATACAAATATTTATGACACTACATGTTATGACATTGTACTAATTGGGACTACTCAACACGGTTGTATTGATTCAAGTGCTAATGAAATCTGTATTAAGCCTGACCCAATATCTGAAATTGATTTCCCAGATAGTTGTTTTTGTGCTCCATTCGATATATCATCATTAAATATAACAGGTAACTTCTATGATATTAACGACTCTACTTATTGGCAAGTTTTTGATTCAAATGGTATTCTAATTGGTGATTCTTCAGGGTTAACCCCTCCAACTGTTACTATGCAAAATGCAAGTAGTTTTATCACTATGATTTTTTATGCTGTAAATAGTTGTGATACAGTTTCTGACACTCTAACAATCTGTTCTTTTGAAGATCCAGTATCATTCTTTACACTGAATATTGATCAAGGAAACTCTCCATTAACTGTATATGCAGATACAACAGGCTCAACAACAGGAGCAACTTACATCTGGACTGTAACTGATGTAAATGGGACAATTTTAGATACTTACACCACATATGTTGATTCTTTTACTCTAACAAATACATCTCCCATATTAGACAGTATCTATGTTATTTCTCTGCAAGTAATTAATAATAATGATTGTGATAGTATCTCCTCAGACACGGTTACTATTAACCCAAGTCCAAGTTCTGGATTTACAGTAAGTAACGACTCAATATGTCCTGATGATATTATCACTGTAATTGATACAAGTAATGCAAATCCTTCCATAACTTATTTATGGACAATAAGCCCGAATGCCTATATTATTGATGCTACCGCAGACAGCACTACAATAACTTTTGACAATAATGTAAGTGGGAATACTATAATTTATACAATTACCTTGTATATTACTGACTCTATTACAGGATACCTAGACTCCACATATCAATATGTTTATGTACACAGTAATCCAATTGCTTTATTCAATATAACTCCTGATGCTTGTGGACCAGACACACTCACTCCTACCAACAACTCTTCTTTCCAAGATAGTTGCCTATGGAGTGTAAATTCTTCTACTGTAGGAATTAGTGACTCAACAGATTGCAATCCTATATTCTACTTTCCAGAAAATTTAGGAGAAAATGATAGTACATATATTATTACCCTAACTGTAACTACAGATAATGGGTGTGATAGCACAATCACAGATTCTGTAGTGATTCATCCTACTCCTCTAGTAAGTTTTAATGCTTCTAATACTATAGGATGCGGACCATTAACTGTAAACTTTACAAATACTTCTGATCCATATAACTCAGAAGATACTACAACTATGAACTTCTCTTGGTA
>Ga0206678_10002605_pt1 | contig 11402 bp, 11 predicted proteins | sample M180m12015metaG_FD_155453 | JGI IMG/M metagenome (GOLD analysis project Ga0206678, IMG submission 155453) | Ammonia-oxidizing marine archaeal communities from Monterey Bay, California, United States - M1 80m 12015 | ecosystem: Environmental > Aquatic > Marine > Intertidal zone | place: USA...
TTAGCAGGCCTCTTACCTGTGGTCTTGATGTGTTTTGGTTGGCCAACATATAACCTATATCATGGCGGAGTTTTTGTCAAGCAGAAAGGTTGGAAAACAAAGGAAGAATGGCCTATAACATTCTGGAGCAGTGTCGTGATCCCGTATTTGCTTGGATTACTTTCAGTTTGGGGATTTATTGATCCGGATGGATTATTGGATTTTCTTTCACCTATTATCGGACAATTTTTCCCTCACTTGCGCTAGGGTAATTGTTGATCCGGATGGATTATGGGCTTTTTTAAGCCCATTATAGGGCTATTGGAATTCCTTTAGGCCCGATTATGATACGGGTGTCAATAAGGGTAGGGAACGTGACGAATATGTCATTAAGATTCGCTTGTAGTTTTTTCGCGTAAGTTTGTCAAATCTTTGCACCAATTTATTGATATGAAGATGGTTAATGCAATGACTTATGGCTGGTCTGAAACCAATGATTATTGTATTGCTAATGTTAACATCCGCTCTTGCTGGATGTACTGGAACTGATGGAACAGAAGGAATTCAAGGCCCTCAAGGCGAAACCGGCGAACAGGGGCTCCCAGGCATCCAAGGCCCTCAAGGAGAAACCGGTCCCACCGGACCTAACGGGGCAGATGGTTCGGATGGAATAGATGCAGACGAGTCACGTATTGCTGAACTAGAAGCAGAACTATTAGACAAGGAAGCTAAAATTGTTATTTTACTAGGTAATATCTCAGATATGGAAGAAGAGCTAGATGCAGTTGACAATGTGATGGAAATGTATTACACGATGATTGTTCAAATGCAGAACCAAATTACAATTTTACAAGTAAGTCTTGAAGAAAGTATTAATGATTCTAGAGCAATTAATGATTTTTCTTATCTAGATTTCCAAGGTGCCCAACTGCACAATTTCAATACTGGTTTGGGAGTACAAATGGATCCGCCAATTTTTGATTTTGCAAACTTGATGAATTCGAGTTTGAGTTATTCCAACTTTTCCGAAGCTAGCTTCGTTAACGCTAATTTGGCGGGTGCTGACGGCTTGTTTTCTACTTTCCATAACACTGATTTTTCTGGTGCGGCAATGTATAATGGCATATGGAGACAGAGTGATTTCAGCAATGCAATATTCGTTCAGAGTAATCTTGCTTACACAGAATTCAGATGGAGTGATTTGTCAGGTGCCAACTTATCAGGCGCAGTAATGTATGGTGGTAGTAATTGGATGGGCGTCAATCTCTCATATGCCGACCTAACAAATGCGTGGATGTATGATGTAGATCTAACAGGTGCTGACCTAACAGGTGCTGACCTAACAGGTGCAAGATTATCCTACCTAAATCCATCATACGGAGCCGCTGATATTACAGGTGTCACTTGGGATTGGGCCATCTGTCCCGATGGTACAGCAGCATACTATCATGGGCAGACCTGTGAGAATAATCTCTGAAGTACATCATATTCCGTACCCCTACTATACTCATGTGTAAACTAGGGGTATAGGCACAACCCGTAGTAGATTGGTCGTATCATAATCGGTCTAAGGCAGATACCCATATTGACGGATATGTAACAATGTAACCGTTGCATTGCTATCCATCAACTACGCTACCCTATATTACGCCAGCACGATTCAATTCTCTAAACACAATCGCTATGCAAATTATGCTGATTAGAATTCCAATAGGTCCTCTTTTGATTTTAGAAGATGGCCTGAATCCTAGGATTGGTTCAGCCTTAGTTGCCAGTTGTTCTTCTATTTCACCTATGGGCTTCATGATAATAGCGTAAAGTTCCCACTTTATGAAATACGCTACATGACGTATGTGCCTATCACGCTACCCATTGATTCAATCTCAAATTTCAACAATTAGAGCAGCAGCCCTTGCCTAATTCAGGCTTGTGTGCTTCCCAGATTGTAGCCATGCCCGGGAATATGACCTTTCCTTTTACTTGAACAAATCCTACTTCTTCGAGCATTCGAATGTAATCCTTAGTTGTTCCAAAATGTACGTACGTTTTGGTCAACCATTTCCAGGGGTGGTCGCTTGTTTTGCAAACTATACGCGCATAGGCTCCAACCCAGATTCGCATCCACATCCAACCGAAGAATCCGTGCAATTGATTCATTTTTGCAGGATCCACAATTACGACCTTAGCGCCGGGCTTCAGTACGCGTAAAACTTGACTAAGACCAGCCCGCTTATCATACCAATCTCGGAATGAAAATAAAGAGCAAACACCATCGAAAGAATTGTCCTCAAATGGAAGCTCTTCTGCCTTGCCTTCTACGAACTCGACAAGAGAATCTCCACGTTCTGTTCTACATGCATTAACTCGAGGTTCCGCGGTAGCCAGCATCAGAGCGCTAGGGTCAAGACAAACTAAGTCCGTGCCAACAACATCTTCAGCGAAACTACCAGGTCCACATCCTACCTCAAGTATGCGTCCTTCAGCAGGCATCTTTTGCCTTACTAATCCCCTCCATTTCTTGACTTGGCCTAGAGTTGCGAAGCGGTTTATACGGTCATACACGGGAATGGTCGCTTCGAGATTGAGCATCAACTCATCCCACTCTTCCGAGTCTATGGTTTCCGTGTCCACGAAGAGGCCCTGATTCGCTCCTATATTTGGTTGGTTTGGGGGGGCCAACCCCCGACACCCCGACACTAAGAAACACATGTAACGGAGGTTATCATGATATACCCTTCTTCGGTCGCCGCCATCACCGAAGGTGAAATAGATGAGTCACGCTGATGTTCTACGTACAATTCGTGAAGCAGAAGATGCTGCTTCCTCGACCATATCAAAGGCCGAATCAGATTCCTCAAGCATCATTCAAAAGGCAAGACTAGAAGCTACTGAGTCAGTTCAGAATAGTCGCTCAGATTCAGAATCTGCCGCTCAAAAAATTGTTACTGATTCTCGTGCTGCTGCAGAGAAAGAAGCGGCTAAGGTGTCTAAGGAAGGAGATGCTTCGATTGCAGCCATTCATTCTAGTGGCGAGAAGAACCGTAAGAAGGCTCTGAAAGTAATTCTTGATGCCTTCCGTGCTTAATCACACACAACAAATTCGGAGGTTGCTAGAAATGTCACAGGTTCAGACTCGCCAAATGGGTCGTTTGACCGCTGCTGGTGTTTTGGATAACCTCGATGATGCTCTAGGAATGCTTTCTCGCTTGAAGGCATTACACTTCATTGATTACACTGGCTCTGAGGATGGCTTTTCATTGGGAACTCCTTCAGGCAAGGCAGATCAAATTGGTAGAGATCTCAACAAAGTGCGTGCCGCAGTTTCACAAATTGAGGTGGCTGAACCAACAGAGATGACTTCGGCTACGTCAGTACGCAAATCTTTGGATGGCGAATTACCTGAGAAAGTAGATTCTCTTCTAAGCCATATGAGCCGGATAGACGAAATCGATACAGTTGTGACTTCTAAATCTGAAGAGGAGGCCACTTTGAGTGCGATTTCTCCCTTGGGTGTAGATGTTGAACTACTTACTGGATATTCATCTCTTACTTCATTCGTTGGCACTGTCAACGACGTTAACGCTGCAAAAGCCGCTGCAGCAAATGGAATCTTCATCAATGGAGGCGATGTAATCGCTGTTTTCGTCAAGAATGAAGATGCATCAGAGACATCTTCTGCTCTACAGAATGCTGGTTTTGCTGCTATCCAACTTCCTGATGGTGAAGGGGATGCCGATGCACGCATCAATCAATTAGCAGGTGAGCGTGTTGAACTTCTAAACGAGAGAGAATCCCTCAATTCTGATGTGGAATCTTGGTCATTAGAAAATGGTGAAGAACTTCTTTGTGGTCTTGAATTGCTAGAAAGAGACCACGATTTGAAAACATCTCCAGTCAAGGTTGCCGTCACAGACCATGCCTTCGTTATCGATGGCTGGGTCGAAATGGACAGAGCCCACGACGTCAAGTTAGCATTAGCAAATACATGCATAGTTGTTGATGTTGAACCGTTCGTAATTGAAGCCGGCGGTGCACATCATGATGACGACCACCACCATGAACCCGTATCTCCTCCAATTGCATTCCAACCTCGAAAGTCGAGTAAACCAATGGAGTTAATCACTGACGCAGTAGGTCGTCCAGGCTATGGTCGTCTAGATCCTACTTTCTTCATGTTCTTCACTTATCCTCTATTCTTTGGTCTAATGCTTGGGGATATGGCATATGGACTAGTTACCATGGGGCTTGGTGCTTTCCTTCTTAGGACCGCAGGCACCAATGCAGGTCTCGAGCTGGGAGGCAAGTTCCTCCTTCTCATCGGCTCTGCTACTCTTCTATTCGGTTACATCTATGCCGAATTCGCGGGCTGGGAGATTTTTGCTCACGAGGGATCAAATCCAGCTCAGTCCTTACAATTCCTCTATCCAGAGGTTGATTCTCATGGACACGTCTTTGAGGTTGCTTTAGGTTACAACATATCCCTCGCATTCCCATTCCACCGCGTCTCAAGCAATCTGATGGATCTCATCATTCTCACTCTATACATGGGTTGGCTACATGTCATGCTTGGCTTAGTAATGGGATTCCGTGATGTCCTACTTATTGGAAATGGACACGGCGGAATTGGTCTAGTTGCTGCTTTCTTTGAGAAGGGCACATGGATGCTTCTCCTTATTGGAGGTCTTCTCTTCACACACGCATACATTGGTTCACATGCAGAATTCCTAAACATAGGTGTAGCATTGATTGGAGTATCAACAGTACTTCTGATGTGGACTCTATATCGCTATCACGGCCTTGACCTTCCTATCGCCATAATGATGGGGCCAATTGAGGCATTAGGTATGATGCCGACAGTCATATCTTATGTCCGATTGTTCGCAGTTGGTGTGGTCGGTGTCAAGATTGCTGAAACCGGCAATCACATGTTCTATGACAATATTACAATGGATGAGCCATTCATGGCTGTCATACTATTCATCGGTTGGTTCGTCGTCCAAGCATTCGCTTGGGTTCTCGGCGTCTTCAGCCCTAACATCCACGCGGCCCGATTGCACATGGTCGAGTGGATGAAGCAATACTACGATTCCAGCGGCAAACCGTTCTCGCCATTCGGCGGAACGTCCCGTTTTGTGGAGGGTGAGTAATCATCAGTCTGCCGTGGATACAAAATTTGGAGGAATAAGAAATGAAGACAAACACAATGAAAGGAATAACTCTGCTTTTCGTGCTTTTCGTCGTTGCATCTTTTGCGACTGGCGTTCAAGCAGCTGAAGAAGCGGTACGCGACCAGACCTCGGCATATGCGGCTCTTGGAGCCGGAATTGCTCTTGGTCTAGCAGGAATAGGAACTGGCCTCAGCCAGGGACCAATTGGTGCAGCATCTGTAGGCATGATTGCCGAAGATCGCGGCCGAATCGGTCACGCAATTCTATTCACCGCTCTACCAGAGACCATCGTTCTATTCGGTTTTCTAGCAATGTTCTTGATGCCCGGTCTAGTCTGAGCATCACGCTGAAAATCGAAAAATTACGAATCAATAAAAGGTGAAAAGATGACACTGGATTTGCTAGCTAACGAAATCGCAGCTAAGGCTAAGGCCGAGGCTAAGGCGATTACAGATGCAGCCCGTGCGCAAGCGAAGGGCATCAAAACCGAAGCCAAGGCTGAGGCAGATGCTGCTCGATCAGAAATGGTCGCACGCGCGGAGCGAGAGAGTAGCCAGTTGTCAGTGGAAGTCGTGGCATCAGCCCGACAAGCAAACCAGAAGCGAGAACTTATCGCACGACGCGAGGAGTTGGATGCTACTTGGAATACGGTGCAAGCAGAGGTGGCCTCGGCCGACCTCAAAGGACGCGCTGACATTCTGAAGTCTCTGCTTACAGAGGCTAAGGATGCCGGCGATGGAATGGTTTTGCACCCTGTATCCATTGACAGAAAGGCGCTTACAGGCCAAGGTTTTGACCTTGGAGACGACGTTGACGGATTGGGTGGATTCACCCTAGAGTCCACAGACGGATCTATAGTGCTGGATTTCCGCTTTGACAGCCGGCTTGAGGATGCTTGGAAAAGCAACCTCGGGTCTGTTAATGAAGCGATGTTCGGAAAATGAATGAGGTGAATGAATGGCGAGGATGACTAGTGGTCGCTCGAATATGGCAAATGCTGGAGCGCGTGCAAAGGCGCGTAAGGCATCGCTAATCGACGCCACGCGTATGCGACAACTCCTACAGCAAGGTACTGATTCAATCGGTGCTAGCATTGGAGATTTCGGATATCGTTCCGAGATGGACGTCTATTCCACTCGTATGGGTGGTTCGGATGCTATCGAAGCAGCGCTCAGTCACAACCTCGATAATGACCTCGATTCAGTACTCGACTTCTGCCAAGGAAACCTCAAAGGGTTAGTGGCAATTTATGTCGAGCGCTATCATTATGACAAAGCGAAGACTGTTCTCAGGGCAGTTCACAAAGGTGCTTCAGATGAATTGATTGCAGATCAAATTCTACCTGAAGAGAACCCAAAGAACTCTCTCTGGTTACAAATTGTGCGAACTACTGAGACCGTTCAGGAAGCCGCTGATGCAATGGCAGGATCCCCTTGGGGTCGATGCTTAGCTAAACTTGAGGGTGAACCCTCTCTACAAGAGATGGAAGATGCCCTTGATAGACAATACTACGCCAACTCACTCGTTGCAGTACGTGGCAAGGATGCAAATCCACAGATGCTACGCTACATGCGTACCGAGATTGATCATCGAAACATCGTAAACCAATTCCGTGCTCTTCGACAGAATCTCTCTGTTGAGACGCGCGTGAACCTAAACATACCGGGAGGCAGAATCGGAGATGCTGTGCTACGCGCTGCTACTCAAGCCGATTCGGAGGAGGCATTGTTAGATGCCCTCCGTCGTGCGAACGCCTTCAACGATTCTGGCTTTGAAGAAGCCCTATTGGAGTCAAATGAATCTAGATCACTTGATCCAGTTTTCAATCTCCTACGTAACCAGAGATTAGCGATGCTGAAGAGATTTTCACATCTCAATCCGGTCTCTGCTTTCCCGGTAATATATTACATTCAAGCGAAGGTTCTGGAAGTCCAGAATCTGCGTCTGCTCGTGCGCGGTAAGGCTGCTGGTCTCAGTGATGAGGTCATCGAAGCGCACTTATTTGTCTGAGGTGAAAATAATGGAAATCGCAGTAGTCGGTACGCCTGAATTCACTCTTGGATTCCAACTCGCCGGCGTTACACGCCTGCACCACCCCGAGAATCTTGAGGGAACCGCAAAGGTTCTTCGAGAACTTCTCGAACAATCAGAGATCGGTATAGTCGTAATCGATAGTGCCGAACTCACCCAGATGTCAGATAGGTTGCGTCAGCAACTTTCTGATAGCATCACACCCACAGTTTTGGGTATAGGGACTGAAGAGGATAATACCCTCCGAGAGTCTATCAAGTCAGCTCTTGGAGTTGACCTATGGAAGTAATTCCAAAAAAAAGAATAAAGGAAGTGAAAATATGAGTGAAGAAAACGGAGTGATTTATCGCATCTCAGGACCAGTTGTTACCGCTATGGGTATATCACCACGAATGTATGAAGTTGTACGAGTTGGTGATGAAGGTCTGATGGGAGAAGTCATTGAATTGCATGGAGATCAATCGGTTATTCAGGTGTACGAGGAAACCTCGGGCATCAGTCCTGGAGAACCAGTTATCAGAACAGGTCAGACTTTGTCTGTCCAATTGGGACCAGGTCTATTGACTAAGATCTACGATGGAATCCAGCGTCCTCTTCCAGAATTGGAACAGACGATGGGTGTTTTCATCACACGTGGTGTTGATGCAGACGGTCTAGATCTTGAGAAGATTTGGGATTTCGCCGCTACTGCAAAAGCAGGTGACGAGGTCGCTCCAGGAGCAGTTCTCGGTACAGTTCAAGAAACTGAAACAATCGAGCACCGAGTTATGGTCCCACCAGGGACGTCAGGTGTCATCAAGAGCATCAAATCAGGTGAGTTCAATGTTACTCAGACTGTTTGTACTCTCGAAGACGGAACTGAAATCGCTATGATGCAGAAGTGGCCAGTTCGAACCCCTCGACCATTTGTCCAGAAGTATGCTCCAGATACTCCACTAATCACAGGCCAGAGAATCCTTGACTTCCTATTCCCTCTGGCTAAGGGTGGTACTGCTGGAATCCCAGGTCCATTCGGGTCTGGTAAGACAGTAACACAACAACAACTTGCAAAGTGGTCCGACGCACAAATCGTAGTCTACATTGGTTGTGGAGAACGTGGAAATGAGATGACTGAAGTTCTAACAGAATTCCCTCACCTTATCGATCCTCACACAGGAAAGGCTCTGATGAACAGAACTACCATGATTGCAAACACCTCGAACATGCCAGTTGCAGCGCGTGAAGCATCTGTTTACACTGGAATTACCATCGCGGAGTACTTCCGAGATATGGGATACGATGTGGCATTGATGGCTGATTCTACAAGTCGTTGGGCTGAAGCAATGCGTGAAATTTCTTCACGTCTTGAAGAAATGCCTGGTGAGGAAGGATACCCTGCTTACCTCTCAAGCCGTCTGGCTGAATTTTACGAGCGCGCAGGTCGTGTCGAAACATTGAGTGGCGATGATGGTTCAATTTCGGTAATCGGAGCGGTTTCTCCACCTGGTGGAGATATTTCTGAACCGGTCAGCCAAGGCACACTTCGTATCGTTAAGGTGTTCTGGGGATTAGACGCAGGTCTTGCACGACAACGTCACTTCCCTGCAATTAACTGGTTGAACTCGTACTCACTATACCCGCCTTCACTAAATCAGTGGTACCGCGATAATATCTCGAATGACTTCCCAGAAGTTCGTACCGAGATTAGTGCTTTACTTCAGGTTGAGTCTGAACTGCAAGAAATCGTTCAATTGGTCGGCTCCGATGCACTTCCTGTTGACCAACAGTTGACTCTCGAAGTTGCTCGTATGATTCGTGAATTCTTCCTACAACAGAATGCATTCCACGATGTCGATACTTACAGTGATTTGAATCTACAATACACAATGGCAAAGGCGATTCTTTCCTTCCAAGAAGAATCGAAGAAAGCCCTTGCTGGTGGTGCGATGCTAGAAGATGTTGTCAATGTTCCAGCGCGCTCAGATTTGATGCGCGGACGATTCGCAGAAGGATATGCTGAGAAAATCGAAGGGCTTCTCGATGATATGAATAAGCAGATTTCTGCAACAATGGAGGCGAACTGAATGAGTGGCAAAGAATACCGCACAATTACTGACGTGAAGGGGCCTCTTGTGTTCCTGAATAAAACTGAACCAGTGGCATTTGGCGAAATCGTACAATTGCGCCTATCTGATGGCACCATGAAAAATGGTCAAGTTCTCGATACTTCAGATGATCAAGTCATCGTTCAGGTTTTCGAAGGAACTGCATCCGTCGATCGACAAACCGGTGTCAAGTTCATGGGCGATGTTTTCAAGTTACCAGTTTCAACTGATTTAATCGGTAGAATTCTCGATGGTGCAGGCCGCCCTCGTGATGGTGGTCCAGAAATCGTCGCCGACGAGATGGCAGACATTATCGGTGCTGCAATCAATCCGTACTCGCGTGAGAGTCCAGAAGCGTTCATCCAAACTGGAATTTCAGCGATTGATGCTTGTACTTCTCTAGTTCGTGGACAGAAGTTGCCTATCTTTAGTGCAGCAGGTCTTCCACACAACGATATCGCACTTCAGATTGCTCGACAAGCAAAGCTTGTTGGTAGCGATGATGATTTCGTCGTAGTTTTCTGTGCAATGGGAATCACAGCAGAAGAGTACAACTTCTTCGTTCACGATTTGGAGCGAACTGGTGCACTAGAGAACGCTTGTCTTTTCGTTAACTTAGCTGACGACCCAGCAGTCGAGCGTTTGATTACTCCTCGTCTTGCTCTGACTGCAGCAGAATACCTTGCATTCGAGCACGATTATCACGTGCTCGTCATTTACACTGACATGACAAATTATTGTGAATCATTGCGTCAAATCGGTGCAGCCCGTGAAGAGGTTCCTGGCCGACGTGGTTATCCAGGTTACATGTACACTGACTTGGCTATGCTCTATGAGCGTGCAGGTCTTGTTAAGGGCAAGAAGGGTTCAATCACTCAATTCCCGATTTTGACTATGCCCGGTGACGATATCACCCATCCAATCCCTGATCTTTCAGGGTATATCACAGAAGGTCAAATTGTGATTTCCCGTGAATTGCACCAGAAGGGTATCTATCCTCCAATCAACGTTCTACCTTCGCTCAGTCGACTGATGAACGCAGGTATTGGACCTGATAAGACTAGAGAGGATCACAAGTCTGTATCCGACCAACTTTATGCAGCATATGCACAGGGTCGTGAACTACGTGGTTTGGTTGCAATTGTCGGAGAAGATGCGCTAAATGAGCGTGACCTTCAATTGCTGAAGTTCTCTGATATTTTTGAGAATCAATTCCTACGACAGGGACGCGATGAAGATCGTTCAATCGGCGAAGGGACTCTTGACTATGCTTGGGAATTATTGTCGAACATCGATACAAAGTATCTAGTTCGTCTAGACCAAAAGTGGATTGACAAGTATCACCCAACCGAGAAGAAAGAGTGAAAACTCCAATTTGTGATTTGATGAAGGAGGTGAAACAGTATGGCACTCGACATAAAACCGACCCGCTCTGAGCTGATTAACCTCAAGCGTCGAATCAAGCAAACATCTAGTGGATACAATCTGCTGAAGATGAAGCGGGACGGACTTTTCCATGAATTCCGTACTTTGCTTTCAGAGATGATTACTGCTCGTGAAGAACTTGTAGCCACCTACCGTAAGGCCGTTGAGACAATCAGCCTTGCCAGTGCTCTCGAAGGAGGCCTAGTGGTCAAGAGTGCAGCAATTGCAAACTCAGCATCCCCTCTTGTCGAAGTGTCTCCTCGAAACATTATGGGCGTAGTAGTACCAAAGGTAGTTGGAGAGAATTTGACTTCAACAATCGAGAACCGAGGAACTGGCCTGATTGGTGGTTCTCCATACATCGATGAGGCTGCTGATGCCTATTCCGATCTAATCGCAAACATAGTCAAGGCTGCTGAAATGGAAGCAACTCTCAAGCGCCTTTTGGAAGAAATTGAGGCTACTAAGCGCCGAGTCAACGCTCTAGAGTTCAAGGTAATACCTGAGATGAAAGAAGCACAGACCTTTATTCAACTTCGTTTAGAGGAAATGGAAAGGGAAGAAACCTTCCGCCTGAAGCGATTCAAGAACAAGTGATTATTCTCAGTCTATGCCTAGCGCGGATTGATAGGTGAGTGTCCAAGTTCGCAACCACCGGAGGTGGTTGAATACATGTCAGAGCATGAGCCCTTAGTTCTAGACCATCATGCATGGG
>Ga0206678_10002611_pt1 | contig 11389 bp, 7 predicted proteins | sample M180m12015metaG_FD_155453 | JGI IMG/M metagenome (GOLD analysis project Ga0206678, IMG submission 155453) | Ammonia-oxidizing marine archaeal communities from Monterey Bay, California, United States - M1 80m 12015 | ecosystem: Environmental > Aquatic > Marine > Intertidal zone | place: USA...
ACAAGTTCTATTGTGATTCGTTTGATTTCGTAAAGTAATTCTACGATTGCGCTATCGGTGACTTCATTTCTTACATCGGCGTAAGCTGTAAACGTTCCTACAAGTGGATCATTAGAGAAGCTTGAGCGAGCGCCATAAGTAAAGGCTTTATCTTCTCGTAGGTTCTGCATCAGTCTTCCCGAGAAAGCTCCTCCTCCAAGGATGCTATTCATCACAGATGCTGCTATAGCATCTTTATGGCCTGGAGGCATATTTATGATGTGGGTGACCTTTATAGAGGTTTGGACTGCCCCTTCGACAGGAGCAAGACAGACGCGAATATCCCTAGGTCTATCAGGTAAGTCCCAACGTTTGTAAGGTATAGCGGCTCTTTCCCAATCACCGAAATACTTGTTCGCTTTTTCAAAAGCGATGCTTGAATCAATATCTCCCACGACAACTAAGTAAGCATTGTTAGGGTGGAAATACGTGCTGTGGTAGTTCTGAAAATCCTCTCGGGTGATGGAGCCTAATGTCTCTGCCGTGGTTATCTCACCATATGGATGGTTGTTCGTGAAGTTGATTGTTCGAGTAAGGGCGTCAGAGATATCCGAAGGCGAGTTCTCAGAAGCGAGTAGTCCTGAAAGAGCTTGTGTTCTTAGGCGCTCCCATTCGCTTTCTGGAAAAGAAGGGCTAAGTATAACCTCAGCCATTATGCTGAGGAATTCATCTGTATGTTTTGTTAGAGAAGAGCCACGGATTCCTTTATCGCTAGCACTTAAAGATGCACCTATGAAATCCACAGCTTCGTCAAGTTCTGCTTTAGATTTTAAAGAAGTTCCAGACTGCATAAGGTCTCCGAAAAGATCTAACATCCCGGCTTTATTACCCTCGAATATTGGCTTATGCTCAAGCGATAAAGTCCAACTAACTTTAGGTAGTCTATGATTCTCGACAACAATAAGTTGGATTCCATTTGCCAACTTAAGCATGGTCGATTCACCAAGTTCAATAGTGGGTGCTGGGCCAGCTTCTGGAGCGTGGCTTCTATCGACTTGGGCGAGAGTTGCAGTAGAAGTTATTGCGAATGATAGTGCTATTACGAATATGTTTTTTAAAGTCTTCATTTTCTTAGTATTTCTTCGAACTTAGTCTTTGTTATTGTCATCCTGGAAAAGGAAATAGATGGTGGCGCGGGCATCCGGTTTGTAGTATGTTTTCGCTGCTTGACGAATGTCTTCAGGGGTGACAGCTAAGTATCGATCTATTTCGGTGTTTATGAGATTCGCATCGCCGTAGTAAGTGTGATAGTTTGCAAGTTCCTCGGCGATTCCTGCCATTGTAGAGTTTGCTGAGACGAACTGAGTTTCGATTTGGTTTTTAAGTTTCTGGAGCTCTCTCTCGGAAATAAGGTCTTTCTTCATGTTTTCAATCTCCTCATTCATCGCCTCTTCAACTTCTAATGGCTCTACTCCCATATTAACCATTGCAAACGCAAATGTTACTCCTGGATTTTCTAAACCAAAGCTGAATGCACCACAATAAAGAGCCAATTGCTTTTCGTCGACAACAGCTTTGTTGAGTCTGCTAGAAGCACCACCTGAGAGGACTTGATTAAGTAAATCTACGGCGTAGTAGTCAGGGGTGCCTTGAGCTGGGATGGGGTAGGCTTGGATAACTACTGGAAGACGATCTTTTCCATAAACGATGCTTCTGCGCTCCTCTGTTCTTATGGGTTCTATCTCGGTAGGACGCGGAATAGACTTCTTACCCTTTGGAATTCCAGAGAAGTATTTACTTACAAGAGCCTTAGCTTCCTCTGTATTAAAATCTCCAGCTATACTGAGTGTGGCATTATTAGGCACATAGAATGTCTCGTAGAAATCCATAAAATCCTCGTGAGTAGCAGCGTCTAAGTGGTCCATAGATCCAATTGGAGTCCACTGATATGGGTGTACGTCATAGCAGGCGTCCATAGTTTCTGCAAGCATTGAACCATAGGGTTGGTTATCCACTCTTTGGCGTTTTTCTTCTTTAACGACTTCATTTTGAGTGTCGATTCCTATCTGCTGAATCTTCGCGTGAAGCATTCTTTCAGATTCTAACCAAAGCCCTAGTTCGAGTTGATTAGATGGTAGCAACTCGTAATAAAATGTGCGGTCTTGTGATGTGTTCGCGTTAAGAACTCCACCAGCATTTTCTACATAGTGGTCGAATTCTCCTCGTTCTATGTTTTCAGAACCTTCAAAAAGAAGGTGTTCAAAAAAATGTGCCATTCCCGTTTTAGAAGGATCTTCATTTTTAGATCCCACATGATACATAACTGTAACGGCAACGATTGGAGTGGAATGATCCTCGTGAAGAATTACGTGGAGACCGTTATCGAGGTCGAATTCGGTGAAGTCGATGGAGCTAGTAGTTTGTCCTAAAAGAATAGGCTGCAAGGCCAAAGTCGCTAAACAAGTGAGCAGAAATTTCATGTATATAACTGTTGAATAATAGTGAGCCAAGTTAACACGAACCAGCGGTATCTTGCCGATATGAAAGCGGATAATTTTATGGTGGATTCCGAGTGGTGGACGCTCGAGGATGTATATAATCGTTTGCCTAATTTCGATTCAGGTGAATTCATATCTGATATGTCACCAGATGTGAAGGAAAGAGTGGAGAAATGTCATGCATATTTAGCGGATAGAATTGCTAAAAAAAACGTCACTTTATACGGTGTGAATACGGGATTTGGGTCACTCGCTAACACTAGAATTCCAGATGATAAACTTTCAGAACTGCAGTATAAAATCCTCATTTCCCATGCTTGTGGAGTAGGTGATGATGTCCCTGATTTTATCGTGAGGATGATGCTTCTTCTTAAAGCAAAGGCTTTAGGCCAAGGTCATTCCGCTGTCAATCCACTAACTATTGAAAGGCTTTTAGATTTTCTTGACAGTGACGTTATTCCTATCGTTCCATGTCAAGGTTCACTTGGAGCTTCCGGTGATCTAGCTCCACTTTCTCACCTTGTAATTCCTATGATAGGAGAGGGAGAGGTGAGTATTCGTGGAGGAGAACCAGTTCACGCTTCAGAGGCCTTAAAAGAATTCGGATGGAAGAAATTACTTCTGGGGCCTAAAGAAGGTCTTGCGCTTATTAATGGAACCCAACTTATGCTCAGCTATGGCGTGGCTTCTATGTTGCGTATAGATAATCTTATGGAGTGGGCTAATGCTATTGGAGCTTGGTCTTTAGAGTCATGGAGTGGGCTAGAGTCGCCATTTGACAACGATATTCATAGAGTCAGAAATCAGGAGGGAGCTATGGATGTAGCTGCTTCTGTAAGAGATTGGATAGACGGATCTGAAAAAATGAAATCTCCTAGAACTCATGTTCAAGATCCATATTCTTTCAGATGCATCCCTCAAGTTCATGGAGCTTCCTTTGATGTTTTTATAGAGGCAAGAGATTTGTTCGAGAACGAGATAAATGCTGTAACAGATAACCCGCTTGTTTTTCCAGACGAAGACAAGGTTGTTTCGGGAGGAAATTTTCACGGTCAACCTTTAGCACTTACCCTCGACAGACTTACTCTTGCCGTTCATGAGATAGCTTCTATTTCAGAACGCAGAGTCTTCAAGCTTATGAGTGGTACTCGTAATCTACCGGCTTTTCTCGCGAAAAATCCCGGCCTTAACTCTGGCTTGATGATTGTCCAATACACGGCGGCCAGTCTTGTTTCTCTCAACAAACAACTTACTACTCCTAGTTCTGCTGATAACGCAGACAGTTCTAACGGGCAAGAGGATCACGTAAGTATGGGTGCGAATGCGGCTCTTAAGCTTTGGCAAGTAATAGAACAAGCTGAGCAGGTGCTTGCTATCGAGGCGTTATGTGCGGCTCAAGCTTCAGACTTAGGTCAACTTGCAGGCCTAGGTAAAATGTCTCCGAAACTTCAAAAGCTACAAGATGCCTTTAGAGCTGAGATACCATTCTTAGAAGAGGATGCCTATATGTCTCCATTTATTGAAAGTGCTCACGATTTCATCTCATTAAACTCTCCTGTAGAACTTTCTTTATGCCATTAATCGAAGATATGGAGCGTACAGGTGGTTGGCTTTTCCGCTGGCGCAGCTTCCTACCAGTTTTCCTAGTTCCGATTGCATTGTATGTAGCTTTTATTGATGATGGAACACCTGCTTATAACGACCCTAGTTGGATTAGTATTTGCTTAGTAGTAGGCTTCTTAGGCCAGTTAATAAGAGCTTTTACAATAGCTTATGTTCCTAAAGGGACTTCAGGCAGAAATACTTCTGAAGGTCAAGTCGCTTTAACACTTAACTCAAGCGGTATGTATGGTTATATCCGACATCCCTTATACACTGGAAATTTCTTTATGTGGTTAGGTATAGTTATGCTTACTGGTAATTTAATCTTTGTAATTTCTGTGTCTATCGCATTTTGGGTGTATTACGTACTTATCGCAATGGCTGAGGAGAAATACTTAAAAGGTAAATTCGGACAGGAATATTATACTTGGGCTGATGGTATCCCCGCTTTCTTCCCCCGTACTTTGAAGTGGCGTTCTCCAGGAGTTTTCTTCTCTATGCGTAACGTTCTTAAGCGCGAGTACAACGGGGCCTACGCTATGGCACTTAGTTTCGTTGCTGTTGATGCAGCGCATACATATAGGGAAGAGTTAGTTCTTGGGCTAAGTACTGTTATGCAATGGCTGTTAGTTTTTAGTACTGTTGCTTTCCTTTTATTGCGTTTTATAAAGAAACGCACTAAATTGCTTGATGTTGAAGGTAGAGAATACACATAGTTGAGGTAATGAGTTTACTGAGAAAGACCAGATTTCAAAGCCTCTTTGAAGGTGACGCTAAAAAGCTTAGCATGTTTATGCTTGCTGAACTAGTCTTAATTACTCTAGGTATGTCAATCGCTCTACAGTTCGATCAATGGAAGGAATATCAAGGTAAATTAGATAAGGAGATAGTGCTGTTAGAACAGTTGCAGATAGAGTTTGTGAAAGCTGAATCGATGATTGTTTTTGCAATAAATGAGCTTGATTCACTTGACGCACCTAGGTTTAAACTATATAAAAACTGTGGCAATAACCAAGACGAATTGACTGAATTTGAATTGTTAGAATTAAATGTTGCAACTTTTACATTTATGACATTAACTATTTCGAATGGGGTGCTTCACGATGCGATCAACTCTGGTAAATTTACTTTAATACAAAATGAGAAATTAAGAACGCAATTATCTGATTGGGAGGGGAGAGTCAAGCGCATGGAATATAGAATTTTGAAAGTAAATGAAAGAATTGCTAACTACTACACCGATTCTTTTAACTACTTGTCATATAGAGACATTGATCACAAAAGCTATCCCGATCTTGATTTACAAAACTCTGTGTTATCACATAACGAACTAGATATTTTATACAGTCTAAGGTTTGAAAATCACATCGGTGATGTTTTCTTTCAGGGCAGGGCTATGAAGAACCTGTTAAGTAGTTACTTGATGGAACCTGTAAAAGAAATTTTGAACATTCTTGAGAAAGAGATTGAACTTAAATCTCTTTAAGTTACAGCTGTTTTGCGCATAATTCTTCGTAAAAGTCCAGGGAAGAAACGACCTATGTAAACGGCTAAAACTTCTGATCGACCTACAAGTAGGACTGCTTTGTTTTTAGAGACACCTATCTCAATTCTTTTAGCACATTCCATAGGTGTTAAGCCTGATCCGGTTTTATCATCCATAGTGCCTTGCTTACTTCCGTCTGCCACTAAAGCATTACGTGAAATGTCGGTAGCGATGAATCCAGGGCAAACCAAGGTGATTCTTATCCCATCTTCATAAAGTTCTGCCCTCAAAGCTTCAAAGAACCCGTGAAGGGCGTGTTTCGCACCACAATATCCAGATCTCAGGGGTGAAGAGAAAACCCCCATCAAGCTTGTCACCACAACAAATTGTCCAGCCTGTCTTTTTAAAAAGTAGGGAAGTAGGGATTTTGTTAACGCTACGGTACCGAAATAGTCAATCTCCATAACGCGTCTGTCTACCTCAAGCGATGTTTCAATTGCTAAAGATCGTTGGCTTATCCCGCCACAGTGAATCATAATATCGACAGTTTCTACTTCGCTCAACACTCTTTTTACGACCCCATCAAGGGAGTCTGGGTTTTCTAGATCTAAAGGTGCGATAACAAAAGTCTTCTCACGTTGAAGCTTGAGACGATACGATAAATCATCAGCCACTTTCTCGAGCGCACCCTCTCTACGAGATGATAAAATAACCCGTGCACCCTTAGCAGCATAGACTTCTGCACAAGCGAGGCCTATTCCGCCACTTGCTCCAGTAATCCAAACCGTGCCAGGAGTTTTATTCATTTGTGAACCTTATTTCTTCCCCTATAATTCGACCTTAGCATAGTCCCTAAGTAGACTCTATGCTTCGCGTTTATGTGTCAATATTCGCGTATTTAGCGTTCTCTTCAATAAATGCTCTACGCGGGGGCACCTCGTCGCCCATTAACATTGAGAAAACGTGGTCAGCTGAAGCTGCATTATTGATGGTTACTTGACGTAGGGTTCTTTCTTCAGGATTCATAGTTGTAGACCAAAGCTGTTCAGCGTTCATCTCTCCAAGTCCCTTATATCTCTGTATGCCAATGCCGCTATCAGTTCCAGATTTACCTTTGAATTCATTAATAAAGTTGTCTCTTTCATCATCGTTCCAAGCATACCTCTGCTGTTTACCTTTCTTAACTAAGTATAATGGTGGAGTGGCTATGTAAACATATCCATTTTCTATAAGTTCCTTCATATGTCGGAAGAAGAATGTAAGGATGAGGGTTTCAATGTGGCTACCATCGACATCCGCGTCACACATGATAACAACCTTGTGGTATCGAAGTTTTTCTATATTCAGAGCCCTTTCATCTTCATCAGTTCCAAGTCGTACTCCGAGAGCAGTATAGATATTCTTGATCTCTTCATTCTCAAACACTTTGTGGTGCATCGCTTTTTCCACGTTTAAGATTTTACCCCTAAGAGGCATAATAGCTTGGAAGTGACGATTACGACCTTGCTTAGCAGTTCCACCCGCAGAGTCACCCTCAACTAAGAAGATCTCACAAAGTGATGGGTCTTTCTCAGAACAATCTGCAAGTTTACCAGGAAGTCCCGATCCACTCATAACAGTTTTACGCTGCACCATCTCCCTAGCTTTACGAGCTGCATGACGTGCTTGAGCTGCAAGAATAACTTTCTGTACAATAATTCGTGCGTCATTGGGATGCTCTTCGAGATACGCCTCGAGAATATCACTTACAGACTGAGATACTGGGGCTGAAACTTCGGCATTACCAAGCTTGGTTTTCGTTTGGCCTTGGAACTGAGGTTCAGCGACCTTCACCGAAACAACGGCTGTTAAACCTTCACGAAAATCATCTCCGCTAATATCGAACTTAAGTTTACTGAGCATTCCGGACCCTTCTGCATACTTCTTTAAAGTATTCGTGAGACCGCGACGGAATCCCGTAAGATGAGTACCACCTTCGTGGGTGTTAATGTTGTTTACGTAAGAGAATAGATTCTCAGAGTAAGAAGTGTTGTAGGTCATAGCAACCTCCACAGGAATCCCCGCTTTCTCGCCACTCATGTGAATTACGTCAGCAATTAATGTTTCACGAGTGCTATCTATGTACTCAACGAAATCTCTTAGTCCATTCTCAGAGAAAAATACTTCTGTCTTGAAAACTCCTTCTTGAGCTTCATCGCCTTCAGCAGGCTCAGCAAGTTTTCTTTCGTCTGTTAGAGTAACTGTAATTCCTTGGTTTAAGAAACTTAACTCACGCATTCTGTCCGCGATAGTTTCGTAGCTGTATTCAAGAACTTCGAAGATCTCAGGGTCAGGTAGGAACTCTATGATGGTTCCGTTGCTTGTTGAGGTACCACATTCTCTTACTGGATACTCAGCATTTCCTTGCTTGTACTCTTGCTCGTAGGCCTTGCCATCGCGATGAACTTCAGCTCTAAGATGAATAGATAGAGCGTTCACACATGATACACCCACTCCGTGAAGTCCACCAGATACTTTATATGAATCCTTATCAAATTTTCCACCGGCACCGATCTTAGTCATAACAACTTGAAGTGCAGATACGCCCTCCTTTTCGTGCATTCCTACTGGAATCCCGCGACCGTTATCTTTTACTTTAATTCCGTTATCCTTAGTAATCCAAACATCGATTCTGTCGCAATGACCAGCTAATGCTTCATCGATAGAGTTGTCAACTACTTCATAGACTAAGTGGTGCAGTCCTCTTACGTTCACATCTCCGATGTACATTGACGGACGCATGCGCACGTGCTCCATTCCCTCAAGAGCCAGGATTTGGTCTGCGTCGTACCCAGACTCAGAGCCTGATTTATTCTTCTCTTCTGACATATTTTTAAGTCTTATTTCTAGACTTTAAAAATACTAGAATTGTGATGAAAATCAGTTAGAAATATAGGCCTAAATCAGTTTTTTTTACAGCGAAATTAAAGGTTATTCACATATTGGGGATGAATTGGCTAAATGTGTTGCCCTGCCTAGGGTTTATCATTAACTCACTACAGCATAATGCCTCAATATTCAAGCGAAATTAAAAAGCATAACTACCTCCAAAAAGCGCCTGAATTCCCTGAACCGGATAACCTACCCAATGTCGGTACGATGAGTTAGTCAAATTACTGCACTTAATCCAAACAGAGGTTCGTGAATTATACCTATACTCCATTCCGATATTTGCATCAATGTAAGAGGGGAGTTTAACGTTGTAGTAATCAATATCACCTTCTTGCATAAAAGGTATAGCATCCTGTCCTGGATCTATTTGAGAAACAGATGAACGAGTTCCCGAAAAGGTAACAGAGGCATCTATATATAATTTTTCAAGAAAGGAATAGCTTAAATCCATAGACCACCTTGTGTTCGGTAGATTCCAAGCAGCATCCTGACCATTTGCATCGTAATCATATACAGCTCCGGTTAAGCGAATGTCAAGGTTTTTAATCAGATTAAGAGTAAGGTGCCCACCAATAGATTTTACTTTTAAAGTGTCGTAAAACTCTGTGAAACGAGAGCCAGTTGTGTCTAATGATGCGTTATTCCCAAAGTAAAGAAAATCCTCATATTTAGTATTTGAAGCATTTATTTGAAAGCTAACCGCCTTAGTTAATGTACCTCGCATCCCAATTTTAATATCATTAGAGCGACTAGTAGTTCGCATCTCTGAATCAGCTGATGCGTAATAAAATGGGTTTTTATCAACAATTGACATAAGCCGGTTTGATTCTAAGCCTCCATCAAGACTGATATAGGGAATGAATACATCGCGGAGAACACGAATAGACGCTTCAACCTTAGGGTAGAATTTGAAAGTTGAGCCAGAGCCATTTCTGCTTTGGGTATCAGCATCAACCCACAAGCCAGCACCAGCAGTAACTGTGAGCGGCCCTCTGTAAGATGTAGCAGTAGGAATAAGACTTACTATCGCAGCATCAGTTCTTATAGTGTCAGGGTTGTTCACCCCCATTACTATTCTATCAAGGTTCATAGATCCCGATAACGAGAATCTCTCGTTTCCCACAAATTTACCAGCTTCAAACGAACCATCGAAATTGTTTTCAATGGTTCCTGTTAAATCTCTCAATTGAGACCAACCAATCTTTACCTCATGATTTAATGAAGTGCTATCCCTATGGTGACTCTTAAAAGCCATCTCCGCCCCAAAGCTTAAATAACGTTCGTGAGTATTCATGGTTGTATCTGGAGCAAGCGTGTCAGATATAGCATTTCCGTAAAATACAATGTTGTTTCTTGTAACGTTAGCCGTTAAATCAACACGCTCTTTGCCTATAAATCGACTGAGCCAAACCCCGCCATTGCTATTCTGGAATCTCTCGTCAACAAAATCAGATGGAGCGTTCGTAGCAAAGTGAGTGGCTTGAAATCCCCATGTCCCTTCTCGGGATCTCAGGTCAGTCATGCTTAGTTCGAGCAGGGGAGTATTGTACAGCCCGTAGCCCGCTCGTGCGTATCCGCGGTAAAGTCTTGCAAGTGGAGCGTCAACTCTTAACCTGACGGGCTCTAACATAGTCCAAACTGGGGCTACGTTCATCCTTTTAGCAAGTAATCTATATGAAAACTCCCTTTTACTAGACTCTAGACTCCTTAGTTCAGGCCAGCTTTGAAGTTTCAAAGCGTCCTTCACAATCATTTCTCTTTCGCCCACAAATGTGACGTCCATTTTTAAAGAGTCCGAAGATTCTTGTGCAAAAGAGACAGTGCTTAATAAAGTCGATGTGATTATGACTAATGAGAGTGTTTGGATTGAGATTTTATTCATTATTTCTCGTCGTTATCGATTAAGGTGCCAGTTTCGATTAGGTCAGTTCCATTAGGTTCCCCTTCTTCGAGTATCTCAATTTCAAGCATGAGATCGGTACATGCATTTTGGACCCACTCCTCATCTACGTTTTCTAATATACTTTCTGCTGTGGCTCGAGCTTGGAAAAGGTCATCTAAGCCAATGTAAGTGCGAACAAGTAGCAAGAAACCTTTGAATTTCCACTCATCGTAAGAGGAGTAGTCGCTGACAAGGGTAAAGATGTTTTGCTCTGCTTTTTCGTATTCAGCTTTGTTGAATAAAATTCGAGAAATCATAAACTGAGATTCAGCTCCCACATCTCCTCCGAACTTAACTGTTGATTCGAAAAATCCAAGGGCTTGTTCAAGCTCGTTAGAGTCGTAATGAATACGACCTAGCCACAATGAAGCTGTTCGCTTAATTGACTCAGGTGTTCCCGGATCGGTGTAGACAGAGTTGGCAAATGTGAATGCTTGAGCGGGTTGATCAAGGAGGTAGTAGCATCTCATTTGGCCTATAGAAGACTCTAACTTATTCGATTGAATACTTGAGATGTCTGCTAAGAGACGGTAGTGATTAAGTGCTCGAGGGTAATCCCCCTCATTCCAAGCTAGAGTAGCTGCAGCGATTGCGGCTGCTTCAGTAAAATCACCCGGGGGTAGGGCGATTACCATCTCGTAAGAAAGTAGCGCTCCGGTTTTATCTCCTGCATTCGTTAAGCAAGCCGCAAGGTAGAAATGTGCCTCGTCAAGGTGGTTGCCATTTCCATACTGCCTTAAGTACTCTTCTAAACGAGGGAGAGCTTTTGAGTAGTTTCCCTCAAGAGCAAGAGACACGGCAGCCTCGTAGAGTCGGCTTTCTATATCTTCTCCAGTCAATCCCACAGCGGGAGGTAGGTTGTCTAATAGACCTCTCTCAATTAACAAAGGCTCTACGATGTTGTAGGCGTCTGCGGCAACAGGATCGTTGCCATAGGTAGTGCGTATTTTA
>Ga0206678_10002615_pt1 | contig 11379 bp, 13 predicted proteins | sample M180m12015metaG_FD_155453 | JGI IMG/M metagenome (GOLD analysis project Ga0206678, IMG submission 155453) | Ammonia-oxidizing marine archaeal communities from Monterey Bay, California, United States - M1 80m 12015 | ecosystem: Environmental > Aquatic > Marine > Intertidal zone | place: USA...
GAAGACGGTTTTATCACGCCTACAATTTTAGGAATAACTTCGCCTGAGCGCTCGACTGAAATAACAGCCCCTTTACCAAGACGAAGTGCTTTAACATTACCTGCATGATGTGCCGTCACACGCGACACGGTTGCTCCTGATAGCTCAATTGGTTCAACTTCTAATACCGGCGTAACCCGTCCGGTTCTTTTTGTCTGCCACATGATTGAATTAACTGTGGTGTCTTTGGTCTCAGAACGTTGTTTTATAGCAATCTGCCAACGATTATGATGATTGGTTGACCCGAGCAGAGTCTTTAAAGAGTTATGAGTGATCTCGACAACAACCCCATCCGTTGGGTATTCACAAGATTCCAAGACTTGCTTCTGGATAGCTTCATGATTATCTATAAGCTCATCAAAGCTACCTTCCCATCGGTCCAATGTGGAGTAGGGCACAAACCGAACCACTCCATCCTTGAGTGCTTGAATAAAATCTTCATTCACCTCATCTGAATTCACCACCCCAACACAAATATTTCGTGGGTGTGCATACCCTAATTTTTTCAGATTCTTTTTAAAATAATCTGTGGTCATTACGAGTTCTCCAATTCCGGGAACTCCTTTTCCAACATTAACCACACCTTTGTCAAAACAAGAAGTAATGTCATTTCCGTGAATACCATCACCCCGAGTTGCTAATAAATTATCTTCACGATAAAAAGCTGCAAGCCCGTCCAATTTGGCAGTTGCTATTACAGTAATATCTATCTGATCAATGGATTGTTTATTTGCTTCTTTCAAGATTCTGGTTACCCATTTCTTAGTCTCATCAACAGTGTATGATTTTTCAATACTGAGCATTGGTTCAGGATGTTTTAATCTGTCAGAACCAAAATCAGGCTCAATTTCAATTTTGTTTAAGAATGGATGTAATGGATCACGTTGTTGCAGTTCTGCTAGATAGAGATGATCATAGGTATGATCATCGATAATAGGGGAACCCTGACGATAAGCTAATGAAGCTTTTTGTAAAAAACTTACTAGTTTTTGTGTTTTCCATAATTTTGGGTCACGGTCATTCATATTGATTGGTTTCTATATTAAGGATTACTGCGTCATTATGTGTCGAAAGCAAGAAAATATAAGTACTAATATATGTTAATTTTACCATAATCAAGTTGTTAGATGAGATTTGAAAACAATATATTAGACACCAATAACTCATAGTAAAAGGGCATTTATTGTCATTTTTACCTAAAAGAGTACATATAGGCACAAAATAAACCATTTATATCAAACCAGATGTAATTACAGCCTTTATTAGTAATAATACTTAGCCCTTAAAACCACCCAAAAACATAATAAAACCCTTTATTTATAAGAATAGTGAGCTTCTATAACCCATATTTTATAGATATATATATGCGTATAATATATATTATGTAAAGTATTTAGTATATCTTTATTTATTACTTATAGTATATATATCATATATTTATATAGATATTATGAAGTTATTTATAATTATTTTGTAATTTTAGGTGAATATTAATTTTTTTAAATTTCTTTATTTTTATCAAAAATGAAAATTGTTGATAATGCTAAAATCACTCTTAAATAATAATAGTTTTACTATATAAAATGAGATGATTGCTAAAAACTTAACATTTGTAGCCACTTTATGAATAAAATACTCAATAAAGTGCAATTTATATGCCATTAAGAATAAAACCTTATACAGAAGCTCTAGGAGCTGAGATCCTTAATATTAATCTAGGGAGAAAACTGTCACCTACTAATCTTTCATTAATAAAAGATACTTTGAACAAATACCATGTCTTATTTTTTAGAGATCAAGATATTAGTTCAAAACAATTTATTAACTTTGGCAATAATTTTGGAACACTAGAAATTCATCCCTTAATTCCTACACTACCAGGTCACCCTGAAATAATTGAATTAAAAAGTCTCACTACAGGCCCTGCTCCTATGTCCAGAAATTCAGAAGTATGGCATTCAGATATGAGCTATACAAAAATACCTCCTTATGCAGGGATTCTTAAAGCTGAAAAGATTCCAGAAAGTGGCGGTAATACAATGTTTCTAAATGCTGCCCTTGCCTATGAATCACTATCTGACAATATGAAGAAATTCCTGTCTAAGTTAAAGGCAGTTCATTCGATTGTAAAAACAATTACTCATGATGAACTATTAGATGGAAACGCACTAAAAAGATTCAATATCATGAATGAAAAATTGCCTCCGATTGAGCACCCTGTTATTCGCACACATCCGGAAACCGGTAAAAAGTTAATCTATGTAAATGAAATATTCACCTCTCATATTGTGGGTTTAAATATCAATGAAAGTGATGCAATTCTCCAGTTCCTATATAGACATATACACAATCCTAATTTTCAATGTAGATTTATATGGGAAAAAAATTCAATTGCCTTCTGGGATAATCAAATTACTCAACACTATGCTGTTGCTGACTACAGCAGTTTAAGAACAATGCATAGACTCACAGTTGATGGGACTCATAGACCTAAGTAATTAAAGTCCGTATCTTGAGAAAATATCCCTCTTTCTGCCTAATATTCTTGCTTGAATAAACCTCCAAGCAAGCCTATAGGTTGGCATCCATGCAATTCTGTTGCCACTCTTATCATTTTTCAGAATTTCATCTACTATCCAAGGTGTAGCAGTTTCCACATGATCACAAATTATACTCACTGTCGGTCTAATCTTAGCCCACTCCTCGCTGGTCAATCTCTTTTGCTCGTTTAACCAGTTTTCAGTTACTAAAACTCCTGGGCTAATTGAGCCAATAATAATCCCTGTGTTTTTATTTTCAGAAATTAAGTATTTAGTAAGTATATTAATACTGGCTTTCGTTGAACTATAAACACCCATACCAGGTGTTAAAAATTTCCCATCAAAGCTTCCGCCTAGCATATTGTATAAATTCCCACTACCTTGAGCTCTAAATCCATTTATAGCCACTTGAGAGCAAAACAAAGTCCCTATAGAGTTGGTATTAATCATTGTGTTAATCAGACTTTCAGGTACCTTATGAACAGGATTCTGGCCAGAAGCATAACCGGCATTATTGATCCAGTAGTCAACCGTTCCAAATTCACTTTTTGCTAATTCCCAAAGAGCTTCAATTTGCCTTTTATCCGAAATATCGCAAACTTGGCCGATAATACTGCCTTCTGATTTTTTGTTCATTTCTTGTGTGGCTTTGACGATATCGTCCCCACTTCTGCTGCTTATAACTAGATTATGTCCAAGACGTGCAAATTCATTAGCAAGTCCTCTGCCAACCCCTTTTGTGCTTCCAGTAATAACCACATTAGACATTCTTATCAGCCCCTTGTTTCCTTCTTGTGTACCAAGTATATATTGCTAAAAGCAGAACAGTAAAATTAAGAACGCTCATTAATAAATATGGTCCTGTATAAATATAATCAAATAAAAATCCCCCAACCCCTCCGGCTATCATTTGTCCGATAGCACCACACATTGCAAACGCACCAAAAACAGTGCCCCTAATTGCCACAGGAGCTGTTTTTCCGATTAATGTAGTGGAAGAAATTATGCAGGCACCCTCCCCCATACCAAGAAGAATAGCAACTGGAATAACATTGAATGACATAGGATCTTCAACTAGACCCATAGCTAGATAGCCCAATGATGATAAGAAGAATGCAATCATGATTCCGTAGATACGATCTATACGATCCATAATAAATCCAAATATAGGAGCAGTAACTAGGACAGTTGACGCAATAACAGGAACGATCGTCGCTCCTCTTGCGTAACCTTGTTCTATGGTCATGCCATTATCAATCGCGAATCTTGATGTCCATAAAAATGTAAAAAGGCCCACGACCACTATATCTCCTCTAGCCGCTAAGGATGCAAAATAAGCTAACCGTATTTGTGAATCTTTTTTTGCTGCTCTATACCCGTCAGTAAATAATTCTTTAAAGGAAGCTTTATTTTGTTCTTGCTGTTTCAAGCCTGGCTTCATAAAAATAAAAACGACCACGGCTGCGATTAGACAGATTAGAGTGCCAACCCAAACGGTGTAAGTCCCTGCTTCAATGGGATCAAATCCTCTTGCGGTTAATGTTGCAGGCATTTTAACTAAAAGAGCAGAAGTTATAGTCACACCGATTCCTTGAAACAACCCCATAAACCCGTTCCATTTTGCTCTGGATCTTTCTTGAGGGTAATCTCCCGTATAAATTATAAGCACAGTAGATGCTGCGGCTACACCAACAGCGAATAGTGCTCTAACCATATATAATTGATAAAGACTGGTCATCAAAGGAAAACAAAAATAAGCGATAGCCATAAGAATCAAACCCATTGAAAACACCGGCCTTCGCCCTACTTTATCCGCTAATGCTCCCATAAGTGCAGTCATGGCAATAATGATAAGTTCTTGCATAGTGGCAACAGATCCAACAACGGCTCCTTGAATATGTCTTGCAATCCCTAGATGTTCCTCTAACACATAAGGTTGCATAAAATTCATAAATGCAAAAACAGAAGTATTTAACAAAGCAACAGGGAAAAAACTCAGAGCATTGATTCTTCCAACACCAGGCATAAGATAAATCGGGCCTAACTTATTATTATTAATTTGACTCACTTATTTATTTACTTATAGTTTTAGAATGAACTAATTGTATCTTATTATCACTTATCAATAAGGTATCAAAATGTAACAAGGACAGGTAAAGATGTATACAAACGTATGGTATGTTGCCGCACGAACTGAAGAGCTCAAAGATAAACCTCTGTATGTCAAAATGTTGGGTTCAGATTTTGTTCTATTTAGAAATAACGAAGGTAAACCTGCCTGTCTAAGTAATGCTTGCCCACATCGTGGAGCTAGTCTGGCAAATGGCAGTTGCAGTGAAAATAGAGAAATCATCTGCCCATTCCATGGTTGGCAATTTAATGGAGAAGGAACCTGCACTAGAATCCCTGCGGTTGGTGATGATGACCCACAGACTGATGCTCCTGGAGTAAAAATAGACTCTTATCCCACCATAGAAAAACACGGATTAATCTGGACCTTTTTAGGTGATGAGCCTGATCAAGCAAAGCCAATTCTAGATATCCCAGAGCTTGATGATCCTGAATATACTGTTGTCTCAGATGATGTTATTTTTGAATCTAATTTTCACCTGGCTAAATTTAGTAATCTAGATTATGTGCATCTACCCATTGTTCATGGCATTCGATTCGAGGATCAGGAAAACCCGTATCAACCCCCTCCTCATACAGTTGAGAGAACTGATTATGGGATGACCGCTTTTATTGAAACTGAGTCGACATACAGTAAGGGTGCCTGGTCGAATGTTCGTGAAGAAGGCACTAAAGTAAAATCAATACTTAAATATTTTATCGCTGGACAAACCTTAAGAGGTCAAGTTGAGATTGGAGCTATTGGTTCTGGCCAATACAATTGTTTCTATGAGTTTTCCACCCCCATTGATCGAACCAGAACCATGATGAGATATTATTTCTTTAGAAATTTTATGACTCAAAAAGAGATGGACAAGATCGCGTTGAAAAGGAATCTAAAGAATATCTATCAAGATAAAGTCATTGCTGAAGCCCAAGTGCCTAAAGTTGGACCTGATGGAATGCCAACCATTGTTGGTAAACATGAAGACACGGTAATCAAAGTCTATTGGGAATTGATGCATGAGATGAGAGATAAGGGTTGGCAAATTGACTACAAAGCATGGAATAAATTAATTGAAGATGGAGAACATTGCGTGGTTCCTTCTGTGGCCAGGAAAACCCATCCCGAGAAATGGCAATACCCATCCATTCCAAGAATCAATAGTAAATTATGAGTCAAGATCAAGGAACAATTCTAATCACAGGGTCTAATAGAGGTATAGGCCTTGAATTTGTAAAGCAATACATTAAGTACAATTGGACAGTTATTGCCACGTGCAGGAAACCGAGTGAAGCAGATGAATTACAAAGCTTAGCAAAATTAAATGGCAATATAAGCGTCCTCTCTGCTGATATTACACAACAAGAGAGTATCGATAGCTTGAGCAGAGAATTAGACAATCAACCAATAGATATTCTCATTAACAATGCAGCTTATTTAGGCCCACCTGATCCACAGAAATTTGGTGATATTGATTATGGAGTGTTTACAAAAAGCTTTGAAGTCAATGCTATAGGACCTATCAGAATTACAGAAAAACTGATTGATAATGTCAGAGCTGGTGAGATGAAAAAAATTATTTTTTTAGGTAGCGCTGCTGGTTCCATTGCACAAATTGCTCCACCGGTCACTCTCTACTCTTATCGATCAAGTAAAGCAGCACTTCATTTGGCAGTGCACAATCTTTACCACGAGTTAGCAACTGAAAATATTATGGTTTCACTGATTAATCCTGGATTAGTAGACACACGAGGTTTTCTGGATTTACAGCCCAATGATCCTATACCAGAAGAATTAACAAAAATGGTTCCTGAACCCTTAATTAGAATGATTCAGGAAGGTAAAATACCCATGATTACTACCTATGAATCAGTAACTCAAATGATGAGTTATATTGATGATCTGACAGCAGAGACTAAACCCTTGTTTGTCAACTGTGATGGCACACCGATGCCTTGGTGAATGAATTAAATTTAAGGTGAAATATGAAATATAGGAAACTTGGAAATTCGGAACTAGAACTCCCAATTATAACTTTGGGAGCACTTAATTTCGGATTCTTCTGTGATGAAGAAAAAAGCATAGAGACAATAAAGGCTGCAATTGATAACGGGGTAAATTGCATTGACACAGCTCCGACGTATGGTGGCATGAGAGGCAATTCAGAAACCATCACTGGTAAAGCAATTAATGGTATTAGAGATAAAGTAATCATCGCCACAAAATTTGGAACTGACCCAGCAACAAGCAGAAGTGCAATTAAAGGTGGCGGCACCAAGCAATATATTATGGGTGCTGTTGAAGAAAGTCTTGAACGCTTAGACACTGATTATATTGATCTCTATCAAATGCATTTCCCAGATACTGAAACACCAATAGAAGAAACTCTAAGAACTTTAGAGGACTTGATCACTTCAGGAAAAGTAAGATTCATAGGCGCTTCTAACTTTGCATCTTGGCAAATCTCTGAATCAGGATGGACATCACTGACCAACGAATTAAATCAATTTGTCTCCTTACAAACTAGATACAGTATTTTAACCAGAGATATGGAAAAGGAAATTTTACCAGCATGTGAAAAACATCAAGTGAGCCTTTTGCCCTACTTCCCTCTTGAAAGTGGCTTATTAACCGGTAAAGTGACCAGAGATAAAGAACCCCCTAAAGGCAGCAGATTAGCCTTATGGAAAGGGGCATTCACCTCTGAAGAAAAATTTAATATTATTGATAAGCTTAATGATTACGGTGCTGAAATTGGACGTAATATTCTAGAAATGTCCTTAGCATGGACTGCTCATAGAAGTCAGGTAGGATCAGTTTTAGTCGGGGCCACAAGCCCAGAACAAATGATTCAAAATATAGATGCTATCTCATGGGATATATCAGAGGAGCATATTAAAGCTATAGATGAGATAGTATTAGGGTAGCTATTCAACAAGGAAATTCTTCATTCGCTCAGCATCAAAAACTTTGATATGCACTTCATCTCCTTGATTAATTTCGCCAGCAACATCAATAACACCAACTAGGCCACGTAGTTTTTTTGCCATTTTCAAAAAATCTAATTTACCAGGTGATTCTCCAGATAATGTCATATGAGTCTTTGCAATTTCTTCTGACATATCGTGGCAAGGTGGATTGTAGTCTTCCACAATAAGTGCTGCCCCAGAAGGAAATAATAATTTCGTTCCTTTAGGTAATCCTGAAAAATTTGGAATACCCTCGAAACATAGATTTGCTCCAAGAGTTTCTGCTGTAAGATTATCTTGCAGATTCATCCCTTCGGTCATCATGGCAAGCTCCTCAATGGAAACAGCTGACCATTGACGATCATTCCTCCTTATAGTTCCAGCTGGGTATGATTCCCCCTCATATGCGCCTCGCATATACCCACGATGTTTATCGCCTACAAAGCCATCAAGCTCAACCTGTGCAGTCTCAACCGAATTCTTAGTAAAAGCTACAGTCTTTCCGATATGGAGTGAGCTAAGCGTGGCGGTTGAGTCTTTTGGGTGCTTCGACATCTTAATTTACCTTCTTTCCCACCAGCGGATAATTTGATTGAGACCACGCTAAGATGTCTCCTTCAATATCAACTACATTAGTAAAGCCATGCTTTTTTAAGACTTCAATCACTCGACTTGCTCTCTTGCCACTACGACAGTAAACAACCAATGGCTCATCGTTATATTCAGAAACTAGGTCTATATTAGAGAGTAATATTTCATGTGGGATATTAATTGAATTTCTAATGTGTCCTGATTCAAATTCTTCTACTGTTCTTACATCTAGGAGAACTAGGGGCTCGCTAGATTGATCAATCTTTGTTTTTAACTCTGTAACACTCCACAGTTCACTGGCATAAAGATTAGATCCCAGAAAAATTGTAACTAATAATATTGTTGACTTGCTCATCTTAAATTCTATTTTTTGTTCCAATTTTCTTTAAAGAATGGAGAAAACAAAAACATTGGGAACACAATAACTAATTCTAGATAGAAGGTTTTAATAAAATCGAATGGTCCTTTGAAACCTTCAAACTGAACGGGTTCAAACTGATGTCCAATAGCTTGGAGAATGATACTCAAGACCATCAGACCGATCGAGATTAATGAACTATTTAGATCCGTGATGACAATAAAATAAACAAGCGATACGTTACTAGCAATAAAAAGTATAGAGCCAATGATATGAATGACTAAATTAACCCTAGTCTGATGAAGATTCTGGTAATACTTAAGCACTTTGTCATTTATCGTTATCATTTTAGTTTTATTCTTTTGTTGAATTAATTAGTACTAATTGTTCATTAACTGCTTGCTGCATGTCAATGGGTAGTTCTGGGTCGTTAATTAATAGGTTCCATCTTTCTTTGGCTAATTCAATATTGCCACTGGCCTTAGCGATAAGACCTCCAAACCACAATGCTTTCTGATTTAATGGCTCAATTTCTAAGGATTGGTTAATTAGATCATTAAGATCATAGTTAAGAACATCTGGACGGCTCAATAAAGTGGATTCAATTAGCCCAATAATCACCTCAATGTCTTGTGAAATTGTGCTTTTATATATCTCTCCATAGTATTGGTATGCCTTATTATAATTTCCAATCTGTAAATTGTATTCAGCAAAAACTTTTTTTGCATTCATGTCCTCTGGATTATCAATTAGATACCTTTCAAGTGATTGGAAAACTACATCAATGTCATTATCTTTTTTGTAATTTGGATCATAATTAGAAATGTTGATGTAATTAAAATAAAAAAAAGAAGAAAAAATACCAATTGATAAAAACACTGTAATGAGTTTCTTAGCTGACCCTTGAAGGGTTCGAATAAAACTGCTAATTCCCCATGTCATCAAAAGAGAGGCAATCCCAATAAATAAATACTGCTCTATGATCATTTGCCTATGACCCCTATTTTTCTTAGCCAACCCAGAATTAAAAGTATTATTAAAACAGGGGATAGCCATAAGATATAAGTACTTTTCTTAAAGCTCGGGTCATAGAGCACGAAATCTCCATATCGTGACAATAGGTAACTCTTTATGTCGTCTTCACTGCTTCCCTGTTTAACTTGCTCCAAGATCTCTGTTCTTAGGTCTTTAGCAAGATCAGCATTAGACTCACCGACGGATTGATTTTGACACACCAAACATCTGACCTCTTGAATAATTTGTTGATAGAGTTCTCTTTCTTGGCTTGTTAATTCCTCATTGCCCTCGATAGAGCTCACTTGGGTGGATATTAAAAGCAGCATCAAGCAAACTTTTTTCATCTTCTTAGATCTTTAATTATAGGCATGAAGTTACTGGCAAAGATTTCTCTATTTAACGGACCAATATGTTTATAGTGAATAACCCCTTGTTCATCTATTAAAAATGTTTCAGGAGCACCGTATACTCCAAAATCAATAGCGGTTTTACCTATCGGATCTGATAATACAACAATGTAAGGATCACCTCGTTGGCTTAACCACTTACGAGCTAAATCATCACGATCTTTCCAATTAATCCCTATGATTGGCATATCAATGGTTTGATTAGCAGCAAGCTCAACCAAGAAACCATGCTCTTGTTCGCATCCCACACACCATGTTGCCCACACATTAATAAGACTAATATTTCCAAGAATATCGCTGTCAGTTAATGATGTGTCTGAATTTAATTCACTCAGAGAGAAGGTTGGTATAGGTTTACCAATCAAGGGTGAAGGGATGTTGGTTTGAGGTTGAAATAAGCTCTTCGCTAGAAAGACAAATAAACCAATGAAGATTATTATTGGAAGAATACGTTTCATCACTTAAATCTCTCTGCTAAAAGGCTTTAACAAGAACAATCTAAATAAGCCACCCAACATCATAATGAAAGGTCCTAACCAAATTAACCTTAAAAGAGGTTTATATTGCAAATGCATGCTCCAGATCCCTCCTCCTAAGTCTTCACCAAGTGCTACAAACAAATCTCGAAATAAATTTGAATCAATCCCAGCCTCAGTCATTGAGGGGGAAGCACTGTCATAGATTCTTTTTTCAGGAAAAACAGTACCGATTTTTTTGTTGTCAGAAAAAATATCAACGGTGGCAACCTTCGCTTTAAAATTAGGTCCTGCTCGATCTTCTATGGTGATCAACTTAAATTCATAGGAACCAACTTGTTTACTTTGCCCGAAACCCAACGTGTCGTCGAAAGTTATACCGTAGGAACTGGTGACAGTTATTCCTAGGACGGTAAGCCCAAGACCAATATGTGCTAAGGTCATTGGAAGATTTTTTATGAGCTGATGTGTTTGAGACCCTAAATTCTTAATCACAGGCATGGCGCCTGTAAATATGGTCCATAAGGCCAATATTATTCCTAAGGTAGTGAGTGGAGTTTCATAACCTAAAATTAAATAAGATATCATTAGGCCGACAACAATAGAGAGCAAGGCCAACTTATTGATATTAACAAGTAATTTCTTTCCGGTACCGCCCCAACTTGAAAACACTGCAACACCTATAAATAACATTAATGGGATAAAGGGAAACAAGATGACAAAATTAAAATAAGGTGGGCCTACTGAAATTTTCTCAGTGTTTATAAGCTCAAGCACTAAGGGATAGAGTGTGCCAATCATAATCAAACCAGCAGCTGAACAAAGAAAAACATTATTGAGTAACAATAATGATTCCCTAGAGAACAAGT